>LAZR01000061.1_pt1 | contig 153194 bp, 130 predicted proteins | sample 329461 | NCBI WGS metagenome assembly LAZR01 (sample SAMN03002196, study PRJNA259156) | marine sediment metagenome | biome: sea floor; feature: Hydrothermal impacted sediments; material: marine sediment; isolation source: Loki non-amplified sample from Loki's castle hydrothermal vent sediment ...
CTCGCCTACCTCGACGGGCTGCTTTACATCCAGTACATGCCCGACCAGGTGGCTGTGTGGGATCCCGCCAGTGATAGTTTCATCCGGATGCTGACGATATCGGCTGCGGTGATGGGCGGCCTGACCGGCGCGGGTGATCTGGGTGTGTTGTTCGACAGCAACGCCGCGGGCGAGATTATCGCCATCGACCCGACGGATGGTTCGGTGCTCAGCACCTTCGCCACCGGCCTGGGCGCGCTGGACGGTGGGCTGGCCTATGTGGGTGGCGAGTTGCTGGCGATCGGTTCGGGTATCGGCAGTCTGGTCCATCGCATCGACCCGTCGACGGGCGCCGTTGTTGGTAGCTTTGCCCTCGGCGTAACCGGCAGCGTTGTCGGCCTGGGCGGCGACATGCCGAGCCTGCCGGTCCCTGTGAACTACGCGATGTCCCTGGGCCCAAGTGAGGTCCTTGACGGGCAAGATTTTGGCAACCTGGCCCCAGCCGTCGCGGGCGACTTCAACGGCGATGGACTGGTCGACAGCCTGGACATTGACCTGCTCTACGCGAACCAGGGCGACGCCGCCTACGACCTCGACGGCGACAACGATGCCGACAGCGACGATATCGACGTGCTGGTCCACGATATCCTCAACACCGAATACGGCGACATCAACCTCGACGGCCTGGTTGATGCGACGGACTTGGCCATCATGAAAGTCAATTTTGGCCGGTCCGGCGTTGGCTGGGCCCAGGCTAACGCTAACGGTGATGGCGTTGTCGACGGCATCGACCTGGCGATCCTCAAAACCTACTTCGGCTTCGAAAGCCCGGGCGAGGCATTACCCGTCAGCGCAGCGCCCCTGCTCGGTGAGAGTGACACCCAGGCCGAACCGATCCTGGCCAGCGCATCAGTCATCCATCAGCTATCCCCGCCCGCAGCGACCAACGAATATGCCATCGACTCACACCTGCCACTGAGCAGCGGTCAGCAGGCTGGTGTCGAATCGATCGAGGCCGGCCGGCCGGCGCTGTTGTCGCTGACGGCCAACGCGCCATTGTACCTCCAGCCGGTATCGCGTGGCCGCCAGACGTCCAGTCGGCCCGCGTCGCTGGCTGCGGCAACGCTAAGCACCGTCACCCCGGCCCCTTCCTTGCCCACACCCAAGCGCCAGGCCAGTGGGGTCCCCTCGCCGTTGCCTATTAGCTTGTCGTCGGCTGCCTCCGCCCGTCTGCCCGTGAGGGTCGACCTAACGGCCGCCACCGGACTGCTGCAGTCCGGCGCTCCCAGCGTTGCTGATATTCTGGGCGAGGTAGAACCGATCTTCTAACAAGCTGACGCGACGATCAGCCGTTGTTTGTGCGCGTGTTCAGCTTCCCGCTTCGAAGTGACCAGTCTTTGTATCTTGTATCTTGGAATTTGAAGTCTATCTTCACGCGATACCGTCTGGGGCGGGGGGTTCATTTTTGGGGCGGTGTTTCCAGCGGCGGTGGACCCACAGGTACTGCTCGGGCGCGGTGCGGATGATGTTTTCCAGGGCCGTCGTGTACTCCTGCGTGATCCACGTCATGGGGTCGTCCTTGTCGGCCCATTCGGTCGGATCGATGATGCGGCAGATGCCGATTTCGAACTGGAAGTCCCGCGACATCCGCCGGCCGAAGCCCACCAGGATCGGTACCTCGTGCCGCATGGCGATCAGCGCGATCGACTTGTAGGTGCTGGCCTTTCGCCCGAAAAAGTCCACGAAACACCCCTTGCGCCCGGCGTCCTGGTCGGCGATGAAGCTGATCGCCCCGTGGGCGTCGAGGATGTCGTCGACCTGCTCGGCGACGCCCTTCTTGTCGAGGATCGTCATCCCCGTCCGCTCGCGAACGCCGAGGATGTGCTCGTTGAGGTACGGGTTGTCCAGCGGCCGGGCGACGGCGTAGACCGGGAAGCCCACCGTCGCCATCGTGTAACCGGTGACTTCCCAGTTGCCGAAATGGCCGGTCACATAGATCGCCCCGCGGCGCTGGCGGAGCAACTGCTTGAGGTTGGCCTCCTGATTGATGAACGTGACGTGCCGGCGCCACCTGCTGGGCGTCATCAGGTCGGGCGTCAGCAGCACCTCGAGCCCCAGGTACAGCATGCTCCGCATCGACGCCTTGGCCGTGCGTCGCAGCTTCCGGTCCGACCAGTCGGGGAAGCTCCGCCGCAGGTGTTCGATCCCCCGCTCGCGATGGCGGCGATCGAAATAGAACAGCATGTTGCCGATGAAGGCGGCCGTTGTGTAGTTGACCCGCGGGGGGAACATGCGAACGAACATCTCGAAGATTCGCAGCCCGAGGTATTGCAGGTAGTCGGAGACCTTGTTGCGCGGCTTAGCCATGGCGGCGGGGCGGGTCAGCAGGCGACGGCCTGTTTGAGTTCGGCCAGGATTCGAAGCGTTTCGGCGACGGCGTCGGCAACGGGCACGGCGGTCGGTTTGTCATCGGTGCGGCGTTTGACTTCGACGGCGCCTTCCTTGATCCCGCGATCGCCCACAACCACCCGCAGCGGAATGCCCAGCAGGTCGGCGTCCTTGAACTTCACGCCGGGGCGGGCGTCCCGGTCGTCCAGCAGGACCTCCGCGCCGGCGGCCGTCAACTCGTCGTAGATGCGGGTCGCCTCAGCGACGACCGGTGGGCTGTCGGAATTGAGCTGGATGACCTCGATTTCGTACGGGGCGATGCTGACCGGCAGGATGCAGCCGTCCTTGTCGTTGGCCAGTTCGATCGCACCGGCCAGGATGCGGTTGATGCCGATCCCGTAGCACCCCATCAGCGTCGCCTGCGTGGCGCCGTTTTCGTCCAGGACGGTTGCGCCAAGCGCCTCGCTGTATTTCGTGCCGAGCTTGAAGACGTGGCCGATCTCGATTCCGCGGCTAAACTGCAACGGCTGACCTTTATGGGTGTCGCCCTCGGTTGCATTGCGGATGTCGGCAACGATCACGTTGTCGCCATCGAGCGGGAAATCGCGCCCCGGCGCGACGTTGATCGTGTGGTAGTCGGTCCTGTTCGCGCCGGTCGCCGCGAGCGCCATCGCGGCCACGCCGTGGTCGACCACGAGCGTGTCGATCTTGTCCGCCAGACCCACTGGCCCGGCGAAGCCCACCGCGGCTCCGGTGACGCGTTGGATCGTCGCCTCGTCGGCCAGGTCGATATGGTCAGCGTCGACGACATGGGAGAGCTTGGCCTGGTTGGTTTCGTGATCACCGCGAACCAGCGCGACGACCGTTCGCTCGCCGGCGCTGTAGATGAGCGTCTTGATCATCTCGGCGGGCTTGGTGTGGAGAAACTCGCAGACCGCGTCGATCGTGCCGACGTCGGGCGTGTGGACGTCCTCGGGCGGGGGGGCGTCGAGGGGGTCGGCTTTGGGGAGGGGGTCGACCTCGGCCTTTTCGATGTTGGCCGCGTACGAGTCGTCGGCGGTGTGGACGATGATGTCCTCGCCGTTGTCGCAGGGGATCATGAACTCGTGGCTGGCCGAGCCGCCGATCGGGCCGGACTCGGCCTCGACGATCACGTACCGCAGCCCGCAGCGGGTAAAGATGCGGCAGTAGGCGTCGTACATCTTCCGATAGGTCGCTTCCAGGCCTTCGAGCGAGATGTCGAAGCTGTAGGCGTCCTTCATGATGAACTCGCGGCTGCGAAGGACGCCGAACCGCGGGCGGAACTCATCGCGAAACTTGGGCGAGATCTGATACAGATTGATGGGCAGCTGTTTGTAGGAGCTGATCTCGGCGGCGACCAGTGTGGTGACGACCTCCTCAGCCGTGGGGGCCAGGACGTTTTCTCGCCCGTGACGGTCGGTGAAGCGGAACATCGTCTCGCCGTAGTCGACGTCGCGGCCGGTTCTGGCCCACAGCTCCAGCGGCTGGAGGGCGGGCATCTGGAGCTCCAGGGCGCCGGCGGCGTCCATCTCCTCGCGGACGATGGCCATGATCTTCCGCAGGCTGCGCCACCCCAGCGGCAGGTAGGTGTAGGCGCCGCTGGCGACCTTGCGCATGAAGCCCGCGCGAATCATCAGCCGATGCGAGGCGATCTCCGCCTCGGCGGGTACTTCGCGCGTTGTCGGGATAAACGTTTGGCTGTATCGCATGGGCACTCCGGGGTCGCCTAGTCGGACGCTTATACACAGGAAGCGGCCTGTTTTCAATGCCGCCGGCGACGGGTACAATACCGCCATGGCCCCCGAACGACGATATATCAGCGAACTGGTTCCCAACGAGAGCATCGACGAGGTCTTCCTGGTGCGCGACAAGGACCTCCGGACCACCAAGAAGGGCGGCCTTTACGTCGTCGCCACCTTGGCCGATCGGTCGGGGACCGTCACGGCCCGCATGTGGGACGCCAACGAGGCGATCTTCCAGGGGATCCCCACCGACGGGTTCCTGCGCATCAAAGGCCGAACCGATGAGTACAAGGGCACGCTGCAGATCATCATCGAGGCCTGCCGGCCCTATCCGGTCGAGAAGGTGGTCATGGCCGACTTCCTGGCCACCACCCAGCGCGACGTGGAGGCGATGTGGTCGGACCTGCTGGAGATCATGCGAGATATCCGCGACGAGCCGCTTCGTCTGCTGATCAAGAAGTTCACCGAGGATCAGGCGCTCGTCGCCGCCTACAAGAAGGCGCCCGCGGCGATGGTGATGCACCACCCGTTCATGGGCGGGCTGCTGGAGCACACGCTCAACATCGCCAAGCTGGCCAAGGTCATCCTGCCCTTGTACCCGGGCCTCAACGGCGACCTGCTGTTGGCGGGCGTGTTTGTGCACGACATCGGCAAGACGGCCGAGCTGACCAGCGACCTGGCGATCAAATACACCGACCGCGGCCAACTCATCGGCCACATCGTGATGGCCTGTATCTGGGTGCAGGAAAAGGCCGACCTGCTCACCGACGAGCTGGGCGATGTGTTCCCGGCCAAGACCGTCATGCTGCTACAGCACCTGATTCTCTCGCACCACGGCGAGCATGAGTACGGCTCGCCCAAACTGCCGGCGATCCCCGAGGCGTTCGCCCTGCACTACCTGGACAACCTCGACGCCAAGATGTTCATGACCTTCAACGCCATCGACACCGACGTCGACCCCAGCAGCGGCTTCACGGCCTACATGCGACAGCTCGAGACGCAGGTTTACAAGCATAGCGACAAACTGTAAGGGAGGGGGATGCGACATGTCAGGGCTGGAAAGACGAACAGACAGTCGAGTGAAAATGCGTGGGCAACAAGTTGCCCACCTTACGAGGCTGGTGCTAATGCTCGTCGTAGCGTGTTTGGTGACCGTCTCCTCGTGCAGGAGATTGACTAAGGCGCTGCCAACAACCAGAGCCAAGCAACGGGAAGGTCGAACAGTGGAACTGCCGATCGAATACGTAAGATTACTGGAAACGGGGCAATCCCTTGAGGAGAGGGGCCTGTCTGAGATGGGGCTGCTGAAGGAAGATGCCTTGGCTGCTGTTGAAATCCTGAAAGCGGCGGGGGTGCGGATTCTTGGTGGGGATGTCTGGACGATCAAGGATAGCAACTACGAGGTAACAGGGGTTTGGTACACGGACCAGCGGCCAGGTGAAACCGACGATGAGTGTACAGCTAGGTCATGGGACGAAAGCAGCCGGTACATTGCCGCATATCCCGACCCGAAGGAGGAAGAAGGCGTGTGGTTCGTCCTAGTTCCTTCGGATGGGGAATAGCACGTGTGGGTCATGGTCCTAACTTAAGGGGTGGACGCTTCAATCAGGGGCTTGTCGCTGCTTCAGCCCAACGGGCTGACATGAATCAGCCTAGGGCGAAGCCCTAGGATAGGGGCATTACCGACAGGCAAGCCCCAACGGGGCGCAATGAGCTATTCGCAATGGGCTACCGACCAATCATATCGCTCCTTCAGAGCTTCCGCGCCGTTGGATGACGCAGTCCCAGGGCTTCGCCCTAGGCTGACGCATATGAGGCCGTTGGCCTCGAAAAGAAGCTAATCGAGGCCACCAATCCCTTAACTTGGGGCCATTGACGTGTGGGTAGAATGAGGGTGGTGGCTGTACCTATCCAACTGTTCCGCCCAGTCGCCCAGGCTGATGGGGAGGATAGTCCTTGATTGCCCCGGCCGGGTTAGGTAAACTACCCCGTTTCTCGTAATGTCTTCTCCGCCCTGATGAGTGTCCGGGGCGGCATTGCCCCCAAACTGGGAGTTTTCGTGTGAAGGATCGACTGCTGGAGGCAGTCCGGCGAGCCAACGCCGACTATGTGGACGTTCGCTTCGAAGAATGCGATCGGACCAACGTGGATTTTCGTCGTGACCACGTTGAGGGCGTGGGTTCGTCTCGGATGACCGGAGGGATTGTGCGCGCTTGCCACAAGGGCGGCTGGGGGATCACGACGTTCGACCTGCTGGACGACCTGGACAAATCCGTGGCCGAGGCCTGCGATGGGGCCCGCCTGGTCGGGCGGGGCCAGACCGAACTGGGCGAGGTCGACGGCGCTGCCGACGGCGTGGATATCACCGTCGAGATGACCGAAGACCCGCGCGGCGTCAGCCTCGATGAAAAGATCGCCCTCGTCCGCGAGTACAACGATATCCTGCTGGGCCACGACAACATCGAAAGCTCCGACGTGGGGTACCTGGATGCGTTCCGGACGATCACGTTCGCCTCCAGCCGCGGCGTGAACTTTAGCGAGCAGAGGCCCGGCTGTGCGATCAACATGTCGGCGACGGCCCGGGACGGCAAGCTGCTGCAGCGGGCGTCCGACGCGCTCCGATCGCGGGACGATTTCGGCGCGCTGCGCGGCAAGGGCGAGTTGGCCGACATCGTCGGCGGGCGGGCGTCGTCGCTGCTGAAGGCGCCGCCGTGTCCGGGCGGGACGTCCACCGTCGTGCTCGATGCCGAGATGGCGGGCGTATTCATGCATGAGGCGTTCGGGCACCTGTCCGAGGGCGACCATATCTACGAAGACAAGAAACTCGCTCGCCTGGTGCACCTGGGGCGCGAGGTCGGCCCCAAAGAGCTGAATGTCGTCGACGACGGCACGATTCCGGGCCTGCCGGGCACGACGGCCTTCGATGACGAGGGCACGCCGCCGCAGAAGACCTACCTGATCAAGGATGGCGTGCTGGTGGGATACTTGCACTCGCTGGAGACGGCCGGCAAGATGCAGCACCGCCCGACCGGTAACGCTCGCGCCGGCCAGCGGGGTCAGACCCCCCAGGTCCGCATGACCAACACGCTCATCGAGAACGGGCCCAAGACGCGCGAGGAAGTGTTCGCCGGCATCGACCGCGGCATCTACGCCTGCGGGATGTTCGGCGGCAACACGCAACTGGAGATGTTTTCGTTCTCGGCGGCATACGGGTATCTGATCGAGAACGGCCAGGTCGGCGAGCTGGTTCGCGACGTCATGCTGGCCGGCAACGTGTTTGAAACGCTGCATTCCATTGACGCGATCGGCAACGACCAGCGGATCCCGGCGCGCGGCGGCTCGTGCGGCAAGGGCGGCCAGGGCGTGCCCGTGGCGCTTGGCTCGCCGCATATTCGTATCCGCGACGTTGTGGTGGGCGGACGATGAGGGAACAGGACGCGATGGACGTGATGAACGACTCGATGATCGACGAGATGATCGATCTCTTCGGCCGAGGGATCGACAAGGCCAAGCTCCTGGGCGCCGCCAGCGTCAAGCTATCGTTCTCCCGCCACGAAAGTCACTCGTGCAGGTTCAGCGGCGGGCGGCTGAAGACCACCAACACCCGGCGCGGCATGAGCTACCACATCAGCGCGATCGTGGACGGCCGGCTGGGCGGCGTGGGCGGCAACCGCCTGCGCGATTTCGATACGCTGCTCAAACGCGCCGTCAGCCTCGCGCCGCACGGCAACCGCGTGTATTTCGACGTCTACCCGGCCCCCAGCGAATACGTGCAGGTGCAAACCTATTCGCCGCGGACGGCCGAACTGACCCGCCAGGAAATGGTGGACGCCTGCCGGACCATCAACGACGCCCTCATCGGCCACGACGACGAGCTGTATGTCGAGACCGGCTCGTCCAAGTCGATCAGTGAGTCGCTGCTGATGACCAGCGGCGGTGTGGTCAACAAGAACACCGCCACCGGCTGGGGCCTGCACGGCGGGGCGGTCCGCACGACCGGGACCGATATCTTTCACGCCGGCGCCGGCCGAGGCTGGAAGCACCTTAACGACCTGTGGGACCCGCAGTACATCATCGACCGCACGGTCCGCGACCTGGGGATGTCGGCGACAATCGTTCCCGCGCCTTCGGGTAAGATGAAGGCCCTTCTGGACCCCGGCGTCTTCGGGGCGTTCCTCTCGCCGGTGACGATGGGCATCAACGGCCGATCCGTCGCGCAGGGCAACTCGCCGCTGGCCGGGCGCCTGGGCGAGCAACTCCTCGACGCCGCGATCACGCTGGTGGACAACCCGCACCGCGATTGGGCTGCGGCCGTCTGCATGGACGGCGACGGTGTGCCGACGAGCGTGCATCATGTCGTCGCCGACGGCGTGCTGAAGATGTTCCTATACGATCTCGATACCGCCGCGATGGTGGGCCAGCAGGCCACGGGCAACAGCGGCTGCGGCCTGTACGGGCTGGAGATCCCCGGCGGCGGGCGGACCCACGAGCAGATGCTGGCGTCGATCGACGAGGGAATCTACATCCGCGGCATGCTGGGCTTTGGGCAGGGCAACCTGGCCAGCGGCGATTTCTCGGCCAACCTCTCGCCCGGCTACCTGATCCGAAACGGCGAGATCGTCGGCCGCATCAAGAACACAATGATCGCGGGCAATCTGTTCGACCTGCTCCAAGACGGCGTCGAGCTGTCCAGCGACTACGAGCGTCCAGGCCGAGTGCCCTGGGCGCTGATCGACGGCATCAACGTCAGCGCCGCCAGGTAAACGCCCCATCGGGGCCGGGGAGCCCTGCCTGCCGACCCGTAACCCCGCTGGGCGGGCTGTCGAGCCTGGCGAATGCGGGCTGGCGTTGGCCGGGGTGGCGCGTGATAATGGGTTGGTATCCGTTGAGCAAGCGGGGCGGGCCATGTCGTATTAAGGAATGTAGCGATGAAGATCGAGAAATTCCTCAAGAAGGCCGGGGTGGCGTTCGAGACACACCGGCACCCCAAGGCGTTCACCGCCCAGGAGCTGGCGCACGAGGAGCACGTCACCGGCCACGCGGTGGCCAAGTCGGTGGCCGTCCATGCCGACGGGCGGAATGTGCTCTGCGTCCTGCCGGCCAGTTGTCGGGTCGACTTCACCAAGCTGAGCGGCGCGCTGGGCGCGACGAAATGCGGCTTGGTTAGCGAAGACGAACTAACCGAGCTGTTCCCCGACGTGAAGGTCGGCGCCGAGCCGCCCTTCGGCAGCCTCTACGGCTTGGAGACGGTCGTCGACGAGCGGCTGGCCCAGTGCGAGTGCATCACGTTCTCGGCGGGCACGTATCGCAAGGCCATCCGCATGTCTTACGCCGAATACGCCCGCCTCGCCGAGCCCAAGGTCTTCGACTTCGCCGCCAGCTAGGCCTGGGCCTCTCCGTCCCCTTTTTAACGTTGGGACTGCTCGGACCAGCCTTCGGTGCCCTGCAGGTGGTGCAGGAGCGTCTGGCTGACCTTGCGCATCATGTCGGTGTACTCCACCTGGGCGGCGCTGAAGGCCTTGAACGTCTCTTGGGCGGCCAGCTTGCTCTGCAGGTCGTTGAGCTTGTGTTTGTCTTCCGGCTCGATGGGCTGCTGCTTCTGGGTCAGTTCGGTGATCTTGCCGAACTGCTCGGTGAAATCCTTCAGCAACGTCATGGCCTCCGGCTGGGCGTTCATGGCCTCGCGGGCGGTGCGGTAGTCGGCGGCCTGTTTCGACTGGGCGATCGTCTTGCCGAGTTGATCGGCGAGTTTGAGAATGGCGTCCATGGCGGTTTCCTTCGCGGGGGCGTGTGAGCCGCCCGCAGAATATTGGCACGTCGATGGCGATGCCACCCATTTTCTCGCGGGAAGACGGCCGCCATTGCTATTTGCGGACGTCAGGCGCCCAGGAAATCGGCGATCAGCTTGACGACCTTTTTCGCTTCGCTGCCGGTGGGGTCTTTGGCGGTGTCGAAGACCATCACGGCCAGGCCCGCCAGCAGGCCGCTGGCGATCAGTTCGCGGACGGAGGTGACGAACTCGTCGCTCGTCAGGCCGTCGGGCACGGGCTGGACGTGGGCCGACATCTCCGACGCGTCCAGGATGTCCAGGTCGATGTGCAGGTAGACGTTTTCGACGCGCGAGCGCAGATCGGCGACGATCTCCCCCATCGCCGCGGCCGGGCCCGCCTGGCGGATGCGGTCGGCCGTCCATACGCGGACCTTCGAGTTGTCCAGGGCGATCTGCTCTTGCCCGTCCAGGTCGCGCGTGCCGTAGAGGGTGACATTCTCTTCGGCCAGTTGCGGCTCGTCGCGGAAAAGCTTGGTCAGTTCCTCCGGCCCGCGGCCGACGAGGATGGCGTTTTCCATCCCGCCGATCAGGCCCGACGGGGAGGTCTCCGGCAGGTTGAAATCGCCGTGGGCGTCCATGAACACCTGCCCGATCGGCGGCCCCAGGGCGCGGCGAAACCCCTCGAGGATGCCCAGCATCACGCTGTCTTCCCCGCCGATTATCAGGGGAACGTAGCCGTCACCGACGACCTGCTCGACGGTGTCGGCAATGACGCGACTTGCGGCCTTGACCTGCTCCGGGTTGCGCAGATTGGGATTGCTGTCGTCATAGGGCGGCAGATCGACGTCGATATCGCCGAAGTCGACGACCTCGTCCACGACGCCGCGGACGGCCTCGACCAGGCCGGCGCGCCGAAACGCCACCGCCGAAGCGGCAATGCCCTCACACTCCCAGCCGACCCAGATCGGATCGCCGATGATGCCCAGTTTCTTGATCGTCGCCATGCGTGACTCCTGTTTTCCCGGGCCGGTATGTGTGACATAACTGCGCCCACAAGAAAACGGAAAGCTGAAATCTTAAAGCTTAAAGCTGAAAATCAAAAGCATTGAAACAAAACCGTCCAGGCCCCCTGCCCATTTCAGCTTTCAGCTTTCAGCTTTCAGCTTTCTGTCGCCGTCCTTGCGGTTTGGCACATGGGGTGATTATCATTCCGCGTTTCGGGCCCGCTGTCGGCCGGTTCAGCCGGGCGAGGCCGGACCAACGCCGCCGAGCAAATAAGGAGTAGATCGTGGCCAAGAAGAAGACCCTCAAAGTCGGTATCATCGGTGTGGGCGGCATCTCCCACCTGCATCTCAGCGCCTACAAGAAACACAACCGCGTTGAGCTTGTCGCCATCGCGGATATCAACGAGGCCAACCTCGCCAACGCCGGCGACCAGTTCGACGTGCCGGAGAATCGACGGTTCACAGACTACAAGAAGATGCTCAAGCTCAAGGACCTCCAGGCCGTCAGCGTCTGCACGCCTAACTGGCTGCACGCCCCGGTTACCGTCGACGCGCTGAACGCCGGCAAGCACGTGCTGACCGAAAAGCCGATGGCCATGAACGCCGTCGAAGCCAAGAAGATGCTCGACGCCGCCAAGCGCCACCGCCGCAAGCTGCACGTCGGCCACAACCACCGCTTCGACCACTCCGCCCTCTTCGCCAAGGAGCTGATCGCCGGCGGCAAGCTGGGCGAGATCTATTACGCCCGCGTGCAGGCCGTTCGGCGGCGAGGGTGCCCGAGCTGGGGCGTGTTCGGCCAGCTCGACAAGCAAGGTGGCGGGGCCATGAGCGACATCGGCGTGCATATGGTCGACCTGACGATGCACCTGATGGGCCACCCCAAGCCGGTCGCCGTCAGCGGCGCGTCGTACCGCACCATCGGCGACAAGCCCGGGCACGTGGGGATGTTCGGCGTGGTCAACCACAAGACCTACACCGTCGAAGACATGGCCGTCGGGTTCGTGCGGTTCGCCAACGGGGCGACGATGAGCATCGAGACCAGCTTCAACGCCAACCTCGATGAGGACAAGTTCGGCACGGTCCTGGCCGGCGACAAGGGCGGCCTGAGCCTCTATCCGCTGAAGGTCCAACTGGAACTCAACGGCCATCTGACCGACTGCACGCCGCAGAACGTCGACGCCCACCCGGCCCCCTACCCCCAGGCTGCCAGCGGCCACGACAGGTCCATCCACGGCTTCGTCGAGGCCATCCTCAACAACACACCCACGCCCATCCCCGGCTCGGAAGTGATCCTCACGCAAAAGATCATCGACGGCCTATACCTCTCAGCCAAAACCGGCAAAGAAACGCGCATCAAATAACACCGCCCGCCCCAACAACAAAACGCGGCGTCCCAAGAAGGGCGCCGCGTTCTTCTTTGCTCCCCTCCAGACACGAACTGCCGGCGTGCGTCCCGATGGATCGGGTCGCGCCCTACTAACTTCTTTTCGAGGCCAACGGCCTCATATGCATCAGCCTAGGGCGAAGCCCTAGGACAGCGTCGTCCAACGGCGCAGAAGCTCTGAAGGAGCGCCATGATCGATCGATAACCCACTGCGAACATTTCATTTCGCCCCGTTGGGGCTTCCCCGTCGGCAATGCCAAGATCCTGGGGCTTTGCCCCAGGCTGACACATTCCAGCCCGTTGGGCTGAAGCAGCGACGGGCCCCCTGATTGAAGCGTCCAGCCCTTAACTTAGGGCCATTGGGGACACCATATCTATCTCAGTAGTTAAGTATGGTGTCCCTCGATCTCGATCCCTTATTAGCCGCTCGGTAAGGACTGCGTCACCCACGACAGCAACCCAGTGAAGATCCTGCACATGGCCGCCAGCCTTCTTAGGCGTCATGGTCCTTGCTGGCCTCCTCGACCTTCGACAGCCAACGAAACACAAGGCCGCTGCAAGCAGAATACAGATAGTTGCTGTCCACAATTGTGTCCGCACGCATCTGTCGCTGCGCATGCTTCTCTCCTTCCGCTGAACCCCGAACAGATGGGACAGGACTAATCTAACGCGCATTTTGGATAGCTCAAGACAGATCTTGAGATAGTCCCCTACGCGCTCGTGCGATCGCGGCCGATTTTGGGCTGGCGCCGGTGCGGGGGTTGGATGTCCTCGGCCAGGATTACGCGGTATCCGCCGGTGGCGTCCATGATGCGCTCCAGCGGCAGGACCTTCGTCGGGCCGACGTAGATGACCTGGTCGGGCCGCAGGCCTTCGACCTGGTGTTCGAGTTCTTCGTTGGCGATTGAGCTGAGTTGGATGCATTTGAGCGATGACATCTGCGCCCATGTCCGGATATGGCGAATGTGGTTGCCGCACAGGTGGATCATGCCGCCCTTGGGGTAGAGCGACAGCACGTCCTCATCCAGCGGCGCGATGAAGTCGCGATAGAGCTCAGCACTGATCAGGTGGGTCGAACAGCCGCCGAGTTGTCCGTAGCCGGGCGGTTGGCAACGCACGCTGGGGGCGCCGCCCTGGAGCTGCTGGGCGGGGATGTGCTCGATCAGCCATCGGTGCAGTTCGATGATCACATCGGTAATCGTGCGGAGGTCGCGGCGGGCGGCGGCGGGGTTGTCCAGCATCGCCATCAGGAACCGCTGGCCATACAGGTTCATCGCCTGGTTCAACGGGCTGGACAGGCACGGCCCGGTGAAAACCGGCACGGTCAGGGCCAGCGCCAGATAGGCTTCGGTCGCCTGACGGATGGCGGCCCAGTCCTGGCAGGTCGCCAGATCGGGCATCGGCAGTTCGCCGACGGGCGTCTGCACGTAGCGCAGGCGCTCTTCGGTCGCCCCATACCCATGGCTGCCGAACAGCCGATCGACAAAGTGCACGCCGTGGGCGCCGATGTTGATGATCAGCGGCCGAAAGACGTTCTCATCGCGCAACAGGTCGGCCTGATCGGCCAGGTTGCAGACGGCCTCTTCGATGTCGGCGGCGCAATCCTTACCGCGCGGGGCATCGATACTCTCGCCCGCGCCATAGAGCACCAGGGCCCGGTCGCAGTCGTCGCTGCCGGTATCGAAGACGGCCTGGATCCGCGCGAAATACCCGTCGCGGATAGCGACAAGCTCCGGATCCTTTAAGATCGCCTGCGCATCGGTAAACGAAACCATCTGTCAGATCTCCGCAGCGCGGTGGGTTTCCTAACCCACCGCGCAGCTTTAATATGGGGACGCTAACCAATGGCCCTAGATTAAGGGATTGGTGGCCTCGATTAGCTTCTTTTCAAGGCCAACGGCCTTATATGTGCCAGCCTAGGGCGAAGCCCTAGGATTGCGTCGGCCCAAAAGGTGCCAGAAGCTCTGAAGGAGCGCCATGACCGATCGATAACCCATTGCGAACATTTCATTTCGCCCCGTTGGGGCTTCCCTGTCGGTAATGCCAAGGTCCTGGGGCTTCGCCCCAGGCTGATACATGTCAGGCCGTTGGCCTGACCCATCCGCTACCCGCACGACAAGAGACTTACATAAGACCGCTCAGTTTCTTACGCGCTCGTGCGATCCCGGCCGATTTTGGGCTCGCGCCGCTGCGGCGGCTGGATGTCCGCGGCCAGGATCACGCGGTACTCGCCGGTGGCGTCCATGATCCGCTCCAGCGGCAGGACGTCGGTCGGGCCGACGTAAATGACCTGGTCGGATCGCAGGCCTTGGACGTGGGCTTCGACTTCTTCGTTGGCGACCGAGCTGAGCTGGACGCTCTTGAGCGACGACATCTGCGCCCATGTCCGGATATGGCGGATGTGGTTGCCGCACAGGTGGATCATGCCGCCCTTGGGGTAAAGCGACAGCACTTCCTCGTCCAGTTCGGCGATGAAGTCGCGGTATTGGCCCGGGCCCAGCAGGTGCGTCGAACAGCCGTCGATCTGCCCGTAGCCCGGGGGCTGGGCGCGGACGGTCGGGGCCGCTCCCTGAAGCTGCCAGCGCGGCACGGTGTCGAGATACCACTGGTGAAGTTGCTTGATCACGTCGACGATCACACGCAGGTCGCGGCGGGCGCCCTCGGGCTTATCCAGCAGCCCAAGCAGGAACCGCTCGCTATAAAGGTTCATCGCCTGGTTCAGCGCGCTGGACATGCATGTGCCGACGAACACCGGCACGGCCAGGTCCATGGCCAGGAAGGCCTTCGTCGCCTCGCGGACAATCCTCCAGCCGGGGTCGTTATCGACGTCGGGGACGGGTAGCTCGCCGATGTCGTTGTGCACGTAGCGAAGGCTCTCGTCGGCGGCTGCGTAGCCATGGCTGCCGAAGATGCGGTCCACGAAGTGCACGCCGTAAGCGCTGACACTGAAGATCAGCGGCCGAAAGACCTTCTCATCCCGCAGCAGGTCGGCCTCGGCGGCCAACTCGCACACAGCCGCTTCCAAATCGGCCTGGAAGTCCTTGCCCGGCTCGGCCTCAACCCCGACTTGTGCACCGAACAGGACGAACGCCTCCTCGCGGTCATCGGCCCCACCATCAAAGACGGCCTGCATCCGTTCGAAATACGTGTCGCGCCGGGCCGCAAGTTCCGGGTCGCTCAAGATCGCACGAGCTTCATCGAACGAAACCATGTGTCAACTCCTACTGCCTCGGGTGGCGGGGCTCCTGTCCCGCCACCTCTGTGATCCAGCTTCTGCGCGGCGGGACAGGAGCCCCGCCGCGCGACGGTAGCTCTAAGTCAGTTCCAGCACCACCACCGACTTCGCCGGCAGTTTGACCGACAGCGTTTCGCCGGCCAGCGTCGCGCCGGTGAACTCGGTCGGCACGAGGCGGTCGGGTTCGTCGAAGGTGTTGTGTTCATCCATCGCCTCAGCGGCCAGGATTCGGCCGCTCACGCGCGTCGCCGCGATGCCCCGAAGCTCGCAGGTAATCGCCTGATCGCCGTTGGGGTCGATATTCACCAGCGAGACGTGCACCTTGCCGTCGCCGTCGCCGTCGCGGCTGGCCGAGACACTGACCGCCTCGATGCCTTCGCCGCCAACGGCATAGGTCCCGCACGCCGTCTCGGTCGGCAGGAGCGTGGCGTCCTGGTGGACCTTGAACATCTCGAACACGTGATACGTCGGCGTCCGCAGCATCCGCCGGTTGTCGTCATCGGTGAGGATCAGCGCCTGCAGGATGTTGACGACCTGCGAGATGTTTGTCATCAGCACGCGGTCGCAGCGGTTGTTGAAAATGTTCAGCGACACGCCCGCCATCACCGCATCTCGCAGCGTGTTCTGCTGCCACGTGATCGACACGCCCTTGTCGCGATTGTACCACGTGCCCCACTCGTCGATGACGATCTTGACCCGCTTGTCCGGGTCGTAGCGGTCCATGATAGCCGAGTGATTGGCGATCAGCTCGTCGGTGAACCACGTCTTCTTGAACGTGATGTACCAGTCTTCTTCGGGGAATCCGATCGTCTCGCCCTTGTCGGCCCAGGGCCCGGGGATCGTGTAGTAGTGCATCGCCAGCGCGTCGGCGCGGTCGCCGGCGAGGGCCATGATGGCGTCGGTCCAGGCGTAGTTCTCGTGGTTGGGTCCACAGGCGACGACGAACTCGCCGTCGAGGTATCGGCGCCAATGGTTGAACATGTTGGCGAAGTACTCGACCGTCATCACCGTCATGATCTCGTTGCCGATCACCCACATCGGTACTCGCCACGGCTGGCTGCGCCCGTTCGCGCGGCGAAGCTGCGCCTCCGGGTCGTCGCCATCGGAGGTCATGTAGGCCAGCCACTCGGCCGCCTCGCGACAACTGCCGGACAGGAAGTTGACGCAGATGTACGGCTCGCAGTCCAGGATATCGCAGTAGTCCATGAACTCGTGCGTGCCGACTTCGTTGGTCTCGCCGGGCAGCTTCGGCCTCTGGTCGACGGGGCCGACGCCGTTTCGCCAGTGGTAGGCCTCGGCAAAGTTCCCGCCCGGCCAGCGGATGTTGGGCACGTTGATCGCCTGCATCGCCTCGATCACGTCGTTCCGCCAGCCGCGGGTATTCGGGATGTCCGAATCCAGCCCCACCCACGCGCCGCCGTAGACGCATCGGCCCGTGTGCTCAAGGAACTGTCCGTAGATGTGGCGGCAGATCGTCAGCTCGCCGCAATCGCCGTGGATGGTGATGCGGTTCATAACCTCGAGACGCGCCGCTTATGCTCACGGCCATTCCCTTTGAGCAGAGCCCCCAGCAAGGCCAGGACGATCGCCACCTTGGCTGCGGCGAACCAGGTGATATGCCTGGCGATCAACCCCTGCTCGACCGCCCCGGGGAACAGATCGGGAACGATCCACGCCCACAACCCCTTCAGCAACAGCAACACCAGCACAAACAGAAGGACCACCATCGCCAGGGCGGCCGACACCAGGGCTGAGAGTTGTGATTTTCTCATGCGATTCATCCTTCGCCACGCGCAGCGGAAGGCGCCCCTGAGGCACAGCCATCCCGCCATACTCGGACACAAGCCACGTTGGCCTCCACTACCGGGCCCACCATTGTGCACAGGGCAGGTCGGAAAATCCAGCCCGTGGACCCGCCGGCTCCGGAGGCGCCGAGGCCGCCAACACCATGACCCTGTGGGTCAAGGCGATAGTGTCACGGGGGCAGACGACCGGGGGCATGGCCCATGACCTGCCCGAGATGCTCGACAAGCGCCTGCCGCCCACACACAACTACGGGCACGAGCAGACGTGCCGCGACGGCAACGGCCGGCAATCGAACGTCGGGCGGGCTTACGCGTCGGGCCCGCGGTGGGTGGTCGACGAGTCGAAACTCACCGGCTCGCCCAGGATATCCACGACAGCCTCGGACGCCTGGGCCTTCAGCAACTCGACGTCGCTCTTGCACTCGGCCGGATGGAGATAGGCTTGCGACGAGACCGCAATAACCCGCCCATCAGCCGCCCGGAACCGCCAGCGATAATCGCCGGCGACGTCCCTGTACAAATCGAACTTCGCCATAATGTCGCTCCCCGGTTTCGACAATGACCCCGGACCCGGCGCCGCGCGGCGCCTGAACCCAGTACCTACGCTATTATAGCATCGGCTGCACGTGGGGGACCAACTTTAGCCTGTCACCTAGACCTGCCGGCGGCCGCACTATCGCACGCCATCTTCCAGCGCGGCGTTGAGCACCGCGCCTTCCATTGTCGCCGGCGCGGGGATGTTCATCAGGTGCGCGATCGTCGGCGCGACGTCGGTCAGCCAGACCGGATGGGTCAGCGTCACGCCCTGCCGCACGCCCGGGCCGGCCATCACCAGCGTCGCCTGTATGCTGCTTAGGCCGAACGTCTCCGTCGGCAGCACGTTGCCGTGGCCCTCGCCGTAATCGCCGCCGGGCAAGACGCAGACCATGATGTCGCCCACGCGGTCGCCCCACAGGCCCAGCATGGCCGCATCCTCGCGCCGCATCACTAGCGTGAATGGGCAGCAGCCCAGCCGCGGATCCTTGTATTCCAGTAGCGCCTGGATGATGTCGTTGCGGACGGCTTCGTAATCCTCCGGCTCGATGCAGCCTTCGGGCTGGCGGCCCTTGACGTTCATGTAGATATACATGGTGTCGTGCCAGATCGCCTTGGTCCGCGACCAGTCGATGGCCCCACGCCCGCGAGAGGGTTTGGAACTGACGTGCTCTTCGCGGTCGTCGCCCTCGTAGACCAGGAAGCCGCCATCTTCCAGAATATCTTTGACCATCTGCGGCCCACTCTGGACATCGTGGTATCCGATACAACCGTGGTCGGAGACGACCACGATCAGATCGTCGGCCGTCGCCACCTTATCCACGATCCGTCCGACCATGCGGTCGCACGATTCGTAGACGCGGGCGACGTAGCCGAGGTGCTCTTCGGCGATCTCCGGCGACCCGGCCGTCAGGGGCTCGGACTCGGGCATGATGGCGTCCTGGATGTAGTCCGGGGCGTGGGAATGCAGGAAGAACAACTCGTGGTCGTAATTCTCGCACAGGTACTTGGCGGCGCTGGCGAACCAGTCGTGCTGGTAGTCGATCTCATCAAGCAAGGTCGCCATGTCGGCCCAGGCGCCGTAGATCGCCCCGCGCTGGTTGTAGCCCACGCGCTGCAGGAACGGGCCGACGTTCGTAACCAGTTCGTTGGCGACGTTCTCGGGATACGTCCAGCCGCCGACGGTGGGCATGATCTGCGTGGCGTAGAGCTCCAACGCTTTCTCGCCGATATCGAGCAGCTTCAGCCGCACCGTGCCCTCGCGGCCGCTGAAGGACAGGGTCAGCCACGGGGAGTACTCATCGACGGTCATCGTCGCTAACGGCTCGGCGGCGTCGGTGGCGCTGCAGATCAACAGCGTATCCACGTCGCCGCCGGCACCGATAGCCAGCAGATGCAGGTTGATCTTGTCTTCGTCGTTACCGAGTTCGATCTCGCCGGCCAGCGCCTGCGTCGCCGAATCGGGCACATTGGCCCAGCCGTCGGCCGGGGCCCACTCGATCGGGTGCGACGTCGGCTGGTCGGACATGCTGAAGCGTTTGGGCCCGGCGATTTCGTGGTCGCAGCATATGCAGAAACAGCCGTCCACCTGCACGCCTTCGGTGACCGTCACCGGATACGTCGGCCCGCCCCACTTCAGCAGGATGCTCTTCTTGCCGACCTTCTCGGCCGCCTGCCACAGAAACTCCGCCGTCACCTGGGTGGTATCCGACCCCAGTGCCCAGTTGGTCAGCTCGCGCGTGCGGTCCTTCATCGAAAAGCCTGTGATCCCGTGCGTGCCCGGCCAGGCGCCCGTGCCGATGGTGGTCCAGTTTACCGGCGTGTGCGTCGGCAGGACCGGCATCGCGTTGGCCTGCACGCCGCGCTCGATCAGCTTGGCGATGTTGGGCATTCGGCCTTCGGCGATGAACCGCTCGACCAGTTGCGGCACGAGGGCATCGAGCCCGAGAACAAAGGTGCGTTTGGGGGTCGCCGTCATTTGTGTTCCTCACGTGCGCCGCCGGCGGCAGCCGACAAAGGCCGCCATGGGCTCGGCGCATCCGGCGCTATTTGTCCTTCAGGTCACGACCGATCTGCCGGTAGGCGTCGCGGAAGGGCACGCCCTGGCGGACGAGTTCGTAGACCTTTTCGGTGGCGAATAGTTCATCCGTCATGCCCGCTGCACATCGGTCGGCGTTGACGGTGAGCTTTTCGAACACCAGGTGCATCATGGTCAGGCACTGGCCCGTCGTGGTCAGCGCTCGCATCGTCGGGCCCTTGGTCAACTGCAGGTCGCGATGGTAGCCGGAGATCAGCCCGCCGCAGATCGTCTTGATCGTCACGCCGGCGCCGAGCACAACGCCGTAATGGCCGCGAACGAGCTCCAGCACGTCGGGGTTCTTCTTGTGCGGCATGATCGAGCTGCCCGTGCACAGCTCATCCGGCAGCGAGAAGAACCCGAACGCCTCCATCGAAAACAGGATCAGGTCGTCGGCCATGCGGGCGAGGTCGGCCATGACCTGGCCCAGGGCGTCGATCAGCATGGCCTCGAACTTGCCGCGGCTGTTCTGGCAGTAAAGGGTCGGCTGAACGCCCGCAAAACCCAGCGCCTTGGCCGTCTGCTCGCGGTCGATCTCCAGCGGCAGGCCGAAGCCCGCGCCGCTGCCCAGTGGCGATTGATCGATGATCGTGCCGATGGCTGACAGCAGTGTCTTGTCGTCAGCCAAGGCCGCCACGTAGGCCTCGAACCACGCCGCCACCGTCGTCGGCATGGCCTTGCGCGTGTGGGTAAACCCCGGCAGGGCCACTGAGCCATGTTTCTTGCGCTTGCCGTCTATGGCGGTAATCAACTCGTCCACGGCTGCGGTGATCTCGGCGACCGCATCCTTTTCGTACAGCCGCAGCGCCGTCAGGACCTGGTCGTTTCGGCTGCGGGTGGTGTGGATCTTCTTGCCCGCTTCGCCGCAGCGCTCGGTGAGGAAGCTCTCGATGGCGGTGTGACAGTCCTCATCGTCCGGGCGGATCGCAAACTGTCCCGCCTCGTGCAGGCGCACGATCTCATCCAGGCCGCCCAGCAAGTCGGCCAGTTCCGCCTCGGTCAGCACGCCGATGGTCGCCAGCATCTGCGCATGGGCCTTGGAGGCGGCGCAGTCATACGGCACGAGCGCCTGGTCGAGCGCCGGGTCCTCGCCGGCCGTGAAGGCCTCGACCCGTTTATCCAGCGGCGCGCCTTTGTCCCAGAGCTTCATGATCTCCCTCCCAACGAAGCTGTTGTTGAGCCCAACGGGCTCGCATTCGTCATCCCCGGGCAACGCCCGGGGTCATCGGGCCCCATGGCGGGAAGCCCTGAAAGGGCGCAACGAAGCCGCCGCACGCAATTGTCATTGCGCCCCTTCAGGGCTTGATGATATATGGCGCCCCTGTTCCCAGGGCTTCGCCCTGGGCTGATGAATTGCAGCCCTTCAGGCTGCACGACCACGTTTCCTGCTTGTCGGCTTCGGCGATCTCTGTGCGACAGGAGGATCATCGCTGCTTCCCCTTCGATCGCTTTTTGACGATGGCGTTGTGGGCCATCAGGCGAATGGCGTTGATTTTGATGAAGCCGGCCGAGTCCTTCTGATCGAAGCCGCCTTCGATATCCATGCTGGAGAGATCCTGGTCGTAGAGGCTGGACGGCGACGTGCGGGCGATCGGATAGGCGCCGCCCTTGTAGAGCTCGACCGTTACTGTCCCGTCGATGAACTCCTGACTTCGGGCCATCGCCGCGGCCAGGAACTCCATCTCCGGAGAGAACCAGAACCCGTTATAGATCAGCTCGGCGAAGATCGCCGACAGCATGTCGCGCAGCCGCATCACCTCGCGGTCCATGGCGATCCCCTCGATATCGCGATGGGCTGCGTGCAGGATCGTGCCGCCCGGCGTCTCGTAGATGCCGCGGCTCTTGACGCCGACAAAACGGTTCTCGACCATGTCCACCCGACCGATGCCGTGCTTGGAGCCCAGCTCGTTGGCGAAGATGAACAGCTCCAGCGGATCGGTCTTCGTCGTCCCGTCGGCCAGGTTGACGATCTCCACGGCCACCCCGTCCTTGAACGTCACCGTAATGCGATCCGGCGTGTCGGGCGCATCGGTTGGGGAGACGGTCCGGGAGTAGATATCAGCCTCGGCGGCATGGCTGGGGTCTTCCAGAATGCCCGACTCGTGGCTGATGTGGAAGAGGTTGTCGTCCTCGCTGTAGGGCTTGGCGCGCGTGGCCTTGACCTCGATGCCGTGGGCGTCGGCGTAGGCCAGCAGGTCGGGCCGGCCCTTGAACTGATCGAGGAACTCCGCCGTCTTCCACGGCGCGATCACCTTGATGGCCGGGTTCAGCGCATAATAGGTCAACTCGAAGCGGACCTGATCGTTGCCCTTGCCCGTGGCCCCGTGGGAAACGAACTCGGCGCTTTCCCGGGCGGCGATGTCGATCTGCCGCTTGGCAATGAGCGGCCGCGCCAGGGCCGTTCCCAGCAGGTATCGGCCTTCGTAGATCGCGTTGGCCTGGATCGCCGGGGTGATGTAGTCGGTGACGAACTCGCGCTTGAGGTCCTCGATGCAGACCTTCGACGCGCCGATAGCCAGCGCTCGGGCCTCGGCCGCCTGAAAGTCCTCATCCTGCCCGACATCGGCGATGTAGGCGATCACGTCATGACCGCGCTCGATCAGCCAGCGCAGAATCACCGACGTGTCCAGCCCGCCCGAATATGCCAGTACGATCTTGTCCATTATCTCGACGCCCGTGGGGTTGAATCGACCTCGGCCGGGGTGACCATCCGCCAGCCCTGGTTGCGGAGTATATGGGATCGACCCCCACCTTGCCATCCATGGCTGCCCCTTGCCCCGCCGCGCGGGTCGCCCGGCCGCTGCATTGATCGCCCCCCTGCCGCCGCGTACAATCGGTCGCTCATAGCCATCGAAAGGAGCCCCCGTGCGAGCACTCATCATGCAGTTGATGGAAGATGGACGGCGCGAGAAGGTCCTTGTGAGCGACTGGGCCGATCCGCCCGCCCCCGAAGGCAACCAGTTCAAGATCCAGACGCTGTTTTCCGGCATCACCAGCGGCACGGAGCGGAACAACCTGCTCCGCGGCAACTACTCCATGCCGGATGACTCCCTGCCCCACGGCTACGGCTATCAGAACGTCGGCCGAGTGACCGAACTCGGCCCTGACTGCGAAACGATCCAGGTCGGCGACCTGGTCTACACCAGTCAGGACCATCAGGAGTTCCTCATCGACCAGGAAAACAGCCTGCTGATCAAGCTGCCCGATACCATCGATCCCAAACACGCCGCCCTGTTCGGGGTGGCTTCGGTGGCCATGCATGACGTCCGCCGGGCCGAGACGACACTCGGCGACCGCGTGCTGGTGGTCGGGGCCGGGCTGATCGGGCAGTTCACCGCCCAGGCTGCCCGCGCCAGCGGGGCGCACGTGACGGTGGTTGATATCGACTCCCACCGTTTGGACCTGGCTACCCAGTGCGGGGCGCACCAGACCATTCAGGTCACCGGCGATGAGAGCTGGTCGGGCCCGATCAGCGAGGCCGGCCCGTTCGACATCGCCTTCGAGGATTCCGGCGCCGACGTGCTCGGCAAGATCATCGGCGTCGGCTGGGGCGACGGCGTGATCAAGGGCCGCGGCAAGGTGGTGGTCATCGCCGGGCGCGACGACGTGGTCTACAAGTTCAACAGCGGCCAGGGCAAGGAGGTCACCATCCTCCAAGCCAGCCATTTCGACAACTCCGACCTGGCCGAAGTCACCCGTCTGGTCGCGGGCGGCGTGATCGTGATCGAGCCGCTCATCCAGGACGTGGTCACCCCCGACCAGTCCAAGCGAATCTACGACGCCCTGCGAGACGAGCCCAACACGCTGATGGGCACCGTGTTCGACTGGCAATAGGAGCTTCACCCATGGCAGACAATCCTGTGAAACTGGCCGTCGTTACCGGCTCGCATCCGTTTGACGTACCGAACTTCCACACGCTCTTCCGCGGCCTCGACGGCGTGGCCGCCTACATCCAGCACATGGAAGACTTCGCCACCTCGCCCGAGGACATCCGCGACGGGTACGATGCGGTGCTGTTCTACCACATGCTCATGGAGACGCCATCCGACGGCGTCGCAGCCGCCCTGGAGCATCTGGGGGAGACCAGCCAGGGACTCTTCGTGCTGCACCATGCGATATTGGCCTATCCGCAGTGGCAACTGTGGACGGATATCACCCGCCTTGTGGACCGGTCGTTCGGCTTTCATCCGGAGCAGCAACTGCACATCGAGATCGCTGACGCCGACCACCCCGTCACCGCGGCCACCGCGGCCTGGGACATGGGCGACGAGACCTACACGATGCCCGACCCGACCGACACCCACGTGCTGGCGACGACCGAGCACGACAAGTGCATGAAGACCATCGCCTGGGCCCACCAGCACAAGAACGCCCGCGTCTTCTGCTTCCAGTCCGGCCACGACAACGTCACCTGGGCCGACGCCAACTTCCAGACCATCCTACAACGCGGCATCCTTTGGACCGCGGGTAAGCTGTAGAGCAATCACCGGCGCGGCGCGGGCCTGTCCCGCCGCGCACAGCTGCTGAAGGATCACAACCATGTCGAAAACGATCGCACTGCTTGGGGCGCTGGATACGAAGGGCGCCGAGTATGGGTTTGTCAAAGACTGCATCGAATCCCGCGGCCACAAGACGCTGCTGATCGACGTCGGCGTGCTGGGCAAGCCGGCCATCAAACCGGACGTCACCCGGGCCGAGGTCGCCAAGGCCGGCGGGGCCGACATTAACAAATTGGTCGCCGACAAAGACCGCGGCCGGGCCGTCGCGGCCATGAGCGAGGGGGCAGCGGCGCTGCTGCCGAAGCTCTACGCTGAGGGCAAGTTCGACGGCGTGCTGGCGATGGGCGGGACCGGCGGAACGTCGGTAGCGTGCGGGGCCATGCGGGCCCTGCCGCTGGGCGTGCCCAAGGTGATGGTCTCGACGACGGCCGGCGGGGATGTCAGCGGCTACGTGGGCGTCAAGGACATCGTGATGGTCCCGTCGATCGTGGATGTCGCCGGCGTCAACCAGATCAGCCGCGAGGTCTTCGCCAAAGCGGCTGGGGCGATCTGCGGGATGGTCGAGGCGGAGGTCCCTCCGGCCGAAGACAAGCCCCTCATCGTCGCCAGCATGTTCGGCAACACCACGCCGTGCGTGGGCAAGGCGACCGAAATCCTCGAGGCCGCCGGCTATGAAGTGCTCGTGTTCCATTGCACGGGCACGGGCGGCAAGACGATGGAAAGCCTCATCGACGCCGGCCTGATCAAGGGCGTGCTGGATATCACCACCACCGAATGGGCCGACGAGTTGGTGGGCGGCGTGTTCTCGGCCGGGCCGACGCGGCTGGAGGCGGCCGCCAAGGCCGGCATCCCCGCCATCGTCACGCCGGCGTGTCTGGACATGGTCAACTTCAACGCACCCGACACCGTGCCCGCCAAGTTCAAAGGCCGAACGTTCTACCAGCACAACCCCAACGTCACGCTCATGCGGACCAGCGTCGATGAGTGCACACAGCTCGGCGCCATCCTCGCCGAGAAGATCAATCTGTCCACCGCGCCCGTGACCGTCCTGCTGCCAACCAAGGGCATCAGCATGATCGACCTGGAAGGCAAGGACTTCTATCTGCCCGAGGCCAACCAGGCGCTATTCGATGCGCTCAAGAAGAACCTGCGGGACGACATCCCCGTGATCGAGATGGACTGCGACGTCAACGACGACGCCTTCGCCACCCGCTGCGCGGAGACGTTGCTGGAAAACATGAAATGAATTGCGGAATTCGGATTGCGGATTGCGGAATGGTGAGCCCCGATCTGTTCGTCGCGCCTTTGCTGTTGTTCAATCCGCATTCCGCAATCCATAATCCGCAATAGAAAAAGAGGAGTGCTAACCGTGGCTGAAGCAAGAGCCGACATTCTGAAGCGTTTCCGAGCGAAGATCAAAGCCGGCGAGCCCATCATTGGCGGCGGGGCCGGTACCGGCATCAGCGCCAAGTGGGAAGAGGCCGGCGGCATCGATTTGATCGTCATCTACAATTCCGGCCGCTTTCGGATGGCCGGTCACGGCTCGCTGGCCGGGCTTATGCCCTACGGCGACGCCAACGGCATCGTGATCGAGATGGCGAGCGAAGTCCTGCCCGTCGCCCGCAAGACGCCCGTGCTGGCCGGCGTGTGCGGCACGGACCCGATGCGGCTGATGGACAAGTTCCTCGCCCAGGTCAAAGATGTGGGCTTCGCCGGCGTGCAGAACTTCCCCACCGTCGGCCTGATCGACGGCGTCTTCCGGGCCAACCTGGAAGAGACCAACATGGGCTACGGCAAGGAAGTGGACATGATCCGCATGGCCCATGAGCTTGATCTGCTGACCACGCCGTATGTCTTCGACACCGACGACGCGGCCGCCATGACCGAGGCCGGGGCCGACATCCTCGTCGCTCACATGGGCCTGACCACGTCCGGGTCGATCGGCGCCCAGACCGCCAAGACGCTCGAGTCGTGCGTGGGCCTGATCGACGATATCGTCGCCGCCGCCCGCAAGGTCCGCGACGACGTGATGGTCCTCTGCCACGGCGGCCCCATCGCCGAGCCGGACGATGCAGCCTTCATCCTGAAAAGCTGCAAGGCCATCGACGGCTTCTACGGGGCCAGCTCCGTCGAACGCCTCCCAACCGAACGCGCCATCAAAGCCCAGACCGAAGCCTTCACCAAGATCCGAAGGTAACGGCTCACCACAAAGGGCTCAAAGGCAAGAGCAACGCAACAGGAGCGCGGCGTTCCATCGGAGCGCCGCGTCGCTTATTATTGGTCCCGTGCAGATCGAGTATCTCAATTCGGGGCTGGAGGAGTTGAATCGGGAGTTGGCGGCTGCGTTCTCGGGCGCCTGTGAGCTGAGCGCTGAGCAGATGAGCGCCTGCCGCTGGGCCGTGCTCGACATGCCCGGCGCTGCCGACGCACCAGACGGCGTCCAGCAGGAACTCATCGGTCGGTTAGAGGCGGCGCGCCAGGCTGCACGTGAGCGCGGGCTTGGCCAGGTTTTCGGCTGGTGCATGGTGGGCGCACAAGCTGCCGCCACGGGACAATGGGACCATCAAGACGATTGTGCCTTGTCGGCGGTGACCAACTTCCTACGTGAGGTCGTGCCGACCCCCGCAAGTGTGTTGGATGTCGCTGCCGGGACGGGCCACTGCAGCTTTCCGCTGGCGGCCGACGGGTACAACATTGCCCTGTTTGACTCGGCAGCCGGTTTCCTCGAACTTGCCGTCAAGGACGCAGACAGGCAAGGTCTGGCCGACCGACTCGACGCCTTGCTGTGCGGCACGTTCGCCGATCTGCCTGCATTGCCAGATGACGCCTATGATGCGTGCCTGTGTATCGGCTCGATCTTCTATCTGCCGTCGCCGCACCAGGTCGAACAGGCCGTGACCCAACTGGCCCGCATCGCATCGAAGAGCATTGTCTTCGACGTGACGTCCAAGCTCGGGACGATCCGGCAGCTGGGGACGGATGATTCGGACTTCGATTTTTCCCCAAGCGCAGCCGAGGAGATTCTATCCACGGGCATCACGCCGCCGGGCAAGCCGGAACACGGCCGCGAGGTCTACAGTTGCTTTTCAGCCGCCGAACTTCGCCACCTCGTTGAGGGCGCCGGAATGAAGCTGCAGCAACTCGTCGGTTACGGATCGACCGCAAATGAAACGTCCGACATCCTGACCCGACTGCCTCCCCAGCAGCGGACCCACATCGACCAACTCCTCACAGGCGATGACGCCGCCCTCGACCGCGCCCCCAATCTTCTGGCCCTCTGCACCAAGGCCAAATAGGCGCCCTTCTTGTGTGTTGTGTGGCGGGCCGTTGTTGGTCCCTGCGGCGCTCAGTCCTTTGGCTTGGTGATGGTTAGGGTGATGGATTTCGCGCGGCCGCCGGAGAGTTTGAATTGGCCGGCGAAGGTGGTTCCGTCGGCCTGGGTTAGGATGAGCCTGGGCGGGCGATATGTGCTGGCGATGGACCAGACGGCCGGCTCGGCGGCGTCGTAGGTCCGGGCCAGGTCGGCCAGGCGGCGGAAGTTGCGGTCGATCAGGGACCACGGCAGCCAGTCCGGTTGTCCGTTATCGCTTTCTCAACAGGCTACGACGTAGCGGGGCCGGCCTGCTGTTGCTGCTCCCCGGTTCCCTCCTTCGCTCAAGCTTCCGGCTTCGCTGAAGCTACGCCGGACGAGTCGGAGGGCAGGCCCGGGTCCTGGTTCCCGGTTCCCACTTGCGGCAACGGTTGGGGGATATCGATGGCGAACTTGGCCCTCAGATTGCTCCAGCCCCCTTGAAGAAAATGGGGAAAGTGGGATGTTTTTTCCTTGACATAAACGCTTCGGCCCGTGACGCTATGCGTGTTGGCCAATTCTTCCTCGGATCCTAGTCTCGTTTGACCTGCGAGGAAGAGAGGATATTCAAGTCGCCCAGGCGAGGTCTCGTATTGCGTTGGGCTTGCGCAATATGAACGCAAGGAGAGCCCTGCAGAAGGAGAGAGATCATGAAAAGATTCCTTTGTGTGTGCGCGTGTGTCTTGTTGGTGGGATCAGGCGTCAGCCTGGCCGATTTTGACGTCGCTCCCGGTTGGGATCTGTTTGTGACACAGCCGGGCAGCACCTTCATGGGCTATGAGTGGGAGGGGGTGCCCCTTGGCGTGTTCGATTTCGGCGGCACGATTGGTGTGCAACCCACTGACGACGTCGACACGATCATGGAACGCATCGACCCGGCGACTGTCCTAGGGCCCAGCCAGACAGCGACCATCGATATCGAACTGGTTGCGCTGCAACTCCAGAGCATCGCCCCCATCGATCTGGGAGCGGGGCTGGATTTCCACTTTGTCACGCTGCAACCCGGGAACCCCAGCACCGGCACGATGGACATCACGTTCGACAGTGGAGACGGCGGGATGTTCGATTCTATCTTCAATCTATTCTTCGACATCAGAATCGGTGCTCTCAACGGCCCCATCATTTGGTCTGCGCCCCCGAATCCTTTCCCTCCGATGGTGTCCGTTGGCAACCCGTGGTCACGCATCCCTCCCGACAATGGCGCCGTCATAATCGAAGGTGTAAATCGGTTCCTCAAAGGCCCGGAACTTAGAGATTGGGATTTCTGGCCTATCGGCCCGCTTGAGCACGATGCCACCGGTGCGGGACACCACGTAGTTGAGACCCCCGAACCGGCGACCATGAGCCTGCTCGCGTTGGGCGGCCTGGCCCTGCTGCGCCGCAGACGGAAGTAACGTAAGAGCTGTTAACCAAGCAAACCGGGCAGCGGCCCCCAAACCGCTGCCCGCTTTGCTGCGCCAAGACGCTCAGTCCGTTTCTTGCTCGATGAGTGTACCGAAGCGTTTGCTGATCGCCAGGGCTGGGTCCACCGGCAAGAATTGCAACGCCGGATAGATATTCCGAAACGCATGGCTGCCGCAGCCGATGAAGCCAACGCGGACCTGACGCTCATCGCTCATCTGCCCAGAAATCGAAAGCGCCATTGTTCGCTCCCTGAACTGACATCATCCTTGGCTATTCGAATTCGAAGAAGCTGCGCAGGCTGCCGATGGGAGCCAGCACCTTCGAGGTGGCTATGAAATCTCTCAGCGATAGCGAGGGCGTGGCCTGCAGGGCTTTCTGATAGGCCAGCACCGGATCCACCGACAGTACGGGGAGCCCGACCAGTGTCATCCGCATCGCGCCGTCCTCTTGGCGCAGGATCACCAGCCCCGTGTTGCCCGAGAAGCTCCGCCCGCCCTTTCCGCCGGGCCTGAAAGTAACCCTCTCCCCGTCGCCCTTCCGGCTGACAATGGCAGGCTGGCTGTTGGAGACGATCAACTCGACGACCCGACCGGTGGCGGCGTCTCTGCGAGAATAGATGTACCAACCGTCCCTGCCTCGCACATCCCGCGAATTGTCTCGCTCGGCAAACACTGTGGCCGGCGCGGGCTGCTCCTTTGGCGCCTCGGCGACCTCGTTCGGCGGCGCATCGCGAGTTTTCACGGCTGCCTCAATCTTCGTGACCGCCTTGCGGGCGGCCTGGGCCACGGCGTCGTAGGAATCATTGGCGGCTTGTGCCAACACCGGCAGCGCCGCTTCGGACCGCGACTCCATGTAGCCCAATGCGTCAATGACGCCGCGCCGCGTATCCGGCATGGACTCATTCTCTATCGCGTCAGCAAGGGCCTGAACGATCCGATCGAGCTCCTTGCTGCCAGGTCTCAACTGCCGGCCAAGGCGGCCCAGGCCTCTGGCTACCGTCCCGCGGAAGCGATTGCTCTTGTCTTCGGTCATCGCCTTGATGAGCGCCTCGGTCGCCTCCGGGTGCTTCAGGCCAACCCGCGCCAGAACGCCGACAACCTTTCCTCGGTCCTGCTCGGGAACGTCCTTGTCCGCCAGTACCTCGATCAGCAGCGGCACGATATTCTTCCTCAACGTCGGTATCGGCCGTTCGCTCAGCGTCACCAGCGAGTCCACCGCGGCGCTGACGACCGCAGGATCCGAGTCGTGCAGCAACGCAGCCAGTGCGGCCGGAAGGCGATAAGTCTCCATGTGTCCCCATGCCGCCGCAACGGTCCGTCGCACGATAGGGCTCTCGTCTTTAGCATAGGCATCCAACGCCTCCGATACCCCCTCCCCCCATGCACCGATCATTGCCGCCACGATGTTCCAGTACCGGTTCCGTTCGTTGACCCGAATCGCCACCATCACAGCCGCCAGATTAGCCGGACCCAGCTCGACCAGTTCCCGGGCGGCCCTCATGGCCGCTTCCCGATCCTTCCCGCCCAACTGCCGAATCAACGCCACGACGTTGGCGTCCGTAACGTCCGCTTCGCGCAGGGCCACCACGAGGGCCGCACCAATGTCATGCAGCGCTGCTCGGGCAGATTCCCCAACGCGCTCGGCCTGATCGTTGGTCGCGGCCATCAGGGCTGGGGCGGCGGATTGGGCCTTCGTCCCCAGCGCCCCCAGAGCGCGAGCCGCCCCCAGTCGGATGCCCATGGCCGTGTCCTCGAGAAGCGCCGTCGACAGGGCCTCGACAATTTGCACCATCTCCTCGCTGCCAGCCGCCATGTTGCGACCGGCAAGCGAGAGGGCGCTGATGGTGCCGCGACGGACACCCTCGTTCTCCTGGTTCGCCAGAGCATCAATGAGAGTCGGCACGAGGCGTTTGCTGGTGGGACACAGGCGGCCGAATGTCTCTGGGGCAAGGGACCGCACCTTGGGCGACGTGTCATCAAACGCGGCGATCAGAAGCTCTTCGAACGCGTCGGCCTCCGCCCTCGTCAGGGCCTCCCTGCGCCGGAGGGCCGTCATGCCCAACAGTCGCATCCCCGAATCCTCGTCCGCCAGGACCTCTCTGATCACAGGCAGCGACGCATGGCCGAACTCTCTCAGGGCATACGCCACCGTATGTATCGTCGAAGAAGACGTATCCTTTCGGACGGCTTCGATCAGGCGAGGGATCACGGTTGGCCCCATCTCCTTGAACGCCAGAGACACGGGCCCACGAAGCGAGGTGTTGGTCTTCGTCTCGGCCAGCAAGGGCTCGATCGCGGCCGGCCCCACAGCTGCCAACTGCTCGATCAATGCAGGATCGACCCTCCCGCGCGACGGGCCGCGATGATCGGCCTGTTTGCGGAGCTTGCTGATCAGTTCAGCCAGACCCTCGTTGCCGCCTTGCGGCGTGGGCCGTCCCGACGGTTTCGGCTGGAACTGAATGCTCTGGACGTCCGCCGTCGTGAAGGATTTCGTCTTGCCCCCTGCCTTCACCGTGTAAACCCCGTCAACGAAACTCTTCAGCGTCCCGGTCACGCTCGTGCCGTCTGTGAGGACGGCTGTGACGGTCGGTCGAACTGGAGAGGCCTGAGGTGCCGGCGGTTCAGCCAGCACGCTCGAGTCAATCCCCAAGACGATCAACATCATGCAAGCAAGCAGACCTATTGGTCGTGAATGCCCATTCACCAGACGATTTGGCGTGCGAACACAGTTGTCTGAATGCATAACTCTTATCTCCTTATCGTTATAAGGCCATTGTTACGAAGACAAACTCCCAAGACGAGAATTTATGGCGACCGAGAAGAAACAAAACCGCTCTCATCGCGTCACAATCCGTCCCAACGGCACGCTCGCCAAGCGGCCCCGTGCGCCTAATCCGTCTTCTGCTGGATGAGGGTGCCGAAGCGTTTGTTGATCGCCAGGGCTGGGTCGAGCGGGACGTCCACCGGTTTGCAGTCTTTGGGGATGCTGATCGTCGGCGTCGCCCGGATTGACTTGCCTTCGAACTGGGGCAGCCACTCGCGCTCGGCTTCGAGCATGTCGCTGCACATGTCGCGGATCTGCTTGAGCGTGCAGACGGCGCCGGTCAGCGGGTCGAGGGCGACGGCGTGGACGATCTTTTCGGTGTCGGCCTCGAGGGCGGCCTCGGCGGCGAGGATCTGCACGTTGACGTTGGTCATGCAGGCGGCTGCACACTGCGACGGCAGGGCGCCAATGGTCACCGGGTGCAGGCCGGTAGCGTCGGCGAAGGTGGGCACTTCCACGCAGCAGCCATCGGGCAGGTTGGAGATGTAGCCGCGGTTGGGCACGTTGCCCACGAGGCGGAACGGCCGGCCGGTGGTGACGGCCTCGACGATGTACGAGCAGTACTCCACGCTGCGCGATTCGATCTTGGCTGAATCGAACTCCAGCGGGTCGTGCTGGGCGTACTTGGCGGCCAGGGCCTTGGAGTATTTGTAGTACGCGCCGGACTCGCCGCCGAAGGCCGGCTCGTCGCAGTAGAGCTTCAGGGCGTCGGGGCTGGAACGGAACCACGGCAGGTATTCGCTGAGATGGCCGGTGGACTCGGTCATGAAATAGCCGAAGTGCCGGAACACCTCGCCGCGGACCTTCTCGTTCTTGTAGTACTCGGGCTTCTCGAACACCTCACGCAGCTTGGGGTACAGGTCACAGCCATTATGGGTGAGCGTCAGGAACCAGTTCATGTGGTTGATGCCGCCGCAGGTGTAGACGATCTCGTCTTTGGGCACTTCGCAGTAGCCCGCGATCAGGTCCAGCGTGGTCTGCACGCCGTGACACAGGCCCACGAAGGACACGTCGGTGACCATCCCCAGGGCCAGACAGTTGGCGGCCATGGGATTGGCGTATTGCAGCATGATCGCGCCGGGGCGGGCCAGCTCGGCCATGTCGTCGGCGATGCCCTTTAGAACCAGGGCCGTCCGCAGGCCGCGAAACACGCCGCCGGGGCCCATCGAGTCGCCGATGCACTGGTCGACGCCGTAGGTCAGCGGGATCTCGTAGTCATGGCCGAACGCGTCCACCCCGCCGACCTGAATCATGACCACCACGAAGTCGGCGTCGGCAATCGCCTCGCGCCGGTCGAGCGTGGCGGTGACCGTCCCGTCGACATCGTTCTCAGCCAGCATCCGCTTGGCGAACGTCTCCATCCGCCGAAGCCTCGGCTCGGCGCGGTCCATCAGCGCGTATTCGCTGCCGGCCAACGCCTCGGTCGCCATCAGGTCCGACAGCAACGTCTTGCAGAACACCACACTCCCAGCCCCGATCATCGCAATCTTCTTAACCATATCGTTTCTCCTCGGGAGCTATGGTCCACATTCCGGCCCGCGTCATCAAGGGTCGACCTGGAGGTCTGAGGGCCGGGGTGCTTATAATGGGCGTGGTGGGGGAAGCGAAGGCATACGCAAGGCGGCCCGGTTGGGGCCGCATCTCTTTGTGGCGCCAGCGGCATGAACGATTTGAATCTGATAGCGACCTCGACAGCGGGCCTGGAGGCGTGTGTCAAACGCGAGCTCCAGGACCTGGGGTTTGCCGATGCGCGGGTGTGCTCGCCGGGCTGGCTGGGGTTTGGGGCCGACGCGGCGGGATTGGCGCGGGCGAACGTGTGGCTGCGGACGGCCAACCGGGTCCTGCTGTTGGTCGGGTCGTTCGAGGCCCGCGATTTCGGCGAGCTGTTCGACCGGACCTATGCCCTGCCGTGGGAGCGATGGATCCCGGCCGACGGGGCGTTCCCCGTCAGCGGGCGCAGCCACAAGAGCCAACTCTCCTCCGTCCCCGCCTGCCAGAAGATCGTCAAGAAGGCGATCGTCGAGAAGCTCCGCGCCGCCCACAAGGTGACCGACCTGCCGGAAACGGGGCCCGCGCTGGCCATCGAGATCGCTCTTCGCGACGATACCGCGATGCTCACAATCGACACGAGCGGCTCGGACCTTCACCGGCGCGGCTACCGCGCGGCGGCTGGGCCCGCGCCGCTGAAAGAGACGCTGGCGGCGGCGATGGTGCAGCTGAGTTTCTGGAACCCCGACCGCCCGCTGATCGATCCGTTCTGCGGCAGCGGGACGATCCCGATCGAAGCGGCCCTGATCGGGCGGAACATCGCTCCGGGCCTGCATCGCCCGTTCGCCGCCGAGAGCTGGCCCGCGATCGACGCGAGCTGCTGGCCGAACGAGCGCAGCAGGGCCCGCGATCTGATCCGCCCCGCCCTGGGATGTCGGATCATCGGCACCGACATCGAGCCCAAGGCCATCAGCCTGGCCAGTCACCACGCCGAACTCGCCGGAGTGGCCGACGACATCCATTTCCAACAGAAGCCGTTCGCCGATCTCACGTCAAATCGCTCCTACGGCTGCGTTATCTGCAACCCGCCTTATGGCCGGCGATTCGTGGACGGCCCCGATCTGAAGCCGCTGTACCGCTCGATGCGCGAGGTCTTCGCCTCGCTGGAGACGTGGTCGTTCTATGTGCTCACCAGCGTCGATCTGGAGAAAATCATCGCCCGGCCAGCGGACCGGCGCCGAAAACTGTACAATGGGCGAATCGAATGTACCTACTATCAGTACTACGGCCCTCGGCCCCCGGCTAAGACAGACCAGGAGTTCATGAGAGGACAATGATCAAACAACGGCTGAGCGCTCTGCGATTCGTTCTCCCAGTACTCATCCTTATGTGTCTGGCCCTCGGTCTGCTGGCCGGCAGCGCCAAGGGCATCGAGCCCGGCGACGAAGGTTCGGCCGCAGCCCAGCCGACCGGCGCCGAGGCTGCGGAGCTCGACGATAGTGATTCGGCCGAGGACGATCTGGACGAGCCCGGGGATGAGACCCCGACCGACACGCAGCCGGTCGATACGCAGCCGGTCGAGGAAGCGGAAGAGCAGACCGACGAGCTGTCTCCCGAGTTCGGCCTGCCGGGGCGGCGCACGGAGCATTACTTCATCTACAGCCAGCTCAGCGAGGAGGCCACCACCGATCTCTCGCATCGCCTGGAGTCGATGTACGACTACTACAGCAAGCGGTTCAAGGACGTCTACTCGCCGATCAACTTCCCCAAGCAGGTGTTCCTGTTCAGTAACCGCCAGGATTTCGTCGCTGCCGGCGGACATCCGACCATGCCGGGCGTGTTCATGGGCGGCGGCGATAGCGTGGGCGCCCGGTTGATGCTGATCTTCCGTGAGGGCAATCTCGGATCCTTCATGATGTCGTGTCCGCTGATGTATCACGAAGCCTTCCACCAGTTCGTGGCGATCGATATCTCCCAGGCAGGCAACGTCAACCGTAAATGGCCGGTCTGGCTGGACGAGTCCTACGCCACCGTATTCAACAACATCACCTGGACCGGCGACGGATGGGTCGACGGAATCGCTCGCAATGAAATGGTCGCCAGCGCCGTGGACAACAAGTCGTCTTTCATTCCCCTGCGAAGGCTCATGGACATCACCGGCGCGAAGTGGCATGAGTTGACGAGCAAGGGGAAGATCTGGCCGATCTACATGGAAGGCTGGTCGCTGATCTTCTTCCTCAACCACGCCTCGCGGGGCAAGTACCGCCCGCTGCTGGCGACCTATGTTGAGCAAGTCAGCACCGGACAGGATTCCAGCGTGACCCGTCGCCGAATCATCTCCCTGCAGGGGACGTTCAGCAGGTGGGTCAGGCGCGACCTGCACCTGCACATGACCGGGGCGAAGTACTTCGAAATATTCACCGCCATGGCGACCAGTCATCTCGCTCGCGCGCACGCCCGGGGCCAGCGGTTCGAATCGGGCGAGGATTTTCTAGCCATGGCGAAAAACCGCATGCTGAACCTGCCCCCCCTCGGCGATGACCAGTGGCTGCCCGATACCTTGCGGCAGGAGCTGCTGTGGTACCACAACTTGCTGACTCAGTCCCATCAGCCGTTCAAGTTCACCATCGAGTACCCCTCCGGCGGCGGGCTGCCGGTGATCCATGTCGCCCAGCCCCGGTTCGGTCTGGTGATGAAGGGCACGTACCGGCTGGACGATGACGGCAAGGTCAAACGCGTCAAGGTCGACTATGTCCGATGTCCGTCGATCGATCTGGTCAAAGCCAAGAAAGCCGTCGGCACCCGCTAGCTGCAGCGGCGCTGCCGAACGCTTTGGGGCAAGGGTCGCGCCGCGGCGCGGGCGTTGACAAGCAATTGTGCGGTGAATACTCTTCGCAGCGCGGCGGAAAACTCGCGCGCAAAGGAGCCCACCCTCATGAACTCACAGCGACATCGTCGTACGCTTGCGGCTATTTCGATCCTTGCCCTGTGCCTCTGGTCGCCCGCGTCCGCCGGTCAGAGGCGCTGGCCCGCCGGTTTGGCGTCTGCGCCGCCGCTGATCGGTGTGCCGAAACTGACCGAACCGTTCGTGGTGGACGGTCAGCTCGACGAATGGGCTTCGGGCCTGGCCACCCCCTGTCGCGCCGTGAGCCTGAGCATCTATCTCCAGGGCGACCACGAATGGCTGGGGCCCGACGACGCCAGCATGGAGTCGTTCATCGCCTGGAACGCCGACGGCATCTGTGTGGCCGTGGCGGCTTGGGATAACGAACTAGTCAACGATCAGCCCCCCCAAACGCTCTGGAACGAGGACTGCGTGACCGCCGTGGTCGAGACGCAAAGCGACGCGGATCGCGCGCCGGACGATCCACCCATCCCCGGGGTGCGGTTCCTGATCGTTCCGCCGCGAGGCGACGAGCCGGCCCGCATCTTTGACCCCGCCAGAGCCAAGAGCCCGCTGACCTACAAAGTGAAACGCCACACTGGCGGCTACACCGTCGAGGCGCTGATTCCGTGGTCGATGCTGGATGACATCACCCCCGAGCCGGGCACGCCCCTGTTCGTGCGGTTCAGCATGATCGATTATGACAACCGCGATGGCGACCAGGTGGTCCCCTATGCACTGACGTGGCACCCGTCATGGTATCAGTCGCCCTATCGCCGCCCGCCCGGCAAGACCGCCCCGGCCGTGCTGGTGGATGCGCTGGTTCGTTCGCCCGAGACGGACCTGGAGTCTGAGGTCCTGCTGGACGTTGACAACTGCCCGCCCGTAGAGAATCCGACCGTCCCCATCACAATCGATCTGGGCCTCCATATCGGGCGAGAGGCCCAGGCCGTTGAGTTGCTGATCGACGACTGGCGGTCTGAGCGCGCGGTTACGCAAAAGCTCGATCTCACGTCGACCGACAGCGCCTTAGGCGCCAAGAAGTCGGCAGCGTTCACCTGGTCGCTCGACGACGTCCCGTATGGCCAGTACACCATCACCGCGAGGATCCTCAACGCCAAAGGCGACAGCCTCGGCAGCGTCCGCCGGGACGTTCTGATCGCCAGAGGGTTCACGGCTGAAGTGCTCGGACGGATTGAAAAGGCCAACATCGGCGCCATCGTCAAGGCCCAGCCGTTCCTGGCGGTGGATTGGCTGGCGGCGGCGGCGAACCTCGAGCGGTTCAGGACGGTCGCAGCGGGCAGGTACGTGCCGGCGACGGGCTTTCAGGCCAGGGAACTGACGGCAAGACTCCACCTGTTGGAATCGGGCAAGCCGTCCGCCGACGGTGACGATATGTTCGATCTGCTGGCGCTGACGGCTGACCCGGAGGCGCAGGTGACGGTGGACTTCTGGGCCCAGGACCAGGCCCAGGTGACGATATGCTGGGGAGCGGCGCCGATCGCGGCCGTGGGTGTGCAACAGGTCGCCGACGCCGAGTCGGCCCGGAACCAGTTCGAGGCCCCCCTGCCCGTCGAGGCCGAGCTGACCACGCTCGGCGGCAAGGCGGCCAGGATCTGGCAGCCGTCCGAGGGGCTGACAGGGGTGGCCGTTCTGACCGGGCGGCGGATCATCCGCGTGACCAGCCCGTCCGCGGAGGTCGCTCGACGCGCCGCAGCGGCCGTGGCGGCAGGGGTACCAATCTCGCTGGCCCAGACCGACGCCATGTGCGCCGCGCTGGCCAAGGAGATCGAGGACCTCCCGTTGGAAGAGCCCATCCCCGAGGGCATGAAACTGTTCGTGGGCGACACCCACACGCATACGTTCTTCTCCGACGGCAGCTATTCCCCCATCTACGTGACCTTGCTGAGCCTGGCCAGCTCGATGGATTTCGTTGTCCTGACCGACCACAACAATGTCGACGGGGCAAGGTTGGCGGCCGCCTACTGCAAACGGTACGAGTACAACCACAACGTGATCGTCGGCCAGGAGATCACCATGTCGTGGGCCCACCTCAACGGCTACCCCCTCGGTGAACTGGTCGACGCGGAACTGCCGGCCTATGACCTGGTGCGCAACGCTCACGCGCAGGGCGCCGTCGTCCAATGGAACCACCCCAGCGAGGGCTCGGGCAAGTGGGCCGAACTGGGATTCTCCCAAGGCCTGGGGCCGCTGGGCGTGGAGGCCTGGGAACACGTGCCGGCCGCCTATGAGCAGTGGCGAAAGACCGGGCGACTGCCCGTGCTGGTGGGCTCGACGGATATGCACCTGGGCTACTTCACCGATCTGGAGCGCAGCATCATCCTGGCCCCCAGCGCCGGCGCCGTCGACGTCGCCGAAGCCGTCCGCCGCGGCAACGTCTGCATCATCCAGCCGACCCGTAAGAACGTCGTCTACGGCGCGCCGCACATGATCCACCTGGCCCGGGCGGCCCTGCTGGAAGGCAACGAGTTCCGCAGCCGTCGGGCCGACTACCTGCGGTCGGTCCTGGCGAACGTGGACATCACAGGCCTGATCACCACAAGCCCCCAGCGCCGAGTGACCACCGAACAGGCCAACGAACTGCTGCAGGCCCTGAAGGACGAGCAGCAGACCGAGGGAGAGTAGTCCACGGACCTGCCCCACAGGAGCCCGTGCCTATTTTCGCGTCATTCGCCTTCGGGCGGGAGTTCGCAGGAGATGCCGCTTAGCTCGCCGCGCAACGGGACCATGCAGATGAAATCGAACGGCTCGTCGCCGGTGTTCTTGAAGTTGTGGATCTCGTCTGAGTCCACATAGACATAATCGCCGGCCACCAGCGGGGACTCCTTCTTGTCGGCGTCGACAGCCACGCCACAGCCGGCCTCGATCTTCACCAGGTGCGGGAAGTCGTGGCTGTGATACGGCGTCGCGCCGCCCGCGGCCACGCTGAAGTAGCGCAGAACGATCTCGTCCGACCCGTCGTCGGGCCCCAGCACGACCTGCTTGGTCACGGCGGCGTAGCCCTGCGTATCCGCCAGCGGCACATCATCTCGCCTCTTGATCTTCATTTCCGGCTCCTGACGGTGTTCGAACTCCGGCCGATAGCTAACACCATCTTATCCCCCAACGCCACACGCAACCCACAAAACCCGACCGCAGAACAACCACTCGCCGCCGCCCGGACGTACCGGCTGGACAATGACGGCAAAGTCAGGCCCGTCAAGGTCGACGACGTCAGATGTCCGTCGATCGATCCGGTCAAAGCCAAGAAAGCCGTTGGCGCCCACTAGCTGTAACGGCCCTGCCACACATGTGATATAACCACCCTCCATGCCCTGCCACCTTAGGGGAGGCAACAAGGTCAAGTAATAAGTTCCCATTTATTATGAGTATCTGCTGGGCGCGGCGGATAAGGGGCAATATAATCCAGGTTTGGAGGTCCAAGGGCTCTTTTCGCGCCAATTCATTTCGGAACTCCATTCGTACTATCCAGATCGGTCTGATGCAGTTTGCCGGCCCGACAGCGGCAATGAAGGCGGGCGGCCCGAGGCTGGGAGCAGTTCTGTTCTTGTTACATAAGGAGTTCCATAACTTGAGAGGAAAGCTACATGAACACTCAACAGACGAGACGTCACCAGATTAGTAACCCAAGACGCACACGTATCGCAGCACAAGCACGCTGGTTCCTCGCAGCCGTGATCGCGGCGGGGTTGTGCCTGGCCCCAATGCCGGCCCGGGCCGTGCCAATTCTGCCCAACGCCGTTCCCACGGTCGTCCTTAACGGGGCCGAACCCCAGTCCACGATTGCCTACCACCCCGGCACCGACAAGTACTACGCGTCCGATACGGGGTACCTGCTTTCCCGCGGGTATGTCTGGGACGCCGCCGGTACGTTGCTTCAGACCTATACCCCGCTCAATATCGATGTACGTGCGTGGAACTACAACGCCAACACCGGCAATGTTGAACTGATCGCCAACAATCCCGGCGGGCTGTGGACGGTGGGCCTTGGTGGTGGCGGCCTGCTCAATGGATCGAACGTCAGCACGCTTCCGGCGATGGCAACTTCGCTCCAGCCGGCCTATGACGTCAATCACGACCGGTTCTATTCCCGCAACAACGGCAGTAACGTGTTCGTCCGCTCCCGCGTGGACGGGACGTTCCTAGCCCCCATCACGCTCGATCTGGCCGCGGCCGGCTCGCCGACACTGACAAGCTTCTTCATCGGCTACGACGAGGCCTTCGACGTGCTGATCACCGTCGATCACCCGAACAGTCGTGCGATGGTGTTCGCTCTGGACGGATCGTACCTCGGAGCTTCGGTCCTGCCGGTCATCGCCACGCCGGCTATGTACTACACCGGCTACACGAACGGGCAGCTCTTCGTTACCAACCAAGACCCGTTTGGGGTTTACGGAGTCGACGGTTTCCAGATCTTCGTCCCCGAGCCGGCGACGCTTTTCGTCATGGCGGCCGCAGGCCTTCCTTTATTGCTGAAGCGCAAGCGGAAGTCCCGAGCGTGACTCGGGGCTGGCATTGGGCGGCGCAGTCCTGCTGCGTCGGTCAAAGATCCGCCGTGGCGGGCGGAAGTCGCAGGCCTGCCGGGCCGAGTCGAAGATCCGCCATGGTGGGTCGAAGATCCGCCGTGGCGGACAAGAGTAACGTAACAAGGAGTACGTCAGACAATTAACGGTAGTGAGAACCCTAAAAAACGAGGAGTTACATCATGAAGAATTGTGCCATTGCCATTACGGCTGTTTGTTTGTTGATCGCGGCGGGCGCCGACGGAGCGGTCGTCGTTGACAACGACCTGTTCCCGGTCGTCGCCGGCAGGTACTCGTCAGACGACATGGTAGACTTTCCGGCCTATGAAGTCGAGATTCTCAGTATGGACCTCGTTGCCGACGATAGCGCAATTAACTCCGCCCCGCCTCCGGGCCCCGGCGAGAGCTTCGCCGTCGATTCCTTTTTCGACATCACAGTGGAAATGTCCTACGGCGGCGTCTCGTTCGACGTTTTCTTCGACATTCCCACGACGCTCTCGATCACCAACCCCGGCGGCGACAGTGGAGAAGGCCCACAGACGTATCAGATCGAACTGATCTCGATGGTCCTGACCGGCACCTTCGATGACGGGACGTCCTTCATACTGCAAGAAAGCCCCTCCCTGGCGTCAACTGGCGAGCACATCATCGAGTTCATGCCAGACGACAACTGGCAGATCGACAGCTTCTTCGACGTTTACTTCGAACTGACCGTCGGTGGCGGGCCGTTTGAAGCGGCGTCGGGGCCCCTGCACATGACCCTCGTCCCCGAACCGGCGACAATGAGCCTGTTCATCGCGAGCGGCGCGTGCCTATTGAAGCGGAGACGCACAAGGTGACTGAGCTGTCCGAAGGCGTTTCGGCCGGGAGAACGACTCGAGTCGAGCGGCTGGCCTTGGGCGGTCTGGCGCTGCTGAAACGCCGCAAGTAAGCGACCGAATCACTGAGCGGGCGGTGGTCTTCGGACGGCCGCCCGTTTTCTTGCGCGGCGGGCTGTGCCTGTCGATCGCGGTGGTGGTATGATCGTCCCCTCGACTGCCGCAATCGATTTCCCCCCCCGCGGCCGGTGGGGTGGGTCCGCCCTTCGGGGTATAATGCAGACAGAAACACCGAATTGAGTCTTGCCTCTTGTAAGGAGATATTGCCATGAAGCGGATGATACTGTTGTCGATGGTGGGCGTTGCCGCATTGGCCGTCTATGCCTTGGCCCAACAGGCCGGTGATGCCCCCAAGGGCCAAGCTGCGACCACCCAACCACAACCGCAAAGTCCTGGGATGCCGTGTTGCCCGGGAGGCATGATGGGCCGTCAGCCCACGGACCAGCCGGCTTCGGCGGGCCGGTTTACGTGTTCCATGCATCCGGAGGTGCGAAAGGCCGTTGCGGGTACGTGTCCAAAGTGCGGGATGAAGTTGATCGAAGACCGCCCGAGGCCCGTCACCCGAGCCCAAGGGATGATGACAGGTTGTATGACCATGATGCAGGAAACGGGCATGGACCCGGCCATGATGAAACGCATGCAGGTGATGGTGCAGACCCCGATCTTCATGGATAGTCCGTGCGCCATCTACGGGCAGGCCGCGGCTCTGGAGCTTTCTGATGAGCAGAAGGCAAGACTCCTTGAGATCGAGAACGAAGCCCGCAAGAAGGCCTTGGCGGTCCTGACGCCCGAGCAGCGGAAGAAGATGGGCGACCTCCCCGACAAGCCGATGGCCATGAAGCAGATGTGCGCAAAGATGATGGGCGGCGAGGGCGGCCCATGATGATGTGCCCCATGATGCAGATGGTGGACAGGTCAACGGTTGGACCGGCCGGGCCGACCACGAAGCCAGCCGAAACGCACAATCATCAGCCATGAGAAAACACCCCGAGAAGGCGCCAATCGTGCATCATCCTATGGATGAAGCCCGCGCTGCCTACACGCATCGCGGAACGCACAAGGAGTGCTCTCATGTCCTGGACGATGACCGAGATCACGGCGCGGCTTGGCGCATCCTCTAACGTCTACTTCTGGGATGGAGGTAGGTTCGGCCGCCGGCGAGTGGCGCAGATGGCCGAGGCCGGCATCTTGAACATCGAAATCAGCGTCGACATGGCCGGCCACTTCGACCACAACGATCAAGCTCACATCGCCGAGATCAAGGATGCCTGCCACCGTAGCGGCGCCAAGGTGGTTTCCTTCCACGCTCCCGATCTGCCCTGGGCATGCCCGCTGCCGGAGGTCCGCACCGGGACGATCAAGGAGTTCCTCGCCCTGTGCGAAGCGGCCGAGCAGCTTGGCGGGCCGCTGATGGTTTGCCATTTCGATATGAACGAACACACCGAGTCCTTCATCCGCGAGGTCCTGCCGCTTCTGGCGGGAACGAGCGTGCGGCTGACGATCGAAAACGGCGAGAATCTTCAGGACTACGCCGATTTCGTCGACCGGATCGGGTCCCCGCAGTTCGGCATGATCGTCGACATCGGCCATACTAAGGATGAGGACGGCCGGAATCCCTTCACCTGCGCCGACCGAGCGCGGGAGACGATCAAGGTCTGCGGGGATCGTCTATTCCACCTGCACCTCCACGAGTTCTGGGACGGCGCCGATCATTGGCCCCCGTTCTACAAGGGAGGCCTGATCGAGTGGGGCGAACTGCTGGCGGGCCTCGCCGATATCGACTACGCCGGCGCATTCATGTTCGAATCCGTCCCGATCATCCCCAACGACCCGGCAGCCTTTGACGACAACCTCCAGCGCATCGCCACATTCCCGGCCGAGCTCGTCCGACTCTACGGCGATGATGTCGAAATCGCCGATCCGTAAGCTGCGATGTCCGGTCCACGCGCAAGCCGCGCGACCCGCTAGTGACTGGTCAAGTCTTGGGGCCATACGGTCGGTGTCATTGTTCTTCTTGCCTCCCGCTGCGGGAGACCGATGGAGGACCTGCCATGTGCTCTCTGAATGCCCGTTCGGATCCTCTTGCGGAGGCAGGGAACGTGATCCAGTGGATATCCTCGAGGCCTTTGAGTTGATCGATTCCTTCGTCGGTAACGCTCGTCCCACTCAAAGCGATTCCCTGCAACGAAGGCATTTGCCCAACATAGCTCATGCCCGCATCAGTAACGTTGGTATCGGCGAGATACAGGTGCCCAATGCCTCGCAATGAGTCGGACTCAAGGATTGTCCCCAAGCCCTGGTCCGTAATGCCCGTTCGCCGTAGGTCCAAGGCCCACAACTTCATCATGCCGCGAAGGTGACCCAGGCCATTGTCCGTTACTTGCGTTCCCTGCAAGTAAAGGCTGGTCATCTCCGTCAGCCCAGCCAAGTGCGCCAGGCCTGCATCCGTGATCAGCGTGTCGTTCAACTCCAAGTGCCGGAGTTTGGTCAGCCCGGCCAGATGGGCCAGCCCGGCATCGGTGATCTGTGCACCGTTGAGCCTCAGCAACCTCAACTCGGACATGCCCGCCAAGTGACGCAACCCTTCATCGGTGATGTTCGGACATGCCATGTTGATGGCCATGAGATTCGTCAGCCCGGCAATGTGGGCCAGCCCGGCGTCGGTGAACTCCGCCCCAGACAGGGTTAGGGATCGAAGCTGCGTCAGGCCTTTCAGATGCCTCAACGCCTCGTTGGTGAACTGCGTTCGATGCAGTATGACGCCTTTCAGCCGAGAGAAGTGTGCCAGGTGCCTCAGGGCATCGTCGGGTTGCTTCTTGTGCTTGTTGAAGAAGACGTACATAACGCGGCCGTCCCACCACAGATTGCAGTTGTTCCCCAGGTCCACAAGGGCCTGAATCGCATCGGCCTCCTCAGGCGCCCACCTGACGGAATTGAGGGAGTACTGCGTGTTCTCCCTGCCGGGCCCCGGATTCTTGGGCGCGGGCCTGGGTCTGGGGGGCTCGGCTATGGCGGCAGGAACCTGATTCCGCCAGTCGTCTCCGAACAGGCTCTCCAGGGCTCGCCGAGCCTCACGTCTGACGCCCGAATTCGAATCGTGTGTTGCACGGTAGATGGCGTCGCCAACCTCGTCTGTGCTGACTCCCATCTTCGCCAGCGCCCTGATGACCGCACTGCGATCTTCTGCAACTTCCTCCAGCTGCTTCAACAGAGCCGGCACTGCCTGTTGTGCAACGTCCGGGCCCATTTCACCGAGGCGTCGGACCACGATGTATCTGGCCCTCCGGCTGGGATGATCCAGTGCGCTGATGAGATCGCTCACGCCGGCCGGGCTTGTTCGCGCCAGCGCTTTGGTCACAGCCAAGCAAACGGATAGATTCTCACCCAACTGGGCAAGGGCCATCTGCGCACCTTCAGGCGTGTACTGCCCGAGGGCTCCCCACGCATTGATGGCGCTCAGCTTGATACCACGACTTGGGTCCGTCATCAACCGGGCTAAGATAGGCTCTGCCTCGACGCGACCGCTACGGAGCAGAAGGTGTGTTGCATAGTGGACGTTGGTTTCCCAAGGCAACCACTCGGCGATCCGCCCTTCTGACAGGCGATCGTACTCCCTCAGCCTAGCCAGTAGCCTTGGATCGGTAATGGTCACTTCGTTGACCACCAGCGGTGCGGACAAGCGGGCCTCCAGGACCGCTACCAAGTCTTCGTACCTGAATCTGCGCCCCAGATATGTCTCGTCCAATCCGCCGTGGAATTCAATGACGCCGTCAGGTTGGAGTACCCAGCGTTCCGCCGCGCCGCAGGAAATCGGCCCCGTTACACGCCAAAAGAACGCTGCCAGATATGCCCGATCGTAGATGATCCCGCGCAGATTGGCAGTTCCCGGAGTCCTGCCTTCCTTGCTGGCCGGCCTGTCGCGGGCGGATGCCTGGTCAACCGGACAGACGAAACGAAACACGCCCGAGGCCAGATCGTACTTCATGCCGTAGGTTAGCAGTTCTTCGCGGGAGAGCTCCTGATCTTCGCTCAATGACTGGCCAATCAGATTCCCGTTACTTGATGAGCTCCGGTCACATCCAAGACAGACCAACCCCAACGTCACAAAGACAACTGCAGTCAGCCCGCTGCGTGTGTGCATGGCATCAATTCCCCAATCTGGACATTATCGATAGACGCATTCTATCCTTTTGACGTTCACGAGGCCACTTGGTTTCCCATACTCCTGGAGATAGTTGGGCCATTTTCAGGGAACTTCCTTGAGGCCCCGAACGTCTGATCCAACAATGGCGCCAGAGATAGGGCACAGGGAACAGTCCGGCCATGCGGCCACAATTCGCATCAGTCCAGACGTATGGTCACGATTTCCCATGGGCCCAGGTCGAATTCAAGGCGGTTGCCGTTGACGGTGACGGTGCGGGTGTCCTGTGTCGGTCCACCGAGCAGGTCGCAGATCTGGGCGCTGGTGACGGCGGCCGGCAGGTCTACGCGGGCGCTGACGGCAGCGCCCTGGTTCTCGTAGATACGCAGCATCGTGGCGCCGCGGTCCTTGAAGAAGGCCGACACCATGACGTTGTGGGGAGCTACGGCTAGACCGCGTTGCGTATCGGGCGCGTCGCCGGTGAGTTTGTAGAGCGCATCCTCGCCCTCGATGGGCTCGCGGAAGGTCTCGATCTCGCGATAGAGCTGGGCCGTCTTCCAGTCGCCGGCGTGCAGGACCGCGGCGAACGTCATTCTCTGGAGGCCCAGGCCGGTCCGGGTGTCGTTGCCCCACCTGGCGCCGGCCTGGCGACCGGGGGCGATGGTCTTGAGGAGGATGTGCTGGAAGACGCCGCCATCGACGCGGTAGCCGAACAGCCCCGGCTGAGACAGGATGGCCACGCCCTTGTCGCCGTCGGAGTAGTCGGCCCACGACTGGCCCCAGAATGGCTTGATGTGCGCGCGCTCGACGATCTCCGGGCCGAAGGGCTCGTCGGCCAAGTCTCGCGGTTCGACGCCGAAGGGAACATCCGCGTGGGGCCGGCCGTCGAAGGCGGGCCTCAGCTCAGCCACCAGGTAGCCGCTGACCGGATTGACCATGTAGCTTCGCACGTCGCAGTCGATCCGACGCCCGTGGGCGTGGATGAACAGCTCCACCTCCGTCGGGTTGCCGGCGACGGCCCCGGTTATGAACACCCGCGCGCCGAGAGGGCCAGTTTCCATCAGCGACCATTCCTCGACCTCCAGCCCGCTGGAACGGACGGGCCGGCCGTTGTTCTGCCATTCATTGTTCCATTGCGGCTCCGGCGGCCAGGGCGTCGGGTCGTCCAGGCCCGTTCGCGTCGCCTTGCGATTGGAGATGGCGTTGGTCTGCCCGTCGTCGGTTTCGATGAAGACGATGTCCAACCTGTCCAGCAGTCGGCCCAACTCGTTGTGCGTGACGCCTTCGATAACGCCGCCGGGCATCTCGACGCTCAACGGGCCGATGTCGAGGCGGCGCGGAGACAGCTCGAACACGCTCGCCGGCTGGGCGTCGTTGTCGACGTGCAGGTAGACGGTGGCGTACCCACAGGCCGGGACGGTTAGCTCGGTCCGGATGCGCCATTCGCACCGCATGCGATCGCGGTTGTCTCCGTGGCCAAAGCCGCGATAGCTATCGCCGACGAACTGGGTCGTCAGCGCGTTGCCTTCACCATCCGTCACGCGAAAGCCCATCGCCCCCGCTTCGTCGACGGCGAAGTAGAACTCGCACGACTCGGTGCGGTCAAACGGCAACGGATTGAACAGTACGATCGGCCTGCCCTCACCAGTCGGACCGATGCGCTCGGCTGCGGCGCGCCGCACTCGGCCGCGCAGCGCCAATGCCGCCTGCTCGGTCGCTTTGGCCTTCAGGATGAATGGCTCGTTGTCCCGCTGCCACAGCCACGCCGTTGCGTGCGGATGGATCGACAGCGTCTGCTCCCACAGGGCCTCGATTTCCTGCTCGGGGAACACATCGCCATAGTGCATGCTCTCCCGCTCGGCCTGGGTCACCGCCAGGCTGCAGCGGGCCCGCAGGTCGCAGATATTGTCGTGCCCGTTCTCGGTAACGCGTCCGCTGGCGGCCGGGTTGAGCCCGCCCGTTATCACCGGCAGCGACCGGGCATAGCCGGCCAGGTCGCGGGCGAACAGCCCCGGCGCGGCGAGCGTGATCTGCGCAGTCTCGCTGCGATTCCACTCGGCGACGTGAGCGAACAGATCGCTCTGCCAACACGGCTCGCCCAGAGGCAGACAGTCGTCGTCCCATCCGAAGCACACCATCGCCGCCGGGCCGGACCCGTGGGTATCGGCCTTGGCGATCTCGTCGGTGAGGAAGTCGCGCAGCGAGGACTCCTCCTGCGGGTCGTAGGCGAACAGCGCGTAGGAGCTGATCCGATGGCACGCGATCTCCGATCCGTCCGGGCTGCGCCAACGAAACTGGCGCGGCACGTGTTTGCGGTCAAGGGCCTCGGCGGGCCTACACATCATCATGGCCGCGAAGCCCATCTTTGTCATGAGCTGAGGCATCTGGCTGAACCATCCCCCGCAGTCGATGTGGCTGCCCAGCTCGAACGGCACGTCGCCGAACAGCTCGCGGAACTTCCGCTGGCCGTAGAGCACGTTGCGAATGAGCGCTTCGCGGTGTGTCGTGCTGGGGGAGAGATTGGTGAACGTCCCCGGCCCCAGCCCGAACCGGCCGGCGGCCACGTGGGGTTTCATTCTCTCGACCAGGTCGGGGCGGTTCTCGCGGATCGGCGAGAACTGCTCGTGCCACGAGTCGATGAACCACGCAAAGCCGGTCTCGGCGTCCATCAGATCCAGGACGAGTTCGAACGCTCGGATATAACGCTTCTCATGCCATCGGCGATGGGCGATCCACGCCCAGTCGGAGTGCGAGTAGGGACACACATAGATGCGCTCGATGCTCATGCTATCCTGCCTTCCACGCCACAAGAACGACGCCAACATACCCGACCACCAAGCCGAACCAGCCCGACCATGACGGCGTAGGCGATTCCCGGAATCATCAACGGCCTCCTTCACGGCCACCTGACCGTCAGAGGCGGCCATTCTACCTGGATCTGTTTTCCAGGGGCAGGCCATCGCCGCAGAATGCGGCAAGATGCGGAAAGACGCGACACGTCGGCAGGCCCCTCATGCCGGCGCCCCATTCGTCTTTGCCCCGCTCGTGGGCGCCCATCGATACGCCCCGGCACGCGCCAGGTAAGTTGGGCTTGATGCCGGCACCCCCGCGTGCGATAATGATCGTAACCAGGTGACGGCCGGCTAGCCCGGTTGGGCGCATCTCGACGCTTGGTAGGTAGTTCACGGAAGGAGACCGGCTATGTCTCTCCGGTTTGTTTTGTGCGCCGCTCTGATTGCGTCGCTGGCATTCGCTCTGGCCGGTTGTAAGGAGGCCGAGCAGGGCCGCCAGCAGGCGACGTCCGGGTCAGTGCTCGCCGTGGGCGTGGACGTGGTCTCCACCGCCGACGCCGAGAAGGAACAGATAATCCTATCACTGGCCCAGGCGGCCGACAGTGTCGCTGATGAGTTGGCGGCGATCACCATCGATTATCCCCTGAATGAATCGATCATCCCGCCGGAGATCGTCGCTGTGACGTTCCTTTGGCACGAGACGTCGAAGCAGGTGGACCGATGGTTGGTTGATGTGTCCTTGAACGATGGTTCGGGCCACATCTATGTGCTGGCCGAAGGCGCGCCGCCGCCAAAGGGCCAGGACGACCCGCGGTGCTTTGGTCCTACGAATGAGCCGTACGAGCCCACGGCCTATCAGGCCTCCGCCAAGAGCTGGACGCCCAGTGATGACGTGTGGGCGGCGATCAAGGCCCAGTCCGTTACGCAGGCGGCTACGGTCACAATCCTTGGTTTCGACTCCAGCAATCCCGATCGCCCGATATCGCGCGGACAGATGACGCTGACAACGTCTGCGGACCGAGTTGGCGCACCGATCTTCTACCGCGACGTGCCGTTGATGCCGTCGCCGTCGGGGCAGGGCGGGGCCATAAAACCGCTCGCCAACGACGCCTTGCCGCTCATTGCATGGCGGTTGAAAGATATATCGCGCAGCGACAGCAAGACCGTCCTGACCGATATGCCCACATGCGCTAACTGCCACAGTTTCTCGGCCGACGGCCGTACTCTGGCCATGGACGTGGACGGCCCGTCCGGCGACAAGGGGTCCTACGTGATCACGCCCATCGGCGAGACGACGGTGATCGCGACGGAGAACGTGATCACGTGGAACTCTTTCAAGGACAAGCCCGAAGGGCACAAGACCATTGGATTCCTGTCGCAGATTTCTCCGGACGGTCAGGTTGCGGTGACAACCGTCAACGAGTCCCTCCACGTGGCGAACTTCATGGACTATCGCTTCCTGCAGGTGTTCTATCCGACGCGCGGCATACTGGCGTACTACTCGCGCGAGACGGAAGAGATGCTCGCGCTGCCCGGCGCCGATAACGCGAAGTTCGTGCACTGCGACCCGGCGTGGACCCCCGACGGGAAGTGGATCGTCTTTGCGCGCGCCAGGGCAAGGGATCCTTTCGTCGAGGGCAGACCGGTAGCCACCCGGGCCAATGACCCGGCCGAGACGCCGATACAGTACGACCTTTACCGCATACCGTTCAACGGCGGCAAGGGCGGCTCGCCGAAGCGGATCAAAGGCGCCTCGCGGAACGGCTTCAGCAACACGTTTCCCAAGGTCTCGCCCGACGGCAAGTGGGTCGTGTTCGTTAAGTGCCGAAACGGGCAGTTGATGCGACCCGACGGGCGATTGTGGATCGTGCCGGTGGAGGGGGGAGAGGCCAGGGAGATGAGGTGCAACACGCCTGTGATGAACTCATGGCACAGCTTCTCGCCGAACGGGCGGTGGATGGTGTTCTCCTCGAAGAAGAACACACCGTATACGCAGATGTTCCTGACCCACATCGACGAGGACGGCAACGACAGCCCGGCGATCCTGATCCCCAATGCGACGGCGGCCAACCGGGCGGTCAACATTCCGGAATTCGTGAACATCGGCTACGACGACATGACGACGATCGAGGCCCCGGCGGTGGCTCACTACCAGCATTTAGGCCGCGGCAACGATCTGATGGCCGAGCGACGGTTCGAAGAGGCGATTGCCGCATACCGACAGGCCCTCGAGATCGAACCGACGGTCACGAGCGTTCGGTCCAACATAGGCATGTGTCTGTTCCAACTTGGCCGGGTTGACGAAGCTGTCGTGTGCTTCAAGAAGGTCCTCAAGACCCATCCGAGAAACGCGGAGGTGCAGAACAACCTCGGCATGGCCCTGAGCAGGCAGAAAAGGCCAGAGGAGGCGATGGGCCATCTCAACAAGGCCCTCGAGATCAACCCGATGTTGGCCAAGGCTTACAACAATCGGGGGCTCGTCTATTACAGAAAAGGCCTCTATGACCGGGCCATCTCGGATTACGACAAGGCCCTGGAGATCAACCCACAGTTCGCTGAGGTCTACAACAATCGGGCGGTCGCTTATGACAAGAAAGACCTCCCTGACCGGGCCATCTCGGATTGCGACAAGGCCCTGGAGATCAACCCAAACTACGCGACCGCTTACGTCAGTCGGGGGGTGGCCTACGTAAGCAAAGGTCTCTATGACCGGGCCATCTCGGATTACAGCAAGGCCCTGGAGATCAACCCAAAGTTTGCTACGGCTCACAACAATCGGGCCGTTGCCTACTATTTCACGAGGCAATATGGAAAGTCTTGGGAGGATGTCCACAGGGCACAAAGTTTCGGGTATCCAATACATCCAGGATTTCTAACGGCCCTTCGGGAAGCTTCAGGCAGATACAGATAAGACGACCGAGGCCGCTTTATCGAACGCGCGCGACAGGGCTCGGACCCGTAAGCTTCGATTCCGTGGACGCGTGTCGGGAACCACCCCAACTCCATGTCTCCCTCAACGTGATGAGCTCGGGCGTTCGGCCCAACGTCGCAAAATGCGGCAAAACGGGGAAAAACGCGACACGTCGGCAGGCCCCAGACAAGCCCACTTCTTTGCTGATTGCATCGCAGCAAAGGTCCGGCAGCTTTGCACGTTCGTCTCTCGATTGCCAGCACCTTCCGGGCAGCCCAGCATCACTTTCGGAAATCGGGTCCCTCTCAGAGCCATTCTTGCCATATTCCAGGGAACTGTCTTGAAGCCTTGAGCGTCTAATCCAACAATGGCGCCAGAGATAGGGCACAGGGAACAGTCCGGCCATGCGATTGGTCCGACAAGCCTTGGCTGCCTTCCTGGCGATCGCGCTGGCGCCACGGGTTATCGATTCCTCTGCGGCGTCTTAGGATAGAGACAGCTGCTCCGTTACCAAATCACAACGAGGCATGCCATGAGCGAACAGCATCGATTCTATCACCACCAGAGCCCCACCTTCAGCCGATCCGTCTGCGGCCAGTGCCGGCAATCGATTGGGCGTCTGGCTGTCCTGATCGCCCTTATCGTCCTGGGCGATACGGCCTGCACATCCGCGGACAACAACGAAGCTGCAGCGATGGATGTGCAGATCGATCCCGTCATTGCCGAGCTGTTCGAAACAACCGCCCGATCCAGCGGGGCTACCTATCGCGTAGGCTATCGGGCCTTGATCCAACTCGGGCCTGATATGCGGGGCTCTCTCCAGGTCACGGCCAACGCAACCGACTGGCAGGACAAGTGGCTGGCGCGGGCATTGATCCTTGAGATTGATCACCCTGAGCGGGCCGAACTGATCCGCCGCGTTCTTCGCGCGATAGGTCGATGCGAAGTTCGTATTCTTGATAGCGGCGAGATCGAGATTATCTACGACGAGAAGTATCTCGACCATCGGGTTGAATCGGCCAAGAAGACGCTGATCGTAGGACGCGAGACGATCCCTCTGTTCGTGCAGGCCCTGCCCCAACTCGACGAACATCTCTACACGCGTGAGCCACACAAGCCGACCTCCGCCCTGCTGGATGCGTTGGTCCACTTCAATAATCCGGAGACTGCCAAGCCGATGCTATGGCGATGCAAACATCTGGCCATCGACGCATTGGTCGCGATGGGTGATCCGGTGGCAGACGCCTTGGAGGACGTGATCGCCTTGCCGGAGGGTTGGCGCGAAACACCCGCCCCCGCGACGCGCGTAGCGGCGGCGACGGCCTTGGGACGAATCGGGGCGGACTCATCCGCATCTGCCTTGCTGGCGGAGATGCGGACGCTCGCGACGACCGACATACCGGAAAAGGACCACGTTGGCTTGGCGGTGGCCCAGGCGTATTGCCTCGCCGTGGCCGATCTCCAGGCCGCCGACGCAGCCCCCGTGATGTTTGACCTGCTTCTCCGTACCGCCGACGGGTGGGGCGAGCTGGGCGATTCCAGAACGTCCGGTGCCTATACGATGATCCGTGCGGCGATGCTGTCGCTGGGGCCGGCTGCACGGACGGAGTTGACAGCCCGTCTCGACTCGGAGCCGACGGCCGCCCACCGAGCGATCGCTCATGACATGCTCATCGCGTTGGACAATCCGGTTGATCCGTCGGCAGACGCCCCGGAGCAGGAGGCGTTTCATCAGTGGAGACGTCGGGCCGCTCTGGCCGGCATGGCTGGCAACTGGTCCGGCCCCACTATCCGCGAACGGGCCGCTTCCGGCGTGAGCCTGAAGTACCTGCCGCTGGTTACGTTGGTCGACCGGCCGTTCGGGCTGGATGTGCTGGAGCAAATCCTGCTGGCCCACGGAGAGACGGAGCGGGACGCATGTCGCGATTATCACCGACCCATCATCCGCGCACTGGGCGACATGGACGATGCGCGAGTTCTCGACGTATTACGTAAGCACCTCGAGCGTCGTCCCACGCTGTGCCTTGGCCATGTCATTGACACGCTGGTCAGACTCAGTGACGCGGACGGCGTGGCCATCCTAGATGATATTATCGCAGCCCTGGAAGCCCCAGCCACCCCACAATACCGGACCCACAAGAGCCATCTTGACCGAGCAAGAGTAGCCCGGAAGGTACTGACCGCATCGCTGACTGACCTGGTGGACATGGCCACGTCCTCATCGTCTGACCACCGACGAGAAGCGACGTATGTTTTGGCCCGACGAGGGCACGTCGAGGCGACGGTGATCCTGCTGGACAAGATCGTCACCGACACCGACGGAGGGGGGCGGGTATGGCACAACGAATTGCTGCGCCTGGGCGATGTCGCGCTGCCGACGCTACGACGTCGCTTTGAAGGCGGCGACAATCCTGACGAGAAGCTTCTCTGCGAGGCCGTGATCCTTCGACTGACTAATCCGCAGCTCGCAGCCGACTTCGATCAGGTGATGCGTCCGCCAATCACCCAGGAGTTCAGAAGGGCAATGCGGAGCCATATCGGGCCGACGATGGCGGACCACCGAAATGTTGGCCAACACATCGCCGACATGATCGACCCGACAGCCCTGCCGTTGCTGGAAGCCCTGGCGATGATGACGCCGGAGAGCCCTGTGCTGGCCTGCGCACTGGCGGCCATCGGGGAGGATCGCTCGTTGACACTGATGCTCCGACACATTGACAGAGCACCCGCCTGGCCGATTCTGGGCTTCGGTCCAGCTGGACGTGACGCGTTGATACAGGCCGCCCAATCGCCACAGCCCGATCAACTGGCGACAGCGCACTGGTCAATCACCTCTGCATTGGCAACCACCCACGAGCCGGACCCGGCCGGGCTCGAGATGATTCTCGAAGCCCTTGCGCTGGTCAAGACGGATCACCAGGTGGCCGGGAGGGCTCGCCATTACCTTCGACTGGCCAAGCGCTACCATGACCCGCGGCTGGCTGACGGGGCATTCGACGTTGCCCAGATCTATCCTGATAACCGAGAGGCCCTGCAGATGCTCCATGAGTATGACGATCCTCGCCTCGAGGAAGTCTGTGAGGCCTACATCCAGCAAGGCCGGAGCATTGGAAGTGACGTCATCAAAATCCTGATCGAACGCAAGGGCGACGAGGTGGGGAGCTTCCTGATGGCACAGTTGGCTTCCTGCGACGACCCGCGCAGGCGAGATTGGATGATCGACGACCTGCGATGCGCCCACCGACAAATCGGCCCCGAATCCCGCAGACTCGTCGGAAACGGTCTGTTGACGTATCTGGCCGACCCGAGCAAGCGAGTTCAACAAACAGCCGCCAAGGCGTTGGTGTGGATCACGCCACGGCCAAAGAAGACGACCGAAAGCTTGCTGGAGTGGGCCAAGACCTACGACTATGCCCTTCCTGACAAGGTGGTTCGCTATCTGGGGAAGTCACGGCATCCTCAGGCCGGGCCCGTGCTCCTGGCGTTGTATCGACAGCGCACCAACACCCGCGGATCGCTCCCACGGGCATTGGCCAACCTCAACTATGAGCCAGCCCTGCCCGTGATCGTTGACGTGATGGACCAACACATTGCCGAATGGCGTTCTCAGAAGACCTCTCGATTGTTGAGCAGTATCCACCAGGAGATGCTCGCGATTCGCCGCCTGGGACCAGACGGGCAAGCCAAGCTCATGGCCATCCTTCGCGATGGGGCAGACCTGCCCATCCGCGTCGAAGCGGCGCTGGCCACCGCCAAAGGCAGCCGCACTGATCCGGACCCCGAACAGTTGAAGCTGACACAGGACTTGCTGCATCGACTGGCGATCAACGGTCTGGACGATCCTTCGCTGACGGGAACCGTCCACGAACGAACGAGTGCGTATCGGGCCATGGTCCACGCGCTCATGACCGCATTACAAGGCTGCCCGGTCGACAGAGCTTACCCCATCCTGTTGGCCGCGACCTTGAAGGCCAAAGACCCCATCATTCGCGAGAAGCTTGCGAAACGAGTGGTCCAGCTTGCCCGGCAAGATCCCGATCTGCCAGCCCTGCCGCCTGCGTACCCATAGAAGGCCGTCTTCAGACGCATGCCTCTCACTATGGCTTGACGCCGCCGGCCTGTTCCTGCCACCGAAGAAGATGTTCCCGAAAGAGACTGCTGAGCGGATCATCTCGGCCTTTAAGGCAATCGACGAACGTCTCGAAGCTGATGGTCCCGTCATCGCCCGTGGGGAGGGGCTGGAAGTGCATTACGTCGATCGTCGGGTCTGCAGACAATGATCTTCTCGAGCGGCGGCCCTACTCGCCTCCCTGGTGGGTCTTAAAGGGCAAATGCTCGTCAACTCGGTAATCAGTTGCGCAATCCTGTCCAGGTTGGGACCTTGGCTGGCAGATCTTGCGATCTTGGCAGTGAGGCTTGCGATCCGGTCGAAGCCTTGCTTTGTGGCTGTGGCGGCAAGTCGGCTGGCTATGGTGGAAGCGCCGGAGAAGTCGCAGTCGCTCAGAGCGTCCACAAGCCGTTCGACTTCCTGACCGATCTCGAGCTTGACGGCTCTGGAGACCCCGAGCTTTCTCCTGTTCCTGCTGTGGTCCCGATCCATCACCGCTTCTGCGAAACGATCTACCAGTTCGGGGTCAAATTGCGTCCCTGCGAAGCAGCGCAGTTCTTCGATGGCCTCTTCGCAGCTTCTGGGCTCCCGATATGGGCGGTGGGAAACCATTGAACTGAATGCGTCGGCAATGGCGAGTATTCTCGCTTCGAGCGGAATATCGTCGCCGACAGGCAGGTTGGGGTCCCGAAAGCTGCCGCCGTACCAGGCGAGCTGGTTGCGGACGATTTCAATTAGTTTCGGCGATGAGAAGGTCAAGGCAATGATCTCTGCGCCCTTCTGGCGGTGGCTGTGCATGACTCTTGCTTCTTCTTCCGTCAACGGGCCGGGCTTGAGAAGGATGTCATCGGGCACGCCCAGTTTGCCAATGTCATGCAGGTCAGCGGCAACTTCGAGCATGAAACATTCGCTGGGCGGGATCAGCTCGCGGGCGGTCGCAACGCAGAGACGGGCGACCTGTTGGCTGTGTTCTGCTGTGCCAGCGTCGCGGTAAGCCAGGGCGAACATCAGAGAGTTCGCCGCACGGAGCGAGATTGTCGTGCCCTCCCCTTCGCCTGCCTCGATACGCAAGGGCACAATGGATGAGGGGGCAACTGGCTGGAATGATCTTCTCATGACAAGCAGGTACCCAACAAGTCCTGCCGTCGCGACGAAGACAATCAGGGCGATTGGGATCCCGGCCCAAGACCCCAGGATTCCCTTGTGGCCTATTTCGTTGAAGCGGACTTCGACTGTACCCCAGCGGGTGTTGCCCTTGAATATGGGCACCTGCACGTGTGTGAGCGTCGACTGCTGGGGAGAGTGCCCCGCCCAGTGCTTTTGATGGTCGCCCGCCTCGGCCAGAATCGCCCCATCGGCGGAACGGACAGCAGCCGAGAGAATGCCTGCTTTTCCGTCCGTGGCCAACTGCATCGTCGCCCGGGTCGCCGCCAGGTCGTCCTCTTGGGCGGACACCGCCCACAAAACCGCCAGCGATTCGCATAGCTGCTTCCGTGCATCGAGAGCGGCCTGTGATCTGTCAGGAACAAGACCGATCGCGTTGGCGGCGAGCAGGATGCTCGTCGTCACCAGCACCAACCCCAGACTTATGCGCATTGTAGACGGCACTCTTATCATCGCTTTAGGCTTCTCTTGTGCTTGCCCGCGCCGGGTGTTGTCGCGGGGTCAAAGAGGAACTCAAATCCTCCGCCGTTCTCGTCCTATCCGTTCTTTCGCCAGCGCCTCCATAGACTTCTTCGGCGAAATCGCCTGTGCCCTGCAAGAGAACTGGACCCCCGCCACAGCGGCTCGGCTGACGTGGTACTGGCCGAGAGCGACGCCGTCTTCAGTGACCAGGCCACATACCCGGCCGTCAGCGATGAAGCCACTCCGGTGGTCGCGCCCGCGACCGCCATTTCTTTCCGCTCCTGTGAGTGCACAGAATCGTCCATTTGCCCCTTCATGGCGGCCACTTGTTGTGCTATCTCTCTATTGGCTCTCACGCTGCGGACGATGGCCTGCGATCGCTCCGTTACGTCGCTGGGGGCCTGCGGCCGTTGGCGAGAGCTTGTCTCCGCGATGCCTTCGCCATCCCCGGGCGCTGGCTCGACGGGGGCCTGAGACTCTCCGTCGCTGCTTGCCAGGTCCTCCTGCGCTGCGTCGTCCGGGGAGGAACGGTCGTCATCTGGATTGGCCGGCGCCTGAGAGTCCGGCCGGGGGGCATCCAGTTGGGACTCATCTTGTGCGGGCTGTTCAGGAGTTGGCGCGGCCGGGGGAGGCACAATCAGAACTGCCGGCATCGTGTCTACCAGCCGAGGGATATCGGGCAGTTGGGCGGCCGGATTGGGGCGGGGCGTCTGCAGATCGCCAGCCCACAGATCGGAGCCGGCGTCGCTTGTCGCAGCATCATCCTCGCTCGGGTAGTCATCGGCAGTGTCAGCCAGGTTATTCAGATCGATTGTAACCGTTGCCTCATCCGTCAGGCCTCCAGCATCCTGGACTTGGACGGTCAAGGAAAATGTCTGGCTCGCTTCGTAGTCCAGCGCTGCGGGATTATTGACCGTGATCTCGCCCGTTGAACTATTGATCACAAAGGCGTTGCCCATGTTGCCGCTGATGATGAACCAGGTAAGCGAATCCCCCGCATCCGGGTCAGCCGCTATCACCGTGGCCACCGAAGTGCCGCCAGCCAAGTTCTCGTCGATGGCGCCGAGGCTCTGATTGTCAATGGTCGGCGCCTCGTTGACGTCGGTGACGTCGGTGACGTTGACCGTAATCGTGGCTGTGTCGGTCAAGGCGCCGGTGTCTTCGACCTGGACGGCGAGGGCGTAGCTGGTAGTCGTCTCGTAATCGAGATTCGTGTTGTCGGCTACCGTGATCTGTCCGGTGGAGCTGTTGATGGCGAACACGCCGTCGCCGTTACCGGCCGTGATCGAGTAGGTCAAGCTGTCGCCGGCATCAACGTCGGAGGCAGAGGCCGCGCCGACCACGTCGGCGTTGGCGGCATTTTCGCCTATCGAGAACGTGCCGTCACTGACGGTCGGAGCCTCGTTGACGTCGGTAACACTGATGGTCACCGTTTCGGTGGCGGAGGTGTTCACGCCGTCCCCGACCGTCAACGTCAGCGTGTAGCTGGCGGTGGTCTCGCGGTCCAGATTGCTGTTGTCGGTGACCGTAATCTCGCCGGTGGAACTGTTGATGGCGAAGATGCCATCCCCGTTGCCGGCCGTGATCGTCCAGGACTGCAGGCTTCCGCTGGTGTCGGCGTCGGTGGCCAGCGCCGTCCCAACGCTGATGGTGTCGGCGGCGTTCTCGGCGACAGCGAAGCTCTGCGACGCCGTGATCACCGGAGTGGTATCGTTGATGTCCGTGACGTTGACCGTGATTGTGGCCGTGTCGATCAAGGCGCCGGTGTCTTCGACCTGGACGATGAGGGCGTAGCTGGTGGTGGTCTCGCGGTCCAGGTTGCTGTTGTCGGCTACCGTGATCTGCCCGGTGGAGCTGTTGATGGCGAACACGCCGTCGCCGTTGCCGGCCGTGATCGAATAGGTCAAGCTGTCGCCGGCGTCGGGGTCGGAGGCCGAGGCCGCGCCAACCGCATCGTCGTTGGCGGCATCTTCGGCTATCGAAAACGTGTCGTCACTGACACTTGGAGCGTCGTTGGTCGCCGTAATGGTGATGCCTCTCGTAACTTGGTCGCTATAGTGTTTCCCATCGGTGGCGATAAAGCTAATGATCCGCCCTGTCATATTCGGAGCGTCACTTATGTTGGTGTAGGTCACCCAACGCAGGGCAGTCTGATAGTTGGCCACCGACGACATGCCGCTCAGCGTCAGCACGCCGGCGCCGACATCCCAGTTGCCCCTGATGCCTAATTGGTCGACAAAACTCAGAAAATCCTCGGCGCTGACGTAGCCGCTGCTGATGCTGACCGTCGCCCCCGCCAGATCTGTATGGTTCACGTCAGTAACGGTAAGGCCACTGTCAACGGCCACGGCGCCGTCATCTTCGATATAGTTCAGGTCCCCACTGGCGATGGTCACTATCGGTCTGCCCCAAAGGGCGCCGTAGACGCCTGCCGACCCGTCGGGGTCCTGTATCCCGCTGGTCCAAACGACCACGACCTCGCCATCTGAATCTATGGCTACCGCCACGTTATCCTGGTCGCCATCGGTCGTGGTGTTGACGCGGAACTCGCTGCCCTGGGCGACGCCCGCCGCGTTGTATCGCTGGGCGTAGATACCCGCCGACCCGTCCGAATCCTGGATCCCGCTGGTCCAAACGACCACGAAGTTGCCGCTGGCGTCCATGGCCACTGCCGCTTGATCCTGGTCGCCATCGGTCGTGGTGTTGACCCGGAACTCGCTGCCCTGGCGTGGGCCCGTCCCCCTGAACCGCTGACCGTAGATGCCCGCCGACCCGTCCGGATCCTGGATCCCGCTGGTCCAAACAACCACGATGTTGTCGGACGCGGCCATGGCCACTGCCGGTTGGCTGTGGTTGTCGTCGGTCGGCCTGTTGACACGCACCTCGCTGTCCTGGGCTACGCCCGCCGCGTTGTACCGCTGGCCGTAGATGCCCGCCGCCCCGTTCGGAACCTGGATCCAGCTCTTCCAAACGATCACGAAGTTGCCGTCCGCGTCCATGGCCACCGCCGCTTGATCCTGATCGTCGTCGGTCGTCGTGTTGACACGGAACTCGTTGCCCTGGGCGACGCCCGCCGCGTTGTATCGCTGGGCGTAGATGCCCGCCGACCCGTCCGGATCCTGGATCCCGCTGGTCCAAACGACCACGAAGTTGCCGCTGGCGTCCATGGCCACTGCCGCTTCATCCTGGTCGCCGTCGGTCGTGGTGTTGACGCGGAACTCGCTGCTCTGGGCGACGCCCGCCGCGTTGTATCGTTGGGCGTAGATGCCCGTCGACCCGTCCGGATCCTGGATTCCGCTCTTCCAAACGACCACGAAGTTGCCGCTGGCGTCCATGGCCACTGCTGCTCGATCCTGGTCGCCATCGGTCGTGGTGTTGACGCGGAACTCATTACTGACCGGCGGGCTATTAAGACTGAATGAGTACTCCCACAAGATCCCCGTGTCCAAGGGGATGGACAGGCCTGTCGCCAAGGCCCACTCCCCCCCGTGGGAAGCGGCCTCCAGGACCCAATCGCCGCCCTGGCCCGTCAGATCGTCTGAGGCGAACACATCGGCTCCGGTCAGATCGGCCAAGCTATCGAGCAGCGCCCGGCCTCCGCCGGAGTCGCTCGCAACGTTGCAGCCGAATATGTAAATGTTGGCTCCGTCGGCAAACGATTCGGCGAGCCCCCGCCACGCCCAGGCCGTCTCCGCCAAGGTGTCGTTAGAAATCCATTCATTGCCCAGCGCGAAGCCGCCCCGCTCGCCATGGGATAGGATCGAAAGTGACCCGATCCGCCTATTCTCCGTCGTGGCCAACTCCTCCAGAACGTCGATCACGTCTCCGGCGGAGTCCTCTGCGCCGTCGTAGACGACGACATAAGCCGTGTTGGACGCTGCATCTGCAAGCTCTTCGTAAGCCGACAACTGGTTGTCGACCAAGACGATATCCAGGCCCGCTGACAACAGTCTCCGGACCTCCAGCGACTCGAACAAAGGACTGGCACAAGGTGTCTGTGGCTCCCGACCCATATCTATACTCAGGACAGTCTATGGTTGCGCTGGCCCGGGGCTGGGATGCCGCAGTACACAGCATCCACCGATAGCCCTGGTCTGCCCAGCGGCTGAAGTGCAAAGATGCCCTCGTCCAACTATCCGCTTATGTTGTCCGCTTGTAAAAGCGTTGCGAAACCAGGGCCTCTAAGATGGCCGCCAAGAAGGTAATAAGATATAATGTCCGCTATGCACAGGAATTGTCTCGGTGTTTCGGTGTTAATGTTGCCGGGATAGTCCTGTCCGTCCCATCTTTCGTGATGACACAGGGGGATATCCTAAGCCGTTGACATGACTTCGTCCTCGGGATCGCTGAGAATCTCATTCAACCTGGAGCAGGTTTCGGGGGGCAGGTCTGGCGCGCCCCGGCAGGCCTAGACACGCCCAACCCTCGGCCTCGCCACTCAGCGCGAGAGAAAAGCCGACCACAACGTCAGGTAGTGACCGGCTTTGTTAACCACGCGCGAGAGGATCCCCACGGGACAGGCTCGGACCTCTAACCTTCGGTTCCGTAGACGCGCGCCGGCAATTGCGTCAATCCCATACATGCCTTGTAGTTATGGCTTTAGGCGTTCGTCCAAAGATTGCAGAGTGCAGTAAAATGAGGCCATTTGCGACACGTCGGCAAGCTCCAGACAAGCTCATGGCCATAGAATCCTGTTGATCGGGCGACGTGGGGGGACATACAATCGAGGCGGTCTGAGTCATTGAGCCGGCCGTCGGGCGCGAGTGACGGCGCGACCGCGGCTAACGCACACCCACGCCAAATCGCATGAGCTTCCGTCAGGTAGGGGATCGACGATGGGTGAACTGTTCGACGTAGCCGAACTGGTCCGAGTCGCGGTTGAAGACGAGCGCACCGGCAGCGCGTTCTACGCCACCGCGGCTGGGCGAGCCGAGGACCCCAACCTGAAGGCGGCATTTGCCGACATGGCCGACCAGGAGCGTTATCACCAGGCGCGCTTCGAGAAGATGCTGGCCGAGCTGGGCGAAATCAAGCCGCCGGAACAGTACTCCGGGCAGTACGCCAGCTATTTGGGCGCCCTGACGCGGGACCGCGCCTTTCCCGACGAGGCCAGCGCCCGGGCGATGGCCGAAGCGTGCGAGACCGACCTGGCCTTTCTGGAGGTGGCGCTGGGGTACGAGCGTAACACGCTGAACCTGATCAACGAGATGCGTCTGTTGATTCGCGCAGACGGCAAGGCCGTCGTCGATGACATCACCTGCGAAGAGCAGGCGCACGTGGTGTCGCTGTTGGAGGCCCGGGAGGCGCTGGGCGGCTAGACGCCTTTCGCGCCCGCCTGGTAGCGCAAGGGCAGTCGGACGCCGAACCCGAACCAACTGACGAGCAAGACCAACAGGCAAAACAGCCCAAAGATCCATCGGACGTGGGTGAACCAGGCCGATCGCTCGAACAGCTCGCCATCGGTAACAGTCAGTGTCCCCGGCCCACGCTCGAAGTAAACGGCATCGTCGGCCATCTTGATTCGATGATATCATGGAGAAATATTTTTTTTGTCACCTTATTGTGCACCAATGGTACGTGTGAAGGTCGGGGTTGTCGATCGCCAGTACTACCCTAACGTCTGTACGTGAAGCACGTTACGTAGATTTCGCCCCTACTTCCTCTCCGTCAGGTACTTTACGGAGGATTTATATGTAAATCCTTGACACGTCAAGAGCCAGCGCAGTAGAGTGAGACGATAGAGACAGGTTGACGGGGGGGGCTTTTGTCGACCCGACTGTTATTCGTTTCACAGCAGGTGCTGCAATGGCAAGCTTTGTCACTCAAAATGCCGCAGTGGGATTTGTTGAGCAGTATCGAAAGACACATGCTCTCATTGGATTCGCCGCCAGCCAAGTTGCCTGGGATCAAGCTGAGGCCGACGCGTGTGTGTCGGCCTTTTTCAAACCCCGAGCCGCCCAAAGCGGCAAGGGTTTCCTCATGCCGGCCAGCGAGTCCCTCGGCCGCTATGGCGACCTAGCCGACAGCGAAGCCACCCAGCCCGAGAAAGATATCGTCCTGTTGGGCGTGCGGGCCTGCGAACTCCGCGCCCGGGAGTACCTCGACCGCGTCTTCCAACAGGACGATTTCCAGGATCCCTTCTACGACCGACGGCGACGCTCGCTGATGATCGTCTCCTGCGACTGCGTCGATTGCGCCGACTCGTGCTTCTGTCCGCTGGTGGGCGGGCGGCCGTTCGCGACGGAAGGATTCGACCTGAACTTCTCACCGGTCGATGGCGGCTTTGTCGTCGAGATCCGGAGCGACCGCGGACGGGCACTCCTGGACGAGTGCGGGCCGAATCAACTGAAAGAGGCAACCGCCGAGCAACTCGCTCAGCGCGACCGGCAGCGCCAGCAGATGGTCGAGCGTCTGAAGCGTCAAAACGACGACCTCGAGTTCGACGCAGCTGACGACGCGACCACGCCCCTGCCCAAGGACAACGACGGCGACTGGCAGCATTTCGCCGCCGACTGCGTGGAGTGCGGAGCCTGCACCAACATCTGCCCCACCTGCCATTGCTTCTATCTCTACGATCAGGTGCTCGGGGCGGACCGGTTCGAGCGCGTGCGGACGTGGGACAGTTGCCTGCTCAGTTCGTATGACCGGATGGCCGGCGGGGTGCACATGAAACTCACGCCGCGCCCCCAGCTATTGGGGAGGCTGGCCAATCGCGTGCTGCACAAGTTCACCTACTCGCCGCAGCAATACGAGATGCTCGGCTGCGTCGGCTGTGGCCGCTGCGTGGATGCGTGTCTCGGTAAGATCGACATTCGTCAGGTCGTGCAGGAGCTAAGCAGATGATTAGCGGCAACCCCTACATGCCCATCCCAGCCAAGCTGGCCGACGTCATCGACGAAACGCCGACCATCAAGACATTCATTCTCGAACCCGACGAGCCCATGGCCTTCCGTGCCGGGCAGTTCATCCAACTGACCTTGCCCGGCGTGGGCGAGGCGCCCTTCACCCCCTCCAGTTCTCCAAGCGACCCCGGCCGACTCGCGATCACGGTGCTCCGGATCGGCGCCGTCACCGAGCGCTTCCACGAATGCACCGTGGGCCAGACGCTGGGTCTGCGCGGTCCCTTCGGCAAGGGCTACCCCATTGAGGAGCTGGACGGCAAGGAGGTGCTGGTCGTCGGCGGCGGCGTGGGGCTCGCCCCGCTGCGCGCGCTGATCCTGGCGCTGCTGGGCGACATGAAGGGCGTCAAGCGGATGAGCATCAAGTACGGCGCTCGCTGTATGGAAGAGCTGCTCTACCGCATCCAGTACGACGACTGGCCTACGCACAAGAAGGTCGACTTTGCCTGCACCATCGACAAACCGGAAAACGGCTGGGACGGACACACCGGCGTGGTCACCACGCTGCTGAAGGACCTGGACGTCGACAAGGCCAACACGCACGCTTTCGTGTGCGGACCCGGCGTGATGCTGAAGTTCACGACCTTCACGCTCCTGGATGAGGGATTCACGCCCGACCAGATCTTCCTGTCGATGAATCGCCGCATGAGTTGCGGGATGGGCAAGTGCGGGCGGTGCAACATCGGGCCGTTCTATCTCTGCAAGGACGGGCCGGACATCAACTACGCGAAGATCAAGGACTACCCGAACGTCTTCTAGGAATCGAGCGACGGATGGCGGATAGCGGACAGAACGGTTCCCCGCGATGCGTGCTCTGCCCGGCGGCGTGTGAGCTTCAGGTCGTCTCAGCCGGGCCGGACCGCTGGCGAAGTGAGTTTCCGCTGACCGATGAGGCGGGCCTGTGCCCGCGCGGCAGCGCGCTGGGTGAGCTGCTGGGTCATCCGCAGCGAATCCTTTCTCCGGCCTCGCGCGACAACGGGCAATTGAAGGCCATCAGCATGGCCGACGCTCTGGGCGCAATTCTGGCCCAATCGGCGGGCCGGAAACTGGTGTTTCTGGTGGACGCCCATGTTCCGATCGAGCAAATGCTGGAGGTGGCGGCGTGGTGCGCCAACTGGCCTGAGGCGAGTTTCTGCTTCGTGGTCGAGCCGGCCGAACACACGGTGCTGCTGGGAGCTGAAGAAAGCGGGGCCGACTATCTGACCGACGATCAACTTGCCCACTGCGATGGTTTCCTGATCATCGGGGATGCCTTCGCAGCCAATCCGATCTGCGCACGAAGCGTGTTCGATCGGCGCAAGACCCAGTCGAAAACAGCGATCGTGGCCCTGGACGCTGCAGCCGGCACGCCCGCCAAGTTCGCCACGCATCGGGTCGACGTCGCGGTCGGCAGGCAACTGGAGGCCCTGGCCGCGATAGCCAAGGTCGCCGGCGCAAAGGTCGACGCGGACTTACTCGGCCCTGCCGGGGAGAATCCGTCGGCGGCAGCGGCCGGGGGAGCGCTGGCCACGTGCAAGCGTCTGGGCGTGATCGTCTCGGCCGAGTACGGCCGAGGGGAAGACTGGCGGCGGATCGGCCAACTGGCCGGCACGCTGGCGGCGGACAAAGGGGGCGGGCTGGCCGTTCAGACGGTCGGATTGAACGCGCTCGCCGCGGTGCGACTCAATGCCGCGCTCGGCGGCGCGGGGCTGGCGGAAGCGATATCGGACGACTCGACCATCAGCGTCGCGCTTGGATACGATCAGCTCGGCATGCTCGGCTGGCGAGGGGGCGGCTTTTTCGCCGCCGCAGCGGCCTTGCCGAACCCAACCACCGAGGTCGCGCGATTCGTCCTGCCGATCACCATGCCCGGCGAGTGGGCGGGGACCTATCTGGCCGGCGGCTCGAAGCTGGTTCATGTTGAGCCGTTGCTGGCTCCACCGATCGGTATCCCGTCGCCATCGGAATGGGTCGCCGCGCTCGCTCGCCAGGCGGGCGTCAGCCAAGCCAAGCCGGCCGATGTGTCGGCTGCGCTGCAGCGCGTCACGTCGGCATCGGCGCCGGCGCCCCTGCTGGGTCATTCGCCGTCGCCGGCGCTGCTGTTAGCGCGGCGGGCGGGCCACCACGGTTGTGGGATGTGGTCGGCCCACGGCTCGTGGCAGGCGGCGGCAGAGGAACTGCCGGACCTTCGCATCGGCGCGGATTACGCTCAGAAACTGAAGATTGCCAATTTGGCGGTGGTCACCGTCCGCGCCGGCAAACAAGAGATGCTGGCCCGCGCCCGCTACACGCCCGAGCTGGACGGCGAATACGTGGTCCTTTCGGAGGGCCTGCCCGACGCGCGGACGCTGATGCAGAGCTTCATTGAAGACGAAACCGGCGCGTTGGGCGCCGAGCCCGTAGCTGTGGACCTCCGTGTATCATGATGGAATCGGCAACGCACAAACCGGTGGACGAGCGCGTCCTGATCAACCTGGACCGGTGCATCGAGTGCGGCTCGTGCGCCGCGGCGTGTCACTACAGTCACACCAACATGCCGTCCGTCGACGCCGCTCGGACCGGGTGGGCCCTGCTGCCCGTGATCTGCCGCCAGTGCAAGGCCGCCTCATGCGTGGACACCTGCCCCGCCGAGGCCATGATCTGCGACGACGACGGTGTGGTGCGCCGCCGCCTGTTCCGGTGCATCGGCTGCGGCTCCTGCGCCAAGGCGTGCCCGTTCGGCGTGATCCCCACGCAGCTCGGCGGGGTGCCGACGGGCTTCCGCAGCAACGAACGCATGAGCGGCCATCAGATCGCCAAATGCGACCTGTGCTTCGACCGCACCGCCCCGGAGGCGCCCACGCGCGGCGTGCCGCGCTGCGTAGCGGCGTGTCCATCCGGGGCGCTGACGTACGCCGACGAGCACCGGGCCAAGGAGCTCGGCATCGAGACCATCGGCGGCAGGACGACGGCCGACAACCCATACAAACGTAGGTAAGCGATGAACCCCAGTGAAATCGTCATCTGGTTTATCGGTGCGGGCCTGGGAACGCTGCTGCTGGGTCTGCTGCTGAAATGGGTGGACCGGAAGGTCACCGCCCGCGTCCAGTGGCGCGTCGGGCCGCCGTGGTACCAACCGATGGTCGACATCATCAAGCTGATGGGTAAGGAAACGCTTATGCCCGTCACCGCCCGCGGCACGGGCTTCCTGCTGGCCCCGGTGATCGCCCTGGCGACCATGGCCGTGGCGGCCACCATCCTGTGGCGATCGCTGTGGGACCCGTCCAGTCCGTTCCTGGGCGACCTGATCGTGGTGATCTACCTGCTGGCCATCCCGGCGCTGATGACGATGTTGGGGGCGTCGGCCAGCGGCAGCCCGCACGCGTCGGTGGGCGCCAGCCGGGAGATGAAGCTGCTGCTGAGCTACGAGCTGCCGATGTTCCTGGCGATTTTGGTGGCTGTGGCCCGGTCGGGCTGGACGTTCCAGCTCGGCGGGCTGGTGACGGCCCAGGCCCAGACTGGCCCCGTGGTCTTCAGCATCTCCGGCGCGCTGGCGATGCTGATCGCCATCATTTGCATGCAGGCCAAACTCGGGCTCGTGCCCTTCGACGTCGCCGAGGCCGAGTGCGAAATCATGTCCGGCGTGTACGTCGAGTACTCCGGGCCGGCGCTGGCCAACTGGCTGATGACGCGCGCGATGATGCTGGCGGTCATGCCGCTGCTGCTGGTCGAAGTATTCTGGGGAGGCCTGTACAGGCAGGCGTGGTGGGGGTTCCTCAGCTTCCTCGGCCGGTACGTGCTGCTGGTGGTGCTGGTCGTGCTGATCCGCAACACCAACCCGCGTTTGCGGATCGACCAAACGATGAAGGTCTTCTGGTTCGGCCTGACGCCGGTGGCCATTGTCGCGTTGGTGCTGGCTCTGATCGGCCAGGCGGAGGGCATCGCATGGCTCTGACGACCTGGGCATTGCGGAAGTCGTTGTGGGTGTATCACGTCAACGCCGGCGCCTGCAACAACTGTGACATCGAGGTGCTGGCACTGCTGACGCCGCGGTTCGACATCGAGCGATTCGGCATGATCCTGGTCGGCTCGCCGCGGCACGCCGACGTGTTGGCCGTCACCGGCGTATGCACCCGCCAGATCATGCCGCGCCTGCAGGAAGTTTACATGCAAATGCCCAAGCCCTGCGTGGTGCTGGCCATCGGCGCCTGCGCCAACGCCCAGGGCATCTTCACCGAAGCGTATCACATGGGCGCGGCCGTCGACGAGACCATCAAGGCCGTCGACCCCAGCGCCATCATTATCTACGTGCCCGGCTGTCCGCCCAAGCCGGAAGCCATGATCGCCGCAGCCGTCAAGGGCATGGAGTTCCTCAAGACACTGTGACGACGGGAGACTGATGCAAGGAGCTTGGACATGAGTGTGACGCAGACAGGCATTGACGTGCCGCTGATGGGGTTTGTCGGCGAGGTGCTGGAGCGCCTCGGCGACGTCGTTGTCGCCGTCGAACAATGCGAGCCTCGCCGCGGCATCGCGCGGGTCGACCCGGCGAGAACCGTCGAGGCCGCAGAGAGAATGTTCGCCATGGACGGCTCCCGGCTGGTGACGGCCACCGGCCTGGAAGTGCGCGACGGGATCGACGTGCTCTATCATTGGGCGCTCGAGCCGCAAGGCGTGGTGGTGACGCTGAAGGTCCTGGCCACCCGGCCGGACCTAACGCTCGACTCGCTGGCGAACGTGCTTCCGGCCGCCAACTGGATCGAGCGCGAGTTGCACGATCTGCTCGGGGCGAACTTCCGCGACCACCCCGACATGCGACGACTGCTGCTGGACGACACCTGGCCCGAGGGTTTGCATCCCCTCCGCAAGAGCTTCGACCAAATCAAGGATCGGCCGCCCCTGCCGGCCAATCAGTCGCCGCCGGACGTGGACGTGGACGTCAAGGCGCACCGGGGGGATCACTCATGAGCCACAAGACGATTATCAACATTGGCCCGTTCCACCCGCTTCAGGAAGAGGCCGAGTTCTTTCAGCTTCACGTGGACGGCGAGACCGTCATCGACGTGGACGTCCGCCTCAGCTACAACCACCGCGGCATCGAGAAGCTCGACGAATCGAAGACCTTCGATCAGGTGCCGTTTGTGGTCGAGCGGGTCTGCGGCATTTGCTCGGCCAGCCACCCGCTGGCCTACGTCCAAGCGGTCGAGGAGATCGCCCACGTCGACGTGCCCGAGCGATCGCTCTATCTGCGGACCATCGTCAACGAACTAGAACGGCTGCACTCGCACCTGCTGTGGGTGGGTCTGGCCGGCCACTTCCTGGGGTACAACACTGTGTTCATGTGGGCGTGGAAGTATCGCGAGCCCGTCATGGACGTGTTGGAGACCGCCACCGGCAGCCGGGTCAACTACGCCAACGCCAAGATCGGCGGCTCGCGGCGCGATATCTCCGACGAGCAGCTCCGCGAGATCGACAAGGTGGTGGGCGAACTTCATCGGCCGCTGGACATGCTGACCAACGCGGTGCTGGACGATCCCGTCCTGCACGCGCGGCTGAAGGGCGTGGGCATCTTGAGCCCCGAGGCGGCCAAGGCCTACGGCGCCGTCGGGCCGACCGCCCGCGGCAGCGGTGTGCCCATCGACGTCCGCAGGGACGATCCCTACGCGGCCTACGATCTCGTCGACTGGGACGTGGTAACCGCTCCCGGATGCGACGTATTCGGCAAGGCGGTGGTGAGGCTGCTGGAGTGCTACGAGGCCATCAAGATCATCAAGCAATGCATCAAGCAGATTCGCCCCGGGGAGATCGACGCGAAGGTCGAGTCAATCCCGCCCGGAGAAGGCATCGGACGCGTCGAGGCCCCACGCGGCGAGACGTTCCACTACGTGCGATCCGACGGGTCCAACCGGCCGGTGCGGCACAAAATTCGGGCGCCAAGCTACGTGAACATTCCGACCTTCAAGGCCTCCTGCATCGGCCAGCAGATTGCCGACGTGGCGATTACGCTGGCGGCCGTCGACCCGTGCTATTCGTGCACCGAGCGGATGTGTCGTGTCGTCGACGCCGACACGCACGTGCAGGTCTATCAGTTTGCAGACCTGGTGAGACTATCGCAGCAAAAGACCGACCGCATGCGGCGATCGTGACCGACGCGGCGCGTGCGAATGAACGACATTGTTTGGGACAACCGAGCAGACGCCGAGGACTCGGCGGGTGAAGCATGAACGAACTAGCTGACCAATTGGCACATCCTCTCTTGCTGCCGATCGTCATTGCGTTCGTGGCAGGAGCCGCAGCTTACGTTCTGTCTCGCCTGTGGCCCATGGGGTGCCGCCTGATCGCACTGGCGGCCAGTCTGCTCGTCCTGGGCAGCGGCATCTGTATCTTCTACCGAGGCGACGAGCTGGTGGGCTGGCAAGGCCTGACGTTCGGCTGGCACTGGATGACGTTAACGCCCGACATCTCGCTAACGGTCAACCTGGCTACAACCATGCTGGGCATGGTGGTGGTGATCGGCTCGGCGGCCTTTGCGCTGCTGATTACGATCTACAGCCTGCGGGCCATGCGGGGCGAGTACTGGGAGGGCAAGTACTACGCCTATCTGATCTGGGCGCTGGGCGGGGCCTGCATCGTGGGCCTGGCCGAGAATCTCCTGGTGCTGCTGGTCGGCTGGGAGATCGTCACGCTGATGCTGTTCCTGATGATCAGCCAGGGCCCGCGCGACGCCAAAGCCGGCGGCGCCAAAACCTACGGCATCTTGGGCTTTGCGGATGCGTGCTTGCTTCTGGCGGTGGCGCTATTGGCGACGCTGGAAGGCGGCTCGGCCAACTGGTCGCTCTCGAAGGTCCATGACGTCGGTTCTCTGGGCTCGTTGGGTTACGTGATCTACGCGCTGATTCTGGTTGCGGCGCTAGCCAAGGCCGGGGCGATTCCGCTGCACACGTGGATACCAGCCATCGCCAAGGATGCGCCAACGCCGGTGATGGCCTACCTGCCGGCGGCGCTGGATAAGTTGCTGGGCATCTACCTGCTGGCGACCCTCTCACTGCGGATGTTCGTGGTCGATTGGCCGCTGCGGGTGGTGATGATGGTCATCGGCGCGGTGACCATCCTGGCGGCAGTGCTGATGGCCATGATGCAGCACAACCTCAAGCGCCTACTCTCGTTCCACGCGGTCAGCCAGGTCGGCTACATGGTCTTGGGGATCGGAACGGGCACGGTCATCGGCATCATCGGCGGCCTGTTCCACATGATCAACAACGCGATCTACAAGTCCAACCTGTTCTTGATGAGCGGCGCCATTCGACGGGCGACTGGCACGGACGAGATCGAGAACATGGGCGGCCTGGCGCGGTTGCTTCCGGTGACGTTCGTGTGCGGATCAATCTCGGCGGTGGCCATTTCGGGCATGCCGCCGTTCAACGGCTTCGTCAGCAAATGGTTGGTCTATCAGGGCACGCTGCAGGTCCGACAGACCTCGCCCCCCCTGGCGGCGGCGCTGGTGACGGTGGCCGTCTTCGGCAGCGCCCTGACGCTAGCCAGTTTTGTCAAAGTCATGTATTCGGCTTTTCTGTCGCCGGCCCCCAAGGGCGCCGCCTATGTCACCGATCGGCCTAAGGAGAGCGTCTTCATGGCCGTGCCGATGATCATCCTGGCCCTCGCCTGCGTGATCCTGGGTCTCTGGCCAGGGCTGATGATCGACAACGTTCTGGCCCCGGTCGTAGGGGCTGGGGCAGACGACGTAACCACTGCCAACCTCGCCGTCCAAACCGACGGGCTTGGCTACTGGAGCGCCACGCAGACGACCGGACTGATCCTCATTGGCCTCTTGCTCGGTCTGATCTTCGTCTTCCTGTTCACCTGGAAGAAGCGTATCCGCGTCGTTCGCCCGTTCCTGGCCGGGGAGGTGGCCGGGGAGGCCGACGACCGCTGGCGCGTGCCGGGCACGCACTTTTACGAAACGATCGGCAAACTGCCGATCATCGGGGCGCTACTGAAACACGGTGAAGCCGGCGCCATGGACCCATACCACTGGTCGCAGCGCCACGGCAACACCTTCGTGCAGTTGCTGCGCCGGCTGCACACCGGACTGATCAGCTTGTACGTCGCGTGGGCGCTGGGCGGGCTGGTCATCATCCTGATATATCTGCTGCTTGCGGCAAGGACATAACCCATGGGCGTGGAATTGCTGATTGTCATCCTGATCGTGTTCATGCTGGCTGCGGCTGTGATCGCGCTGGAGGCGGACGATCTGCTCAGTTCGGTGATCGCAGTCGGAGCGGCCGGCTTTGCCCTGAGCGTCATCGACCTGCTGGTCGGCGCGCCGGACTTGGCCATCACCCAAGTGGTGGTCGAGGTGATCATGCTGGTGCTGCTGATTCGCGCGGTCCTCAAGCGACGCGACGAGGCGGCGGCCATCTCCAGCGACCTGCTGCGGACGGGCCTGTGTCTGTTGGCCTGCGGCGTGCTGCTGGCGGTGGTGTTCTTCGCGTTGGGGGGCTTGGCCGGCGATGACGCCCCCGACGGCACGATTCCACCGTTCGGCGAGCCCGTACTGGCCAATGGCAAACGGGCGGCCGTTCCGCCTGGAGTAAGCAAGCAATACCTCGAGCAGACCGTCAGTGAGACCGGCGCCGTCAACGCGGTGACCGCGATCCTGCTGGATTTCAGAGCCTACGACACGTTGGGCGAGGCGACGGTGATCTTCGTTTCCGTCCTGGGCGCGTATGCGCTGCTCAGGCGGGTCGGACGACGCAAGGAGGGCCTGTCGCCATGAAGCAACATCACGGCATGACGTCCATCGTCAAGAACACCGCCCGGCTGGTGAGCGGCTTCATTGCGGTGTTCGGCCTGTACGTGGCGCTGACGGGCCACTTGGCGCCGGGCGGCGGCTTTGCCGGCGGGGTGATCCTAGCGGCCTCGGGCGTGCTGATCGTGCTGGCGTTCGGCCGGCGGTTCTCGGCCAAGGTCATCACCGACCGCGCCGTGCACATCGCCGATGCAGCCGGGGCGGGCGTGTTCCTGCTGGTGGCGCTGCTGGGCTTCCTGGCCGGGGCCTTTTTTGCGAACTTCATCCCCACGGGCGAGCCGCATCATCTGAAGTCCGGCGGGGCGATTCCGATTTCTAACCTCGCCATCTTCGTCAAGGTCGGCGCGGGCTTGCTGGGAGCGTTCATGGCGCTGTCGGCCTTCCGCCTGACCAGTAAGGAAAGCAAGACCTGACACCGGGAGTCGAGCATGGGCATAGCCATCTACATGTTGGCGTTCGCGTTGCTGGTGGTGGGCATTTACGGCGTCATTGCTAAGCGAAACGTCATCAAGATCATTCTGGGCATTCTGATCATCGACTACGCGGTGAACATGCTGCTGGTGCTGGTAGGCTACCGCCGCGACGGGGTTGCCCCGATTCTGTCCGAAGGCCAGGACGCCAAGGCCTGGGCGGCGACCTCGGTCGACCCGCTGCCCCAAGCGATGGTGCTAACCAGCATCGTCATCGGCCTGGGCCTGACGGCGCTGATGGTGGCGATGGCCATCCGCCTGTACCAGAAGTACGGAACGTTCGACATGAACGAGATTCGAAAACTGAAAGGCTAGCGATGGACGCACTGGTTCCACTTCTGGTGGTCGTGCCGTTCGGCGCCGCGTTCATTCTCGTCGCGCTGGCCAACTTGCCGGGCCTGGCGCGGCGACGGGCGGAGGGCGGCGAATCGGCCGGCGATCTCGCCTCGGCGCCCGGGCCACGCCGCCACCGCGTCCTTTCTCTGCTGGCGTGTGCGGCCGTGCTGGCCAACTTCATCATCGCGCTGGCGCTGCTGCGGGCGGATATCGGCCACATCTACGTCGGCGGCTGGGGCGACGAGAAGTCCGCCCTCGGCATCGAGTTGGTCTGTGATGGGCTCGCCAAGCTGATGGTCGTGATCATCAACATGGTTGCCTTGGTCTCCATCATCTTCTCCTGGTCGTACATGCGGCGGTTCACCAAAGTCTGGCTGTTCGAGGCCCTGTTCCTGCTGATGACGGGCGCCATGAACGGCGTGGTGTTGGCCGGCGACCTGTTCAACATGTACGTGTTCCTGGAGATCGCCGCGATCTCATCCTACGCCCTGGTGGCCTTTGGCTGTGAGGCGGAGGAACTGGAGGCGGCCTTTAAGTACCTGATCCTTGGCACGGTCGGGTCGGCCTTCATCCTGGTCGGCGTGACGATCCTCTACTCGCTGACCGGGCACCTGAACATGGCCAAGGTGCACGAGCTGCTGCCGGCCGTCGGGCAGACCAGCCCGGCGGTCCTGCTGGCGGCGGCAGCCCTGCTGGGTGGACTGGCCCTCAAGGCGGCGATGGTGCCGTTCCACGCCTGGCTGCCCGACGCCCACCCCTCAGCGCCGGCGCCGATCTCGGCCATGCTGTCGGGCGTGCTGATCAAAGCCGCCGGTATCTATGCCTTGGCCCGCATCGTCTTCAACGTGCTCGGGCCGACCACTGAATACGCGGCCATCCTGATGGCGCTGGGCGTTGTGTCGATGGTTGTCGGCATGTTCCTCGCCCTGGGCCAACAGGACTTCAAGCGTCTGCTCGCCTATAGCAGCATTTCCCAGGCGGGCTACATCGTGCTGGCCTTCGGCGTGGCGGCGCATCTGCTGGCCACCGGCGGCGACCGCAACATCGCGGGGTTGTGCATCTTCGGCGGGCTGTTCCACCTGTTCAACCACGCAGCCTTCAAGAGTCTGTTGTTCCTGTCGTCGGGCTCGATCGAGCAGCAGACGGGCACCCGCATGCTGAAGGAAATGGGCGGGCTGACCCGCCGCATGCCGGTGACCAGCTTCTGCTGCCGCATCGGTGCGCTGAGCATCGCGGGCGTGCCGCCGCTGAACGGCTTTTTCTCCAAGCTCATCATCATTATCGGCTTGGCCCTGGCGGGCCAGCTGGTTTTGGCTGCGATTGCGGCCGGCGTGGCTGTCGGCACATTGCTGATGTACGTGAAGGTGCAACGATATGCGCTCGAAGGCGAGCCGTCTGGCGCGGCTGCCAACGCTCGCGAAGCCCCGGCGATGATGTGCGTGGGCTTGGTCCTTCTGGCGGTGGTGTGCGTGGTGGCGGGCCTGGCGTTGCTGCCGTTACGAGATGTGGTGTTCGGCCCGGCTGAGGACGTTCTGCTCGGCGCGGCCGGTAAACTGACCGGAGGATTGACACCATGAGATGGTTGCTATGCCTGGTGACGGTGTTTGCAGTGTGGATGCTGCTGTTCTGGTCGGTCGATCCGTGGGTGATCGGGTCCGGGGCGTTCTTCTCGCTGATCATCGGCTCGTTGCTGGGAGCGGTGTTCCCCGAGGAGATGCAGATGTTCCTCAATCCGCGCCGGTGGCTGTTCTTCGCGCTGTACCTGCCCTACTTTTTCTTCTACTGCCTCCGGGCCAACGTTGACGTGATGTTCCGCGTGATCCATCCCGACGTGCCCATTCGCCCCGGCATCGTCAAGGTCCGGACCACGCTGACGAGCAGCATGGGAAAGACGTTCCTGGCCAACAGCATTACGCTGACGCCGGGAACGCTGACGGTCGATATTCACGGCCAGGATCTATACATCCACTGGATCAATATCGATACCGACGACGCGCAGAAGCGCTCAGCCGAGATTTGCGGCCGATTCGAGCCGCTGCTGAAAAGGATCTTCGAATGACCCCGTTTGAACAAATCGCGTTCGCCGTGCTGATTCTCTCATCGGCCCTGTGCCTCTATCGCGTCGGCCGGGGGCCAACCGCGCCGGACCGAACGGTAGCCATCGACATCCTCGGCACGCTCGTGGTGGGGTTCTGCTGCCTGATGGCCTGGCGCACCGGCCGCGACTACTACATCACCATCGCCATCGCCTGGGCCCTGATCAGTTTCGTCGGCACGCTGGCGCTCGCGAAATATCTCGAAGGCAGGAGCTACGATGCTTGAACAGATTGCCATGTGGATTATGGGTGTCGGCCTGGCGTTCGACCTGTTCGGCTGCATCGGATTGGTGCGACTGCCCGACGTGTACAACCGCGCCCAGGCGGCCACCAAGTGCGTCACACTGGGAACGTGCATGATCCTGTTGGGCGTGGCGCTTCGGGCCTTCGGCGCCCCAGACGGGGCCATGGCCGTCAAAGCGCTCCTCTGCGCGGCGTTCGTCCTGCTGACCAGTCCCGTCGCCGCCCATGCCGTCTGTCGGGGGGCTTACCTCTCCGGCGTGAAGCTCTGGGAGGGTAGCGTGGAAGACAGCTTCTCCGAGCGGGCCGAAGAGATCCGACAGGAACAGACAACGGAAGGAAGTGTCGACCGTGAAGAAACCGAAACTGCGTGAGCTGAAGGAGGCCCTCCGGGCCGTCATCGTCGGCCCGGTGACTACCAAGTACCCCTTCGAGCCGCACACGCCGCCCGACGGGTTTCGGGGCAAGCCGGAGTTCCATGAGGATGACTGCATCGGCTGTGGGGCTTGTGCGGAGGTGTGCCCGTCCCTGTCGATCAAGGTGCTGGACATGCCCCAGTCCGACCCGCCCAAACGCCGCCTGGAACTGCGATACGACAAGTGCGTGTTCTGCGGCCAGTGCGAGCTGAACTGCACCACCAAGGAGGGTGTGAAGCTGTCGAAGGAGTTCGACCTGGCGGGCCTGGATCGTAGCGAGTTCGTGGAGTCCATCGAGCACGACTTGGTGATCTGCGAGGTCTGCGGGGCCATCGTCGGGACCATCAAGCACCTGCGCTGGGTGGCCGAGCAACTCGGCGCCAAGACCTACGCCAACCCCACGCTGATCATACTGGCCGATGGGAGCATGAAGCTGTCAACCCCCGATGCGGGGCGGCCGGGCGAGCCGACGCTGGCGCGGTCCGACATGATGCGCGTCATGTGCCCGGCCTGCCGACGGACCTCCATCGTCCGCGAATTGTGGGGTGAGTGATACCGTGACCCCACGTAGCCACACGCCCGCCAGGGAGGGAATCACGGTTCGTCGGTCGATCTATGTGTTGACCCCGGACGATCTGTACGCGTTGTTGCGCCCACTGTTGACGTCCGCCGCCGTCATTGTCTGCATCGGCAGCGAACTCCACGGCGATGACGCCGCCGGCGTCATCATCGGCCGCGAATTGACCGACCAGGTCCCTTGGCCCATCCTTAAGGCCGGGCTCGCGCCCGAGAGCTTCGTGGTCAAGATCGCCAACTACCGCCCGGACACGGTGATCCTGATCGACGCGGTCGACTTCGGGGGTCGGGCGGGTGAGGTGATCCTGGTCGACGTCGACCGCATCGTCGGCGTCGCCGCCGGCACGCACGGGCCCAGTTTGATGCCGTTTGTCGAAGCGCTACAGTTGATGCATCGCTGCGACCTGGTCGTGCTGGGCATTCAACCGTTGGAGACCCGGGTCGGGGACGATCTCAGTCCCCCGGTCCGACAGGCCGTCTCGCGCGTCGTGGGGGCGATCCACGCCCTGGCCGACGACGACGGGAGTTGAACCCCGGAAGGAAAACCATCATGAGCGACATCCCAAAAGTCCTCATCGCCGACGATGAGCAGACCTGCATCGACTTCGTGCGGGCGTCTTTGTCCGACATGCCGTGCGAAGTTCTGGAAGCATTCGACGGGCAGCAGGCCCTCGACGTCGCTCGCAAACACCACCCGCAATTGATCATTCTCGATATTCAGATGCCGGAGCGCAGCGGCTTCGACGTGTTCGTGGAACTCAAGAAGGACGAGGCCCTGGCGTCCGTTCCCGTCATCATGATGACCGCGCTTGGCGAACGGTTGGGCCTGCAGTTCGATGAAAAAGAAATGGGCGAGTACATGGGCACCGAGCCGGAAGCCTACATCGACAAGCCCGTCGACGGGGCCTCTCTGAAGGAAACCGTTGCCCGACTGCTCGAACAGGCCCAGGCTTGAACTCAAGCACTCGCCACGAGCGCAGAAGAAAAGCCGGCCGCAACACGCAGTCGCAGCCGGCTTTCCTTGGCTTCGACCACGCGCGAGAGGATTCGGACCTGTAACCTTCGGCTCTCTAGACGCGCGCCTGGAAGCGCGGTAATTCCATATCTGACATGCAGTTATGAGTTTGTGCGATCAATGCAGGGCTGCAGAACGCGGCAAAATGAGGCAATTTTCGACACGTCGGTAGGCTCAGGACAAGCCGGTTGATGCCCGGGCTCGTCCCGCGTCACAGGCAAGCTCGATCACTTCACTGAAGGCGTCGGCAGCCGATGCATCTCAGCCACCAAGTGACGCTTGTCCGGCGGCAACGCCGTTGGTGGTTGCGAGATCCCAGGCGTCGAGGGAGTGGATGGTGGTGGGGCCGCCTCGGCTGAAAACATGCACGCCGACGGCGTCGGCGCGGGTGGGGTAGATGCGCTGGGTGATGCACTGGCGGCCGTTCGCGTAGACCTCCAGGATCGACTTGTCGATGAAGATGCGAAGGTGTAGTTTCTCGCCTTCCTTGAGATCAAACGGGGCCTGCTGGATGCGCACGTCCTCCTGCCAACCGGCCAACATCATCTTGTAGCCATAGAAAACATTACCGCTGAGGCTGGCGTGGTCGGCGTCGACCGAGAGCGTACCTTCCGTGGGGTCAAAGATGATGCCCGTTCGCTCCTGGCGGTCTTCGCTGACCCGCACCCACAGGCCGAACTGGCCCCGCTCGGGGGCCGTCGCCTCGACCGACAGCTCCATCACGTCGCCGTTGATGCCCGCCACCGCGCGCTCCTGGCCGTCGTCGACCACAAGGTCGGTCTTCCCGCGATAGTTGCTGCGGAGCTGCTCAAACTCAGCCGGCGGGTTGATTAGCAGTTGGCCGTCGGCGTCCAGGGCCAACACGCGCGGCATGGTCATCACGCCGATCGCCTCTGACCAGAAGTCTTCGCCACGGCGTTGGTCGATGACCCACGCCCAGAAGATCCGGCGGCCCCGGTCGTCGAGCAAGCTTTCGGGAGCGAAGCATGACCCGCCGGGGAAGTTCATGCGGTGGTGCTCCTCAGGAACGAACGTGCCGTTGTCGTATCGCCCCAGGTAGTACCGCGCCCCGCGCGGGTGGCTGATGCACGAGAGCATGTAGCGGTCGCCGATGGGGAAGAAGTCCGGACACGCGCAGTCTTCTTCTTCGCCGGTCCAGTGCGGGTTGGGCGCGTAGAACTGGCGGAGGTACTCCCAGTTGACCATGTCCAGCGAGCGGAACAGGTACAGCGTGTCGCGAATGTCGTGCGGCTTGACCTTGGCGCCCAGAGCGACGTAGGCGGTGTCGCCCTCGACCCATGGGTGCGGGTCGAACACGTTGTAGACCCCCCAGCCGGGGCCTCCCTCGACGGGCTCGGCTATCACCGGGTTGTGGGGGCTCTTGGTCCAGACGATCAGATCGTCATCCTCGCTCGTGGCGATGCACGTGCCGCAACCACAACCGTGGTAGATGAGGGTCGGCACGCCGTCGGGGCTGATGCATGCCCCGCCGGAGAAGATGCCGACTTCCGGGTCGCCCTCAGCCGCAGCCAGCGCCGTCGGGTGAAACGTCCAGTGCAGCAGGTCGGTGCTGGAGGCATGCCCCCAGCAGTGCCCACCATGGGGCAGCCCCGGGTCCTGGAAGATGTAGAACAGGTGGTACTTGCCCTTCCAAAAGATCGCCCCGTTGGGATCGAACGGCATGGCCACCCCTTCGGGGGCGATGAAGTGATAATGCGGCGCCTGCGCGTCGCTGGCGACACGCTCGGCTACGATGGCGCGCTTGGTGTCGGCGTCGGCCTGGTGTGCTTGCATGCCTCTTCCTTCGTCCCCCAGATCCAATTGACCGCTAGGACTTGAAGTGTAGTCTGCATTCGGCCGTCCGTCTACTGGCCCTCGTTGGAATGACCCTTCTATGCGTCCATGACGAGGAGATGTGTGGCCGTCGAGAACACGCTCTTCCGGCGCCCTGATGCGGCGTCCGTCTTGAGCTCAACGAAGTGGGCCTTACGTCGATCCTTGGCAAACAGGACGCCCCGACAAGCCACTTCCGGCCGCGATCTCATCGGTCAATGCGTGCGAAAGGTGTTCCACTTGGCCGTATCAAGGCCTCTCGTGACGCAAGAGGCGCAGAGGTATGCAGCCGACCGCACACCAGACATTGAGGATTGATCCTGCCCTGCGCATAGGTGCAGGGCAAGCTGTTTTTCCTTCATTTTCGGTGTTTCCGCGTTTACCTTCTCTCTGGAGGCCAGTGGCGTGCGGCCGTTCGTTGATGCTGATACGCGCGGAGCCGATATGCAGAAGAACACACAATCGACCACAGGCCAGACGTCCGACCTGCAGCGTTTCCTGGCCTGCATGGAATATGAGTCCTCTGACCGGCGCCCCAACCACGAGCTGGGCGTGTGGGGGCAGACTCGTGAGCGTTGGGAGCAGGAGGCCGGGGAATCGGTCAAGGACTTCACATGGGACTGGTTTGCCGGTGAGGAAGATCTCGGGCTGGATCGCCGGGAGTACATCGACGTCAATTACGGTTTCATTCCTCCTATTGAGTATGAAGTGCTCGAGGAGACAGACGAGTATGTCTTCGCCCGCATTCCCACCGGGGCCATCACCAAGGCTCTGAAGGCGGGCACGAGCTACGGCACGCGCTGGTGCATGGATCAGTACCTGGAGTTTCCCGTCAAAGAGCCTGAGGACTTCGCGGCCGTCAAATCCCGGTTGGCCGCATCTGCGCCGGGGCGCTGCCCGGAGCACCTCGACAGCCGGCTGGCGGAGTGGGAAAGGCGGACCTGTCCTCTCGTTCTTGGCCGAAACTGCGCGGCCAATGGTTTTTACTGGCGCGCACGTGAGTTCATGGGAACGGAGAACCTGTCACTTGCGTGGTACGACCAGCCCAAGCTGATGCATGAGATCATGGAGTTCTTCGCCGACTTCATCATCGAGACCAGCCGGCCGATCCTGAAAAGGATACAGGTGGACTGCTTCGTCCTGAACGAAGACATGGCCATGAAGGGCGGCCCGCTCCTTGGGCCCGAGACATTCCGCACGTTCATCTTCCCGCACCTCAAGAGACTCATCGAGTTCTTCCGTTCCCACGGCACCAAATACATCGCCGTCGATAGCGACGGCGATCCGACGCCGCTGATCCCCCTGCTGCTCGATGCGGGGGTGGACACGATCTGGCCCATTGAACGCGCCTCGGAGATCAGCCCCCAGCGGTGGCGAAAGCAGTTCGGCCGCTCACTTCGCCTGTCGGGCGGGGTTGATAAGCGTGTGCTCTCACGCGGAAAGGATGCAATCCGGTCGCACCTCCGGGAGCTCATTCCCCTCATCGAAGAAGGCGGTTTCATTCCGACAGTCGATCATACCGTTCCGCCGGACGTTTCATGGGATGCGTTTCGATACTACCTGGACATGAAGCGGGCATTGCTCAGCGGGGATTTTGAAGCCCTGGCGTGAACGCACAGACTGCGTTGCTGAAAATGGCCACCATCATCTCCCGGGTCATGTCGCCGTGACGCCAGAAGGCCGTTTGCGTACAATGCCCTCAGCGTAAGTCCTGGCAGCCGCCGCCTGCGATAGGATGCTGCTGCATGAACGAACAGGTCACAAGCCAAGCCGAGAGCGCCGATGGGATCTATTCTCGCGCAGCAGAGGGCGCCTATACAATTCCGCCCGAGCTCAAGAGAATCAGAAAGACAAGGACGTCCAGCAATCTGAGCTGGATCGTCAACCCCGAGGCCGTCGGCCTGGACCTCGATAACTGGCAATCCGATCCATCCCGGATCATCTATCATGGCGGCAAGTACCACATGTGGATGATCGATATGGATCGCACGCGCTGCGCCGAAGCGCGAGAGTGGAGCGATCCCCATTTCTTCGAAACACCTGAAGGTCGCGACTTCAGGCCCGATTCGTCCCGGATCCTGTACTTGAGTTCCCAAGACACGCACCATTGGACGGCCCACGGCCATCTCCCGCTCGGCCCCGAAGGCTCGTGCTATGACCTGGTGTTGGAACAGGTCAACGTCGTGTTCCACGAAGGGAAGTTCTACCTGTTCACCGAGGTGTGGACGACCAATGTCGAGAAATACGGATATCGGCCGGTCGGCATCGCCTGCCTGATGGCCGATTCGCCCGAGGGGCCTTGGACGAAGCCGCCGGGAGTGGACGTGTTGATCACACCCGAACATGACGGCGAAAGTTGGGACAGCAACCGGGTCTTGAATCCGAGGCACGTGCAGCTCAACGGCAAATGGTTGATGTACTACAAAGGGGGCAAGGACGGGCCCACCCAGAACGGTCTGGCCATTGCCGATACCATCACCGGGCCGTACCGGAAGATCGACGGCAACCCGATCATGATCGGGCACGGGCATTTCTGCTGGCGGTACAAGCACGGGATGCTCATGATCCCGAACTACGACTTCGACGAAGACGCACGGTGGATTCACTGGTCCGAAGACGGCATCCATTTTGCGCCGATCCAGAAGAGCCCCGACGTGTTTCTGTTCGGCTCGCTCTACGTTCCCTACGACCCCATGTTCGGCGAGCCGCAAACCGCCGGACCCACGACCGAGTTCTGGGGATTCGAGACCGTTAAATCGTCATCGGGCCGGGACTGGGACGTTCAGCGCATTGAGTGGCGCCTCGGTTGACGCGGCCCATCGCGGGGAGCTTCTCAGTACTCAACCTATCGCAACGTCAGGTCGCGGCCGGCGTGGGTTTGCGTGAAGAACGACGCGTGAGAGGATCCCCACGGGACAGGCTCGGACCTCTAACCTTCGGTTCCGTAGACGGGCGTTGAGGACTGCCATAATTCCATACCTGTCGTGCAGTTATAGCTTTAGGCCTTCGTCCTAAAGTCGCAGAATGCGGCAATTCGCGACACGTCGGCGGGCCCCAGAGAAGCTCATGAGGCCCGTTGTCGACCCGGCCATGGCGATCCGCCCCGTTCGGGTTGCCTCTTGCCCCCTGCTGCGTCGGTCAGTGATCTGCCGATTCGGCCAATTCCTCGACGGCCGGGGGCGATGCGTCGGCAGGAGGCCCCGGGGTCACCGTCACCGCCGACATGTTCTGATCTTCGGGCGCATCAGGCGTGGTCTCGTCCGGCACAGCTGAAGTGGTTTCCACTGACGCACCGCTCTGGCCTCGGGCTTCGCGGATAACGCCGAGGTTGTATTCAGCGTTTTCCTCAGACAACACTTGTCTAAACAAGGCGGCGGACTCGTCCTGCCGACCGAGCATTCCCAGTGCAACGGCCATGTTGGCTCGATAGCGCACGTCGTTGTTGGCGGCTGCGGCCGCGTCCGTGAACCGCGCCAACGCCGTTTCATATTCCCCCGTCAGAAGCCAACACATTCCCAGGTTGTTGAGCAGTACCGGATCGTCAGGTGAAACCGTTAGCCCGGACCGAAGCATTGCCACGGCAGCCCCCACTCGATTGTTCCGCAGGTACAGCTCAGCCAGGTCACAGTAGGCCGGCATGAAGTTCGGATAATCCTGAACGCATCGGACCAGAACGATCTGGCTTTCCTTGTCTTTGCCCTGCGCCGCGAGGATACGCGCCAGCGAATAGAGTGTCTGGGCCGACGGGGGGCGAGTGGTGTCTATGTCCGGGATCTCGCTGGCGATTGGCTCGCTCGAGGCGGTGGCGTCTTCATTCCACCACGCCTCCGGGTCCCAGGCATTTAGGTCCCAATCCTCGGAGCCACCACATCCGCCTACCGTCAACACCAGAATGATCGCAGCCGACCAAACCACGCATGTGCTAGATACTCGCCGCATCTTCCTGTCCTATCCTAAATGAAGCCGTTCTTGTCGCGAGATTACTCGTCGTTGTCGTCGGTCTTCCAAAGGGAGCTATCATCCAGGTCGTCGGCAAGGATTAAGACAACATTGCTGGAAAGCATGCCATCTCCGCCCGCCAACTCATCACCGATCTTCATCCGATCGGCGCTTACGCCGGCTTGCCTGAGATGACGCAAGATCGTCTCAAGACGACCCTCGTACAGGTCGTCAGGCACCTGCCCTTGGCGAACGTTCAGCCTTCCGGGGTACTCCAAGTACCGACGTATCAGTACACCCAGGTCACGCCGGCCCAGTTTGTTCAGTTTCGTCGAGTCTTGTTCAAAATGGTAAGGGAAGATCGTGTGCTGACGAATGATCGCGTTCTCGACGGCGACGTCAGCGTAGAGGTTCACGAGAAGGCGATCGGCCTTGGCAGCTTCAGGATTCTCGAGGTCGCAGCCTAGCAAGGCGACCGAAAGCCATAGCATGACTGCCGCTGTTGTCTTGTTCATTACTGCCTCCAGACCAAGGGCCTAGTTTGCGGTTCTTTAGGGTTTTCGGCCTGATAGACGAGATTTCTTCGGTATTTATGACAGCTGGAATTGACCGCACCTGGAGGCAAGTGCGTCGTGAGCCACGCCGCAGGGCAGAAGAGACCTACGAGCCGGATATCATCTCATAAAAGCGGATGGCCGCAGGTCCGATCACGACGACAAGGAACGCCGGGAAAATGAAGAGGATCATCGGCAAGAGCAGTTTGACGGTGAGTTTCTCGCAGGATTCTTCGGCGCGGGCGCTTCGCATCGCGCGCATGTCCGAGGCAAAGGTTTGCAGCGCGGAGGCAATGCTGGTGCCGAACCGTTCCGCCTGAACCAAGGTGCTGACCAGGGACTTCAACTCCTGGGCGTTAGTCCGTTCGGCCATGTGGCGCATGGCCTCCACCCGAGGGTGCCCGAGGTGAACCTCAAGATCCGTCAGGGCCATCTCATCGGCGAGGTCGGAATCTGCGTCACGAATCTCGTCGGACACAAGGTTCCAGGCGGTATCCATCGCCATGCCTGAGGAGACACAGATTTCCATCAGATCGACAACGTCCGGCAAGCTGGCGTGCATCCGTTGACGCCGTTTGGCGGCGCGCATGTGAAGCAGAATATCGGGGATGAAGAACAGGACCCCAGCGACCATGATTACAATGCCCACCTTGGCCATGAGACTGAGCGGCAAGGGGATGACCAAGGCCAAGCAGACGCAGATACCCAGGCCGAGCAAGATCATCTTGGCGCCGAGGAAGACTTTGGGCGCTTTGGAAGTGTAGCATCCGGCGCGTACCAGACGCTGGCGAAGGTCCGGCGACGTCTTGCCGGACGAAACGGCGCCCCCGACCTTCTCCAGGAAGCCTGGCCCGCCGACGCCGGTCTGCATGCCCATCATGCCACTGGTGCCGTCTTGGGCCAGGAGGTCCCGGATGTGGTTCTTCCGAGCGATCCTTTCGATGACAATCGCGCCGCCGACACAGATGACGGCCACGAACGCCAAACTTGCTGCAAGGACTGTCACCATCTTCCAAGCCCTCCCAGGCGTCAGTATTTCAGCTTCGCCATTCGATTCATGATCCACGCGCCCAGCAACATCCCTCCGAGCGCCATGAGGAGCATCGTCTTGCCTTGTGGCGTTTCGTACAGGGGCGCCATGTAGTCGGGGTTCATCGAATTGATGACGCCGAACATCAAGATGGGCAATGCGATCAGCACTCGCTTGCCAAGATTCGCCGAGGCCGTAAGGATTCGAATCCGACGGCTCAGTCGCATCCGATCGCGTATGACCGTCGCCAGACGGTCGACCAGATCCGCCAGATTGCCGCCGCTACGCAGATGGATGATCACGGACGTCGCGAAGATCCGCATATCGTGACTGTCCGTTATGGTGGCGACGTCCCGCAGCGCCTCCTCCAGCTTCATGCCAAGTTGCTGCTTTTGGCAAACCGACTCGAATATGGGCCCCACCGGCGAGTCGATTTCATCGGCCACCACCATGAAGGAACCCGATAACGGATGGCCCGCCCTTAAGGACCGGGCCGCAAGACCCAGGGCATCCAGGAACTGCGTTTCGAATAACGCAACACGACGCTGGAGGCGATTCTTGAAGCAGACCCACACGATCGTTACCACCGTGACCGCGGCGCCCAGCATGGCCGGAAAACTCCCCGTGATCACCAACACCGCTGACGCCACCAGGGCCGTCCCACCTGCCAGACCCAGCACCACTGCTTGCAGCGGCGCCTTGATGCCGGACTGTTCCTTCAGTTGAGCTAGGCGGGCCCGCAAGGACGGCTTCGCTCCTGCCCCCGGGACTTCCAACGTCTCTTCCTTACCGTCATGCCATAGTCGAAGAACTCGATCCTCGTCCAAATGGGGGTGCGAGATATTGATCCGCTGCTGGAGCTTCTGGGCTCGATTTCGGCGGCGTACCCTCAAGAGCAGCACGATGCCAATCCAGGACGCCAGCACCAGACCGAACACCGCGATCGGCAGGAGAAGGTCGAAAATGGTCACAGAATTAGCCACGGTCACTATCACTCTTGGTCTTTTCGAAGTCGGTCAACTGACGGCGCCGGAACATCCCCACCGGGAACTCGATGCCTTCCGCCGCCAGGCGCCCCAAGAGCATGGGCTGGACCCCGCACGCCTCGAACGTCCCGGCGGCGTGGCCGTCTTCCCGAATGCTCGTTTGATTGAAACGGAACACCTCGTGCAGGCAGATGACCTCGCCTTCCATCCCGGTGATCTCCGAGATGCTGATCACCTTTCGCTTGCCGCCGGTCAGTCGCGAAGCGTGAATGAGTACTTCCAACGAAGACGCCATTTGCTGCCGAATCGCCCGGGCCGACAATTGGACGCCGCCCATGCCGATCAAGTTCTCCACGCGCATGAGGGCGTCCCGAGGCGAGTTGGCGTGTACCGTGGTCATGGAGCCGTTGTGGCCGGTGTTCATTGCCTGAAGCATGTCCAGGGTTTCCGCACCGCGCACCTCACCGATGATGATGCGATCCGGCCGCATGCGCAGGCAGTTCCGGAGCAGCTCCCGCTGGGTGATTTCGCCGCTGCCTTCGATGTTCGCCGGGCGTGTTTCCAGACGGACGACGTGCTTTCCCTGGAGCTGCAGCTCCGCGGCGTCTTCGATCGTGATCACGCGTTCATGCGGCGGAATCCACTTCGACATGGCATTGAGGAGCGTGGTCTTGCCAGAACCCGTTCCTCCGCTAATCAGGATGTTGACCTTCCCGCGAACACAGGCCTCGACGAAGGCAACCATCTCCGACGCCCAGGTGCCAAGCTCACAGAGCCCTTGACCGTCGAACGGAACCGTCCCGAAGCGCCGGATGCTCAGTGCCGCCCCGTCAAGGGCCAGCGGCGGAATGATCGCGTTGGCGCGAGACCCGTCTTCGAGACGCGCATCGAGCATGGGTGAGCTCTCGTCAATGCGCCGCCCCACGCGCATGGCGATGCGCTGGATCACCTGCATCAGATGCTTATCGTCCCGGAAGCTTGCGTCCGTTCGAGAGAGAATGCCCTGGCGTTCGATGTGTATTTCCTGAGGCCCGTTGACAAGAATGTCGCTCACGCTCGGATCTCGCAGGAAGCGCTCCAGTGGCCCCAGGCCGAAAATCTCGTCCATCACGTCGGAGAGCAACTGGTCCCGTGCGGATGCGGACAAGGGGCACTTCTGCTCATCCAGCAATCGATCCACGCGACGGGAGCATTCCCTGTGAAGCTCCTCCATCGGAAGTCGACGGGCTTCCGCCAAGTCCAGGCCCTCGACCAACTGATGATGGATTCGGGTTTTGACTTCCTCGACGTTCACCGTGGGCTGGCCTGTTGGGCCTGCCGACCGATCCTTAAGGAGATCGGGATTACGGAGTTTACTCGTGGATCCTGTCGGGTTCATGCTGGCCTCCGTTTAGCGGCAGCCGGTTCCCGCGCCGCCAAGAGTTCTCTCGCTAGGTGTTGCAGGTCTCTTCGCAGCGCCGATCTCGGGGCCGCCACCGAAAGCGGCAGCCCGTAGTTGATGGCGCTGACCGCGCTGTCGTAGTCATTGTTGACGCATTCGACGGTGACGTCGCCGACGGCTTCCTTCGCTTCCGATAGCCCCAACAGAGCATTGCGTCTTTGGCGGAAGCGATTGGCCACCAGGACCAGTCGTTCCATGGGCACGCCGTGCTCGTGGACCAGATTGTGAAGGATTCGCCGGCTGGTGCGAACGTCCTTGACCTGAGGCTGAAGGACGATGAAGGTCTTGGCGCTGGCCATCGCCAAGGCGGCGGCCGCTTCGGGGCTGACGCGCGGGGCGTCGATGATCGTGTAGCTGTAGGCGTTCTTGCAGGCCTCCACGGCGCGCCGAATTTGCTCTGCTCGAGGCGCCGACGCGACCGTTTCGGCGCCCACACTGGCCGGACTGATCAACACGTCCAGGCCGTCGTTGTACTTGAGGGAGATGGAACGGACCAGCGCCTTGTCGGCGTCCTGGCTTTGAGCGAGGACATCTGCAATGCCATAGCGCCCGGTCAGGCCCAGGTAGGTCGACACCGTCCCGTAGTCGTAGTCCATGTCCACCAGCAGGACCGGTTTGGCGGAGATCAGGCCGACTTCGCTGGCCAAATTGACGGCGATGGTGGTCGCGCCGCAGCCGCCGCCGCCGGACAGGACCGTGGCCACCATACCTCCCAAATCTCCCTGAGAGGTCTCCTTCTGGCGAAGTCTTCGGAGGTAGCCGGCCAGGTCCTCTTCCAGAGACGCCAGGGTCAGGAAGTACCTTGCGCCGGCTTCCATGGACGTCATCACGAGTTGGCTGTCGGGGAACTCCGACAACACCATGAAACGACTGTCGTGGAACTGTCCGATGATGGGCTGCAGTTGAGTCAACGCCTTGGCCGGGCTGGCGCCCAGGTCGACGACAACAGCCCGAGCGGGCTCCTTTTCCAGGCGGGTGACAAGCTCCGACAGGTCGGCGCACACGCTGGAGACGGCGACCCCGCCACTGGCTTTCGCGGCGGCGGAAATCCGCTCTGTGGTTTGGTCATCTTGGCTGACGACAAGCAGGCTGAGCTGAACGCCGATGTCTCTGGCGGGCGGGTCCACCGGAACGCGCTGGGGCCTATCCTCGCGCGAGAGACCAAGTTGGTCCATGAACTCGGGACGCGCCGGGGCGCTGACGTTGCTGAGAAGCTCGATCGGCTCGTCTTCCGGCTCCGGCTCCGGCTCCGGCATCAACTCGAAGCCCGGAGCGATCTCAGTGGGCTCGGCTACGTTGGCCGGTTCGGGCCCAGCCTTTGGGGCGACCGAAGCCAACTGGTCGACCAGGTCCTTGACCGCCTTGGCCGTCATCTCAGACGGGAGTCCGTCGCCGAGCTTCCCGTCGAGCATGGCTTGCTTGACGATCGCACGGATTTCCTCGGCCGCTTGAGGCGCCGTTTCGGGATACGGAGAGATCGCAATGACGATCTTGTCCTCGATCCACGCGTCGAGGATCCCCTCGCTCTTCAAGGGAGCCGGCGCCGGGCCCGGTCGGGGGGCTGTCTCGGAGGCGCCAGGCCCATCACCCTTGCCAATCGCAGGGATGATGTTCCCAACGGGTGGCTCGCCGTCATTGAGAGACTGTCTGTGCTCGTTCTGCACCCTCCGGTCCTCCTGAATGCACCGGCTGCACCCTAGGGTGGCAACCTAGTTTCGACGGCGACACCTTTTGATTCCTCATTACGCGGCATCTGTTTCTCCGGCGGCATTGACGACCGAGGAGTCGGCAGATGGCTCTGGGCGGGAGCTTGATCGTAGGTCGCCCACGCCCCGGCGCCCCGCAGCCTGTTGAGCCCGGTTTCCGACAGCCATGCCGATTGAGCTTCTGACAATCGCACCGGCGTTTGGCCGGCGAGCCGCCCCATTGCGTAGAACTCCCAGTCGTTGGGCGCGGTGTGCAACGATCCGGGGACGGGCAAATCCGAGATGTCCTCGCCGGTCGACAGCGGTTCAACGAACGATACCGTAACCATTACGACCAAGTCCGTCTCATCCCTTTGATATCGCACCGACCTAAACAGCGCGCCGAGAATAGGGAGGTCACCCAACCCCGGCACTCGAGAGCTGCGGGCGTTTTCGGACCGACTGATCAAGCCGGCCATCGCAAAGGTCTGCCCGCTGTTGAGTTCCAGCGTCGTTTCCGCTCTCCGTGTCAGCAGGGAGGGAATCTCGAACCCTTCGATCGTCACGGCATTCAGGGAGGACGTTTGACTGACTTCCGGGGCCACGTGAAGGCGGATGCGCCCATCGCCCAGAACGGTGGGCAGGAACCGCAGGCGCACACCGAACTCTTTGTATTCGACCGTTATGCTCGTGCCTCCGCCCGCGGATGACCCTTGGACGATGGGGACCGGGAATTCGCCGCCAGCCAAGAAACTCGCCTCTTCGCCGGACAGGGCGATAATGGTGGGTTCGGCCAGCACCCGAAGGTACTGGTTCTCGGCCAGGGCCTGTATGAATACCTCCAGTGCGACGTTGGGAAAGCCGCCGAACAGCGTCACGGCGGAGGAGACATTCATGTTCTGAGTGAACTGGAACGGCAATATCCGCGCCATAGGCGTCCCGGCAGGGACCCCGATGCTAATCGGATTGAGGGGGCCGCCGCCGGATGACCCAGGCACGGAGCCGATAAAGGCGTCCGAGCCCGTTATTACGGCGTTGATCCCAAGAAGGCGCAAGGCCTGACGGCTGACCTCCGCAATGCGCACTCGCAGTTGTACCTGCTGGATACCTGAGACATGTGTCTTGTCAACGTAGGTCAGCTCTGTGGCGTCAAGAATCTCACGAAGTTGAGCCGCATGCTCAGCGCGACGCAGGCCACCCTCGACAACCACAACGCCTTGGGTCGTCGTCAGGCGAAGGTCCGAATAGGGGAAGTATTCACGCAGGCTGGCTTGGAGCTGCCCCAGGTCGACTTGCACATCGACACGCGCCCGCCAGATGTCTTCTTTTTCACTCCACAGAATGAGGTCCGTCGAGCCGACGGCCTTGCCCTGCACGAGTATCGACGTTGATGTGAGCACCTGGATGTCGGCCGTTTCGGGGGTCGTCACGGCCGCACGAGCAACGGGCCAGGGAGCATCAACGACGATCGAATGACCCACGTAGACGGCCAACGATCGCTCTTCTGTGTCGGGGGGTTGACCTTCGGCGTCAGTCCGGCCCGGCGCCAGCGCCACGGCTGTCAGCGTCGCCACCAGACACATCAGCCTTATCACGGCTCTCGGCTTCTCAATCGTTCCCATCATTTTGATCTAGGCTTTCCTGCACCTCAGCGGGATCGCTTGCGGTCCGTTCGTCCGCAAATGGTTCGGCGCGCAGTTCGGCCGTCTCTAGTACTTTCGGCACTGGAAGGGCTATTCTCTTGATTGTTTTTCCCCTGATGACCACCATCTGCCAAAGCGGCTCAGGTTCATCGGCGACCGCCTGGCCAGAAGGGGCCGCGGGGGCCAGCTCAGGAGGGAGGACATCCTCTGCAACCTCTTTTGGAAACACCCTTTGTATCGGGTCTGGTTCCTGCGTCTGCCGGAACAACTGGCCCAGGGACATAGGCTCGGCCTGGACCGTCTCGGCGTCAATAGGATTGCGCAAGGCCAGCGAGATTGACCCCTGCCCCATGGCCAATTGAATCGCTTCGGCCTGGGTCGCGTCCAACATCAGCGTCACCGTTAAGCTGCGATCATAGACGGACCTGGTGTCTCCCTCGTCTTTGGACAGCACGGTTTGACTGTTGATCGCCAGGACCTGGATCCCTTGGAGCAAAACCCCCGAGACCACTTCTCCGCGCCCGGACCCCTTTCCGGGATCCCGGATCGACGCCAAGACGTCCACGATACTGCCAGGATACAACAGCCCCTTGAGCCCGGAATGATTCGACAGTGACACGCTTACGGCCCGCATCCCTTCCGGGAGCGCCGAGGCCAGCCGCAGACCCGATCCTTCTTGTGCAAAGCACCCCGCGGTGAAGGCCTGTCCTTCGACCATCGGCACGGTCAGCACCCTTCCGATAACCAGGGCGGCCGGCAGATGCCCTTCCGGGACCTGCCCGCCGGATAGGGTCTCCGTGACGACCTGTTCCTGCTCGATCACTCGGCCTGGCCGGAGGTCTTGTGTTGCCAGGGCCACCTCCACCTCGACCGAAGTCCCCCCGGAGGCCCGCCTCGGGCCCCTTCCCATCGAAGCGACCAGCACCGCCGCACACAGGGCCGCGACCATACCGGTGACGATGAGTCCAGCTAGAGACCATTTTGCGCGCATGATACTTCCTCCTGGACGATCCTTCGTCTATTGTCCTTCTTTGGCCATTGTGACCGACGACCGCAAGTTTGCCGGTATCGGCAGTGGCATGCCTGTTAGTCTTAGTGTGTCGGTGGGAACGGTCACCTCGACGGTCAGTGGCTGTCCGGGCTCGACGGTCATGACGTCCAACGGATCGACGGACACGGAGTAGCCTGTGTCCTCAAGGCCCGCACTGGCCATCAGCGTATCGATGGCGTTGAGGACGTCCGCGTTCGTGGCCTCGGCCGCGGCGGCGGTTCGGGCGCCGTGACGGGCCGCGTTCGCCACTTCCTGCGCCTTAAGCAGGAGCCATCCGTATTCGCACACTCCAAAAGTCAACGTCAGCAGAAGCGGGAAGACGATCATAGCTTCGACCACGGCTACACCCCTCCTGCTTGGTTGGCTCTTCACGCGCGCCATAACAGCGTCCCCATGGCCGCCAGCGACAACCCGACGACGATAGCCAAACCGTAAGGCATGGTCTGTTTCTTCGGTCTCGGCGCCGATGCCTTCGCGACGTCGACCCAGACCGGGCCGGACGAACCCATGGCCGCCAGTATGGCCATGGACGCAGTCGCAGCCGTATTGGCCAGTACAACGCGAGCCCGTTTCGTCGCCAGGGCCCAGGCCATTCCTAACACAATTCCTGAGATCGACACGCCCATCAGTGCAATGAGACTATTGGTGAGTCCTAACCACGCGCCGGCCGCCCCCAGAAACTTGGCGTCCCCTGCGCCGCCGCCGGCAAAGACGAACAGCATCAGACACGGAAATGCCAACACCAGGCATCCCAGCAGCGACTCACCCAATCCCGCCAGGCCGCCTATCCAGCACCCCCAAACCAAACCGGATAGCAGCAACGGTCCGGTAAGCCAGTTGGGGATCCGTCGGCCGCGAACATCTGTGATGGCCGCGACCAACGAACCTCCAACCACGACCGCCCACTGGGCCCACTGCAAATCATGTTGCCAAAGAGCAGTCTGTAACATGGTGAAAAACTCCATACTTTCGGCCCGGCAGGCATCGCCTTGCCGGGCCAGCGTTAACCTCGCTAGGGCGTTGAGCCGCCTCCCATCGCCGTCTCCAAGGACTGGAACTTCTGGTGGACCAACACGCCAACAGCGGTGATGGTGGCGATGGCGGCCACCGTGATGAGCGCGGCAATGATGGCATACTCCACCGTCTCCAGGCCACGTTCGTCAGCGACTAGCTTCTTGATGAATTTCCGAATCGTTCTCATGGCTATTGTCTCCTGATTACAATACGACCGAGGCGATTTCAGGCGCCGGTCAGGGCGTTGAGCCGCCTCCCATTGCTGTCTCCAAGGACTGGAACTTCTGGTGTACCAACACGCCAACAGCAGTGATCGTGGCGATGGCGGCCACCGTGATGAGCCCGGCAATGATGGCATACTCCACCGTTTCCAGGCCACGTTCGTCAGCGACTAGCTTCTTAATGAATTTCCGAATCGTTCTCATGGTTATTGTCTCCTGATTACCATGCGACCGAGGCGATTTCAGGCCGCCGGTCAAGGCGTTGCGCCGCCTCCCATCGCTGTCTCCAAGGACTGGAACTTCTGGTGTACCAACACGCCAACAGCAGTGATGGTGGCGATGGCGGCCACCGTGATGAGCCCGGCAATGATGGCATACTCCACCGTCTCCAGACCGCGCTCATCCCTTGCGAACTTCTTGACTAGTTCTCCGATGGTTCTCATGATTCCCGTCCTCCACACGAACTCTGCGTTTCCATACCTCGCACGAATATACGTTCACCCATCCGTGTCATGGCAACACGCCATCCCACGGACACACTGTTTGGTTTAGGATCCTCATCGCCACGAAAACCGCTCCGGCAAGCAACTCCGCCACGGCCCTGCATTGGGACCGTCGATCGCGGTGTGTGGTCTTCTGAGGCCCCCCTCAGGAACAAGTTTGACATGGCCGTACACATCATGCCCTACCTTCTGTGGCTGGGAACTCCAGAGGGACCAAAATGCTCCACGAGGCTCATTGATCCTTGGGGCTACCGGCCCATGTCTACAGGAAGCGTAGGAAAGGAATCTCCTCATGGCCAATTCCAGTTCACTGTGTCTGGACGGGCATCGCCCGGACCGGGATTGGCCCGACAGCGTCAATCTATCCTAGGCTTCGCGCAGGAGGGCCCGACATGAAGAGGCCAAGGACCCAACGCGGTATGGTCACGATCTGGTTTGCGGTCACGGCGGTCGTCGTTATCGGCCTGGCCGGGCTTGCCGTCGATGCCGGGTACAGCGCCTTGGCCATACAAAAACTCCAGCACGCCGCTGACGCCGCAGCCCTCGCAGCCACACAGCAACTACCGTTCGGCCCCGAGGCCGCACAGCAGGCAGGCATCGACATCGCGCTGGCCAATTCCGTAGCGGGGCAGATGGTTCAACTGGACTTCAACCCCGACAATGACCCCGATGGCGATATCGTCATCGGGTACTACGACCGAGACAGCCGCACCTTTACCCCGACCGTAGACGCGCCCAATGCCGTCAAGGTCGTCGCCCGCCGGACAGACACCTCGCTTGGCGGCCGCTTGGCTCTGGCATTTGGTGCAGCCTTTGGCGTCGCTGACATCAGCCTGGAGAGGTACGCCATCGCAATGATGGCCAACGCGGGAGGCAGTGATGCCGGGCTGATCGTCCTGAATGACGTAGGACAGGACGTGCTCAAGGTCCAAGGTAGCGCGATTCTGGACATCCGCTCGGCTGTCCCCAATGGCGTCGGCGCCATCCAGATCAACTCCAATCACGCCGATGCCGTCCATGCACAAGGAAATGCCTCGATTCTTGCTGACGAGACCTACATCGTCGCCAACCCCGCCAATCGGCCGGCCGACAAGTTCTACCAAGGCGGGTGGAACCCGAACTCGCCTTTCGTGCCGGACCCGCTCGCCGACATCGCGCCGCCGGCCGATTGGGGGCCAGTGCAAGCAACGGGGACCTTCGGAAGCAACGAGGTGGTGACCATCGAGCCCGGGTACTATCCCGACGGGCTCAAGATAGGGGCGGGCGCGCAGGTTACGATGTTGCCAGGAATCTATGTCATTGGCGGTAGCGGACTAGACATCGACGGAAATGGAAACGTCTACGGCGATAGCGTGATGTTCTATATCGATGAAGGCGCCGTGGACATCCGGGGCACCGGCAACCTTCACCTCACGCCGATGGACAGCGGGGACTATGAAGGTCTGTTGCTCTGGCAAGCGAGGGACAACACCCAAGAGGGGATGATCACCGGCGACGGCGGGTCCGAACTCGATGGGGTCCTCTACTTCCCCGTCGCCCGCGTTCAGGTCGAAGGCAACGGCGACAAGTTTGGCACGAGGCTGATCTGCGATGAGTTGTACGTCCAAGGAAACGGCGTCATCCGCATCAACTTCGGGGGAAGCGGCCCGATCGGCATGGACAGAACCGTCTACTTGGTCGAATAGTCACTCGAGTACCTGGGTCGCCGGGCGGCAACGCCTGCCAGAAGAAGGAGCAATGCCGCGAGCACACGAGCCGCAAAAGCAGTGGCGGACCAACCCACCGACTTGCAGGAGATCGACCCATCGCCAGCGCAGCACCGAAGGCAAGCCTTGGGATTCGGCCTGGGGGGCGTCTCGGGGCTCCTTATCGGGACCATCGCCGGCGTCCTCATCTACAGCCAGTTCACAACCTGGGACGCGTTCAGTAGATTCCTGGCTGCGGTCTTTCTCGGGGGCGTAACCTTCTTCGCCGGCGCCGTCTCGGGGGCCATCATCGGAAAAGCGACCGCCAAAGAGCGCTGAAAGCTCTAGCTGTTGTCCCTGCCGAACGGGCATAAAAAAGCCGGCCACACCGCTGAGCCGTGACCGGCTTTGTCAAACCACGCGCGAGAGGACTCGAACCTCTAACCTTCGGTTCCGTAGACCGATGCTCTATCCATTGAGCTACGCGCGCCTAGCTGCGAGGGACGATTGTACCTTACCCGGGCCGGGACCGTCAAGGTGGGTGCAAACCCGAGCCTGATGTGGGGGAATACCGTCCGCGCCGAGGCCGAAATTGTCCCCAAAAAACGTGGAAGCTGCTATAATATGGGACACGAGCATATCGCGCCGGCTGGAGGAACGATAGGCCATGGTCTCATTGCGGATGACGGCTACCTGTGCATCCAAGACATCGCGCTGGGCGGCGATGGCTTGGGTTTGCTGTCTTTTGATGGCGGCGCCTGCGACGGCTTTGGTCGTCGAGGACCACGGCCCGTTCAGCGTGTCATTCTATGGCGCCGGCGACGGCGGCAGCGATACCGGCGTCGTGGGCGATCAGGACTGGACCCTTCAGCAGCGTCAAGACGTCGCCGCATCCGTTGACATCTGGGCATCTCACATCACAGACACGCCCGGCCGACAGATCCAACTGCACGTCTTCTGGAGTGAGCTGGACAGTTATGGCACGAATGTGCTGGGCGGGTCCGCCAGTCGTCGAACGTGGGACGGCAACACCATTTGGAACGCCGGCGAGTACGTGTGGCGCGAAGGCGTCAATTACGCCTCATCCGTCAACTTCGACACCTTTGTCCAGTTGGATATCACGGCCGCCGGCGTGGGGGGCGGCTGGAACTTCGGGTCGGGCAATCCGGCGGGCAACGCCATCGATTTCCGCAGCGTGATAAGCCACGAGCTTGGTCATTCGCTGGGCTTTTCGGACTCCTACGACGCTAGTCGCAAGGATTTTGGATGGGTTGGGCCTCCCGTGAGATACGCGGGCTTGACCGAGTGGGACAAGTTCCTGATCGACAGCGACGGCACAACGGCCCCGGCCGGGGGAGGGCGGGCGCGCGACTTCAACGCCACCGACGATCCGGTCTTCTGGACCGGGCCGCTCGCCAATGACTACTACGGCCAGCCCGTGCCGATCTACGCGCCCGACCCGTTTGCACAAGGCTCGAGCATGGCGCACGTGGACCAAGCCAGCCTCTCCTACGCCCTGATGAGCCCGTGGATCAGCACGGGCCAGAGCCTTCGCGATCCCATCGGCGTCGAGTGGAAGATGATGCAGGACATGGGCTGGTCGGTCGTTTTCGCCCTTGGCGATTTCGATGAGGACGGCGACATCGACAGTGACGATATCAATCTTCTATGCGACAACGTAGGCGACCCGGCCTTCGACGTCGACGGCGACAACGACGCCGACGAAGACGACCTGATCTATCTGGTGGAGAATCTGGTCGAGCTCAGCGACGGGTCGGGGCGCGTGGGAACGCAACGGGGCGATTTCAACCTCGACGGGGTCGTCAACGCCACCGACCTGGCCATCATGAAAGACACGTTCGGCGCCAGCGGCGTCGGCTATGCCGGCGGCAACGCCAACTGCGATACCGTCGTCAATGCCACGGACCTAGCCATCCTGAAGGCCAACTTCGGTTTCTCGGCTCCCACAGGCGGCGGCGTTCCCGAACCGGCGACGCTGGGCTTGCTGGCCCTGGCCAGCTTTGCCCTGCTCAAGCGCCAACGTCGGCAACTTGCCGATCGGCGCTGAAACTCTCTCCCGTTCTGCGGGCATTCATCAGGCCCATTCCCTACCTGTTAATTTCTGACGTATCCAATGTCCATATCATATCTTGCGCTTAACTATCTCACTGAAGGCCCGGATGAACGAGTCCTGCCAGCCCAAAGATATTTCCTCAAGTCTTTGTTTTCCATGAGGATACATACCATGCCGGGCCGAGGTGATTCTAGGTCTTGTCCATCGAAGGTTTACTAAAGCCCGCCGCCCATCCGCCGATACCGTAAAGGAGACTTTCTCAAGGAGCTTGGAGGATGGGCCATGGCTGAGCGACTACCCGTTCGTACACTTGCGCAGAGGCTACGCAGCTTCGTGCGCAGCCGGACATCGTTGGCGTCGGTCGGTATCTTCGTAGCCGCCATCTTTTTCGCGTCGATGGGCACCACCGCATGGTGGGCGATCCGATCGCAGACGCAATCTCTCAAGCAGGGCCGGCTCGAGCAGGTCGCCAGTATCGGGCAGGTCCTGTCGCAAACCGCAGAGATCATGATGGCCAACAACGAGCTGTCGGCCGTGCGGCGAATTGTCTCGGAGACGTCCCAGACCTATAACCTCAAGCACTGCCGCATCGTCCTGCCGAGCGGCCAGGTTGTCGCCGACATCGACCCCAAGCAGATCGCGCTTGCGGACCTGCCGGGCACGTGGACGGGATCCGTACCAGGCAAGTGGGGCCAGATCCTCGAAACAGGACAAGGCAAGGAAGGCCTGGTCACAGAAGTGTTCGACCTTCGGGTCCCTGGGCGCGGCGAGGCGGCTCTTGTGATCACCGCACCCATTAATCCGGGGGCGGCGGCGTCCTGGCCTCTGCAGGTCAAGATCGGTTCGATCAGCGTAGGTGCGTTGATTGCGCTTCTGCTGCTGCACCACAACATGCAAATGCGGGCGCGGGCGATTCTCGCCGTTCGCCAGATCCTGCTCGAACAAGACCTCGAGCGAATGTCTCTGGCAGCGATGGAGGTGGACCCCCGCTGGGGTCGCGAGGCGCAGGCCTGGAACACTCTCATACGCCAGACCGAACAGCAGCGCGAGCAATTGGCGAGGCGGCGGACGGGCGAATCGCTGCAGGACATCCGGGCCAACAACAGCGATCTCAGCGCAGCCTGCAACGCCCTGTGGCAGGGGTTGATCCTGGTCGACAAGGACCTGCGCGCCAAGTACGCCAACGGGGCGGCGGCCGTCTTGCTGCAGACCGATATCGCGAAGATTCTCGGCACCGATGTGACCGCTTTGCTGGGCGACCAGGAAGTCCTCGACGCCATCCGGACCGCCATCGACCAGCCCATGCGCCGCCGAACGATCGTGGAAGTTGAGCGGGTCGGAGAACACGCCACCAGCGTCTTGCGTTTTGTCGTGCGCCCGGTCCGGCGCGAGGACCCGGGCGTGGTCATGATTGTTGTCGAAGACATTACCCAACAGCGAATCGCCGACAAGTCGCGCGGGGCCTTCATCGCCAACGCAACCCACGAACTCCGCGCGCCGCTGACGAACATTCGTCTGTACGTGGAGACCGCTTTGGACGAGGGCGCCCACGACAACGCCGTCCAGGCGGATTGCCTCAACGTCATCAACCAGGAGGCCCACCGCCTCGAGCGGATGGTGGCCGACGTCCTGTCGGTCGCGCAGATCGAGGCGGGTACGCTTCAACTGAAGAGGGATGACGTAAACCTGGCCCAGGTCTTCGGCGACCTGGAGCACGATTATGTGCTGCAGGCCAGCGACAAGGAGATCGAACTGGCGTTCGATCTGCCGCCCAACCTGCCCGTCATCCAGGCCGACCGCGACAAGGTGATCGCAGGCCTGCACAATCTGCTGTCCAACGCGCTGAAGTACACGCCCGCCGGCGGCAAGGTCACCGTCGCCGTCGCCATTGAGCCCCAGCAGATTGTCGTCGAGGTGACCGACACGGGCATCGGCATCAGCGACGAGGACACCGGACGAATCTTCGAGAAGTTCTACCGCGCCCATGACCGGCGCGTGCTGGATGTCTCCGGATCGGGCCTGGGGCTGGCGATCGCCCGCGAAGTAATCCGTCTGCACGGCGGGGACATCACCGTCCAATCCGCACCCGACAAGGGCAGCACATTCACGCTGGTGCTGCCGACCATGGAGGCCGCGTAACGTGCTTCTTCAGGAACAACAGAACGGGGCCGTCATCGTTCTCAAACCCGACGGGCCTTTGGTCACCGAAGACGCCGACCAGTTCAAGCAACGCGCCCTGGACCTGCTTCACCGCAGCTTGGGGCGATACGTCGTGGATGCCTCGGACATCCCCTACGTTGACAGCCGCGGCCTGGAGGCGCTGCTCGAGGTGAACGACGAGATGTTCCAGACCGGCCACGCCCTGAAGATCGCCGGCGTCAACGACACGGTGCGCCAGGTGCTGGAGTTGACGAATCTTTCACACACGTTCGAACACTTTGCCGACGTCAACGCGGCGGTCAGGAGCTTCCTGTGAGTGACAAGGCGCCCAAACCCCGCCTTGGCGAAGCGCTCGTCAATCAGGGCCTGCTCGACAAGGCCCAACTGGACAGCGCTCTGGCCGAGCAGAAGTCCACCGGACAGATGTTGGGCGAGACGCTCGCCGCCCAGGGCGTCATCCGCCCGACGATTCTCATCCGCATGCTGGCCGATCAGCTGGGCCTCCCGGGCTGCCTGCTGCGACACGGATTGATCGACCCGAGCCTGCTGCCGCTGATCGGTGAGGAAGAGGCCGAGCGACTGATGGCGCTGCCGATGTTCAAGGTAGGCGATACGCTCACCGTGGCGATGGCCCAGCCTCAGTCGCTGCCGCGGATCGACCGCCTGCAACAGTTGACCGGTTGCAAGATCAATCCGGTGTTGGCCTTCGAGTCCAACATCGTCGAGTTCATCAAGAAGTACGCCGGCGGGGATATCGACGTCAACGCATTCCTGGCCACCCTCGGCGATTCCGACGTGGAGGTCGTCGAGCGCGAGACCGTCGACGAAGGACCCGTCACCGATCTGGACAACATGGTCGCCGGCAGCCCGGTGGTGAACCTGATCAACGTCGCCGTTCTGACGGCCATCAAGGACTGCGCCAGCGACATTCACATCGAACCCAGCAAGCAAAGCACGCGGATCCGCTACCGCATCGACGGGGCGCTGCGCGACCTGATGCGACCCCCAGCCGGCATGCACGCGGCCATCGTGTCGCGCGTGAAGGTCATCGGCAAGATGAACATCGCTGAGAAACGCGTCCCCCAGGAGGGTCGGGTCCGAATTTTCGCCGACGGGCGAGAAATCGACCTGCGCATCTCCAGCATGCCCACGCTGCTGGGCGAGAAGCTGGTCATTCGAATCCTCGACAAACAGAACCTGCACGTTCGCCTGGAGGATCTGGGCTTCCACCCCGAGGCGATGGAATCGTTCACCCGCATGCTGCACCAGTCCTACGGCCTGGTGCTGGTGACCGGGCCGACCGGCAGCGGCAAGACGACCACGCTGTACTCGGCCTTGTCGCTGCTGCGAAACCCCGAGCTGAACATCGTCACGGTCGAAGATCCCGTCGAGTATCAACTCGACATGATCAATCAGGTGCAGGTGCAACAGTCGGTCGGAATGACGTTCGCCAACGTGCTTCGCAGCATGTTGCGGCAGGACCCGGACATCATCATGGTCGGCGAGATCCGCGACCAAGAAACCACCAGCGTGGCCGTCCAGGCAGCCCTGACCGGCCACCTGGTGCTGGCGACGCTGCACACCAACAACGCGCCGGGCGCGGTGGCCCGGCTGCTGGACATGAACACCGAGCCCTACCTGCTGGCCAGCGCCCTGCAGGGCGTGATCGCCCAGCGGCTGGCCCGAACGGTCTGCGGCAACTGCGAGACCAAGTACTACCCCAGCGACGACCTCATGCTGGAAGCGGACCTGGTCGGGAGAACCGACCAGGTCTTTCGCACCGGCACCGGGTGCGAGCGGTGCCACAATTCCGGCTTCCACGGTCGAACGGGTGTGTACGAGGTCCTGTCTATCACCTCCGACATTCGGCGAATGATCCACCGCGCAGCGCCCACGCACGAATTGCGTGAGGCGATGTGCCGCGCCGGCGCCCTGACACTGCGGCAGGCTGCCGTCCAGATCGCCCTCCAGGGCCAGACCAACCTGGAAGAGGCCCTGTCGATCTCCGCCAGCGAGGATAACAACGACGCTGAGAAGTTTCCGGAACAGGACGCCGCATGAAACTGGCCTATACAGCCTACGATCAGACGGGCCAGGAAGTCACGGCCACCATCGACGCCCCCAACGCCGCCGATGCCACCGAGGCGCTGCGCCGCAAGGGGCTGTTCGTCTCGACAATCGGCGAACAGACCGGCCAGGCCGCCGCATCAACGGCCCCCACCTGCAAGGTCCGGAGCAAGTCTAAGAGGCTCAAGTACCTCTCCGGCTTCATGCGTCAGTTGCACGTGTTGGTCTCGTGCGGCACGCCGCTGGTGGAGGCCCTGAAGGCGCTGGAACGCCAGGCAGCCAAGGATGAGCGCTGGCACCAGATCCTGGTGGACGTCCGTTCGCGCGTGGAAGAAGGCGTGCCGCTCTCGTCGGCGATGGACACCCACCCGGACGTATTCGATTCGGTCTGCCAAAGCCTCATCGCCGCCAGCGAGTCGACCGGCGACCTGCCGGCTATGCTCGACTGGTTGGCGATCACCAGCCGAAAACAACTGCGCATCCGCAACGTCATCACCGGCGCGATGATGTATCCTGCCTTGCTGTTGTGTATCACCGTCGGCGTATTTGCCATGGTGCTGCTGTTCGTGATTCCGCGTTTTGGGGATCTGTTCAAGACGCTGGATGTCCCCCTGCCGCCCACCACGGCCGTGCTGATCAATACGAGCGCGTTCCTGCAGTCCTATTGGTGGGCAATCGGCCTGCTCGTCGGCACCGCGACGGTGGGGCTGATGGTGTGGACCTCTCGTCCGGCCGGGCGACGCGCGTTGGACACCCTTGTCCTGCACCTGCCGCAGTTCGGCCGCCTGGTGAGGGACTTCATCACCGCCCGCATCGCCCGCCTGCTGGGCGGGTTGCTCCAAGGTCATGTCTCCGTCCTGGAGGCCCTGGAGCTGACGAAAAAATCCGTTAAGAACTACCACTATGTCGAGCTGATCGACCGCGCCCGCGAGGCCGTCATCCAGGGCCAGCCCCTCAGCATAGCCTTCAAGGACACCGACCTGATCAGCCCGTCGGTCTACGAGGCCATCCGCAACGGCGAGGCCAGCGGACAGATCGCGCCGCTGCTGCTGAATCTGTCGGACTTCCTGGACGAAGACAACGAGGTCGTCATCCGGTCGCTGACCAGCATTATCGAGCCGATCATTCTGGTCGGCATGGGCCTGCTGGTGGGCACGCTGGCGCTGGGAATATTCATGCCGCTATTCGACCTGACCTCCATGATGTAGGGAGATGCATAATGGTGCACCTGAACAAGACTCAATCCCCGATCGGCATCAGCCTGGACGAGCAGTTCATCAAGGCCGCCCAGCTATCCCGCCATGGCGGCCAGTGGCGCCTAGACTCCGCCGTACGGATTCCGCGCGATCGGCCGGGGGCCGCCATCGAGGCGCAGGAGGTGCGGGGGCTCCGCGATGTGCTGGCCCGCCAGGGCTTCGTCGGCCGACGCGTCGTCGTGGGCCTGCCTGCCCAGGTGCTGCTTGGCAGCCTGCTGGAGTTGCCTCCTCGTTCGTCCGGCGCGCCGGTGGAGATGCTGGCTCGGGCGGAACTGGCCCGCATGCATGATTGCGACCCCCACTCCATCGAGACGGCCTGTTGGGACCTGCCCGGCGAGCGCCAGACCAAGGACACCACGCACATGATGGCCCTGGCCTGCCCGCATGAGGTCGCCGAAGGGCTTCTAGACGCCTTCGAGCAGGCCGGCTTGGATGTCGAGGCCCTCGACAGCGAGTTGCACGCCACGGCCCGCGCGTGCGGCGAGCTGCTGTCCCCCGACGGCGTCACCGCGATCCTCGCATTGGGTTGGGATGCCGTCGTGCTGAACATGATGCACCAGGGACAGATCGTCTACCACCGCGCGATGGCTGAGGTGAGCATGAAACACCAGGCCTCCGCTCTGGCCGAGCTGCTCGAAGTCGAACCGGCGACGATCGATGCGGTCTGGGCTCAGCACAACAACACCGCCCCGCAGCAGCGCTCGGCGGAAGAGACGGCCCTGCTGGAAACCATCGCCGGCATCCTGGAGACCCACTGGGAAGAAATCGTCGCGGACCTGGAAGCGCCCTTCGCCTACATCCAAAGCGAACACACAGGCCGCGAGATCGAGCGGCTGCTGCTGACCGGCTTCGGCGCCGCCACAGGCAACGTGGCCGAGTTCTTCGAAGATCACCTGCACCTGATGACGCAGGTCGTTGCGCCGATGGACGCCGTCTCCTGTTCGCCGGCGCTGGGCGACAAGGCCCGCGATCCGTCCCTGACCGTAGCCGTCGGCCTGGCCAGGTTCACGGAGTAACTGTCCCATGACCAGTCCGAACTTCATCCCCGCTCACCGCCTGGCCGCTCAGCAGCGACGCCGTCGCTGTCGCCTGTGGATTGTTGCCTGCATCGCCTACGCGGCCGGTCTGCTGGTCGCCTCGACCGGCGGCAGCGCGCTATGGCATGACGATACCAACGCACTGACCGGCCGAACCGCTGCGACCATCGAGCAAATCGATCACGACGAGCGGGCCACCAAGCGCTTGCAAGACAAACTGGCCGTCGCGAGGGTTATGCTGCAGGCCAATCGGGCCGTCGCCGACCAGCCCGACTGGAGCATCCTGTTGGCGGCGGTGGCCGACTGTCTCGATGACGATGTGTTTCTAACGCGATTCGATCTTCAGCCGGCCCCCAAGATTGTCCCCCCGCCTCGGTTGCCCCAGATGCCGGGCCAGCCGTGGCGGCCGCCGCGACCGACCGCCTCGACGGCCACCAACCTTGTCACCCTGGTCGGATTCGGCCGGACGCAAGCAGATGTGTCGCACTTCGTGGACCGATTGGAGCGGACCGGCCTGTTCGACAAGGTCAAGATCCTGCGCACCAAGCGTCGCCAACTGCTGACGGGGGTGGCGGTGGCCTTCGACCTGGGGTGCCTGATGGGTGAACACAGCCCGAGGAGTCGCCGTGACCTCCCTTGAGACAACATGGACGAAGTGGCGCGTCGACCTGATCGGCGCGGCCGTTCTGGTCGTGCTGACGAGCGTGTTCGTCCTGGGGCCCGTGCGGGGGGGGCTTCGCCAGCGCGCCGTCGCCAAGGTGCAGCGGACCGAACTGGCCGCCCAGGAGAGCCGCTTGGCGCAAGCCGACAGGATTCTGATGGCCGTCAAGAAGGACTACGGCGCCGTGGAGGCCCGACTAGCCCAAAGCGCCCTGCACCTGGAGCCCAGCGCCAACGTCAACAGCCGGTTGGCTAGGATCTCCGAACTGGCCATCGAGGCGGGCTTGCAGATCGACGAGATCAAACCCGGCGCTCCCTTGATGGGCGAGCACTATGAAACTGTGCCCATCTTCCTGGCAGGCAATGGGACGTACCGTCAATGCGCCGTGTTCTTGCATCAACTGAGGCAGGCCCTGCCGGACACGGGCGCCGAATCCCTGGAACTCAGCGGGAATGCGGCCGCGCCGGCCGCGACCGGAACGTTCCGCTTTAACCTGCACTGGCATGCGGCGCCGCCAACACAAACCGCGATGAAATAGGCTCTTGCGAGGCCTCCGGGCCGAACGAATTCTATCATTATATTGGCATGAAGCTTAACAAGTCACAGAAAGTGTATGTCATCATCCTGGCCGTCGCGGCGGTTGGGTTGCTGGTGGATCGGGTGCTGTTGGCGCCGGGGGCCAGCGGGCCGGTCCAGGTGCAGGCGGGCGCTGTCCACACGACACCCAGCGGGCGCCCCCAGCCGCCCACGACCGAGCCGCCCGCTGCGACCGCTTCAGTGGCCAAACGCTTGGCCCGTTTCAACGACGTCCGGCAATTCGATATCACGACCGTCCGGGAGGCCCTTTCGCCCTCGCCGGCCTGGCTGGCTGAGCTCCAACCGTCCGAGCCCGGACCCAAGGCCTCCCAGCCTGTCGCTGTTGCACCGGTCCAAATGTCGCCAGCTGAACGATTCATCCAACGTCATCGGCTGAAATCAACCATTCGACGGGACAACGGTGGGTGGGCCCTGATTGATGGGCATATTGTCGAGGTCGGCCAGGAGTTCGACGGCTATCGACTCGTGGAAGTCACCGACGACGGCGCGGTGTTCGAGTCCGACCAGGGCCGCGTCGAACTACGGCTGCGATCGCGCAGCCATCGGTGAGCGCCGGTGTCGGCCATCTGGCCAAGAGACGACCCGACTTCGCCAGCAGAGCGATTCGGGCGGGCGAAACTTCCTCTGAAAAGGACGCCAGTGGACCCCTGTCCTGCAATTACTAGCGCCGGCGAGTGGACAGGCCCAATAAGACGCACAACATACTGTATATAAAAGTGTTATAGAATGCCCCCAGCCAAAAGAATATCTCATTGATCGCTCAAGTCCCCGTTGCAACTTGACGATTAAGATTGTGACGAAGGGCCAGTCGTGGCTTGTCCATCTCGTGGCTTGTTCATCGACTGGTAAGTCCAATAGGAGACAGGAACATGCATTCACGTAAGAAGCACAAGAGCCATGGCTTCAGCATGCTCGAACTGGTTATCGTGATCGTGATTCTCGGCATTATCGCCGCGATCGCGATTCCGCGGATGAGCCGCGGGTCGGAAGGCGCCGCCGAGTCGGCCCTGAAGGCGAATCTGGCCGTGCTGCGAAGCGGGATCGATCTGTTCGTTGCTGAGCACAACGGCGAGGTCCCGTCGGTAGTGAACATCGAGAACGCGTTAATCCAGTATTCCGACAAGGCGGGCACGGCGTTTTCGGTCACCAAGGACACGACGTACTACTTTGGCCCGTATGTCCGGGCGATTCCGGCCCTGCCTGTCGGCGCCAAGAAGGGCGAAAAGGGCATCGCGGCCGCTGATGGCGTCGGCGTTGGCTGGATCTATGATGCCAGCACCGGAGGCATCCTGTCCAACACGGACGCCACGGAAAAGGACGCTGCAGGCACGCCGTTCAATCAGTACTAAGCCGCTGCGCGACGTTGGCTGAAGCAGCACTTCTGTCGGTCCTGCGGCGCAGCCGCCAAAGCGCCGCCGCCACAGGAGGGGCTCGATGGCAATCAGCAGACACGACAGCCGGGGCGCTCACGGGCGTCCCGGTTTCACATTGCTCGAACTGATCCTGGTGATGGCGATCCTGGCTGTCGTGGCCGCCATCGTCTCACCCCGCTACGCCTCCTCGATGTCGCGCTACCGCGCCCAAGCCGCCGCATGGCGCATCCGCGCCGATCTGGAGCTGGCCCGAAGCAGCGCCCGAACCACCGGCGCGAGCCAGTCGGTCGTCTTCGACCTCGACGCCAACTCCTACGAGCTGACCGATTTGGCCGACAGCGATCGGCCGAGCCAGACCTATACCGTCGCGCTGGCTGATGACCCCTACGATGCGGAGCTCGTCTCGGCTGACTTCGGCGGCAGCGATGAGGTGACGTTTAACGGCTTCGGCACACCGGCTTCCGGCGGGAAGGTCGTCGTCGTCTCCGGCGGCGTCTACATGACGGTCGTTCTGGATGGCGAGACCGGACAGGTGAGCGTCGAATGACCCCGCGCACGATCCAACCACGCCGCCGTCACCGACGGCGAGGCTTCACGCTGATGGAGGTCGCCGTCAGCCTGGCCATCCTGTCCGTCATCACCGTGGCGATGGCCTCGGCGATCGTGCTGGCCGTCAAGGCTTTGCCCACCGCCGACAGCCCCGCTCAACGAACCCTCCGGGCCGCCCAAGTAGCCCAGCAGATCGTCACCGAACTGCAATACGCCACGGCCATCGCAAGGGCCGAGCCCGGCGCCGTCGCCTTCACCGTCGGCGACCGCAATGACGACGGCCTGCCGGAGACCATTCGCTACACCTGGGCCGGCGCCCCCGGCGACCCGCTGACCCGCCAACTCAATAGCGGATCGGACGTCGCCGTCCTGCAGGACGTCTACGCCTTCGCCCTGGACTACGGTGCCCGCACGGTCGAAGAAGAGGTCCCCGCAGGCAGAAGCTCCGAGGTCCTGCTGGCCACCGACAGCGGTTCATCATGGATGGCCTTCACGATCACCCCCGATGACTGGCTCGGCCAGTATTTCGAGCCCTCCCTACCGGCCGACGCCACCAGTTGGTCGGTCACCCGGGTGGAGTTCTGGGCCCGCATCAGCGGCTCGGACACTGGCGAGGTGTCCGTCCAGCTTCGCGCCGCTGACGCCGGCGGCCTGCCCAGCGACCAGGTCCTGGAAGAACACTCAGTCTACGAAATCGACATGAGTTCGTCTTCCTACAGTTCCGAGACCGTCACGTTCGCCGGCGTGACCGGCCTGCAGCCCGATCAGGGCCTGTGCCTGGTCATCAAACACGTTTCCGGCGCCCAGGCATGCAATGTACTTATCGGCGTCGATTCGTCGGGCGGGGGGACAACCTACCTGCTGATGACAACGAACGGCGGACAGTCCTTCAGCGCCGACGGCGGCATGTCGATGGGATTCACTGTCTACGGAACGTACACATCCCCCGACATCATCGGCACGGTGACCCGCCAGTTCATCCAACGCGTGTCCCTGACACTCCAGGGCGGCCCCGAGCCCGCCGCGGCCGTCCATACAGCCGCGGTATTGTTGAACAACCCGAAGGTGGCCATCGAATGACGACCCGCCGCGGATTCAGCCTGGTCGAAGCCGTCGTGGCCGTCGCCATCGTCGGCGTGATGCTGGTCGGCGCCCTGACGGCGGTGGGTGCATCGCGGGTGACGCAGTTCCGCGTGGGGCGGCTCCGCCAGGGCTACCTGCTGGCCGAGGCCCTGATGGCTGAAGTTCTCCAGCAGCCCTACGAAGATGCCGTCACCGGCGCAATCGGCCTGGAAGCGAGCGAATGGACGGGCACGCGCACGACCTTCGACGATGTGGACGACTACGCCGGTTGGACCGGATCGCCGCCACAGCTCAAGGACGGCACGGTGTTGACCCAGTTTGCAGACTACCGGCGTCGTGTGGCGGTGAAATACGCCGACCCGATGAACCTCAACGGGTCTTCGGCGATAGATCTTGGCATCAAACGGATCACCGTCAGCGTCGACGTCAACGACAACGAGATCGCGTCACTGGTCGCCATTCGCACCCGCGCGAAAGATGAGCTGACGCCCTAGCAACCCCATGCCACATGCCAAACGCCATTCTGACGGGACCGTATACGTGTCGGTCCTGGCCACCACCGTGCTGGTGGGCATCATCGCCATCGCGGCGGTGGGAATGACGCGCGCCCAGGGGCGGTCGGCTCGACTGGACTCGGACTGGTCGACGGCGCAGCTCCAGGCCCAAAACGCCATCGAGGGCGGCCTGTACCTCATCCACACCAATGAGAACTGGCGAGATATGCTCGACAGCTACAACGGCACGCTGGGGTTCTATATTGGCTCCAGCATCGCCACGGTGGTGATCACGGACCCCGCCGACGGCGACATCGCGAACTCGCCGGACGACGACGTGCTCCTGACGGCCACCGGCACGAAAGGCGCGGCCAGACACAAGACCCAGGTGACGCTGGAGGTCATTCACGAACCACTGGAGGCGCTGGCGACGTGCCTGCACGCCGGCGGTAACGTGACCGTCTACTTCGGCTGCATCCTGGATGTCGATGGCGCGCCGCTGTCCACCAACGCGACATTGACCGTCAGCGGCGGTGTTTTCGGCGATGTCGGGGCCGCCAGCATCATCAACTTGGGATGGATCTCCGGCACAGAAACCGTGCCGGCCCCGGCCAAGGACCTGCCCGACCCCGAGGTGGCCCAGGAATACCAGGATCTGGCGGAAACCATTCCTTACGTCAGCATCATGGAGACGTTCGTCCTGACGCCGATGCTCAACCCCTGGGGGGCGGCCAGCCCCGATGGTGTCTACGTCATCGACACCGGCGGGCAGAATCTCGTAATCAAGGGCGCCCGCATCCGGGGGACGCTCATCATCCGCACCCATGGCGGCGAAGTCACGATCCAGGACGCGGTGTTTATGCGACCGTTTCGGGTCGACTACCCGACGCTGATCGTCGACGGCGACCTGGTGCTGAAGTTGAAGAGCGATACCGATCTCCTGGATGAGGCTGATTGGGGGGTCAACTTCAACCCGCCCGGCGCGCCCTATCTGGGGGGTAGCGACACCGACACCGACGACACGTACCCCAATGAGCTGCGAGGCCTGATCCACGTCACCGGTAACTTGAGCCTCGAGAGCTACACCCACGTCAACGGCGTCATCATCTGCGAAGGCGCCGCCACCATCAAAGACAGCCCCATCATCGTCCACGACCCGTCGTTGGTGACCAATCCGCCCGAAGGCTACACGACGCGGAAGATGCAGATCGCGCCGGGCAGTTGGCGCCAGGCCGTCGATTAGCCGACAAACAGCGGCTTGAGGTGGCGGTCGTAGATGTTGGCCGTCACGCACGAGGCGATCACATCCTCGAACTCCGCCAGGGCATCCAGGAATCGCCCGCTCATCTCGCCGGCCACCTTGTACCCCACGTGCAGTAACTGCCGCACGTTCAGGTCGAACAGCTCACAGGACGGGTCGTGACGCAGTGCGCCGACGAACTGCTCGGACGACCAACCCGCCACGACCTCCTGCGACGGCAGTTTCGGTCGATCGATATCGATCACGCTCGCGTACGGGCCGGCCAGTTCATCGAACCGCCCCAGCGCGGCTGCGTAAACGTCCTTGGCGATGTGCAGCCCCTCCCCGCCGGCAGCGGCCAGGCCGATCAACTCCTCCAGCCAGGTCGTGCCCGCCGTCTTGAGGTGCAGCCCGGCGCCGCGCCTGCCGATCGCCTCGCGGATCGGCCCGTAGATCGAGAACTTGTCGCTGCCGGAGTGGACCGACAGCTTCAGATTCGCGGGCAGGCCGAACCGCTCGACGGCGAAGGCGATGACGGCCAGGTCTTCGTCGAACTCCTTGGCGAACTGCGCCACGTCGCCCACGTAGTCGACGCCCTTGTTGAATCGACCCGTGAACTTCGGCGCGATCGTCTGGGCCGGGATGCCCTCATCCGCGATCGCCGCCAGGATCAGCAGCATCTCCACGGGCGTCTGGGGCGCGTCGGTCTCGTCCATCGATACTTCGGTGATGAAATCCGCCCCTTTGACCGACTCGACGTGGCGATAGACCTCGCCCGCACCGCGGACAGCCAACAGGTACGTGCGGGCGATGGCTTCGATACGGCCGCCGCTCAGCTCGATCCCGCCGTCAATGCCGTCGACCTCCAGCACGCCGATCAGATCGCTATGGCGATCCACGAACGCCCGCACGTCGTCCTCGTCGGCGGCCTGGCCGATGAAGTCCGCCACGTCCAGCGTGAAAAAGTCGCTGGCCTCGGTGAACAGATCGACGTTCTTGGCCCCGACGTGGTCGGCATCGACATAATAGCCGCCCGTCCAGCCCAGGGCGGCGACGGCTGCGTCGGCCTCGGCCCGAACGTCGGCGGGGCGGGTGTGGAGGATCGTATGCTCGCGGTGCGACTTATTCCAAACGGGGGCGATATCCACGCCGTCGGCCTTGGCCCGCACCATCGCCTGCAACTGCGCCCGCCCCTGCCGGCCAAAACGGTCGCCGATACCCATCGAATATTTTTCGAGTGTCTTCATGGTCGGACCAGTCTACAGCCGCCGCGGCGCGATTCAAGCTTGTGGCATGGGCATCCCCGATAGGGGCCCGTTGGGCTTGCCCATGCGTCTCAGGGCCATCCCCGAGCAGGGGCCCGTTGGGCTTGGCCCTGACAACCCGTGTCATTCTGCATGGGCGAGACGCCCATGCTACTTGTGGGCGACGAGCATCAGCACGTCGGATTCGGCCGCATCGAAGGGGCCGAACTGCTGATCGCCGTGGACCGACACGTCGGCGAAGCCCCCCTCCGATAGCGCCGCGGCAAGCTCATCGGCCAGATACGGCCGCAGCTCCGTGCTGTGCAGTTCGTGTGTGCAGCGCTCTCCGTCCCATTGCATCTGCAGCACGTTGAATCGCACTCGCCCGTCCAGGAAGTCGTAGAAGCGGACATATTCGCTGTCGCCGCGGCGGGTGACGCCAACGATCCGCTCCTGCCGCGCGAGGATCCGCTGGTAATTGAGCAGGTGAATGACGGCCACGCCACCGGGGGCGAGGACCTGGTGGAAGCCGGCGATGGTTTGGGCCAGCCCGGCGTCATCCAACACGTGGGGAATGCTGTTGCCCATGCACAGAACGGCATCGAACGGCCCGGCTGCGCGGCGGGCGATCGTCTGCATCGGCGCGCAGACCCAATCGATCCGCACGTCGGCGCTATCGGCGGCAGCGCGGGCGCCGGCCAGCATCGCCTCGGACACGTCGGCCCCGGTCACGCGAACACCGCGCTTGGCCAGGGCAATCGTATAGGCCCCCGCGCCGCAGGCGACATCCAGCGCCGAGCGAATCGGGTGGGAATCCATCAGTGCGCCGATGAACGCCTCGATCCCAGCCGCCCGACCGGCCGCATCGACAATCGTCCCATAATCGCCCGCAATCGCGTCGTAGAAATCCATCCCCTGTATCTTGCAGGCATGAGGTGTCGCACGCAAGTTAATGCGCGCTGAGCAAGGCCTTGCGGAGGTCGTCCTTGACCGCTTCGACAGCGGCGGTCTCTCCCCCGCCCTCGGCGACGAGGACCTTGTCGTCGATGATAAAGACAGCCGCCATGTAGGTCAGTTGCGTGGCCTCCTTGGCCACCTCGAACGTCATCAGTGCGGCGGCGTGGCCGGCGTCGGTAGCGACCTGTTCGCTCTTGATCAGCTTGTAGCCGTCGCGGGTGGCCAGCTCCTTCTGCACGGCCTTGCTCCAGAACTCCAGCGTGCCGTTCTTGGGGTTGTCCTGGCGGCGGAGGCCGATCACGACCCCCTCGGCCGAGACGGCGCGAAGTTCGTAGCCCTTGCCCGGCGACTTCAACTGCACGAAATCCGCGGGCAGTTGCATCGGCTCAGCCGGCGGGGCCTCGCAGCCGGAGGCGGCGAAGATGACAATCGCTATCAGCCAATATGCATATCGCATGGTCTGCGTCCTTTCGTTCGTCGGCGAGGCCTAGAACTTCATCAGGTTTTCCACGCCGAGCTCGCCCAGCCAGCTAAACGGCAGGCGGACCTTCATGGTGGTCGGGACGTGCTGGGCGGGGATGAAGTTGACGGTAATCGTCGCGTAGGCCGTCCGGTTAGCCAGCAGCTTCAGCCGCCCTTCGATCCGGTCGATCGCCAGTTGCACGCGGCCGATCTCGCGCTCGACCATCAGGGCCTTTTCGACGTCGGTGGCCTTGTCCAGCAGCTCCACCAGCTTGGTCAGCATGGCCTTGGCGGTCTTGAGCCGAATCTCCAGGTCCACGTATTCCTCGGTCACGTCATGCCCGAAGATCTGCTGCTCCACGACCGTGCCCATCTCGGCCAGTTGCGCCAGGACCGCATCGAACGACGTGACGGGCACGCGGATGATGATGGCGCTCTTGGTCATCTGCTGCATGTACCCACCGAGCGCCTCGGTGAGTTGCCGCGTCCGGCTGACCGCCAGTTCGGCCTCGGTGGTGGCGATCCGCATGGTGGCGGTGTAGATCACCTTCCGCGGATCGACAGTCGCCGGCCGGCGGACAACGCTGTCCGACTCCACGCCCTGATCGGCAGGCCGGCTCCCCCCCCGGAAGCCCGCCCGGAGCTCCTTGATCTTTTCGGCAACTTCGACAGTTTGACCGGTGACAGTCCGACCCGATCCTTCGCCGCCACGATGGGCGCCACCCGTTCTGTCTCCCGATCCGGTGAAGAACCGGCCGAAGATGGGAATGTCGCCGAGGATGGGAGGCCTTTCGCCAAGACCATACTCAGTGCCGGTCACATACCGCTCGCCCTTATCGCCCAAGCCAGCCGGGGCCACCCGCCCATTGCGCCCTGTGGGGGTGCCCCGTTCATACTCACCAGCGACGGTGGTCACGCGGCCATCTGCCTGGAGCCCCGTTATGCCCCAGCCGAGCGTAGAATCGAACTCTCCCTCCTCGCCGGCCCTAAGCTCTGTACCAAGAGCATCTGTACCAAGAACAATTGTCCCGGGGTCAATTCCACTATCAGCGAGGCCGAAATAGCCTCGACCATCATCTTTGCCCCCGCTGAGGTCATCCCAGGGCAACTCGGACCCCTCGGGGATTGAGGCATCCACGACATGCTTGTCCTGCCGAAGCTCAGGCTGAAGCGCCAGAAGGACGGCTTGATCTCGTCCTGATGGCTCCCCGGCACCCCCACTGGGAATGGGCCGCGCCAGCGGGGGCATCGCCAGCGGGGGACGAAGGGCCAGGGCGACAACCGCGACCGTCAGGCCGACCACGAGAATGGCTGCGACCCGAGGCCAAGCGCGGATGAATCGGTCGCGCCAGACGTGTTTGGGTCGCCCAGCTTCGATGGCGCTTCGATGGCGGTCGGTCAGCTCCAGCGTTGGCTCATCGGCGAGCTCGTTCTGCAGCAGACCGGCGACGCTGCGGATCTCGTCAACGGTCTGTTGGGCGTCGGGGTCGGCTTTCAGGTGCGATTCGACCTTGGCCGCTTCGGCGGCGTCAAGCTCGCCGAGGGCGTAGGCGGTTAGTTTGGTTTCGTTGATATCGGTCATGGTGTCAGGTCCTTTGGGTCCCCAGCAGGCCGAGGGTGTGGAGTTGGCTGCGCAGCGCCTGGATGCCGACGTGGATCAGGTAGCCGACGTTGGAGACGCTCAGCCCCGTGATGCCGGCGATTTGCTTGTAGGAAAACCCGTTCTGGAACTTCAGCCTCAGCACGTCCTGTTGGTTTTCCGGCAGGACGGCCAGGGCGGCGGTGACCTGCCCGGCGGTCTCGGAATCGATCAGCGCCTGCGGCGGCGACGGATCGCCGGCGGGGCGACCTCCGTCGTCATGGTCTGTCAGGGGTATCATGCGTCGCTCCTTCTTCCGCACGTCCAGCGCGCGGTTGCGGCAGACGGTGTACAGCCACTGCGCCACATGGTTTCCGGAGCGATCGGGCGGCTTTTGCCACAGCTTCAGGAACGTGTCCTGCACGACGTCGCGGGCGCGATCGACATCCCCCACGATCCCGGCTGCGTATCGCAGCAGCGGACGTTCGTACTGGTCCAGGACCGATCGCACCCACATCGCTTGTTGCTGGTCGGCCCAGGTTGCCGCGTTCTTGTCGATCCTCATGCGCCCGTTTCCACAACCTAGCCCCGCCCGGGGCTCCATTAATGATAACGGCCGACGGAGCGATTTCTTAGGCGCTGAGTGCACAAATCGTCTGACCGGTCACAGGAAAAATTGCCGCCCGGGGCTTCCCGACAGCGCCAGCAGCGCGTATAATCCAGTTCCAGTTCAGGCGCTGGCGAACATACGTGTCCGCCGGGCCTGGCAGGGCGTTTCGCGCAGGGACCTTGGCGCACGCGGGGCCGATGCGATGAAGGGCCAGCCGGGCTGCGGGAGGCCGTTATTAAGGAATGGGGCAATGATCAAGTATCTATCCACAATACTGCTCAGTGCGGTGCTCGTGTCGGCGCTGGCGATGCCGGCGGTCGCAGCCCCCCCGAAACCGGCGACGGTGACGTTGACCGACGAGCAGAGAATGCTCTTTGAAGAGACTCTCACCAGGGACGAGGCCAAGCAACTGGCGGATGAGTATCTCGAATCCCTGACGGCGACCTACGTGGAGACCTACAAGTTTCCCCCAGCGCTGGTCGAACTGCTCGAGGCCGACAAGCGCGTGCGAAACATTTTCATCAGCGCGCTCGATCCGGCCAGAGACAACATCACGCAGGCGGCGCAGATCTTCGAGGACCTGCGGTCGATCGATCCGGAGCGAGTGATAAAGTACGCCCACCTGGCCACAGCCATCGCCGTGGTCTACGACCAGCCGGCCATGGCGACCCGGGAGGTGGGGATCATCATCTGGGGCGTGGCAGCCGGTCAGTTCCCCCCTCCGGTCGCCTACCGGGATATCTACGACTACTACAGCAACCCGCCCAAGAGCCGGCGGTTCGCGTACCCGCCCAACAAGCTACCTTGGCCGATGCAGGTTTACATCATCGACAATGGGGTCGCCGCCAAGGAGCGAGCGTGGGCCCACAAGAAATTTAACCGCGGCGTGCAGGTCGGGGACCTATACCGGAGGGTGACCTACGACAGGGACAAGCTGGCGAAGAAGAAGAGCCGCCTGGGTACGCGCGCCTACACGCTCAAGAACCTGCTGCGGTACGGCGGGGTGTGCGGCGACCAGGCGTATTTTGCCTCGCGCGTGGCCAAGTGCTTTAGCGTCCCGGCCATGTCGGTGCGCGGCGTGAACCGCTACGGCAATAGCCACGCCTGGCTGGGCTACCTGACCTCGTACAAAGGGCGAGCGATGCTGCACTTTTCCGGGCGATACCTCCGCGACTACTACTACACCGGCGACGTGCAAAACCCCCAGACCGGCGGGACCATCCTCGACCGACACATTGCGATGATGTTCGACGGCCTGTCGGTATCGTACGAGAAATACGAACTCACGCGCATCCTGATCCGCCTGGCCGATCAACTCCAGGCCGACGAGCCGGACCTGTCGGTCGCCCTGGTCGAACGCGCGCTCGACGCGAACCCTTACATGCCCAAAGGTTGGCGCGTGCTGATGGCGCATTTCCGCACGAACGAGCTGACCAAGGCGCAGGCCCTCAAGTGGTTCAACATCATGCTGAAGGTCCTCAAAAAGCACCCCGACATGACGTTCGAGTGCCTCAAGACCTTCCTGGCCTCCTACCCGCAAAAGGACTTCGCCAGCCGGCGGAAGCTGTACAGCAAGGCGCTGAACCTCTACACGGGCCGGCCCGATCTGCAGTTCAAGCTCCTTCTGGACCTGGCCAACGAGATGGTCGCCGCCGACCAGAAACCGCAGGCCCTCAAGATGCTGATCGGCCCGATCGTTCGCTACGCGAAGGAAGGATCGGTGATCATCCCGGCGACGCAGTTGGCCGTGCGGCTGGCTACGGAACTGAAGGTCCAGAAGAAGGCCCATTCCATGCTGTCCAAGGCCCTGATCACCTTCCCCAAGCGCCGCAGCCGAAACTCCAAACCCTCCGAGACGTACAAGGAGTTCGAAGCCCTGCTGAAACAACTCGAACTCGCCGCAATGAAGAGATGATCGCCCCCTCCCCGGCGCCAGCCGCGGCTGAGAGGCATGCCGGTCAGTCCGTCTTGTCGCTGGCCGGCCGTCGGGCGAGGAATGTCCCGGCGCCGTCGGGCCTGGGGATCTGCGTGTCCAGCAGGTTTTCGGGAATATTGATCTTCACGCCTCCGGGGGCGATGACGGTCACCCGGCCCGGGTCTAAAGGCCGGGGGACCTGGATCATCTTGCCATTGGCGTCGGCGACTTTCATGCCGGCGAACTCGCCAGGAGCCGGTACGATCAATCCCTCCGGGGTGACGATGTAGATCCAATTGACCGCCCCGGCCGCGCCGCCTGTATCCCCGCCGACCTCATCAACCCCATCGATCTCGTCAACCGCCTCGACCTGATCGGTCGCGTCAATTTCCCGCCATTCGCCGGCGAACTGCTGAACGTAGGCCACGACGTTCTGGCCGGCTTCGAACGCCCACGCCTGCGTCCTGGTGCTCCCCATCTGCCAATGCATGGACAGGTCGTCATCCGTATGGATTGCCAACGGCCTCTCGCCGTCGGCGATGACATGGAACGTCACTTTGCCCGGCTTGAGCCGATAGCGGGACGTATAGATCGGATGGTCGGGGCTGCATTGGGTCAACTCGCGGTCGGGGAACAGTTTCTTGTAGAGCCCGCGGACCGACTTTCCGAACGCCTCGCCGTCGGTCTGCGTGATGGAAAACAGCACACCGCCCTGTTGGACGTAGGCGCGAAGCTTGTCGATATTCGCTTTCGTCAGCGCCTGGGGGGTGTGGGGGTTGGCCGATGAAGCCGAAGCGGTTATGGGCATGGAGGCCTGGCCCGTCAGATACAAGATGTGGCTGTCGCGCCACTCGGCGACGTCCGTGCCGACCGGCACCATCTGCCAGCGGCTGGGCTGCTCGGAGTCTTGCTGGATGAACCGGGTCAACGCCGCCAGATCGCGAGGCCGGTTATCCCAGTCGCCTGTGGTCTGAAGTTTATTCAGCAGCACCGGCTGGCGCCCGTGCGCCAGGAACGCCAGCGCTAGCCCCGTGTTCATCAGGGTGGTTTCGCTGCTGGGCATGTCGAAGCCCCGTCCAGCGATTGACGCGTGCCGATCGGCCCAGGCGCCGGTGGCCTGTTGGCTGCTCAGCAAGTCCTCGGCGCACACCTTGTGCCAGTCCACCCCGCCAAAGTATTTTCGCCCGCCCGCCCGGCCGGCACGCTCGATCCCATGGTAGTAATAGGTATACCAGGCCGCTGTCCCGTAACTCGGCTTCTGAATCGTCTGCTTGAAGTTATCGTCCAGCCAGTCCAGCCCGTCGACGATACACCTCGGCAACTCGCACTTGTTTTCCCGCACCTGTTTGGCCGATGACGGAAGGAAATCCAGGCACATCAATAGCGTCGCGACGCCCACCGCCGTCATCGTTGCCTGCGTCTTCCGACTGTAGTAGTACTCCCCCCCGGGAAACCGACGGCCTCTTTGGTCCGAATAGCCCCAGCCGCCGTCCCCGTTCTGTTCGAGGCGCCAGTGATCGACCACCTTGCGCCAGTAAGCTTTGGATATCTTCAGGCCGTTGTCGGCGCCGGCCCAGACGCCAAGCGTGCCGTAATGACTGTTGGAGTTATCCCACCCGCCATTGGCCGTCCTCGTAGGGTTGTAACTATAGCGCCCCTGTCCGCCCATCTTCAACAGGGCGGCGACATCTTGCTTGATGTGCTTGTTATATCGGCCGCTCGCGCCGCGATTCGCCGAATGCCACACGTGCGCCCGGACCGCACGCACGTAAACGGTCTGCACCTTTGTCTTGGCCAGGTGTTTCAGCGCCTTGGCCATGGCCTCTTCCTTGGGGTCGGCGCCACATTCCAGAAGCGCATACGTCACCAGGGCGTTGAGGCCGCCTTTTTGGTCGCTGTACCCGCCGCCGCCCCTGCCAAACTCCGCCCATCCGCCCTTGGAACGCTGTCTGCCCCACAGGTAAGCCACCCCCTTCTCGATCGCGGTGTCCACGCGCTGGGACAAGTCCGTCTGCGCAGCGGCCGGGCCGCCAATGCACAACACTACGACGACAATAGATACACCGATCGTCAGGCGACTCATCATCGATGCCCCTTTCCAATCCGGCCCGAAAGCCCTTCTTCGCCAAGTGTCCCAGTACAGGAAACGGTGGGCCAAGAAATGCGCCGTATCGCTGCGCGATGGCGCGTCTCGCTGGCCGGTAACCATTATGCCCCAGCCATCACAGCAATGCAACACGGCCGCCTCAGTGATCGGAATCGGCCGGTTCGTCTTCGGCGCCAAAGGTCGCCAGCAGGTCTTCGATGGCCCGCTGCAGCGCCTCCGGCTGGTCGGCCCGCTCGGCGGCGGCGCGTAATTGCCGCGCCGCGGCGGCGGCGGGCGGGCCCAGCCTGGACAGAATCGCCACGATCGCCTTCCTGATTTCGGCCGATGTCTCGTGATGGTTCAACAGATCACCCAACACACCGGCCAGCTCCTTCGCCCGCAGCCCCCCCTGGCCGACCGCCGTGACCAGTTTGGTGCGGACGTCGCCCTCCTCGGTCAGCAGCACCTTGCACAACATCGGGGCCAGGGTGGGATCCTCCTGGGCCATGTGCGTCAGAACGTCAACGGTGTACATATGGCGCCCCTTCCTGGGCCCGGTGATGATCTCGACCAACAAAGGCGCCGCTCGCTTGGCCTGGGGCCCCAGCTCGCCGATGCGGACCAGGCCCATCGCCGAGATCATCCGGTCCTCGTCGCGGGCGGCCTTGATGATGCAGTCGATCACATCCGGTAGCGGCGGGGCGGTCCGGAGGCCCCGCATGACGCGGACCCGCGTCTTGCGGTCGAGGCTGTCCAGGCCCATGCTCCACACAGCCGTCACCCCCGGGATGGCGGGATCGGCGACCAAGAGTTTGTCCATGACGTCGGCCTGCAACTTGGGGTCGTCCACCGACATCACCGCTGCAATGGCATCCACCACGCCCTCTGTTGTCAGGTCGGCGGCCATCAACGCCTCCAGCGCCGCCTGGCGAAGCTCGCGGGACCCGCTCGCCACTGCCCGGCGAAGCGCAGGGATCACGCCGGGAGCGGCGATGTCCATCGCCACCAGCGCCCGAATCGCATGCAATCGCACCGGACGAAACTCGTCGTTCAGGCAATCGGCCAACACGCCGACGATCTGCTCTGTCGGCGGTTGGATTTTCACAAGCGCCTCGGTCGCCAACACGCGGACCTTGGTGTCGTCGGAGCCTACAGCCCCAATCAGCGCGGTGGTGGCGCCCTCGACGGCCGGGCCAAAGGCGACGATGGCCTCCGCCGCCGCCACGCGCATGGCGCGGTGGGGATCGTCCAGCGCCTCGATCAGCCCCGCCAGCCGGTTGGTGTCGGCCGGTTTGATCTTCGCCAGCACGACCGTCGCCGCACACCGCGCCCGCCGGTTGGCGCTGCGGGTCATCCGCTCGAGTTGGCCCCTCGCCCGGCCGCTGGGTCGACCGTCTCGACTCAGCGCGACGACGGCCTGCCATCGCTCCGCCTCGTCCTGGCCTGCCAGTTTCTCCAGGACCGACGACTCGGCCTTGGCGGCGGACCTGGCCTTGGACCTGGCCTTGGCTTCGGCGCCGGTCTCGCGCCGACAGCCGCCCGCCAATTGGGTCATGGCCAACACAATGACAAGAAGGACGTGTCTCACGCGCAGCTCCTAACCTTTACAGCCGCTTCGCTTTAAGATGATACCGTCGACCGGCGCCTGCGTCGAGGGCGGCCCGGCCACAGGCCGAGGGGGCCGGGAGCGCGGCCCGGAGGCCCAGCATGCGGCAATAGCTTGCCCGCCCGGTCGTTATGCTTGTTGGACAGGCTTGTATCCCCCGGCCGAACTGGGTATATAATACATTTGCACAACCTGGGCGATTCGCCCGGGCCCGCAGTGACATACGACGATTGTCGGGCATGCCGGACACCGCACGGCGATCCAATAAGCATCAGCCCCGCCTCAGGAGAGACAATCATGCGACGCATGGCTTCAGCTTCCCTCATCGTATTGACCCTCTGTCTTTCGCTGGCTGTCCCAGCCAACGCCCAGATGGCCGCCGGGCCCGAGTTCGGCCGCAAGGTCGACGAGTCCATCAAACTGGCCCAGGAGTTTCTGCTGTCGCTGCAGAACCTCCAGAAGAAACACAGCAAGTCCGGCAGTTGGGAGGACCCGCCGTTTCCGAATCACGCCGACAAGAACCCCGGCTTGACGGCCTTGATTACCTACGCCCTGCTGGAGAGTGGCATCAACCCGCAGGACCTCCGCATGAAAGCGGCGATCAAGTACCTGGGCAAGACCAGGACCACCAAGACCTATGCGGTCGGACTGCGAGCCAACGTCTGGTACTCAGCCAACCGAAAGACGAACGACCGATATCTGCGCGCCCTCAAGCACGACGCCGGCCTGCTGTCCAAGGGGCTCATCAACGGCACCTTCGGCTACGATCCAGGCGCGGGCAATGACTGGGACCACTCCAATGCACAGTACGGTGTGCTGGGCATGTGGGCCGTCACGCTCAATGGTCTGGACATTCCCACAAAGTACTGGCGAAGCGTGATGAACCACTGGAAGAGATACCAGTTGGCCGGCGGCGGGTGGGGATATGACAGCGTCGCCACCGGGGAATACTATGGCCGGCGAATGCAGCCCACCATGTCGGTCGGCGGCCTGGCGACGCTCTACATCTGCGTCGACAACCTGCCCTCCCCTCCGTCGGTGATCAACTGCACCGGAGGCCAACTCGACCCGTCCATCCAAAGGGCCCTCGCCTGGCTGGATAAGAACTTCCGACAGACCATGCTCGCGCCCGATAAGGGCACGATGGTGTGGCACTATTACTACATCTACGGTGTCGAACGCGCCGCGCTGGCCAGCGGGTACAAGTATTTCGGCAACGAGGACTGGTACCGATTCGGCGCGTCGATGCTGATAAAACGACAGATAAAAAGCGACGTGGGCGTCGCCATTGGCAACAGACAAGTCAACCTCAAAGGCTCGTGGAACGGCTACGATCATACGACGCTCGACAAGCAGATCACCCGCAACTACGCAGGGGGCAAGATCCAGCTCGGCGCCATCGAGGCCGACACCGCCTTCGCCCTGCTGTTCCTGCTTCGCGGCAAGCAGCCCGTGCTGTTCAACAAGCTCCAGTTCAACGGCGACTGGGACAATCGCCCGCGAGACCTGGCGTCCCTAACGCGATGGATCAGCAAGAAGCTCGAATCCGACGTCAACTGGCAGATCATTCGCATGGACACCCCTGTCTCCGAATGGCGCGATGCGCCGTTCATCTACATCTCCGGCAACAGGGCGCTGCCGCTAGGTCCGGGCGCCCCGCCCCCGATCATCCCGGGCGCCGCCCCCGGCGCGGCGCCGCCCCCGCCGGCGGGTGTCTTCGACCAGGAGACCATGGAGAAACTGCGCACCTACGTCAACCAGGGCGGCACGATCCTCAGTGTCACCGAGCACAACGGCCCGCAGTTCACAACATCCATCCGCCAGTTCTACAAGACGTTGTTCCCCAAGTATGAGCTGATCGAGTGCCCGCCCGACCACCCGATCTACACCTGCAACTACAAGCTCAAGCCCGGCAAGCCCACGTTCTTTATCGTCAGCAACGGCATCCGTCCGCTGGCGATCCACACCGACTCGGACCTGGCTGTGCATTGGGAAACGCGCGCCTATGAGAGCCAGAAATGGGCTTTCGAGGCCGCCACCAACCTCGTCCTGTACGTCATCGACAGCATGGAGAACCTGCCCTACCGGGCCACGAATACCTGGCTGTCGGCCCCGGATATCCCCGGCCTGGGCGAAGGCGATGGCGGCCGCCGACCTGTCGCCGTCGGCGGGGGCGGTGGAGGCGGAGGCGCCGCGGCCGGCCCGGTCGATTGGATCTATATACTCACGGCTGATGGCAAGAGTTATCGGCCGGCCGATGGCAAGTTTGCCGGCATGCAGGCCGCCGACGGCACCCAGATTCCCCGGCCCACCGATCCGGGGCGCGTGACCGTCGTCACCCCCGAAGGCCTGAGGATCAGCATCCCCGAGAGCCTGCTGAACACACAGCTCATGAAGCCCGATAAAAGCGGGACCTTCCTCGCCCAGCGGAGCGGCGGGGCCGCCTCGCCCTCCGCGCCGCAGGCGCCCGCGGCGGCGCAGGCCTTCGCAGGCGGCAGCGCCACGATCGTGCGACTCAAGCACGGCGGCAACTACGACCCCGAACCGCTGGCCTATCAGCGATTCGTCCACCTGATGCGCGAAAGGGCCGCCACCAACGTCAACGTCCTCGGGCCCATCGCCATCACGCAACTACCCAATTACACCGGCAAGCTGGCGGTCCTGACCGGCACGGAAACGCTGAACCTCTCCGCCCAGGAAATGGACGCGATCAAGAAGCACGTTGTCAGCGGCGGGACGATCTTCATCGACGCCGGCGGCGGCTCGGAGACCTTCGACGAGAGCGTCAAGAGTATGCTGAGGAAGATGTTCCCCGACGATGACCTCAAGACGCTGGCCGGCGCCTCGCCGGTGTACAACATCCCCAATGCGACGATCGGGCGGGTCCGTTTCCGCTCGGTGACGCGGCGATTCATCAAGAGCTCCCGCCCGCAACTGAAGGCGCTCCTGTTCAAGGACCGGCCGGGCGTCATCTACAGCCGCGAGGACGTCACCGGCGGGCTGGTCGGCTATCCCTCGCGCGCCGTCGACGGGTATGACCCCGTGTCGGCCTTTCGGATCATGCGCAACGTCGTGCTGTTCGCCGGCAGGAATTAGTCGGCGACGCATCGCTGGATCCCGCGAGCACACACACGCTCGTGGGCCATTGGCCGTTGCCCGCCGGGCCGCGCTGTGCTCTACTGAGGCCCATGGATGTCAACATCGTCATCGGGTGCATCCTGCTGGTCGTCGTCGTGGTGTTGCTGGTGGTCCTGACGTTCTGGTGCCGACGCCGCATCGAACGGATCGCCCACTCTCGCGGCCGATCCGCCCGCGAGATCGAAAAGGCCCTCCACAGTGAGTAGCGACCCCGCGCCCTCCGCAGCCGGCGCGCCCGCGCCCGGCGCCCCCCCCGTTGCCGGCGAACTCTCGCGCGATCTGAAGCTGTTTCACGTCATCATGATGGGCTTGGGCATGATGATCGGCGCCGGCGTGTTTGTGGGCATCGGCATTTCCGTTCGCGGGGCCGGCCCCGGCGGGCTGCTGCTGACGTTCGCACTCAACGGGTTGATCGCGCTGTTTACGGCGATGAGTTTCGCCGAGCTTTCCTCGGCCATTCCGCGCGCGGGCGGGGCCTACAACTTCGCCCGCATCGGCTTCGGCCGGGGGGCGAGCTTCATCGCCGGCTGGACCGAATGGTTCGCCAGCGCCTTGGCCGGGGCGTTCTATGCGGTGGTCTTCGCCACGTTCACGTTGAGCTTCCTCAACGGAATGTTCGGCTGGGATCTAAGCGCGGACCAGCAGCAGGGAGTCGTCAAAATCATCGCCGTCGCAGCCGCCGCCACGTTTGTCTACATCAACTACCGCGGTTCGAGCGAGACCGCCAAGATCGGCGCCATCTTCACCGTGCTGCAGATGCTGTTGGTCGCCGGGATCGGCGTCACCGGCATCGTCACGGCCTTTGTCCGGCCCGAGCGGCTGGCCAACTTCCAGCCCTTCCTGACCGATGACGGGTGGTGGAAGCTGCTGGGCACAATGGGCGTGATCTACGTCGCCTTCGAGGGTTTCGAGGTGATCGCCCAGGCCGGCGACGAGACCGTCGCCCCCAAACGCAACCTGCCCAAGGCGATGCTCTATTCGGTTCTGATCGTCACGGTGACGTATCTGGCCGTGGCTTTCGCATCGGTGGTGGCGATTCGATCGGCCGATGGCGGAATGGCCGCCTACGCCACGGCCACCGAGCAAGGGGGCAAGCCGTTCTTCACCGCCGCCGTCGAGCAGTTGATTCCGTTCCGTGGGGTCGGCGGGGCGCTGGTGGCGCTGGCGGTGATCTTCTCGGCGACCTCGGCCCTGAACGCGACGATCTACTCGGCCACCCGCGCGTCGTTCGCCCTCGGGCGCGACGGCATGTTGCCGCCGGCATTCGCCCGCATCTCCACCCGCCGCAAGACGCCCTATGTGGCGCTGACGTTCACAGCCGTGATCGTGCTGACCGCTTCGGTGCTGATGAACCCCGTACACGGGGCCGCCACCGCCAGCATGATGTTCCTGTGCCTGTTCTTCATGGTGAACCTCTGCGTCATTCGCATTCGCCTGAACATGGGCGACGAGTTGGAATACGGCTTCATCATGCCGCTGTTCCCGCTGTTTCCTATCCTGGCCATCGTCTGCCAGATCGCCCTGGCCGGCGGCATCTTCGCCGAGAGCAAGGCGGCCGTCCTCATCGCCGCCATATGGGTGCCCGCCGGCGTGCTGTTCTATCTGCTCTATGCCCGCAAGCGCGCCCCGGCCGCCGACCACGAAATCCACGTCTTCGAAGAGGCCCCCGAGCCCAAGGGAGACGACTATCGCATCATGGTCTCCGTCGCCAACCCGGCCAACGCGCTGGAGATGGTCCGCATGACCTACCGCCTCGCCGGCGCCAAGTCGGCCCGCGTGCAACTGCTGCACATGGTGCCCGTCCCGCCCAACGTCCCGCTGCGCGACGCCCACAAATACATGCTCGCCGGACGCGAGGCCATAACCGAGACGCTCCTGTACCTCGCGCCGATGTTCCCCATCACCACGACCATGCGGTACTGCCGCAACATCGCTCGCGGCATCCTCAGCGCCGTGCGGGACAAGCACGTCGATCTCCTGATCCTGGGCTGGCACGGCCGGAGGCCCGGCAAGGTGTTCCGCCTCGGCAGCACGATCGATCCGATCATCGAACGCTGTCCGTGCAACGTGCTCGTGCTCAAGAACTGCGGCGGCAACCGCGAGTTCGCTCGCGTGCTCGTGCCCATCGGCGGCGGCCCCTACAGCGCCTACGCGCTGGAGATGGCCACCATCTTCGCCGAGCAGGAGACCGGCCAGGTCACCGCCCTGACGGTCGCACGCCCCGGCGATGAGCCCATGGATCTGGACGAGTTCATCCGCGACCACGCCGACCGCCTCGCCCTGCCGCCCGAGCGGATCACCCCGCGCGTCGTCGAGTCCAACGACGTCGCCGGCGCCATTCTCGCCGAAGCGGCCGAGCACGATCTCGTCATCCTCGGCTGCACCCGCGAGCCGCTGCTCCACCAGGTGACCCGCGCCTCCCTGCCTGACCTGATCGCCCAACGCTGCGACAAACCCCTCGTAATGGTCAAAGCCTCCGGCGGCATCCGATCCTGGATCAAACGCTGGATCTAACCCCGCTTGCGATTGATTCATGCGCCCGGGCGGCAGATTGCCGAACCGTTTGAAATCCTCCCGGCCGGGCGGTACAAGAAAGCGTCGCAAGACAGGACCCGCGGCCTGGAAATGATGTGAGGATTTGACTGTGAGCATTCAGATTGCCGATCGTGTCGCTCGCCTGGGGACCGAGACCGCCTTTGCCGTCTCCGCCGAGGCCGCCGCCTTCGCCGCCCGGGGCAACAAGATCTACCCGTTCCACCTGGGCGACATGAACATCATCACCCCCGCCAACATCATCGAGGCCGCCCACAAGGCGATGATCGACGGCAAGACGGGGTACTGCTCCAACTTCGGCATTGCGCCGCTGCGCGAGGCGCTGGCGGCCGACATCAACGCCTCGCACACCGCGGACTACACGATCGACAACGTCGCCATCCAGCCGGGCGGCAAGCCTGTCATCGGCAAGTTTATCCTGGCGATGATGAACCCCGGCGACGAGGTGCTCTACCCCAACCCGGGCTACCCGATCTATGAATCGATGATCGAGTTCCACGGCGGCAAGGCGCTGGCCTACGGCTACACCGAGGGGGAGGAGAACTACCGGATCGACATCGCCGGCCTGCGACGGCTGATCTCGCCGAAGACCAAACTGCTGATCATCAACGACCTGCAGAACCCCACCGGGGCCGAATGCTCCGACCAGGAGTACGATGCCCTTCGCCAGATCGTCCTCGAAAACGACCTGACCGTGCTGGTCGACGAGGCCTACTTCGACATCCGCTACGAAGGCGCCAGCCGCTCGTTCGCCTCCCTCCCGGATATGGCCGAGCGCTGCCTGATCCTCTACACGTTCGCCAAGAAATTCGCCATGACGGGCTGGCGGCTTGGGGCGGCCGTCGGGCCCACCGAAATCGTCGATGTCATCGCCAAGCTGAACGTCAACGATGAGTCCTGCTCGAACCACTTCAACCAGTACGGCGCGATCGAGGCGCTCACCGGCGATCAGTCCGGCGCCGAGACAATTCTCGAAATCCTGAAAGAGCGGCGCGACGTCACTGTCGACGGCCTCAACGCCATCGACGGCGTGCACTGCTTCTGCCCCCACGCGACGTTCTACCTGTTCCCCAACGTCACCGACCTGATGAAGCGCCGCGGCTTCGACGACTACGACGCCTTCCGCCGCGACGCCCTGGAAGCGACAGGCGTATCCTTCTGCACACGGCTGCACTTCGGCCGGGCCCTGCCGGGCGAGACCAACCGCTACATCCGCTTCGCCTATTCCGGCATCGACGTTCCAGATATCCGCGACGGGCTGGCCAAGCTGAAAGCGTACTGGGACAGCTAATCGCCCCCGCCACTCGGGGCCGGACAATTCAATGAGCGACACGGCCGCCAACGAGTTGCTTCGAACGCCTTTGCACGGTTGTCACGTCGCGCTCGCCGCCAAGCTCGTCGATTTCGCCGGGTGGGAGATGCCCGTCCAGTATCCCACCGGCCCCGTCGCCGAACACCTGGCCACGCGCAAGGGAGCGGGCCTGTTCGATGTCTCTCACATGGGCCGGTTCAGCGTTGTCGGGCCCGGCGCACTGGCGTTTCTGCGACACGCCCTGACCAACGACGCCGCCGCCCTGGCCGAATGGTCCGCACAGTACACCCTCATCGCCACGCCGACCGGCGGCGCTGTCGACGACGCGTTTGTCTATCGCAAGGCGGCAGACGAGTATCTGCTGGTCGTCAACGCCGCCAATCGCGCTAAGGACTGGGCGCATCTCCAAGGTCTGCTTGCCGCCGGCGAGTTCGGCGAGGTCAACCTGACCGACGTAACGCACGAGATCGCGATGCTCGCCCTGCAAGGCCCGGCCTCGCAGGAGATGCTCGCGGCGCGGCTGACCGACGGCGCTTTGCCCCAAGCCAAGCGCAACGCCGCCGGCCAGGCTCATCTCGCCGGCGCAACCGCCCTCATCACCCGCACGGGCTACACCGGCGAGCCGGTTTGCTTTGAGTTATTCTTCCCAGCCGCTCAGGCCGAGACCGTCTGGGACGCCCTGGTCGAAGCGGGCGCGACACCGGTGGGCCTGGCAGCAAGAGACACGTTGCGGCTGGAGGCGGCCTTGCCGCTGTACGGCCACGAACTCGGCCTCGACGCCGACGGCAAGGAGATCCCCATCCTGGCGTCTCCGGCGTCACGGCTGGGCGTTGACCTGTCGACCGAACGGGCCTTCGTCGGCCGAGCAGCCATCGAAGCCCAGCAACAAGCCCTGCCGAGACGCATTCGCCCGATCGCACTGACCGGGCGCGGCGTGGCCCGCCAAGGCGCCGCGATCAGCCAAGGAGGCCGGCCCGTCGGCGTCGTCACCAGCGGCACGATGGTCCCGGTGGCGTTGGCCGAAGCTGGCAAACATGACTTCCGGGCCATTGCGCTGGCTTACGTTGACGGTCGCCTCGTCGAAGGCGACAACGTCAGCGTCGACGTGCGCGGCAAGGACGTCTCAGCCGTCGTCGTTGCCGGCCATCTAGGACGCTGAGGACCTATAGGTAACCACCGTAATCGGTCGTGACGCTGACATCACCGAGAAGGTACAATCGTTCCGCGGGCGTTTCCGGGAACCTGGATTTCGCTTCAACGAAAACCCATACGCCGATCGGATTCAGCCGTTGCACGAATTGTTGTAACCGCCGCTGACAGGCCAGGAGCACAATGATGAACATTCCCGATGATCTGAATTACACCGAGCAGCACGAATGGGTGCGCTTCGCCGACGGCGTGGCGACGGTCGGCATCAGCGACTTCGCCCAGGACGCATTCGGCGACCTGGTCTTTGTGGACCTGCCGCCGCTGGACAAGGAGTTCGTCAGAGGCGACGAGGTCATCGCGATGGAGTCGACCAAGGCAGCCGCCAGCGTCTACGCGCCCGTCAGTGGGAAGGTCGTCGAGGTCAACGAGCGCCTCGTCGACGACCCGGGGCTGGTCAACAGCGACTGCTACGGCGAAGGCTGGATGTTCAAACTGGCCGCGCCCGACCCGGCCGGACTGGACGACCTGATGGACGCCGCCGGTTACGAGGCGTTCCTGACCGGGCTGGAAGAAGACTAGCGCCTCGAAGAGGCCGCGACATGCCATTTATCCCGCACACCGATGCAGACCGGGCCGAGATGCTGGCCGCCATTGGCGTCGACAGCATCGACGCCCTGTTCGCCGACATCCCGCCCGAGCTGCGCTGCGGCGAGCTGAACGTCGCCCCCGGGCAAAGCGAGCAGGAAGTCTTCGCCCGGATGCAGCAGTTGGCCTCCCGCAACGCGACGGACCTGACGCTGTTTCTGGGCGGCGGGTTCTACGATCACTACGTCCCAGCCGCCGTCGACGCGGTGATCACCCGCAGCGAGTTCTACACCGCCTACACGCCCTATCAGCCCGAAGCCAGCCAGGGCACGCTGCAGACGATCTACGAATACCAGTCCGCCCTCTGTCGCCTCACCGACATGGAGGTCGCCAACGCGTCGCTCTACGACGGCGGGACGGCCCTGTACGAGGCGGTGATGATGGCCCTGCGCATCACGGGCCGAAACCGCGTCATCGTCGACGAGGGCGTCAGCCCCATCTACCGCACGATGCTGCGGAGCTATACGACCAACCTCGGCATCGAGCTGAACGAAATCCCCACCTCCCGCGGCCGGGCCGACCGCGAGCAGATCCACGAAGTCCTCGGCGACAACACCGCCGCGGTCGTGCTGGCCAACCCGAACTTCTTCGGCTGCCTGGACGACTTGACCGAACTCGGTGAGGCAATCCACGAGCACGGCGCGCTGATGATTGTCTCGACCTATCCGATCGCCCTCGGCCTGGTCAAGACGCCCGGCGCGATGGGGGCCGACATCGTCACCGGCGAAGGCCAGTCGCTGGGCCTGCCGCTATCGTTCGGCGGGCCGTACCTGGGCTTCATGACCAGCCTCACAAAGCACGTCCGCAAGATGCCGGGCCGCATTTGCGGCCGGACCGTCGACGCCAAGGGCCGCGAGGGCTTCGTCCTGACGCTGCAGGCCCGCGAGCAGCACATCCGGCGCGAAAAGGCTACGTCGAATATCTGCACCAACCAGAATCTCTGCGCCCTGACCGCCCTGGTGTACCTGTCGCTGCTGGGCAAACAGGGGCTGGTCCAGCTCGCCCAGGTGTGCGCCGACAAGGCCCACTACGCCTACGAGCGGCTGATCGCGATCCGCAACGTCCGCATGCGGTTCCCGGGCCGATGGTTCTTCAACGAGTTCGTCCTCGAGCTTCCCTCGCCAGCCAAGGTCGTCATCAGCCATCTACTGGAGCGCGGCATCGCGGCCGGCTTCCCGCTGAGCCGCTATTACGACGGCATGGACAACTGCCTCCTGCTGGCCGTCACCGAGACACGAACGAAAGAGCAGATCGACCGCCTCGCCAGCGCCGTGGAGGCATCGCTATGAAGCTGATCTTCGATAAGTCCGTCCCCGGCCGGCAGGCCGTTCGCCCCACCTGCAGCGATATCGATACGCCCGTCGAACTCGCCCCGCATCTGCTGCGCGACCGCCCGGCGGAGCTGCCCGAGCTGAGCGAACTGGACGTGGTGCGACACTTCACGGCCCTGTCGCGTCAAAACTTCGGCGTCGATAGCGGCTTCTACCCGCTCGGGTCGTGCACAATGAAGTACAACCCGAAGATCGCCGACAAGGTCGCGCGCCTGCCGGGCTTCGCCGATCTGCACCCGCTCCTGCCGCAACTGCCCGGCGGGGCGGGCCTGGTGCGCGGGGCGCTGGCTGTGCTGCACAAGTGCGACCTGCTGCTGCGGGAGATCTGCGGCATGGCCGAGTTCACGCTCCAGCCGCTGGCCGGCGCGCACGGCGAGTTGACGGGCGTGATGATGATGGCTGCCTATCACCGCGACCGCGGCAACGACAAGCGGACCGTGCTGATCCCCGACAGCGGCCATGGCACCAACCCCGCCAGCGCCGCCATCGCCGGGTTTGCGATCAAGACGATCCCGTCCGACCAAAATGGCCTGATGAGCATGGACGCCCTGGCCGAGGCCGTCGACGACAACGTCGCCGGCGTGATGCTGACATGCCCCAACACGCTGGGGCTGTTCAACCCCCACATCCACGACATCTGCCGAATGATCCACGACGTGGACGGCCTGATGTACTGCGACGGGGCCAATCTCAACGCCATGCTCGGGCGATGCCGCCCCGGCGATCTGGGTTTCGACATCGTCCACGTCAACCTCCACAAAACCTTCGCCACGCCGCACGGCGGCGGCGGGCCCGGCGCGGGGCCCGTAGGCGTGGTCGAGCGGCTGGTCGACTATCTGCCGATCTCGGTCGTCCGCATGCGGGACGACGGCAGCTACACGCTCGACTACGACCGGCCCAAGTCGGTTGGCTACACGGCCCCGTTCTACGGCAGCTTTGGCGTGATCACCCGCGCGGTCGCCTACATGCTCATGCTGGGTCGCGACGGACTCAAGGCCGTCGCCGACCACGCCACGCTGAACGCCAACTACATCCGCTGTAAGCTCCGCGACCATTACGACCTGCCGCACGATCGGATCTGCAAGCACGAGTGCGTCTTCTCCGCCTCGCGCCAGGCCGCCAACGGCGTCCGCGCCATGGACATCGCCAAGGCCCTGATCGACCGCGGCATCCACCCGCCGACGGTTTACTTCCCTCTGACGGTCAAGGAGGCGATGATGGTCGAGCCGACCGAGACCGAGTCCAAAGAGACGCTCGACACCTTTATCGACACCATGATCGAACTGGCCCAGCTCGCCGAGACCGACCCCCAGGCCTTCGCCGCCATGCCGGCCACCACCCCCGTCTGCCGGCTGGACGAGGTCCGCGCCGCACGCACACCCGATCTGGCGTCGCTATCCGACCATGCGTAGCTATGACATCGCCATCCTCGGGGGCGGGCCCGGCGGCTACACCGCCGCCCTGCGCGCGGCCCAGCGCGGCGCGAGCGTCTGCCTGATCGAGCGCGACGCCCTGGGCGGAACGTGCCTCAACGTCGGCTGCATCCCCACCAAGGCGATGCTGCACGTCAGCGACTTGGCCTATCGCGCGGGCAACGCATCGGCGATGGGGCTTGCCGCGGGACAGATCGCCTTCGACGCCGAGACGTTCGCCGCCCGCACAGCCAGGACCGTCACCGCCCTTCGCAAGGGTGTCGCCAGCCTGCTGAAGGCCCGCAAGGTCGACGTGATCAAAGGCGCCGGACGTCTGACCGCCCCAACGGCGATCGAAGTCGCCCTCGATAAAGGCCCGGAGACCGTCACGGCGAAATCCGTCATCATCGCCACCGGCTCGCGGCCCGCCCGGCCGGGCTTCGCGCCGTGGGATTCCGATCGCGTGATGACGACCGACGAAGCCACCACCACCGACGAACTTCCCGCGAGCATTCTGATCGTCGGCGGCGGCGTGATCGGCTGCGAGTTCGCCACGTTCTACGCCGAGCTGGGTGTCAAGACCGTCCTGGTCGAGATGCTCGACGGGCTGCTCGGGGGACTGGACGCCGACGCCGTCAAGGTGGTCACAGCCAGCCTGACCGCTCGCGGCGTGCACATCCGCACCGACGCCACGGTGCAGACCATGTCCGCCGACACGACGGCGGTCACCACGGAGCTGTCTATCGACCAGACCGTCATCACCCACGCCGCCCTGATCGCGGTGGGCCGACAGCCAAACACGGAGGAGCTTGGCCTGGACGAGTTCGGCGCAGTAATGACCGACGGCGTCATCAGCGTTGACGACCGGTGTCGCACGAGTATCGATCATCTGTACGCCATCGGTGACGTCGCCTGCGCCAAGCAGTACGCCCACGTCGCCAGCCGCATGGGCATTGTCGCCGCCGACGCCGCCACGGGCCACGACACCACCGACGATCTGTCCGTCGTGCCCGAGTGCGTCTACACGCACCCGGAGGTCGCCTTCGTCGGGATGAGCGAACTCGAGGCCAGCGACGAGTTCGACGACGTGAAGGTCGCCCGCTTTCCGCTGCAGGCGAGCGGCATGGCCCAGGCCTACGGCGAGACGGACGGCCTGGTCAAGCTCATCGCCCGCCAGAGCAACGGCCGGGTCCTCGGCGCGCTGGTGATCGGCCCCCACGCCACCGACACGATCCACGAAGTCGCCGTCGCGATGCGACACGCCCTGACCGTCGGGCAGCTCGCCGAGACCATCCACGCCCACCCGACCTTCGCCGAGACGATCCACGAAGCCGCCGAGGCCTGGACGGGCCTGCCCATCCACATGCTGCGATGACGACGCTGATCCGCATCGACCTGCCGACGTGCGACTATGATTCCGCCCTGCGCCTGCAGCGCCGGCTGGTCGCACGCGTCGCGGCCGACGACACGGCTGCGTATCTGATCCTCACCGAGCACGACCCGCCGGTGATCACGCTCGGGCGCCGCGGTAGCTCGAGCGATATCCTTGCATCCCCGCAGCAACTGGCCGACAGCGGAACCGAGGTCCGCCGATCGGGCCGCGGCGGGCTGGCGACCTGGCACGGGCCGGGCCAACTGGTGGCGTATCCCGTCCTGCGGCTGGACCGCGGGCGCCGGAGCGTTCACGGACACGTGCGCAATCTGGAGGAAGCCGTCCTGCAAACACTCGCACGCTTCGATCTGGCCGGGCGGCGACGAGATGGCGAGGCCGGCGTCTGGGCCGGTGATGCCAAGATCGCCTCAGTCGGCGTGGCCGTTCAGCGCTGGGTGAGCTTTCACGGCGTCGCGCTGAACGTGTGCAATGATCTGTCTGCGTTCGAGATGATCGTCCCCTGCGGCCGACCCGGCGGGGCCGTGACCAGCATGACCGAGATGCTCGGGCGCGAGGTGTCCGTCGAGGATGTCGCGGACAGCTTTGCCGAAGCGTTCGCCGATATCTGCGGGTTCGACGAAGGGCCAACCCTGGCCGATGGGGAGATGGACGCATGACGGCTGCCGCTCCAAAGCGGCGTCGCTTGCCGGCGTGGCTTGGCAGGACCATCCCCGCCGGGCCCCGGTCGGCGGCCGTGCGAAAGGTGCTGGAGACGCTCGATCTGGCCACCGTCTGCCGCAGCGCCAAGTGCCCCAACCGCGCCGAATGCTTCGCGGCGGGGACGGCCACCTTCATGATCCTGGGCGATGCATGCACGCGCGACTGTGCGTTTTGCGGCATCGCGTCGGCCCCGCCCCAGCCGTTGCGCGCGAACGAGCCGGACGCCGTCGCCGCCGCGGCCGAGCAGTTGGCCCTCGCCCACGTTGTGATCACGTCGGTAACGAGGGACGACCTGCCGGACGGCGGCGCAGGCCATTTTGCGCGGACCATCCGTGCGGTGCGGGGGCGCACGCCCTCGGCCGCCATCGAGGTGCTGACACCCGATTTCGGCGGCGACGGCGAGGCCGTCGAGACGGTCCTATCGGCCGGCTGCGACGTGTTCAACCACAACGTCGAGACCGCACCGCGCCTCTACGATCGGGTCCGGCCTCAGGCGAACTATCAGCGGTCGCTGGCGGTTCTCGCCCGCGCCGACACATGGCGCAGGCAGCGCCCGCCCGGCCGGCGGCCGATCACCAAGAGCGGGCTGATGCTGGGTCTGGGCGAGCGCGACGATGAGATCGAACAGGTCCTGCAAGATCTTCGCGGCGCCCGCTGCGATGTCGTCACGATGGGCCAATACCTTCGGCCGAGCGATGCCAACGTGCCGGTGGCGCGGTTCGTCCGGCCGGAGCGTTTCGCCGCGTGGCGCGAGACCGCTCTGGCGATGGGCTTTTCGGCCGTGGCGGCCGGGCCGTTCGTTCGCAGCAGTTACCGAGCGGGAACCCTCGCCGGCAGCGCCGGCTGAGTCGCCGGATTCGCCGTTTTCTTGCGGGGCGGACCAGCTATAGTAGCCGCCTGAGAGGCCGCAACAGACGCCGCCATGACAATCGCCAGACTTCTCGCAATCGCCGTCGCGCTGGGCATGGACGCAATGAGTGTATGCATGGCCGTCGGCGTGCGCTGGCACGGATGGCGTCAGAAGCTCCGCCTGGCCGTCAGCATGGGCGTGTGTCAGTTCGCCATGCCGCTTCTGGGATGGGTGATCGGCAGCAACCTGGCGGGGGTGTTGTGCGCGTGGGGGCGGTACATCGCGGGCGCGTGCGTGGTGGGCGTCGGCGTCAAGATGCTGCTGGAGGCGTGGCGTTCACATCCCGGGGCCGCCGCCCAGGCGATCGAGCACCACGTCGAGCGTGACCTGCACCTTCGGACGACCGACCCCACGAAGGGTTGGCCGCTGGCGCTGCTGGCGATCGCGACCAGTATCGACGCGCTGGTGGTGGGTTTCTCGATGGGCCTGAAGCAGACGAATATTTGGCATGCCAGCATGGTCATCGGCGTGGTGGCGGCGGTGATGGCCCTGGCGGGGGTGACGATCGGGCGACGGGTGGGCCAGGCGCTGGGTCGGCCGGCGGAGTTTCTGGGCGGGGCGGTGCTGGTCGCTCTGGGGGCGAGCTTCTTCTGGATGTAAGACCGGCGGCGCGGGCGGCGGAGCGGAGAAGCGTTCTAAAAGTCCCCCAGCTTCGCCGTCGCTTTTGTTTCGATGGCGAGCAGGATTCGCTCGGCCAATTCCCGGTCCTCACCGAGCAGGACCATGCTTCCCCCCTCATCCTCCTCCTCTCGATCGCCGCTGGTCCCTGAAGCCCGACCGAATGAGCCCTGATCGCCGGCCGTCCCGGTCGTGCGGGCCTCGATCTGATCGGATCGCACACGCTGGATCCGGACGGCGGAGACATAGTCCGTGCCATCACTCCCCACGCGAGAAATCTGCACGTTGGCGATCAGGTAGACCTTCTGCAGCGACGCCTCCGCCACGTCGTAGGCCGAGGTGGCGTCGCGGCGCCAAAACTCAAAGAATTGCCTGGCCACCATCGGCTCGGTCCGGATCAGGCCTCGTCGGCGGTCCTGCAAGTCGATCTTGAACTGGTACCGGCGCAGCACCTCCAGGCCGGCCTGCCAGTGGGCCTCGAAGTGTCGCTGGGCCTCGGTGACCGGCTCGGTCGTGAGCACCGGTTTGGTGTACAGCACGGGCCCGCAGCCGACAAACGCCGCCGCCAGACAGATCGCGCCACTATGCCAATACCGTCTCATTGTTCGTACTCGTCGATTCCGCGCTGTCGAGCCCGGCCCAGTATTATATCTCACCGCAACGCCGGCTGCGCATGCTGATTCCGCCGGAACGATCCGCTACAATCGCCGACGACCGCCGCCCTCGCCGGGGCGATTGTCCCAACGCCGCTAAGCCAGAGGGCCCTTGCCGTGATGCACATTCGATTCGGCGTCTTCAAGGGGCGAAAGTTGCTCTCGCCGCCCAAGGCCGCCCAGACCCGGCCGATCACCGGACTGGCGAGCAAGTCGCTATTCAGCATGCTGCGCGGGCGGCTGGCCGAGGCGACGGTGGCCGACCTGTATTGTGGGACAGGCACACTGGGGCTGGAGGCGCTGTCCAACGGGGCGGCGCGATGCATCTTCGCCGAGCGCGACCGCGCCGTGCTGACGCGCCTCCGCCACAACATCGCGACGCTCGGCGTCGAGGATCGCTGCACCGTCTGGCCTGGCGACGTGCGGAGAGGGCTGGCCGGCAGGCTGGCGGCGGTTGAGGGGGCGCTGGACGTGGTCTTCGTCGACCCCCCCTATGCGCACAGCCGCCGGTGGGATTGGCCGGTCCTGGCGAGGGAGCTGTTCGCCCCGCTGGCCGGGGCCCTGGCCGACGACGGCCTGGTGGTCCTGCGGACGGACACGCACGGCGAGCTGCCCGAGGATTTGGCCGGCCTGACCTGCTGCCGGCGGCGCGAGTTCGGCAACATGCTGCTGAGCTTCTGGGCCCGCCCCCAGCAACCGGAGGCGAGCGAAACGCCATGACGCACACCCCGTACCTCTATTTCGAGCCCGACAAGGTCGCCCGCCTGCAGAACCTCAACCTGCTGGCGCGGCAGATGGTCGAGGGGTTCATCACCGGCCTGCATCGAAGCCGTCACCGCGGGTTCTCCGTCGAGTTCGCCGACCATCGGGCCTACACCCCCGGCGACGATCTGCGACACCTCGACTGGGTCTCCTGGGCGCGCACCGACCGGTACGTCATCAAGCAGTACGAACAGCAGACCAACCTCAGCGCGCACATCCTGCTGGACGTCAGCCGCTCGATGGACTACCAACACGACGGCTCGGCGAGCAAGGCCGACTACGGGCGACTCCTGGCGGCGTGTCTGTGCTACCTGATGGCCCGCCAGCAGGACCTCGTCAGTCTGGTCGCGTTCGATCGGGAGGTGAAGTTCCGCACCGGGCTCGGTTCGACGCCCGCCCATCTGGACCACATCTTCCGCCGGCTGGAGGCGCTTCGCCCGGGCGGGCAGACGGCCCTGGCGACGACCTGCCACGATCTCGCCCGGTCGATCGCCAAGCGCGGGCTGATCGTGGTGATCTCCGACCTGTACGACGACCCCGCCGAGGTCATGGCCGCACTGCAGCACTTCGTGTTCAAGAAGCACCAGATCATCGTCTTTCACGTGCTGGACCCGGCCGAGCTGAGCTTCCCATTCCGCCAGATGACGTCGTTCGTCGATCTGGAGACGCGCCGGCAGATTCAGGTGGACCCGCGGACGGTCAAGGACGCCTACCGCCAGGCCGTCGACGCGTTCATCGCCCGCTACCGCCGCGAGTGTTCCGACCGGCGGATCGAGTACGTGCTTGCGACGACCGATACGCCCTACGACCGGATGCTGCTGAGCTACCTGAGCCGCCGAAAGGTCCTGCGACGATGAATCCGGCAGCGGGTGATCTTCTGGCGCTGACGTTCGCAGCCCCGGCGATGCTGATCGGTCTGTTGGCTGCGGCGATTCCGGTGGTCCTGCACCTGCTGGCCAGTGTCCGCGCGCCGCAGGCGGCGTTTCCGACGCTGCGGTTCCTGCAGACGGCGATGGAGCAAACGGCACGGCGGCGGCGCGTGCAGCATTGGCTTCTGCTGATCCTGCGGTCGCTGATGCTGGGGCTGTTGGCCCTGGCGGTGGCCGAGCCGATCAGCCAGGCCGTCGGCGGATGGGGCCGGGAGCATACGATCGCGATCGTGCTGGACAACAGCGCCTCGATGGCCGTTCAGACAGGCGGGACCAGCCGCTTCAGCCGGGCGCAGGCCCAGATCGCCAACCTGCTGGCCGGCGACGACAAGCCGACGCGCGTGGCGCTGCTGGCGACGAACGGCCCGGCCGACCGAATCGGCCTGACGAACGACCTGGGGGCGGTGCGGGCCGAGCTGAACCGGATCACGGTTGTTCCCGCCCGTGCGCCGCTGGCCGAGCGGGTCCGCGAGGCGCTGTTGATGCTGCGCCAGGGGAGCGGGCGAAAGACGCTGTGCGTGCTGAGCGATCTGCAGCGGGTGAGCTTCGAGGATCTGCTCGCTCTGACGGCCCTGGGCGAAGCCGAGGATGTGTCGGTCGCCGTGGTGGATACGAGTGAGGGGCCGGTCCGAAACGTCGGCATCACCGACCTGACGGTGGCCGGGCCCGGCATCGTCGGCGGGGCGCTGCGCTGGACAGCTGAGCTGACAAATGCGTCGGCAACGGAGCAGGTTGTCCGCGCCCGCCTGGTTATCGAAGACGTGCCGACCGGCCAGCCAGCGGTCCGGTCTCTCCGGCCCGCCGGCCAGAACGGCGACACGGCGACCGTGACGTTCACGTATCGGCCAGCGCAGCCGGGGACGCTCGTCGGCGCTGTGGCGCTGGATGGGAGCGATGATCTGTCCGTCGACGATCGGCGACACGCGTGCGTGGATGTGGGCGAAGGCGTTCGGATCGCGGTCGTGCGCCCGGTGGCTGAGGGGGCAGGGCCGAAATGGCTTGAGCCGGCCGCGATGCTGCTGGCGGCGCTGGACCCCTTCGATCCTCCCGAGGCCGGACCCATCACGCCCAAAGCGGTCGCCGCGGCGACATTCGACGCGGGCGATTGGGCGGGGGCCGGTGCGGTGTTCTTCTGCCAGGCGCCGCAGTTCACGCCCGCCCAGAGCCAAGCCGTAGCCGAGTTCGCCAGCGGTGGCGGGGTGGTGGTCTTTTTCCTGGGGCCCGGCATCTCAGCGGCCAACTACAACGAGCGTTTCATCGACGAGATCTCCGCCGATGGTGGGCTGCTGCCGGCGAGGATCGGCCCGGCGGTCGGACAGGTCGGGCCTAACGCCCCCGCCGCAAGCAGCTCGTGGATCGATGTGCAGCACGCCTACTTCGCCGGCCTCTATGACGCAACGACGCCTGTCCCGCCCGTTCGGGTCCAGCGGTACTACCGTCTGAGGCTGCAGCCGACGGGCGGGCGGATGCTGATCCAACTGGAAAACGGCGATCCGCTCCTGGTGATCAAGCCGTTCGGCGACGGCCGGGTGATCGTCTGCGCGGTCCCGGCCAGCCCGTCCTGGAGCAACCTGCCGACGTGGTCGGCGTTTCTGCCGATGGTGACGCGAATGAGTCTCCTGGCCGGCGCGGCGGCCCAGCGCGACCGCACGGTCGCCGTCGGCGCGGCGGTTTCGATTCGGCCGGACCTAAGCGGCCCGGGCGAAGCGTCGGCCGTTCGCATTTTTCCGCCCGGCGCTGAGGGCGACGAGGCGATCGATCTGCCGCTGACGGCGAGTGTGCGCGGGCCGACGGCGACATTCGAGCGGACATTTCGGGCGGGCGTCTATCGTTGGCGCGTGGCCGGCCCGCCGCGCGAGAGGCCCTGGCCGACGGGGGCGTTCGCGGTGGTTCCCGCCGGCAGCGAGAGCGACCTGTCGGCCTTTGGCCGCGATGAGCTGCGCGCACACCTGGCCGATCGCGAGGGGGGCGCAGCCGTTGGGCCGTCCCTGGCGGCGGCGCTGGGGGAGTTGGCCGCCCGGTCGCAGGAGCACCGGTGGTGGGACGTCGTCGTCGTTGTGGTGGCGGTGGCGCTGCTGGTGGAGGCGCTGGTGGCGAATCGATCGCGGCGGCCTGCCGGGACGGCTGGGGCGCGTCGGCAGAGGGATGCATTCCGGCCCGCCGGTGGGTAGAATCTCACCCATGGCGCGCCCAGCAAGTGAACAGACCGCATTATGGGTTCTTCGAAAGCTCCGCGAGGGCGGCTACGAGGCGTTGTTCGCCGGCGGCTGCGTCCGCGATCAATTGTTGGGGGCCCCGTGTACGGACTACGACGTGGCCACCAATGCGTCGCCGAAGCAGGTGCGAGGGCTGTTTCGCCACGTGTTAATGGTCGGGGCGAAGTTCGGTGTGGCGATGGTCGTTCACCGCGGTCAAGTGGTCGAGGTCGTGACCTTCCGCAGCGACGAGACCTACAGTGATGGCCGCCGGCCCGACCGGGTGACGTTCTCCACGGCCCGCGAAGACGCCCTGCGCCGCGATTTCACGATCAACGGCATGTTCTACGATCCAATCGCCAAGAAAGTGATCGACTACGTCGACGGCCAGGAGGATCTCCAGGCCCGCATCCTTCGGACGATCGGCTCGCCGGAGCAACGGTTCGACGAGGACTATCTTCGGCTGATCCGGGCGGTCCGTTTCGCCGCCCGACTGGATTTCCGGATCGATCCGGCCACCGAAGCCGCCCTCGCCGCCAACGCCGACAAGATCGTGTCGATCAGCGGCGAACGGGTCTTTGACGAGCTTCGCAAGATGCTGTCGAACACATCGGCCGTGCGGTCCCTGGCGGACCTGCAGCGTTTCGGCCTGATGCAGCACATCGTGCCGGAACTGTTCGACGCCGACGACCACTGGCCGGCGGCGATGCAGCGCGCGGAGAAGATCGGCCACTATGCCGACTTCCTGCTGACGCTGGCGGCGCTTCTGCTGGAGCTGCCGAGCCGAGTCATCGGCAGAATCTGCCGCAGGTGGGGGGCATCGAACGAGACGCGCTTGGCGCTCCAGTGGATCGCCAAGCACGGGGGCGACTGGCAGGCGGCGCCGAACTGGCCTTTGTGCAAGATCAAGCGTCTGCTGGCTTACGGCCAGTTCGACCGGCTGTGCCTGTTGTGGCTGGCCATCGAGGAGCTCGATACGGGCCAGACGGACTATCATCAACTGCTTCGAAAGAAGATCGCGTCGATCGATCCGGACCAGATCGCCCCGCCGCCTCTTGTCAGCGGCGAAGACCTGCTGGGCTTGGGGCTTTCGGAGAGCCCGAAGCTCGGGCGCATTCTCAACAAACTCTACGACGCCCAGCTTAACGAAGAGTTGAAGAGCCGCCGAACCGCACTGGCCGAGGCGCGCCGCATGGTCACCGAAGCTGCCGCCCCCAACGCATAGAAAACGCCCGCCCATCGGCGAGCCCGGTGGTGCTGAGCGTCTCGGTCAGCCCTGGAAACGTCTGATCACCAAACACCCGTTGTGCCCGCCAAAGCCGAAGCTGTTGGACAACACGACATCGATTTTCGCTTCCCGCGGGGTATTGGGGATGTAGTCCAGGTCGCATCCCTCGTCGGGATTATCCAGGTTCAGCGTGGGAGGTACGATGCCACGCGTGATGGCCAGGGCCGAGGCGATCAGTTCGACCGCACCGGAGGCGCCCAGCATGTGGCCGGTGGAGCTCTTGGTGGATGACACGAGCAGCCCGTCATGGGCGTGATGGCCGAAGACGCGTTTGATGCCGCGTGTCTCGGCGATATCACCCAGTTGGGTGCTGGTCCCGTGGGCGTTGATGTAGTCGATGTCGTCGGTGTTGACGCCGGCATCCGTCAGGGCCCGGTTGACCGCAAGGATCGCGCCGTGGCCTTCGGGGTCGGGCGCCGTGATGTGGTAGGCATCACAACTGGCGCCGTAGCCGATCAACTCGGCGTAGATGTTCGCGCCGCGTTGGCGGGCGTGCTCCAATTCTTCCAGCACGATCACGCCGGCGCCTTCGGAGAGCAGGAACCCATCCCGATCCCTGTCCCACGGGCGGGAAGCGTGCTCCGGGTCGTCGTTGCGGGTGGAGAGGCTCCTGAGAGCGGCGAAGCTGCCCAGGCCCACTTTGGTCACGCCCACCTCGCTCCCGCCGGCGAGCATCATGTCGCCTTCGCCGCGCTGAATAATCCGATAACACTCGCCGATGGAGTGGGCGGCGGATGCACAGGCGGTGACGACGCTGAAGTTCACGCCGCGCAGGCCCCAGAGCAGGGCAATGTTGCCGCTGGCGGCGTTGACCATCATCTTGGGGACGGTGTAGGGGCTGATCCGGCTGGGGCCCTTCTCCAGCATGCGAGCATGCTGTGTTTCGATCTCCAGCAGCCCGCCGATGCCGCTGCCGACCACAACGCCGCACCGGTCCGGATCGGCCTTGTTGAAGTCGAGCCCGGAATCGGCAACGGCCTCGATGGCCGAGACCACGGCATACTGGGCGAACAGGTCCATATGCCGCCAGTCCCGCTGATCGACCTGCTCGGGTTTGGCGGTCTTCCAGTTCTTCACCTCGCCGCCAATATGGCAGGTGAACTCGCTGGGGTCAAAGCGCGTAATCCGAGCGATGCCGCTACGACACGCCAACAGCGCATCCCAAAACTCCGGCACGCTGTTGGCGAGCGGGTTAACGGTTCCCAGACCCGTCAATACGACGCGACGATCAGCCATTGAGCACATTCCCGGCTGGACTTAGGCCTTGCTGCCGTGTTCGCGGATGTAATCGATCGCCTGTCCGACGGTCTGGATCTTTTCAGCCTCCTCATCGGGGATGCTGAGCTCGAACTCGTCTTCAAACTCCATGACCAGTTCGACCGTGTCCAGGGAATCGGCGTTCAGATCGTTCACAAAGGACGTCTCGCGAGTCACCTCGCCCTTGTCGACGCCCATCTGCTCGGCAACGATCTCAATGACTTTCTCTTCGATGTTGTCGGCCACGTCTGCAACCTCCTATCGCGCCTCGTTCGGCGCTAGGATAACATTCCCTTCGTAAACGGTGCGGTACTATATCCGCACCAAACCGAACCACGCAAGTGCAACCTTTGCACCTACGGTCAAAAATCCTTTCCATGCCGCCCAGGGCGATATCAGCCCCGGCGATATCAGCCGCGGCGACATCGGCCTAGGTGTGCATGCCGCCGTCGACGCTGAGGACCTGCCCGGTCACGTAGGACGAGGCGTCCGAAGCCAGGAACACCACCGCACGGGCGATATCCTCGGGCTGGCCCATCCGTTTCAGCGGAATCAGCGACAGGGCGATGTCCTTGGCCTGCTGCGGCATATTGTCGGTCATCTCGGTCTGGATGAAGCCCGGGGCCACCGCGTTGCAGCGTACGTTCTTGCTCGCCAATTCCTTGGCGGTCGTCTTGGTCAGCCCGATGAGCCCGGCCTTGGAGGCCGAGTAGTTCGCCTGCCCGCGATTGCCTTCCAGCCCGCTGTAACTGGCCATGTTCACGATTGAGCCGCCGCGCTGGCGAACCATATACTTGGCCACCGCCCGCGTGCCATAGAACGCGCCGAACAGGTTGATCTTCAGCACCAGTTCCCAGTCGGCGTCGGCCATCCGCATCAGCAGCCCGTCGCGGGTGATGCCGGCGTTGTTCACCAGCACGTCAATTCGCTCGTATTTCTCAGCCACGTCGTCGACAAGCTTGGTAAAGCCTTCGCTTTCCGAGACATCCAGCACTCGGCAGTCCAGCTTCTCGCCGGGGTCGCCCAGCTTGCCCGGCAGTTCGCTCAGCAGGTCTTCTTTTAGGTCAACAGCCACGACCGTCATGCCCGCTTCCAGAAGTTGGCGGGTGATGACCAGGCCGATGCCTCGGCCGGCGCCGGTGACGATCGCGATTTTCCCGTTCTCAGCCATGTCTGCTCCTGATTGTCTGTCAGCCCGTCGGCTGGTCGACCAAGCCCTCGACGGCCCGATGGGTGTTGAGGTTGGCGACCTTCATCTTGCGGTCGATTCGCCGCATCAGGCCGGCCAACACGCGGCCCGGGCCGATTTCATATAGGCTCTGCGCTCCGGCTTCAAGCAAATACTCCATCGACTGCTGCCACCGAACCGGAGAGGTGAGCTGTGATAAGAGCTTCTGCTCGATCTGCGATGCGTCCGCATACGGGGCGGCGTCCACGTTGGCGACCACGGGCACGGCGGGGACGGCGAAGTCCACCTCGGCCAGGACGGGCTGGAACTGCTCGGCTGCGGGGGCCATCAGGGCGCTGTGAAACGCGCCGGCCACGTTGAGCGCCACCGCGCCGCTGGCGCCGAACCGCTTAGCCAACTGGGCCGCCCGCTCGCACGCGTCGGCCTGGCCGGAAAGGACGATCTGTCCCGGGCAGTTGAAGTTGGCGCAGGTCAACACCTGGCCCTCGGCGGCGGCCTGACACAACTCCTCGGCCTTGGCCTCGTCCAAGCCCAACACGCAGACCATGCCCGACGGCGTCGCCGTCGCCGCCTGCTGCATCAGCTCGCCTCGTTTGGCGACGAGCTTGACGCCTGTTTCAAAATCCATCGCGCCGGCGGCATACAGGGCGGTGTACTCACCCAGGCTCAGCCCGGCTGCGACGTCGGGGGCGGGGGCGTCGGGCGACTGTCGCAGCGTATCCAGCAGGACGGCCGAGACGGTGAAGATCGCCGGCTGGGCGACGTCGGTCCGGTTGAGCCGCTCCTCGGGACCTTCGAAGCAAAGCGTCTTGAGCGGCAGGCCCGAGGCGGCCTCAGCGCGGTCAAACAGATCCCGCGCCGCCGCGGAGGCGTCGTAGAGATCCTTGCCCATGCCGACTTCCTGGGCGCCTTGACCTGGAAATAGAAACGCTGTCTTCATCTTGACCGTGCCATCGCCTGTTATAGTTTCAGCACCGCACCAGCCCACGTCAGCCCCGCGCCGAAGGCGATCAGAAGGACCGTCGAGCCCGGGCCGACCTTGCCGTTGGCCATCGCTTCCTTCAGGGCCAGCGGCACGGAGGCGGCCGACGTGTTGCCGTACTTGTCGATATTGATGTAGACCTTCTCCATCGGGAAGTTGTACTTTTCGACGGCGGAGCAAATGATGCGCATGTTGACCTGGTGGGGGATCACCATGTCCACGTCGTCGGGCGTGAGGTTACATTGCGCCATGCAGTCGCCCAGCAGCCACTGCATTTTCTCCACCGCAAAGCGGTACACGTCGCGGCCCTGCATCTTGATGAACTGCAGCCCTTCGTCCAGTGTCTGGTGGGTCGTCGGCAGGCGCGTTCCGCCAGCGGGCGCGTGGATGAAGCCCGCGCCGCCACCATCGGCGGCTAGAACGGTATAGGCGATGCCCCGCTCATCGGTGCTGGCCTCCAGAACGGCTGCGCCGGCTCCATCGCCGAACAGAATGCAATTGCCGCGATCGGTGTAGTCGGCGAAATGGCTCATCACGTCCACACCGACAACGAGGATCTTCTTGTAGGTGCCGGTGCGGATAAACTGGTCGCCGACGGTCAGGGCGTAGATGAACCCGCTGCAGGCCGCCGACAGATCGAACGCCGGGATGTTTCCTGCGCCCAGTTCGCTTTGCAGCAGGCAGGCCGTCGCAGGGAAGGGCAGTTCCGGCGTGATGGTCGCAACGATGATCAGGTCCAGATCGGCGGCGGCGACGTTGGCCTCGGCGAGGGCCTGGCGGGACGCCTCGGTCGCCATGGTGAGGGTCGACTCACCGTCGGTTCGGATCCGGCGCTCCTTGATCCCTGTCCGCTGAGTAATCCACTCATCGGTGGTATCGAGAATTTTCTCAAAATCGGCGTTGGTCATGATCCGAGCGGGCACGTAACTGCCCATGCCCGTGACCGCTGCGCGCAAGCTATCAGCCATTACCGGTCCTCTCATCCTGAGTCAGTCGCTCGGTAATTCGCTGATTCACCTTGTGGCGAGCGTATTTGTGGGCCAACAGCACGGCGTTCGTCATGCCTAGACAGGAGTTGGCGCCATGGCAGAGGATGACAATTCCGCCGACACCGAGCACCGGCGCGCCACCGTGTTGGTTGAAGTCGTACGTTTCCAGCGTCTGGCCGGCCGCCCGCATCGCGATCTGCCTTAGCTCCGGCGTGGATGTCGTGAGATCCTTCAGATTGTTGAGGATATCCCGGATCAGCCCGCCGCTCATCCCCTCGATGAGTTTGATGACCACGTTACCTACGAACCCGTCGCAGACCATCACGTCGCAGGCGCCGTGGAACAGATCGCGGCTTTCGACGTTTCCGATGAAGTAGATCGAGCTGTCCCGCTTGATCAGCCCGTTGGCGGCCCGGACCAGGTCCGTGCCTTTCTCATCCTCTTCGCCGACCGACAGCAGACCCACGCGCGGGTTCTTGACGCCGTAGACCGTCTCCATGTAGATCGACGCCATAATGGCGTATTGGTACAGGTGCCGCGGGCGACAGCTCATGTTGGCCCCGCCGTCGCACAGAACCACCGGCCCGTGCAGCGTTGGAATCATGATCCCCACACCCGGGCGATGCACACCCCGCAGGCGCCGCAGCCGCATCTGGGTCGCACTGACGAACGCCCCCGTGTTGCCCGCGGAAATGCAGGCCTCGATGGCGCCTTCGGCATGCAACTGGGCCAGCACGGCGATGGAGCTGTTGGGCTTGGTCCGCAGACTCTCCACGGGCGATTCGTTCATTCCGATCCGCTGATTGGCATGGACGATCTCGATCTTGTCCTGGGGCCCCTTCTGCCTGGCCAGGGCCTTCTGGATGGCCGGCTTGTTGCCGACCAGCACGATCGTGTCATCGTCGCTCAGCTGCGCGCAGGCCGCCACGCCGCCCTCGACCTCGACGGCCGGGGCGCGATCGCTCCCCATGGCATCTACACCAATTCGCAAGCGCTAGCCCTCTTTCTCGACCTTCAGGCTCAGGCCCGGGCGAACATAGCCGCAGTTTTCACAAGCGGCATGCGGGAGCTTGGGACTGTTGCAGCGGGGGCAGTCGGCGTAGTTGATCGGGCGCATCGCGTGGTGCGACCGGCGGATGCGCGTTCGTGCACGCGACTGTCTACGTTTGGGTAGCATCGTTGCTTCCTTGTTCACGCAGCCTAACCGCCAGTCTGCACAACCAGTGCAGCAACAGGTCAGGCGAAGGGGAAACGGAGGCAGAAGGTAGAGAGCATTCGGGCCATTGTCAAGCAAAAGTCGATCGCCCCCCGACCGCCCGGGATGGCCGCTAGCCGAGCCGCTCCGACGCCCACCGGCCGGCGGCCTCCAGGGCTTCGGGGAGTTTGTCCGGCTGCTTGCCGCCAGCCTGAGCCAACGTGGGCTTGCCGCCTCCGCCGCCGCCCACGACCGGCGCGACGGCCTTGACCCAATCGCCGGCCTTCAGCTTGCCCGCTTTGACAAGATCGTCGCTAACCATTGCTACCAACGTGACTTTCGTTCCGTCCGTCCCGCCGACGAACACCGCGGCGGCGCCCTTTTGACGCTGAACGTCGCAGATCGTCCGCAGGACGGCGGCATCGGGATCGCCCGTCCTGGCCACCAGCACCTTGCCCGCCGGGCAGTCCAACTCGGCGACGATCTCGAGTTCGCCGCCCGCTGGGGCCTTGGGGCCACCCTTGCGGAGGGTCTTGATCTCCTGGAGCATCGCCTCGATCCGCTCGGGAAGTTGCTCAGCCTTGATCCGAAGCGTTTTGGCCGCCGAGGCGGCGGTCGCCTCCAACTTCTGGACGTATTCCAGCGCCGCCTGGCCCGTCAAAGCCGTGATCCGCCGCATGCCCTTGGCCACGGATTCCTCGGCGATGATCTTGAAAAAGCCGATCTGACCCGTCCGCCCCACGTGCGTCCCGCCGCACAGCTCCAGGGGATGCTTCAGACCTTCCAGTTTTCGTCCCCGGCCGACACGGATCACGCGGACCGGGTCGGGATACTTCTCACCGAACATCGCCCGGATGCCCTCGAGCTTGAGCGCCTCGCTCAGCGGCAGCATTTGGTCCCTGACGCTCTCGTCGGCCACGATCCATTCGTTGACCAGCCGTTCGACCTCGATCTGCTGGTCGGCCGTGACGGCCCGGTTGTGGGAGAAGTCGAACCGCAGCCGATCCGGCGCCACCACGCTGCCGGCCTGGTTGACGTGCTCGCCCAACACCTCCCGCAACGCCCAGTTCAGCAAATGCGTAGCCGTGTGGTTTCGCATCGTGGCCCGGCGGACATCATTGACGCGACAAGAGACGGTCTGCCCAGCTGAGAGCTTTCCTTTGGCAACCTTGCCCACGTGTAGCACGGCCGAACCGGCCATCTGCGCATCGGCAACCTCGAAGCGCCCGCCTTTCCAGGTCAACGCGCCCGTATCGCCCACCTGGCCTCCCTGTTCGCCGTAGAAGTTGGTCGCCGCCAGCACCACCGCCGCCTCGTCGCCGGCCGCCAGCTCGCCCTCGGTGACGAACTGCCCGTCGGCCACCCAGCCCAGGACGTTCGCCTCAACAGGCCGGTGAGCGAACTTGGCGGAATCGTCCGTAGCCGGGAGGTCGGGCAGGCCGGCGACCTTGAACGCCCCGCCGGCAGAGGACAACTCGCGGTGTTCGGCCATCGCCTTTTCGTAGCCGGCCATGTCGACCGTCAGGTCTCGCTCGCCGGCCATCAGTTGGGTCAGATCGACCGGGAACCCGAACGTCGCGTACAGATCGAACGCGATCTCGCCGGGCAGTTCGGTCTTGCCGGCGTCGATCAGTTGGTTCACCTGGCGCTGGAACAACTCGATCCCGCGATCGAGCGTCCTGGCGAAGGCGGCTTCCTCGCCGGCGATGGTCTCCAGGATGTGCGATTTCCGCTGGGCGATCTCCGGAAAGCTATCGGCCATCAGGTCGATCACCGTCGGGGCCAGGTCCGCCAGGAACGGGCCGTCGATGTGCAGGTGCTGTCGCCCGTACCGCGCCGCCCGCCGCAGGAGACGCCGCAGCACGTAGCCGCGGCCCTCGTTGGACGGCATGACGCCGTCGGCGATCGCAAACACCAGCGCCCGTGCGTGGTCGGCGGCCACCCGGCAGGCGACGTCGCCCATGTCGTCCTCGCCGAGGACGTCGAATCGATCCTCCAGGCCGCTCGATGCCCCGTAGCGATGATCGGTGAAGGTCTCGAGCTTCTCGATGATCGGGATGAACAGGTCGGTGGCGTAGTTGCTCTTCTTGCCCTGCAGGACCATGCAGATTCGCTCGAACCCCATGCCCGTGTCGACGTGCCGGGCCGGTAGCGGCGAGAGCTTGCCCGCCTCGTCGCGGTTGAACTGGATGAACACCAGGTTCCAGATCTCGATGACGCGCGGGTCGCCGGCATTGACGAGCTTCGCGCCCGAGCCGTCGTCGGTCAGGTCGATGTGGATCTCGCTGCACGGGCCGCACGGACCGGTCGCGCCCATCTCCCAGAAGTTTTCTTTCTTGTCGAAGCGGAAAATATGCGACGGGTCGATGTCGGTCTTCTCGCGCCAGAGGCGCTCAGCCTCGTCGTCGGCGTCGAGCCCGTCGGTCTCATCGCCGCCGAAGACGGTCGCGTACAGCCGCTCTGGGGGCAGGCCCCACACGGTCGTCAGAAGCTCCCACGCCCACTCGATCGTCTCGGCCTTGAAGTAATCGCCGAAACTCCAGTTGCCCAGCATCTCGAAGAACGTCTGGTGATAGCAGTCGTGCCCGACATCCTCCAGGTCATTGTGCTTGCCGCCCGCGCGGATGCATTTCTGCGTGTTGGCGGCCCGGACGTAGTTGCGAGTCTCGGCGCCCAGGAAGATCGCCTTGAACTGGTTCATGCCCGCGTTGGCGAACAGCAGCGTCGGGTCCTCCGCCAGCAGCAGGCCGCTGGAGGGCACGAAGGTGTGATCGCGCTGCTGGAAGAACTCAATGAACCCGCGTCGGATATCGTTGGAGGATTTCATGGGTCGGTGATCCACATCTCACGCGTGTGCGCGAACCGCGCCGCGTCGAATGCGGTCATTCTATCGGTCGCGCCGGAAGGTGCAAACACGCAATTCCGGGGAGGTCTCCGCGGTGTAACGTTCGGAGGGTATTCCCGGGGTCCCCACGCAGCGCAGTGCGTGGGCTTGGATACCCCACGCGCCCATCGTGACACCCATTCCAAGCCCACCGACTGCGATCGGTGGGACCGCACACGATCCGTGGGGCACGCTCACAACATCAACTCCACCATTGTCTTCCGCGACGCCTTCGGAAAGAATGGACACATGGGAGCATGGAACGGGTGGTATCACGTCAACGGGAACACCTACGGAACATGGTTACCCGGAGATAAACGCGGTTGGCGGTCGCAACTTATCCCACCGACGCAGTCGGTGGGCGTAGATATTGAGCGTGCGTTGGGCGTTGGGGGCGCCACGCCCACCGACTGCGTCGGTGGGATCATGTACGAAGGGCAATTGCGTCAGGCACACCGACAAATGACAATACAGTCATGTCCGCATGGAACGGGTGGTATCACGTCAACGGAAACACGTACGGGACGTGGTTACCGGGCGACAAACGCGGATGGCGATCCCGTCATCACAAACAGCACGTCGATGGGGACTACAAGAATCCCCCGCCTCCGGGGACGTATGACGATTTGCACGAACATGCCAAGGGCGTCATGGGCCAACCCGCGGTCGTCCTGAACGTGGACCAGAGACGAATCGCCGGTGAGGCGCTGGTCGAGATGCTCCTGAAGCAGGAGGTCGAGGTCCTGGCGCTATCCGTCGACGCCGTTCATTTCCATCTGCTGGCGCGGTTCGGGGATCTACCCGCCCGCGCCGTGGTCGGACGCGCCAAGAAACACGCCACCTTCACCCTCCAACGTGGCGGCCACCGCAGGCGCGTCTGGGGCAAACGCGCGAGGGTCCTCCCAATCAAGGACCGCGCCCACCAGGTCAACGTCTTCCGCTACATCCTCAGCCACGCCACCAGCGGCGCGTGGACGTGGCGATTTGAAAGCGATTCGGATTAGTCGCCTGAACGGCCGCCGGGTTACCTAACCGCCCACGAAATCCGCTTCGAGCTGCTTGAGCGCCTGGCGGTGGGCGAGTTTGGCCAGTTGGCCCATGCGGTCGACCAGGAGTCGGCCGTCGAGGTGGTCCATCTCGTGCTGGACGACGCGGGCGGCGAAGCCCTCGAGGTCTTCCCGGATCGGCTGACCGGCCAGGTCCAGCGCTTCGATGGTGACGATCTTGCGGCGCTTGATCTTGCAGAAGATCTGCGGGAAGCTCAGGCATCCCTCTTCCATTTCCTCCCAGCCGTCTTCGGCGACAATGCGCGGATTGACCAGCACGATCCGGTCGCCCTCATCGAAGCTCGGCGAGGCCACCAGCAGCCGCACCGTCACCCCGACCTGCGCCGCCGCCAGGCCCACGCCCCGGTCGGCGAACATCACCTCCAACATCCGCTCAGCCAGGACCCCAACGGCCTCGTCGACGACCTCCAGCGGTGTGCAGACCTCCCGCAGACGCGGGTCGGGATAGCGGACAACGCTCAGATTGGCCAGATCGGCCGCAGCAATTTTCTCAGCGGAACTCATTACGTACTATCATAACGGATGAAACATAAAAGCTGAAAACTGAAAGCTGAAAGCTGAAAGGAAGAAACAAGCGTCGATGCCCTGCTGTTGTCTTTCAGCTTTCAGCTTTTAGCTTTCAGTTTTCTCTTCCCGCGAACACCACCGACGCGTATCCCACCGTCGTCTCGTCGCCGTGGCCGGGGTAGAGCTCCTTGAGCACTTCGTAGCTGTTGGTGTACCACAGGCATCGACCGGTCGTCGCGCCCAGTTCGCTGCAGGCGGCAATGGTTGCCGCAATCGCCCCGGCCCCACAGGCATTGCCGTTGGCGGCGGCCTCGGCGACGATCCGGTCGGACTCCATCGCTTCGATCAGGTCGATCATCCGCCGGTCGTTGGCGACCGTCCAGTCCACCCCCTCCCGGCCGTGCCCGCCCGGCGAACCGAACTGCCCGCCGTGGTGGGTCAGGTCCGTGCTGCCGACGACGACAATATCACCGTCGCTGTCGCTGACGGCCCGGCCGACGGCCCGGCCGACCTGGACGGCATCGGGCGAGGGGGCGACCAGGATGGGCACGATCTTCGCCTCCGGCCAGAGGGTCTGGACCAGCGGGACCTGCACCTCCAGCGAGTGCTCGCGCGCGTGCGCTGGGCAGTTGGCCGAGAGGCGCTCGTCGGCGGCGACGATACGAGCGGCCAGAACTTCGTCGACGGCCACCTCGCCCAGCGGCGTCGCCCACGCGCCGCAGTCGTAGACCTCGCCCCCCGATAACGTACCAAAATGATCCGCCCCAAGCAGCACGACCGTCGCCGGGTTGTGCTGACCGGCCAGGGCCTTGAACGTGGTGGCCGCCAGGGCCCCGGAGTAGGTCCACCCGGCATGGGGAACAATGCCGCCCACCATCCCATCCGGACTGTCGGCGGGCACCTTCGCCGCGGCCAACAAGCTCTGGGCCTCCTGGCGACAGACAGGCGCCGACGCGTCATAGAAACTGCCAGCCCGACAGGGCAATCGAACCGTCATCGCACACCTCTGGGTGCTGCGGGTTTGATATTGCCGTCGACTTCGGAGATACTAAGATTCTACTGTTTAGACCGCTTTGAAGGAAGTATGCGCGTGAGCCCGGACGACAAATCAAAAAAGAAGCAGGACGCATTCGATGCGCTGTCGGCGATGGCCTCCGGCGAAGAGCCCGCGCCGCCTGAGGCGCCGGCGCCGAAATCACCGACGATCCAGGAGCCGAGGCCAAGCATGAGCACGGCCAAGCCACTAACGCGCGCGGCCCAGCTCTTGGGGCGCTCCTTTTTCAGGCGAGCGACAGCCTCCG
>LAZR01000062.1_pt1 | contig 152928 bp, 260 predicted proteins | sample 329461 | NCBI WGS metagenome assembly LAZR01 (sample SAMN03002196, study PRJNA259156) | marine sediment metagenome | biome: sea floor; feature: Hydrothermal impacted sediments; material: marine sediment; isolation source: Loki non-amplified sample from Loki's castle hydrothermal vent sediment ...
GGGTCATGCAGCGGAGCGCCTTCGCTGCCGTATTTCTCTTTGTCGAACCGCTCGAAAAAGTCGGTCATCTCGGCCACGGCGACGCCCACGGGGCTGCCCAGCGCGCGGAATGCCGCGTTGCGCGCAGGCGTCACGAGCGCCTTGTGTGTCACGTCCAGCGGCAGGATCGTGATCTCCACGCCAGAGCGCAGGACGATATCGGCGGCCTGCGGATCGACATAGATGTTGAACTCGGCCGTGGGGGTGAAGTTGCCGACCTCGAAATAGGCGCCGCCCATGAGGACGATGCCGGCGATGCGCTCGGCGATGTCGGGCGCGTCGGTCAGCGCCTTCGCGATATTCGTGAGCGGCCCCAGCGCGCAGAGCGTCACGCTGCCGGCAGGCTGCTGGCGCAGGGTGTCGATCAGGAAGCTGACGGCATGGGTGTCCTGCAAGGGCATGACCGGGTCGGGCAGGGTGGGCCCGTCAAGCCCGGTGCGCCCATGCACATGCTCGGCCGTCACCAGCGCACGGTCAAGCGGCCTGTCGCAGCCGGCAAAGACCGGGATCTCGGGGTGGCCGGCCAATTCGCAGATCATCCGCGCGTTCTTCTGCGTCAGATCGAGGGGCACGTTTCCGGCCACGGCCGTGAGGCCAAGCAGGTCGATCTCGGCCGGTGAGGCGATCGCCAGAAGGATGGCGACGATTACGAGGATCGCCGTCGCGCCCGCCGCCGCCCCGGCCGCGCGAGCGTAGATCTCGTGCGCGAGATTCTGAAGGATTCCCGCGACTTCGAGTTTCTGCCGCACGTCCTCACCGCAGTTCGGACAGGGTACGCCGCCAGCCGTGTCCGCTCCGGCATCCATTCCCGCACCACCCGCCGGAGCGTCGAGAGGAGGTGCTTCTGCGGACGGTGGAGGAGGTGGCGGTGGAGCGTCGGGCGGAAGCGGAGGCGGTTCTCCCGCTGTGGGCTCCTCGCCCGCCATTTCCTCGCCGCCCTCCGGTGGCATCGGCTCTTCGTCGCCTTCCGGCGGTGCTTCGCCTGCCAGTTCCGGTTCCAGGTCGTCGTCTTCTTCTTCCTCGTCTTCGTCCCCGGGGAACTGCTCCAGGATCGCGATGGCCTGCTCGGTTGAGATGCCTTCGGCCAACTGTTGCAGATCCATCGGGACGAAGCAGTGCGGGCAGATCTGGAGAGACTCGTGGTGGCTCTCGTCGTCGTCTTCGATCTCGTCCGCGTGCTTCCCGGCGGCGCTCTTCTCGACAGACTTGCCTGCCACACCAACGCCCGTGCCGACAGCCTTTCCAAGCGCGCCCGCGCCACGTGCTGCGACGCCACCAATGGAACCGGCGGCGCGACCCGCACCCTTGGCGACGTCAGCCGCTGTCCTGCCCGCTTTGGCAATGACGGCTCCAACGCCTTCCTGGGCCATGCCGTGCTGCGAGACAACCTGACCGCCGGTCTGGCCGACGATGTCGTTCATGTCCCGCGCGGAATCCGGGATCTCGCCCAGTTCCGAGTCGGTCACAAAGATGGCCGCGCCGATATCCTCGGCACCGGCCGCAACCGTCTGGTCGGCTTCGTTCTGAAGCGCCTGGAGATTCTCCGGCGTGTTTTCGAGGGACTTGGAAACCGCCCAGTCCGTGCCCACGCTCTCGCGCGTAAGCAGGATGGCGAAGCGGCCCTGAGGCTCGGCTTCGGTCATGGACTCCTGGCTGACCGATTTCTTGTAGGCCAGCATGCGCTTCTGATAGTCCGCATTGCTTTCGCCGGGCTTGCGCTCTGGCTTCAGCGGTCCGGCCTCGACCTTGCCCTTCGCGGTGCGGCCCGGCGTGGTCTTGCCGCCCTTGTAGACACCGGCACGCCTGATGCCGCCGCCAGCCGCCGCGCGCGGGTCGCCCCCCGGAACGTAGGCTTCACCGAACGCGCTTTCCATCGAAGAGCGCTTGACCGCCATGACGCCCGGTCCGGGACCGGGAATCTTGGCAACGCCCGCCTGCGCGCCCTGTGTCTTCTCAAGACCGGCCGGGGCCGTGCCGCCCTGTGGGGCCTTGCCGCCACCCTTGCCGGGTCCGAGATTCGAGCCGCTGACCGAGCCGACCTTGGTGCCCGTGTAGTTGCTTCCGGGCACGTTCGGCGGGTAGATGTCGGCGACCTCGATGCCGTCGCTGTGACGTCCGCTGTCGTCGCTCGTGTTCGCGCCCGGGCTCTTACCGCCGCCATGAGCACCGACCGAAGGTCCTTCCGCGCCACTCTTGGTCGAGGGGTGCTTCGGGTCCTCGTTGTTCTTGCCGTGGCTGCGGTACTCGGGCGGAAGCTCCTTGCCCTTCGTGTCCACCTTGTCACTGCCCGTCAGGTCTCCGGCCTGGGCCTGCTCGCCCGTCTTGACCTTGAACTTCTCGGAGCCGGTGCCTTCGGTACCCGTGGGAGCCGCGCTGCTGGGCTTGAAGTTGCCGTAGCCCTGCTCGGTGAGCGCTTCGCGAACCTCCGACGGAACGATGCCGATGGCTTCGCCCTCGGAGTTGCGCACGAAGAGCAACCGCATGCCGCCCCGGTTGGCAACCAATTCGCCCTCCATCTCCTGGACCGTGTAGCCCAGATTCTGGAGAACCTCGGGAAGAGTGTCGTACTGAACCTGCATGGATCTCTCCTTAGACTCGTGCAGCGACTGACTTGATCGCCTTGTCGAGTATATCCGCTTCCGGTGCCGTCGGCATCGGACATGGTTGATCCGCCCTGGGCTCAAAGATCTCATCCAGGTTCGGCTCGACATCGGTCGCGCCGGGCTTGGGAATCCACATCACCCACCAGTCTGAATCGGGATCGGTCGGCGTCGAAAGCAGCCGCGTCTCCGGGTACTCGGTCGACATCCCCGTACGGAGGTTCTCGACCTCCTCCATGGTCATCTGCGGATGCAACATCACGTAGAGCGATTCCGACTTCGTGTCGAAGACCGTATCCTGGAGCGTATCCAGACTGTTGAGCATGTTCAGCTTTTTGACGACGCGGTCCACGATCATGTCGACCGAGTCCGCGCGAACCACACCGTACGTGACCGCTTCGGCCAGGACTTCCTGGGTGTCGCGATACCGGCACTGGTCGATCTGGTAGGCCTGCATCGCCTCGTATCCGGAGAGGCTGTCGAAGACGCAGAACTTCAGCGCCCGCTTGGTGCGGGCAAAGCCGGTCTTCTTCTTTTCCTGGATGACGATGATGCCTTCCGTCGGGAGGCCCAGGACCATGGTCTTGGCATTGCGCTTCAGCCAGGGCCGTACGGTCTCCATGCCCTCGGTGAGCTTGGCAAAGTTGATGTGCATGTCGAGCAGGCCCAGCGGACCGTTGTAGGCCCAGACTTCTCTGCCTTCCGTGTACTTGCTGCGCGGCAGCGTTCCCGAACAGATCAGCAGCTTGTTCTCGACCAGGATGCACGGGACGCCGCCCACCTCAGTCAGGTCGACTTGGGCGTGGAACCAGGGCTGGCTCTCGTGCTGGGGCTCGCCCGGCTTCATGTTGATCCGACCGCTGTGGCTGCGGTTGTACCGGCCCAGGGCGCGGTGGAACTTGTCGCCGGTCTGAGAACGGTGCCAGTCGCGAGCGGCCTGGATACGCCGCCCCATCCCACGCCGGGAGTTGATCCGGCCCTGGATCTCGCGGTCGACATCCTTGGGAGACTCGCGCGGCGGCTTCAGGCTGAAGTACGACATGCCCTTCACCTTGCGGTTGCTCCGCTGCGGCGAGTACGTGCCACCCACCATCATGGAGTGCGGATCGTCCGCCATATCCCCCAGGCCAGGAGCCGCCGTGGCTTCGCGCAGTGCAGTTTCCCAGGTCGGAAGATCCGGGACGCCGAGTTCGGAGATGCGCTCCCACAGTTCTATGAACTGGCCCTCTTCCTCGATCTCGACCAGGAGACTGCGGATGAGTGCGTGTACCGCATCGGGAGCGTCTGCGAGATTCTCGCCCCAATCCTGGATCAGGGTGTCCAGGGCCTCGCCGCGCATAACGCGCGGAGCGATGATGCCTGCACGAGGTTCGGGTGCCGGGGTCAGGCGGGCCGTGATGTCGCCGACCGCGCCCTGGTCGTACTCACGTTTGTCGGGGTCGCCGAACGTAGCATCGACGTTCTTACGGCTGTTCCAGAGGATGCACCACCAGTCGGCCTTGATGTCGCCACTGACAAGGCGGCATCCAGACGATCCCGTGCGGGAACCCTGCTTCCCCGTCCAGTGCTCGCAATTCCCGCAGCGTTCGCTATTGGGATTGCGGGCTTTCTGGTACTGAACCTGGGTCTGATTAAAGACCTCTTCGAGCCGGGGCATGCAAGAACCTCCGCTGAGGCTGGTGAGAGCGCCGCAACGCAATGACGCGAGTATGCCGGATAGCCGCTGAAAGTGTCAACTCAGCAGGAGTTTACGACGCTGATCCTGGACCTTGAGAAGGCTGTTGATCGAGGTCGTAAGCTCTTCCCCATCCAGTTCTTTGACGATCTCCGAGGTGATCTCGTCGGGGATTCCCGCGTCCGGGTCCACCAGGACATGCTTCAGGACAGCCATGTGGACCATCAGAAGCTCCTTCGTCTCCTGGCGGCGGAGCCGCAGAAGCGCATCCTTCTGGGCCTCGTACAGCTTGGTCATGTGCTGGATCGCGTCCATCTCCAGCACCTCGTCCGGCTCAGCGTTCAGGTCGCCCATGACCTTCTTGAATGCCATCTCGGCATCCGTGAAGGACAGCTTGGCCAGGAAGGTCGTGGTGTACGCCGACCGGGCCAGATACTTCCGAGCAGTCTTGAGCGTTGACGTGGCCAAGTTAATCCTCCAGCATCTCGCTGGTCTGGCCGCCGAACACTTCCTCGCGCTGCTCGGCCGACATCTTGTCGTAGCGGACCTTCTGACCCTTGTCGAGCTTGACGATGTACTCGCCGCTCGCCCGCTCGGTGATGGGTGCGCCCGCGCCGCCCAGGCCGTTGTTGACGCCCAAAGCGATGTCGTTCGCCGACTTGTCTGTCTTCACTACAATCTTGGCCATGCTGCTCTCCTCAGTCCAGGCTCCACCCGTGTTTGATAACGTCCATTGTGTAGGCTGCCCCATGGGTGAACAGGCAGTCCAGGACTGACATGCGTTCTTGGAATCCAGGATATATCTGGGGGTACGAATGGCAACGAAATCTTTGAAAAACTGCTTGCAAGTTGTGCTGGCGGGCGTGGTCCGGGAGAAGCCGCTGCTTGAATGCCGAACTGCTCAGGATCACCCGGCCACCCGCCGCGCGGGCGACGTTGAGCGAGAGCGTGAGGAAATCGTCCGTATCGAGGCTCAGCACCTGGGACGAGTGCGCGATCCGGGTCTTGATGCCCAACCAGTCCCGGATGAGCAGGATCAGCGTGTAGTTGAGATCGAAGACCGTGGCCGAGGTCTTCAGAGCTTCCCGGATCTCCGGCGCGTACTCTTTCCAGTACGCGGTCTCGCCGTATGTCCCGGCCAGAAGCATCCAGGCCATCTCGATCTCGTGGAACGGCCGGAGCCGCGCCTCGGCGACCCGCTGCTGGGCGACCTGATTGACCGGGATGACCAGCCACGTCCAGTCGGACTCGGTGCGGATACGGTTCCGGTTCTGGAAGTGGCGCTTGCGAAAGTAGGTTGTATCGGTGAGGACGAACAGATCCGCGTGCAACAATTGATTCCAGAATCCTAACCATGGGATGAACTCTGGTTGGTGGACGCCGACGATCACACGAACCCTTCCGGCGCTCTGGCGACACCTGCGCCCACGCCTCCCGGAGTGCGGTGATGATACTAATTATTGTGTGCCAAAGAAAAACGGGGACCCCGGCCGAGGTCCCCGCTATATCCGAATGGGGTTGAGTCACGCAAAAACAGGCGCGGCCATCTCTGGACGCACCACAAGCCTCTCGATGCCAATCACTCGACCCAAGTCGGCAGCCTTCTGGGATGCGAAGCGTGCAACGCGCTCGTTGGCTTCCCTGGCGATCTCCGCACTGAGTTGATCGATATCCAGGCCGGGGAGCGACTCGACTCCCAGCGACTGGGCAATCTGTCTCGAAAGGTGCGCGGCCGACCACACGTCCGGCGTGGGCGCAGGCAGGCCAACGTAAATCTCAGCACCTGGGGCCAGGGCTTCGGCCATGGAGAACTGACCCAGCGCATCCTCAGGGCTGTCCGCGAAGATAGGCGTCCACGGACCCTGGGCGAACTGGGAAACGAGGTAGTCTCTGTATGCTGTCCGGACCATCGGGGCACTCCTCTGACACACAACATATTGTGTGTCGTGCCTTTGATACAACAATACGATGCGCGTTAGGGTATGTCAACGATGAGTTGGGGACAGCCTGTGGACAATTGCCCTAAGTGCATAGGGGAAGTGCACTTAGGGAGGTGAGAAAATTTTGTCAATCTGACTCGGTATGTCGAGTTTCCGCTAAGGTCCGGATGTCGTCCCTCTCACCGGGGGATACAAAATCCAGTCCCAACTCCTCGAACAGGCTCTTCTCACAGGGAGTTACGAGCTTCACATCTTCACGCTTCAAGCCCGACGCACCGAACTTCAGACCCTTGCTGCCCGCGAAGACCTCTATCATTTTGACAAACGGGACCGGCCCGTTGGCGTGGAGCATGGCCGCGCCCAGTTGCTCGGGCGGGATCACCAACCAGGAGACGTTCCCGTCCTCGAATTCGACGTAGTCGTAGATCTTGAACTTCTTGATCTTGCAGCCAGTGAACTCAACCTCGGCCCGGGACTTGATCTGAGAACGCACGTCGCCGGAGTCGGCCGTCTCGCTGAGAACGCCTACCACGCATAGCTGCTTCACCTGGGCCTTCTCCGGCAGGCGGTACAGTTCCCCGCACGGGAACGTCTCGATCACGCCGGTCCCCGCCATGCACGACATGATCCGTGCCGCGAGCGACTCAGCGCGCTCGCGGCTCCAAGTTGTCTTAGCCGCCATCGGTGTATCCTCCTGTCCCACCCTGTATATCGGATTGGGCGGGCAATTTCCCCAACTTTTCTGCGACCTTGCCGGTTTGACATTCGCCAAGGCGAGGAGGTATAACGACTTGACCATGGCTTACGGCATCGGACTACGTATCGAAGGGCACGACTGCGGGAACGCCGCGATCCTCCGCGACGAGGAGGCCGTCCAAGAACTGCTGGTGACCGCGATCCAGGTCGCAGACATGACCCTGCTGGCCGGGCCGTTCTGCACCGAAGAACTGACTCGGGACATCGGCAAGGGTCCCGGCCTCACAGCCTGCGCGATCCTGTACGAGTCCCACGTTGTCATCCACACCTATCCGGAACAGCGGTGGTTCCTGTTCGAGATGACCACCTGCAAAGAGTTCGACTCGGTCCGTGTCGTCAATCTCCTGAGAGCCTGGGCCGACTGCAAGACGGTCACCGACTGCACCGTCGTGGGCCACATGTTCCCCGAACCCGTTGAAGCGAATGGCTGATCTCCGCGAAACCATGCGCCGCGTCATGTGCCCGCTCACCGAGCGTATGACACCCACATCCGTCGTTGGGCTGGCCCGAGCACACAGGCTGGCCGTCTCGGACGCTGAGGTGGTTGTGGACGAATACGGCAAGGACAAGATCACGCTCTTCCTGACGCAGCCCACCGAAGACAAGTACATCCGGGCCTTCAAGCGCGACCTGCGTAAACGCGATCCCCAAGCCGGTCAGGTCACCGTCCGAAGCCCAGGCGCAAGAAGGTAACCGCGCTACTTCGGTTTTTTGACCCTCGGGATATTCAGGTTCCCCGCGTGGTACTCCTCAGCCGCGATCAACATCGGTGCCCACTGGAGGTAGCCCGCCCGCGTGCGCGGGTCCTGAAAGAACTGCTTGTAGTCGCCGGGCTTGTACGCATCGACGTTGAACAGCCGGGACTCCGGAACGGTGACCGTGGTCCTGAGCGGGCTGTCGTCATCCCATCTGTACCGCCGAAACGACCGCCGCTCACGGAACCAGCGAAAGATGGCCTTCTTCGCCCAGGGCTGCCACTTGTCAATCTTGGCGATGTAGCCGGGACCTGGATTGCCGTACGGCTTGAAACGCTCATGCCGGTAGTCGCTCCGATTCCGCCAGTCACCGTCCAGGCGGTTGTTCTCTTTCTCCGCCTCCTTTTCCTGCCAGAGGCCGTCCTGGCCGATGACCACGCTGCCCGTCTTCAGCGATTCGTTGCACTTCCGGCGGTACGCCTCGAAGTCCGGACGCTCGCCCTCGTACAGCGTGTTGGAATCGTCGTAGACAAGTTCGAGGGCCTGCCCGAAACCTTCGGCACTCCAGAGCTTGACCGGAAGGTGCGGATGTAGAACATCGGAGCGGTCGAACAGACCTTGGACGATCAGCGCGATCCGGTTGTAGTGCTTGACCCGGTCCTCGACTTCCTTGAGCGCCTCGTCGAAGTACACGGAGGTGGAGTTGAACGGCTCCCACTCGTTTTCCCTGAAGCTGCTATGGAAATGCGTCTCGAAGTACCCGTCGTACGGAGCCTTGTCGAGAATATCCCTCCGCTCTCTTATCTGAAATTTGTTGAGATTGTGGGAGCTTTTCCGCAACCGCTTCGGCATGTTCTCTTTGAGCCACTTCTTCCGCCCCACCAGATTCCGTTTATGCGCAGCCTCAGCATCTGCGTGTTCCTTGCAGAGCGCCTTGAACTCACGGACCGGGATCATCTCCTCCACCTTGTCGAAGCTCATCTTCGCCATCATCGGTTCGGTCGGGTCGAAGATCTTCCCACTGGGAAACAGCATCAGCCCGAACTCCAGGTCGCACCCCATCCAGTAGACGCGCTCCCCATTTCGGATGTACAAGTAGGTTTTCTTGTCGGCGTTTTCCAACCCCATGTGGATAAATATCTTCTTCGGATCGCCGCCCCAGTCGCGCGCTTTCTTCTCCCGCCGAACTTTGAACGACACGATGCAGCGAGGGAATGGGAAGACCCGGTTCAAGTTCTCCGGCTCGCACAGCCATTTGTCGAACTTGTCGAGGCTATCAAAATCCATCCCACCAAGCTGGTAGTTGAGCAAGCACTCCTCGTCCATGTATAGGCGGCGCTGCATCAGATACAGTTTCTCGGAGATGTCAGCAGGCTCGCCCTTCTGGATCTGTTTCACGTCTTCAGTGAGACCTGCGTAGATGCTGACGTTGAAGATCCGATCCTGAATGTCATCGACGCAGGATTTCATTGCGCCTGCCATGGCCTCAAGCGGAACGGCCTCGGCCGACAACCACATCGCTAGGTTTTCATTGGCGCTCCTAATCTCGCTAAACAGTTTCGGAAGGTCCTCATCCTTTGCCTTGACCAGCGCATTTTCGTACTTCTTGACGTTGTCGGTCCCGGAGAGCGTAACCAGGGCAGTGCTGGAAGACTCGCTGCGCTCTTCAATACCGATCCGGCTACTCACACCCAGCCGGGCCGTGAGGGCTTTCACTTCGGCCATCTTCTCTTCGACCAGAGCTTTGTACTTGTGGACATTCCTACCGATTACATCCTTGGGCTTGGGCTCGTGACGCAGTTCATCGAAGAAGTCGTCGAAGTGAACCCGGCAGTGGCTCTGACCCTGGTGACCTCTCGGAGAATGAAGCTCGACGTAGTTGGACCCGATCTCTGTGATGCAACCGAGCCACTCGTACTCGTAATCTTCGTATTTGTCAGTCTCTTCGTTGTACCTACTCTTGGTGTGCTTCACCCAGTACCACTGACCGACCTCGGCACCACCTTCGGTGTCGAGGCGGTCAGTGACGGGATTGCGCTTGGCGACTTGCTTGGCCACGCTACGCTTCCTTGAACTCGACCGGGAAGATCTCCGGCCGCTCCAGTGCGATCATCACCAGCTTCGCGCCCAGGCGCGTGCAGGCGTTGTAGTACCCCTCCGACAGGTGGTCGCTCTCGAACTCGTGAGCCAACTCGTGGATCACCAAGTCGGTCACCTTCTCCAGGTTGTCCGGGAACGCCTGGAACCACGCCCGTCCCAGGCGTCGCAAGTTGAACCGCAGATGCTTGCTGCCGTAGCACGCACCGTAGTTCTGCGGGTCGCGTACAATGTCGACCTCCGGCTCGAACCCCAGGAGCGCTTCGCCAACACGCTTCGTGTAGGCAATGATGGCCGTCATCTCGGACGTGAGATTCTTGACCCTGATGTCATCTCCATCAGCAGAGAAGATGGCCTTGCTGGTCGGGAACAAGACCGAGGACGGCTCCATCGTCTCGAAGCGCTTGGCGTTGCCCCACTCTCCTGAACTGAGCGAGCCGCCCGCCAGGACCGAGAAGCCTTCCGACACGCCACGGCTGTTGGCCTCGGGGTCCTGTACAGACCAACTGGCGATGTCGTCCCCGTGCCGCTTGTGGATGACCTTGTCGAACGCCTCGGCCTCGATGTTCTCGTCGGACGTGGCTGCCCGCACCCAGGCCGCGCCCGCATCGTCGTCTTCCAGTTCCTCGTGGAAGTTATTGACGATCTCGACGCGAAGTGCCTGAAGGTAGGACGGACTCACGCTGTCACGGTCGCGCGGCAGCGGGACCTTCTGCTGGACATCGACATGCCACTTGTCGTCGGGCAGGTCACAGACGGGGATGCCCAGTTCGTACAGACGCGGCGTGTCGCCCTCTTCAACCTCGTAGAGGACCACGCGCGTCTTGCGCCGGGTGCGACGCATATTGCCTTCATCGTCAGCAAGCTCCGTGGGGAGCGTGGCCGAGAACTCGCCCACCCTCTCAAGTATGGAGAGAGTCTCGCCGTTGATGATCGTGTGTACGCCTTCCGGCTGGATCACCGTGAACAAGACTTCCAGGGCTTCGGCGACCTCGTCCTTGTTCATGTAAACGTCGCCCTGGAAGATCGTGCCTCGCTCCAGACCCACGGTGCGCTTAACGCGACGCTGGCCGTCGGCCTTGAATGAAACGGTGCCCGTCACGGTCTCGATGACGGCACTCTTACAAAGCGAAAGGACTTCCTTTTCGCCGATGCAGAACCGCCCGCGCTTGCGCGGATCGCCGCGCCTTGATGTCCTCCCGTACAGAGTGTAAGAAGCACTCAAGTCCTCAAACCCGCGCGGGTCGTTGTCCGTGACCCGAATGTGCGCGAGGCCACGAGACACGTGCTCGAACTCGACAAGTACATCGGTCGCGTCCGTGTCCCACGCATTGCCCAAGAGTTCCAGCGGTAAGAACGCTGACCCCCTTCGCCGGGCAACCTGGGCCAGCCCGGCCTTGTCCACCTCAAACCACTCGTTCTTCTTCGCCATGCGCTTCTCTCCTGCAAGAAGACCATGATGAATCTTGGGAGGCAGGGTTCCCCGTCGGTTCCCTTCTCAACCTGTCCGAAAGTAGAGTACCACAGTTCTACAGATTTGTCAATGATTTTCCATAACTTTTTATATGAGTCTCCACGGGGCGCACTACGCCACCCACATGGCTCTACCATGTATATCGGATTGGACCGGCTATTTCGCCAAGTTATTCGCCAGGGTTTTCCGGAGCGACCACAGGGGGTTTCTCAGGCGGAGCTTCCTTGGGATCTCCCGGGCTGGTCGCGGCCCGGTACGCAAGGTAGACGCCCAGGATCGCAGCCCCGATCCCACCAAGCCAGATCGGGTTGAGGAACCATGGCACACCCAGCTTGCTGTACTTGTCGTCAGCCTTGGGATCGCCACCGTCGCCGGTTCCCTGGGACGGGATGCCCTGGCTCTGGTGGACCGGGTCCATCGACGGACGCCAGCCTCTCATCATCTCCTGGTTGATCGTCTCCAGGCCCTTCAGCTTCACGTGGATACGCTCGTTGCCAACGTGAAGCTGAAGGTCTTTCTCAAACTGCTTGATCTCACCTCGGATCTCGACGAAGACCTTCTCGTGCTCCGAGTCACTCATCCGTGATCCATTTTCGATCTCGCGGTCACGCTTCTCCAGCTTTTCTTCAAGGCGGTCCATCAGATCCTGGAGACGCTGGGCGACTCCGGAGATCTTCTTATCCAGGTCCTTACTCTCACTTTCGATGCGTGCGTAGAGCTTGCCAACTTCTTCGGTTATCTTCTTGCGGACATCGCGGTCCTCTTCCTCGCGCTCTCGACGTTCCTTGTCGATAGCCTCGCGAAGAGCCCGCTCCTTCCGCTCGATCTCGTCTCGGCGTTCTCGTTCTTGTCCGTCCATGGTTAGTCTCGCAGGACACAGTCGTCCCCGCCTCGGATTCGATTGTAAACGAGATGGAGCCGCACGCCAACCGAAGAGATTATGTTGCGTAAGTAAGACCTTGCTTTTTACGGTCGGCGTTGATCTTGGAAATCTCTTTGTGGCGCTGCCGACCCTCGGGAGTTTCCTTCCAGGGCGTGCATCCGCCAACGCACCAGTCCGTGTCGACCGCCAGCTTGAGGCTGGCTTTGGCAAGAGCCGCACGGGCCTCGTACCCTCCGAAGAGGGTGGAGTTGAGCATTCACGTAGGCCGCAGACACCGTAGACAGCGAAGAAAATCTTCCCACGGTAGTCTGGCGGCCTGCGAGAGCATTCAGTGATCGCCGTTCGCCGAGATAGCGCCGATCTGGCTCAAGACCGTCTCGACGGTATCGGCAACGATCCGGCGGACCGCCCGAGCCTGCTTGCGCGTCAAGTCGGGCTTGCCTTTGCTCGTGGTCTCACGACGCACGGTCGCAAGCGAAATCTTCTCGATCCTGCTCTGCTGGGCATCGTCGAAGACCGGTTTCCGTCCACGCCGCTTCTTCTTTTTCCGGGCCATAGCTTTCCCCCCTACAGGTTTGTGCACATCCATGTGCAGGACATACCTGTATTATCGGATTGCGGGAGCAATTCCTTTAAGGAAAAATGGTGTAAAAATCCTTTTCTTGCTACTTTCCGCCGCAGGCCCGGGCTGCGTTGGCCACCGTGACCACCTCACGGACCTTGCGAATCGCCACGGTCTGGTCGGCGCTCTCCGGCGTGTGGTCCCGGATAATCGTGGCGAACGTCTTCCCCGCGTCCCGGATCAACTTGTAGGCGACGATGTCTTCGTCGTCCGGCGGGTGGTGGGTGAACCAGTTGTCCAGCATCTCGTCAGTGATCACTTGATTACTCCTCCTAAAGTTTCCCAGTAGGCTCCGGGGATTCCATCCTCCGGATCGGGCCACTCCCAGTAGGCCCAAATCTTCCGCCAGTCCGGATGCGTCTGATCCATCCGCCGCTCGGCCATCTCTTTGGCCACCTCCGGACTGGTTAGGTGCACGGCGGTGCTCGACCAGACCGACTTCCCGTTCTGGTTGTCCGTGATGTCCAGGTACTCGCTGCCGTCGGGACGCTGCTTACAGTCGACCGTGTAGCGCGTCGTCAGCCGAATGGCCCAGTTCGTCGTGCCCGTCTCTTCCGGGTAGAGGACGTGACCGCGCTGCGCGCCCCGGTGGCCGAGCAAGATGCGCGCCTCGTCCTGCTTGGCTATGAACCACCAACCGAGCGGCAGTCCGATAACGTACAGTCCGCCAAACTGAGAGGGGATGCGCAGGAAACCGCACTCATCGAACGCGTCCGTATCGTTGGTCCGATCCGTGTGCAGTTCCACCAACGGTGCGCATGTGTCGAAAGCGGCCACCCCGTCGTGTGCCTGGAACGCATAGTTAATCGCTCCCGGCGGAACGCCTGTGAACAGGGCGATCTTGGTAAGACGATCTGGCGGATTGGCCACGGCAACACTCATTCAGTCGGCGACCCAGGGCTTCGTCGCCTTCAGGAACGCCTCGACTTTTCCCAGGTCAAACCGGCGGTCATCATCGGACCGCACATGGGTCTCGACGTCAATCCAGATCGGACCGTCCTGGCACACGAAGGCGATCTTCTTCAGTTCTTCCTCGATGTTGTCCGGAGACAGGCCGCCTGCATAGCCACAGTAGACGCGGTTGCGCTCGACTTTGGGCCACTGGCCTGGAAGCACACCTGCGCCTCCGGACTTATCGAACAGTGGGGCCGCGTCGACGCCGTTACGCTGGGCAATGTCGAGCAAGTGGTTGTTCAGGTTGCCAAGCTGGAAGATCATCTGCGTCACGTTGACCGGGCGCAGGCGGCGCATGGACTCCATGAAGGTCGACGTGTCGATCTTCTTGATGTACGGCGAGAAGTTCAACTGGATGCGTCTGAACACCGGCCACACGTCGACCAGCCTGGGGTCCTTGATCATCGACCAATCACCCGCGCAGATGCCCCGTACCCACTTCCCGCAAACATGGGAAGACAGGTTCAGCTTCTCCTGCTTGCCGACCAGCCCCATGAGCCACTCGGCACTGGGAAAGCGGGGCTTGCTGCCCATGCCGCTGTCCGACATCAGAATGCCCCACTCGACGAACGGGTAGGCTTCCGAGAGTTCGATGAGGCACTTGACCTCCGTGCTGTCGTCGGCTCCCGTGATTGTGACCCGGTTCAGGATCTTCTTCATGGTTATCCTTTCAGAATGCCTCGATCCACCAGTTGCTGTAGGCCGTTGAAGCGCGGCGCAGGAACATCATCTCTCCAGATCCACTGCGTATGCTTCGTGGACTCCGGATTCTGCGGCAAAATCCCCAAGTACGGCTTCGACTGGAGGATCGCGCACACGAAATCGTTCTCGTAGTCGACGTAGGTCATCAACGGCCGGTCGATTTCGACCATGATACCTACCTCTTCCAGGACCTCGCGGATGCCGGTCTGCTCGATAGTCTCGGTTCCCTCGACATGACCACCGGGAAACTGCCACAAACCGTTGTACGGCTCGGCAATCCGCCTCGAAAGCAGGTGCTTCTCGGCCCTGAAGTCAACGATGCGTACCGCGACACTGACCGTTTTGCGTACGGGCGGAGGTTTCATACTCATTACATCGGATTGGGACGCCTAAATCGGCAGGTTTTCTATGACCTGGGCTATTTTCGGCAGGTGCCGTCGGCCTTACGACCGTGTTTGCAACGCTTCCGGTCCTTGAACCAGCGCGGATCTGTACCGAAACCCAGTGAAAGTGACGGTGCGGAGATGGCCTTCCCGGAAGTGCCGCCGGAAGACATGCCGCCGCCGTTCCCCATGCCCCCTCCGCCGCCCATAGACCCACCAGAAGAGGCCCCGGCACCACCACCGGTACCTCCGGTACCCCCACCTGCGGCCTGTTCTCTGAGCGCCTTGTAGAGCTTTCCACGTGTAATTCGCATGGCGACAGTATAACAGAGCCAAAAATTTCAGAAAAGGGGTGTCCCGGAATTTGTAAGACAGCCTGAGCCAACATGTTACAGAATTTCGACGCGGATTATTTCGGAATCGCTGAAATCTTTGACCTGGGAATTTCCCAGGTGCCTGGACGCGCTTGAGGAGTAAGTAAAGCGATAGGGGCGACAAAGACCTTATTTACCTTGTCAACTAAGTTGAATCCTGGACAGGACTTGCGCCCACGAAAAGATACGGTAAGGTCTTTACGCCACTTGGGGCCTTAACTGCGCCTCTTTCTCAGGCCGTCTGGCGGACACGTTCGACCAGGAAGTTCAGGACGCGCAGGAAGCCCGCCATGTCGGTCCCGGCCGGGTTTGGACCCTGGGACGGCGGCAGCATCTCGCGCGCCACGTTCAGGCAGACGCGCTTCATCTCCTGAACTGCTACGCCCTGCATCTCAGCCTTCAGCGGGCCGAGCGCCTCCTCCAACGAGTCGAGGTTGACCTGGGCTTCGTCCCGATCCTGGTCCGCCCCGTAAGCGTACAAGAACAGTTGGTCAAGCAGATCCTCACCATCGGCCATTGCCATGGTCGGCCGCTCGGCTTCGTCGAAGAACTCTTCGATGCGCTCTTTCGTTGCGTCGTCAATAGGCATTGGACTCTACACTCCCTGCCTCAGGTCGAGGCACTTTTTTGTGCATGCACAAATGAATGTCCCTGATCGCCCTTCCGCTGGTCTCGGGGTACGCCATCGGAAGGACGCGCCTAACTTCCTCCTCTAACTTTTGTTGCCCTGGCTCACTATCCACGTGGATGGCGTACTCCAACCACGTTCCGTCTTCCCATAAGACGTAGAAACGTGCAAGGGTGTAACTCTCTTTGCCAATAGCCTGACCTGGAGGTGGGCCAAGAATCCAGGTGATCGCAGTATTATTTAACTTTGATCGCGTGCACACTCGTGTCTTTCCTTGGTGTACCGCATTCCACGTATTTGCAAGGTCAGGCAACCGCTTATGCGCGTCGTTGTACGGGTCTTCAACACCAGACTGCTTCATGTAGAACCCAAGCTCATTAGCCGTGGGAGGTGTTCTCCCCTCATCCATGTACTTGATCAGATACCCCAAAACGCGCGTGCACAAATCCGAAAGGTTTGGCAGAAGTTTCCGGTAAGCCTCAATGCTGGTCGGTTTAACCACGAGGCTCCCCGTTCGGCGTCTTGGTCAGATCAGGAATCATGTACGGGTTGATCCGGAACACGGACGTGTCGGCGAGGCCGAAGCGGACCTCCATGAGCGATTCGTTTTCCGGCGTGGGCTCTCCCGTCGTCGGCCGTAGCTGCCACCAGACCCGATCCCAGTAGCTGCCGTACTGATCGTTGCCGCCCCACAGATCGTAGTGCCGGTTCCACAGCGCACCCATCCACATGTCGCGCATAGCTTCGTGACCGAACGCTTCCTCGGCGTCGTGGTGACCGAAGACCGCGAGGATGAGCGCCTTGTTGTCGTGGAAGTTGTCAGACTCCACGATCCAGTAATTGTGCTGCCAGTCCATCCCGTCGACCCAGACCTCGCCGTAGTAGCCACCCTCCGGGTGACCGAAGCGTGCGACCGGGACGGCCGGGTTCTCGCGCGCGAGCCCATTGTACTTTTCGTACGCGGCCTCGATGAGGTTGTAGCCGTTGGTGAAGTGTGTAGCGAATCTGACGAGCATGTAAGAGTCCCTACCCGTGTTATCGGATTGGGAAGGCTATTTCAGCAATAATTATTGGAGATTCCACGAAACGGCCCACCCGTCGCCCGGTTTGCCTTCTCCGTCGACTTCGTGGTAGCTGGTGGCCGGAATTTCGTCGATACTCTCAAACGCGGTCGCGGAGGGCGTCCCAAAGGCCGAGACCAAGGCCCGGTACGACTTTTGAGACGTCACATCCGCTTCGACCGTCTTCACGCCCCACTCTTTCAACGACTGGGCTGCTTTTTGGGCCAGGAGCGTACCGTAGCCCCGGCCGCGATGTGCGGGCTTCACAAAAAGGTTGCCCAGGTGGGATTTCGTGTCGTCGAGAGTCTCAGTCGTCACGTGGCCGACTTCTTCGCCCGCAAGGTAGGCGCGAAGAGTCAGACCGCCCCAGGGAGCCTTCATCACCTGGAAAGTGAGGCCCCGGGCTTCGTTGAGGACGGTTCGGATGGCGCGTCGGGAATCCATGGCGGAGAGTATACCCGGATCACCAGATCAGGTAAAATAGGTCCCACCGAATGGCGTCGTCAGTCATTCTTCGTCATGCCCCACAGCCTGGAACTGGCGGTCGCGACAGTACACCCGAACCAAGCTGTCCCTGATAACTTCGCCCGCATGGTCTGTCCAACGAAAATGGCACTGGGCACACTCCCGAACGGGAATCGACACGATTAACTGCTGTGCGTCCTTACCGGAGCCCTGCTGAAAAATGTCCGGAGTCCACTCCGTCGAAACTTCAGCACCGAGGCACTGCGGACAATGCAGCATCTCCTCATAATCCGCATTCGATAAATCAACTGGGTTATCCACGCTTCCTCCTCTTCGTCGGCTTGCGACGAAAACTCCACTCGTCGAACCCGCGCTGCTTGATGCGGTCGTCGTTGCCGACCTCGCCCATATCGCGGTCGGCCATGCCAAGCACGCCGGACAGGTACATGTGGATCTCCTGGCAGGCGGTATACGAGTCCTTGACCTTCATAAAGCCATAGTCTTTGAGTCGCGGATTGAGGATCAGCTTGCACTTGCTCTTCTTCGATGACCAACCGCTGAACCAGCCCGATAACCCCGCCTTATCTATGTGCAGGAAGCACGGCACGCGGTACCGCACGAACATGGGCAAGAGGAAGCCCCACGAGTTCAGATCGAAGAAAGTTTTGAAGTCCACGTCGGAAATTCGCCGCCGCCAGGAGAACGCCCGACGGCTGTTGACATGTTCTCGTTCCTCCGGAAGAATCTCGTCCAAGTAGGCCATCAGCGGTTCCACTGTGTAGAAGAACTGCGTGGGATTATTTTCGATGGTGTCCAGGAGTTGCGTGACCTGGACATGCGGGTAGATCTCCCCGCAGAACCCCACAACGCGCCATTCGATCACGTAGTTCTTCTGCTTGTGCGAAGAACTGTGCGAGTAGAGCCGCAGGTGCCGCGCATCATTCAAGGTGACGTTCACCTCGGATTTCTTGCGCTGGTAGACGCACGTCTTGTCGACGCCGTGCGCCAGGGCCGTGTCGTAGTAGTCGTGGAATTTCGAGATGATCAGCATCAGGAGGGTGCGATTTGAAGCACATCCTCGACGCCGCTGCCGTCCTTCTTCTGGCGGCGGGTGACCAGCGCCATAATGGGCATTCCGAGGGCCTCTTGAACCTCCGCAGCAAACTGACCGCGAGGTCCCTGCATGCCCACAGCAACCGGCCCGAACGGCTCTCCGATCAGCAGGACGGCCGAGTCATGGATCTTGGTCTTCTGCTCGTCAGTGATCTTCAAATCGTTGTGCACTTCGATCAGCAATCCCGTCGTCTGGTCGCCGGTCACGGGCGGATTGACCAGTTCGGGCTCGAACGGAACGAACACGCCGTTGTGCCGGTCTCGGTTGGCCTGCATCTGATCAGCGGTGTATCCGATGATGAAAACACCCTCGACGTCGTCCATGTAAATGCCGTGCGGGATCACGGCGGTCAGCGGAGTCTTCGATCCGTCGGGAACGCCTTCCGGCCAGATGTAGCCGTACATGAACTCCAGATCTGGAGGGCATTTTGCGCTCGGCAGCTTGAAGGGACCGACGAAGCCCGGAAGCTGCTGCTCCAGCGGTGGAGCGAATGCGAAGTGCTCGTCGTCCTTGTACTTCTCCTGCAAGTCGGCCGCCGTTTGCTCCGGTGTACGGCCCCGGAGACGCTCAATATCTACCCGGCGTTCGTAGACACTATCCGACGAGGAGTACAGGCGAATGTAAAAAATACCGCGCAGCATCAGAAACGTCTCCCGGTCGGCCTGTCCTCGTTTTTACACGGCAAACGGGAGACCGTGAACGTGTCGATGACCTTCCCGTCGCGGACGCGGGCGTAGCCCCAGCACTTGGTCGGACCCTCGGCATCGACGCAGGGCCACTCCCAGGTCCAGCACTCGTCCTGGTCGGTGAAAAACAGTGTGAAGAGGCACCAAACAGGCAGCATGAGCGGGTGCACGGTGTACACCCGGCGCATACGGCCGTTGGTCGCGGCCTCCAGTTTGACCTTAATCCCCAGGGCCTCGGGAGGAACCACCCCGAACTTTGGTTTCGTGATCTTCATGCCTATATTATCGGATTTGGGAGGCAAAATAGCCAAGTTATTTCAGGCTGGGGCGATCAAGTTCGACCCCAGAACTACTAACTTTCCGCAGTTTTATGTCGTAATCCACGCCGGACCTTGTATTTCCCCGCCCAGCCTCGATGACGATTCCGCCGACCATTATCAGGCCTCGTGCGGGTGGACGCCGGTCAACCCAATGAACAGTTCGATGGCGTCAGCAAGGATCTCGAATTCAATCTTTCTGCGCTCTTCCTGGTCGGCCTTGAAGTCCGTCTGGTCGGTGCTGACACGCGGCTGCTGGACAGCGCTGATGTTTTCCATGCACCGCTTGAACAGCTTCTCGGCCCGCCGGATCTCCGGGCTGTGCCCGTTGCCCATGAAAATCTGGCGAGTCAACTCAGGAAGCTCCGGTGCGTCCATCAGAGGCTGTCCACGATTTCGTCGTGAACCTCGGCCGGGATCTGCTCAGTCACGCCCAACCGCTTGAAGGTGTTCCAGGCTTGGCGGCCCTCTTCGGAATGGTTAAGGATCTCAGTGCGGTGGCCGTACTCGCTTTCGCCATACTTGACTTCGACCCAGTCCAGGTACACGTGCGAGCGTTCAGTACAAAGCGCCCGCAGGTATTCGACGAAATGTGCCCGCTGGCCGTCGCCCTGGTCGCTCTCGGCCCAGCCCTCCTTGCTGCCGTCCGGCGCGACCATGAAGCTCCTGTAGCGATTGACGCCGTCCTAAACGATCTCGGTGACGAGCATGCCTAATTCAACGGCCTGGGTACGGGCCTTGTCGAGTTGGGCACCGTGGGCCGTCACTACGATAGCGTGGTGGAGAACGTAGCTCATACCTGTGTTATCGGATTGGGGCAGCTATATCTCTTGGTAATTTTGAAAATTAGTAAACCGAACGGACCCTGACCACCTCCCCGTACTTCGAGGCCTTGTCCCGGGCCTATTCCTCGCAGTCCGCTTCGACCCGGTAATCGCGAGTGTACTTCGAGTCGGCAGGCTTCACCGTGACCAGGAAGTGGTACCGGATATGCTGACAGTGGATGTCAAGATTGGTCAACGCTGCGGTCATTTCTCTATCTCCAAGAAGATCGAAGTGTTCTCTCCAACGTACGCCACAACCACGTTGAAGTCAAAAAATTCGTCCGCAGTTTTCCTCAGCGACAGCTTGAGTCATCTGCGCGCAAAGTTCTTCCTCGATAGTCGGGCGTGGGCGGACCCAACCCCAGAGCTTCTGGACGTGGACCCAGGAGCCCTTCCCGACGACGATCTCGTAAACCCTAGACAGGAAGAGGATGGCCCTGTCCTTGAACGTCGTCACGCAGTAGTAGATCTGAAAAGCGGATCAGCCACAGTACTCTCCCAGCGCCAGCATCGCAATGCCGATCAGAATCCAGACCCACCCGTAGCTGTCACTCATGGTTTCTTCCAGACCGAGGTCTTGAAGTAGCACTTACGCGAGCAGTAGATCCGAATACCCCACTGCTGAATGCTGATACGCAGTTGCTTGCGCGTGAAGCTCTTCTTGCAGACCGGGCAGGTTTTGGTCTCTTCAATGGTAGTTGTCATCAGGTTCTCCTATTTTACTCGCGAGCCATCACACCCAACGCTTGCCATACCAGCTTTCCGATCTCGTTCTCAATCTCGTCTTTGATCCGCTCGAACAGGGGCTTCTGGTGCCGCCGTCCCCAGCGCCACGCCGTGCGGGCCTGCTGGTGAATACGCTTCTTCCTAATCCGCCGCCGTGCCTGCAACTGCGTCCGCTGAACGAAGTTCTCTGGTGGCACCCACAGCAGCGGCCGATGGAAACCATGCAGGATGTAGGACAACTCCCACACCCACCGGAAGCGGCTGGGGCAGTCGACCATAGGCCACTCACGAGACTTCCATCCCCGGAGGTCATTCATACCTATATTATCGGATTGCGGGGGCTGTTTCGGCAAGAATTTCTGGATCGGGCGAGTCACGTGGGCAGTTTGGACAGGTTCGGACCCCACTTCCAGTCAAAACCTTTGATCTGGGCACGTCTTATGAGACGGACCAAGGCTCCCATCTCGCGCTTCCGGACGGACTCGTCGAACACCCGGCGCTCCGGGCTTTTGCTGGCCGGGACGGTCATCGTCTTCGGAGGCAGGCAGATCTTGCGAATATTCTTCGGCGTGCAGTACAGCAGGCCCCACCCGTGCTTCTCAACGTCCTCGGCCTCCAGGACGCCCGGCTGGCACATGTACCAGCGTTCCTGGCCGACGCCAAATCCTGGGTTACGGTACTTCTTCCTGCGGTCGGAGTAGAAATCCCCCTTGGTCGCCTTGCACTCGACCAGGATCGACCAGCCGTTGCCGAGCCACCCGAACGCGTCAGGCTCCTCCCCAGCGTGCATCGGAAACTCAGACGCGACGGCCTTGCAGTGTTGGATGGTGAGCCACTTGATCGCGCGGCGAACCAGTTCGTCGTGGTCGAGAACTATCGGCTCCGTCATACAACACTGGCCGGATCGTCTCCGGGGCCGCCCGCGATACGCTTCTCCAGTCGGTCTGCCTGCTCCCGGAGAGCCTTCATCATGTCCTCGCGGTTGGCGTTGGAAATCCACTGCATGTTCTTGCCGTCGCCGCCGAACTCGAACATCAGTACACAGAATCCCCAGTCTGGAGGGCAGTAGCTTTCTTCGATGTGGCTGGCGAGCTTCTGAAGACCGGCGCGGACCATCTCGTGGTACAGGTTGAACGCTTTCTTTTTGTCGTCGGTCCTGGGCAGATACACCTCCCGTCACGGTCCGTCATCAGTCCGTATCCTCACGCAGCTTGCGTATGGCGTGGACGGGGAGCTTGCCCTTGTGAACCCAGACCCGCCATTCGTCTCGATCCAGTCGGAAAGATTTCAGAGCCTGCACGAGGCCGATGTCCACAACCATCTCGTCGACAGGATCGACCGCGTACCGACTCGCAGCTTTTTGCGCGAGAGTGATAGTGATCGCATGAACATACAAGGTCCCCCACAACCTACCACGCCGGGGGCCGCGCGAACGGTTCAAGCGTACCCAGCCGCTCGCAATCACACGGTCGATCAGGAACGGGTTGTACGATCCTGGAAGATGCTGCTCCTCTCGTGGCCGACCCCTCTTCTGCGGATCAGCCTTTGGATGAGCATCGAATTCTTCGACCTGGGCGGCGGTCAGCCCAAACCGCTCTGGCTGTTCGCGGATGATCTTGGTGTGTTCCGGCCTCGGTTCTCCAGGTGGGCACACCTCGACGCCGCTGCCCGGATGGTACCAACCGAGCGTCCCGGAAATCTCGGGCGGCGCGTCACAAAGGGTTTGGCGGATAGCGTTCACCAGTCCACCCGGGTCAGCGTCTTCTTCAGATCAGACTGCCGGTAGACGTGGTCCTCGACGACACACCCCACGCAGACGAGCTTCTTCCGGCGTAGCCACATGCCGCGATCCCAGCACCAGATCTTTCCGTTGCACCCATACCGGCTGCACGGCACATTCTTGGGCTGGTACCCACAGATCCTAGATCGGCCTCTGCGTCTCGTGCGGAGCATACAAGTCACTCTACCGTACCAATGAAGCCAATGCCAGAAGGTTCCCTGACGGGATCGCGGGCACCCAGGCCCCGTGACACGCCGATTACGTTGGCTACTTCGAGACTCTCTGGGGTGCCCCGCCGTATGACGAGCCCGTCAAAGAAGTTGGACCTCGATACGTAGACCCGGTCCCCATCCTTGCCTCCCGGCTGAGTGTACCAAGAGCCGTCGAACTTGAACCGGCCTCCGTTCTTCAGGGTTCTCCAGCCGCTCCAGATTTCCCCTTCGCAGTAGCTGTCGTATTTAGAGACGGCCATCAGAGTCACCACGCAATGTCGATAGTTACGGTCACCTTAACCAGGGCTGGGACCCAGAGATAGGTGACGCCTTCACCTGCCTTAAAAAATACAAACGCAGTCCGAGACTCATAATGCGCATTCCGTTCGTGCGCCGCCGGATTGAACGAGATATCCACCGTGTTCAGAAGCGTGAACATCCGGTAGGTGTGCGTACCGGGCATGACAGCGTGTACACCGACGTTGTCCGGAAACTCCTTGATGTACTTCTTGATCGGGAGCCACGCCACAACGTTCTTGTCCCGGTCGTAGTAGCCGATCTCCTGGTCACTGAATTTCATCTAGGTTACCCCGCGTCAAACATGACGTCGCCGTTCGGACTCATCCGTCGCGGTTTGACGGCCTCGAAGTCCCCGTCGAAATCGAGGAAATCAAACTTCGGTCGGAAGTCGCCGTCACCATCGGAGTAGATCGCCACCTCGCGACTGCTGCCGATGTTGCCCAGGTACTGCATGTGCTGAAGCATCGACAGGAAGTCCGGAACCCAGCGCCGACGACAAGTCATCTTGATCGTCACAGTCACATCTTCAGGAGTGGGCATCAGTCCCTCGCCTTCTTGATTAGTTTCAACAGCGCCTTGCACCAGCCCATCCATTTGTCGAGACGTTCCTGGGCCTTCTCGATCTGCCACGGGCGGTTCACGTCCGCTGCCTTCGCGTTGTCGAGCCAGCCCTGAGACTTCGACACCATGCCATGGACGTACCGCATCAGCCCGTCGATGTCGTTCTGCGTCTGCGGCTTCCCGCAGTCCGGACAGTAGAGCGTCGTGCGGACCCTGCCGCAGCACCGGTTCCTTGCGCGCTTGCGCACCATCAGACTCGACCCGCCTCCTTGCAACCCTGGCAGTACGCCTTGCGTCGCTTCCAATCGACGGACCAACCTTTACGCTGGGCCAGCCTAACACTCCTCCCGGTCGCCAGGAATGTCCAGAATTTCCAGGTCCGGGTCAGGCGTGGCGCACGCTTCGTCAAAATCCTTTGCCGCCAGACTCAGCAGCCAGTCCAGAAATGACTCCGCGATGGGGTTTCCCCGAACCGCGTCGAGAATGTCGTACATGACCTCAGTGTGTTCCGGACCCGTGCGGAACGAGACGACCTTCATGTCGATGCCGAGCTTCCGGCACAGCGCAGCGCCCATGGCAACCATACGTTTGGCTTCGTCACTAGCCACTGTGTCCTGCCTCCCGTACGTACTTGGCGACGTCGTGCTCAACCATCATCGCCACCAGATCCTCGAACGAAACGTCCGGTCGCCACTGCAAGACCATACGGGCCTTGGTCGGATTTGCGTGCAGGACGTGAACTTCCGCCGGGCGGAAGAACTCGGGGTCGATGACGATGTACTTCTCGTAGTCCAGATTGACCACTCCGAAGGCGGCCTTCACGAAATCTCGAACTGAGTAGGTCTTGCCGGAGCCGACCACGTAGTCGTCAGGCTTCTCCTGCTGGAGCATCAGCCACATGGCCTTCACGTAGTCTCCGGCAAAGCCCCAGTCGCGCTTGGCGTCGAGATTCCCCAAGTGGAGTTTCTCCGCCTTACCTAGACTAATGGCCGCCGCGCCCCTCGTGATCTTTCGAGTCACGAACTCCACGCCCCGACGAGGGCTCTCATGGTTGAACAGGATGCCCGAACACGCGAACAGTTTGTAGGCTTGTCGGTACATGCGGGTGAACTGGAAGCCTGCCACCTTGCTGATCGCGTAGGGTGATTGGGGATCGAGCGGTGTCTCCTCACTTTGTGGGGCGTCGGTCGAAGCGTTCCCGAACATCTCACTCGTGCCTGCAAAGTAGAAACGACAGTCCGGTGCGAGATGCCGCAAAGCCTCCAACAGATGCAATGTGCCGACGGCGTTGATCTGGAACGTATCGAACGGAGAGTCGAACGACTCCTTGACGAAGCTCTGGGCTCCGAGATGGTAGCACTCGTCCGGCATCACGTTCCGCACCACGTCGAATACGCTGGCGTAGACCTGCAAATCTCCGCTGTGCAACACCAGATCGTTCGCAATGTGGTGGATGCGACCTGCCCGATCTGCCGGGTCTTCGACAGCCGCTCTCCTGACGAGCCCGTGAACTTCGTAGCCCTTCTCCAGCAGAAGCTCAGACAGATACGATCCATCCTGCCCCGTGATTCCAGTAATGAATGCTCTCATGGTCGGCCCCAGCCCCTTCGGCCATCCGGTCACCCCGGCGGCATGTCGTCCGGCTCTCCAGTGTTTAGATCGAGGTGCTCGCCTTCGCCCTCATCTGGATACTCGGACAGACCCGCAGTCCCATGGACGCGCAGATCGGTTTCGTGGACCAGCTTGTAGAACTCCGCCCACATCGACTCCTCGTACTCCTCGGCCGACATGTCGTCAGGCGGAGCGGTCTGAGCCCCGATCTTCTGATTCGGCGTGCCGGTCTTCTCGTCGTGGTAATCCGCGAAGGCACGCAGCGCCTCGCTGAGACCGCCCTCGAAATCGTCGGGCAGTCTGAAGTACAGCATGCCGAAGTGAAGGATCTTCATCACGCCTTCTCCAGGTTCATCAGCATCTCGATGGCCTCGCTCAGCAGCGACCTCGGGATCGACGTATCTTCCCACCAGCCGTCTGCATCCTCCAGCATCGACACGCCCAGCACAAAGCCGTTTGGCTCGCCCCGGGTGAGGCAGGGCCTCGGGTAGGTGCCAATAGACAGCAGCGGCCACTCCGCGTCGCTTGGACGGTAGATCCGCTTCTCCAACATCTGGTCGAGTGACTTCACCGGCCGGGCCAGGATGTCCAGGTCCTCAACTTTGACGCGGGTCCACTCGATGCTCATACCCATGTTATCGGGACGGAGGGGCTATTCGGGCAGGTAAATTTACACGGCGGCTTTTCTACCTCGCTTTCGCTTGGCCTTGATACGGTCGATGGCGTCGAAAACGATCCGAAGCTCATCGAGGTGCTTCCAGCGTTCGCGCCACTGCTCGGCCTCCTGCAACGCAATTGCCAACAGGTTCGCGCGCCGATCCGCGTCGCTGAGGATCTCCACGGTGGGAAAGTACGCCCCGCCCTGGGACGTGGGATTCTCCGTGTAGAACGCGCGCACGACTGTGGGCTCCTGCTTCCCCATGGGCTTGCGGTAGATCGTGACTTCGATGTTCCGGATGAGGAGCCGCGCCTGCTCCAAGCGATGATCGTTGGCTGCGCTATGATTATCCCAAGTGAAGAAACTGTGCATCGGACTCTTCTTCGCGTGTGCTCGTCGCAGAACCTCCTCGGGGAGAATCCCGCCCTCGTCTTTCCGGATGGTTTCGAGTTCCTGACCGATGTCGTTGGCCAGCGCTTTCTGTACCTTCGTGTACCGAGATCCCTTTTTGAAATTGTACTTCGCCATGATGACCTCCAGGAAAAAGTTGGAGGGAGGACCCCTCCATGGAGCCCTCCCTCGCAACCAAGAAACTACCCAGCCGCAGCGCTGTGCGACTTACGTGTCTTGCCGCCGCTGGCGACCTGGAAGCCGCCCCACGTGCCGCCCTTCTCCGTACGCCATTCGCCGAGGCCGACGGAGATACCCGCTTCCGCCAGCAAGTTCACGATGGTCGTCTCGTCGATACGATCCGCGTTGAACAGGATCGACACATTGGTCTTCCATCCCGCAGGGAACTCCCCTCGGTAGCGAAGATCCATTGGACGTGCCGGGCCTACCGATCCATGCCTAACTGCCACTTCTGTCAAACCAACCCTCAACGCTGGAGACACAGCGCTGCCTACCCAACCCAAATTCAGATCATTCCCCTTCCGGCGGAATAATGGCGGCTATCAACATCTCTCCAAGTTTTGGCCAGTACTCCTTAAATTTGGAGCCGCCTTTGATATACGTTATCCTGTAGCCACTATCCTCAGCCGAGTTCGTAGGCCCATTTTTAATGGCGACCCACCCATGCGCCTCCCAGCACTTCAACACCTCGACACGCTGCAAAGTTCGCAACTCAAACTCCGCCACGGCCAACTGATTGTGGCTGAAGTAGCAGTCGTTATCTTCGCGCCACAGGCAAGTTCGTTTGATGACGTCCAGGATGACGTTCTCTCTCAGCATTCCAACCAAGAGAGGCATTGCCATAAGACTGGTCAGGATATCGATCTGCTGCTGCTTGTCTGTTGTGAATTTGTGCTCCGCCAAGATATCCAACACAGCGCGAGTCAGACTCAACGCAGCGAGCCGACGCGTAGAGCCGCTGTTCAGAGGGACCTTGGTAACCGTGATACTGTCTCTACCCATAATAATATCATCGGATTGGCCGAGCATCCTGCTCAGACCAAATCCGAAAAATATTTGGAGACCGCTGAATTTTAGGATCAGCGCAACCTGCGCCCGGTGCCGCCACGGTCCAGTTCTCCCCAGGGGAAGTACCAGATCTCGAAGTCGTCCGGGAGGTGCTCCGCCAGCCGCTTCGCGACGTGATTTGCCTTCCGGGCGGCCATACGCTGCTCGAAAGCCCACGGCGTGAGGCTGGCCATGCGCTTCGTAACGTCGATGCGCCCGGCAAACTGCGGGGGTCCTTCCATGCCAACGTCGAGGTGGTAGGTGTCCGGATCGACACCTTCCTGGCTGGCGAAGCTGAACTGACCATCTGACCACTTCCAGGCGTCGAAGTCCTTGGAGCCGCTGCGGTAGTGGCCGATGTCGGTGTAGTGCTGAGGAGCGGCCTCGCAGAGCAGCTTACGGATGACTTGGCGGGTGGAGTCCATCAGTACATTCTCTGCCCAGGCCTGCCGCGTTGCTGCCCGCTGAAGTACCAGACCGCCTCGACCTCGGGGAACCGGTCGACGAGCCGCTTCACGACGACCTTCGCTTTCCGTGCAGCGATGGGATTGTCGAGCAGGTCCCAGGCCGTGATGCTGGCCTCGCGCCGCTGAGGGTCGTAGCGTCCGCCGAAGTCAGGAGCGCCCTGAGTGTCGTAAATCAGGTTGTGGAACTTGTTCGGATCGACGCCTTCATCGCTGGCAACGCGCAGCCGACCTTCGTCCCAGATCCACGCGTCGGTACCTTCGCCGTGGCCGACGGTGAGGTAGTTGGCGGGGGCTTCGTCCAGGACCGCCTCGGCCCGGACCAGGGATTTGTCCTGGATCTCGTAGCCCTCAACGGCACCGACGTTCGCATAGTCGAAGCCTTGCAGGACCGCAACTTTCTGTTCGGCGAACCGACCGTGGACGATGTAGTAGGCAGCCTGCCCAACGACCTCGGTGAACAGCGCAGGCCGGGCTTCCACGGTAGCCAGCTTGGCGTGCGTGTTGTACGCGGCGAGTTCCCCACGGAGTGTGAACGGCTGACCGCGGGCGATGTGCGTGAAGTAATCGTGGACGGTCCGGAATAGCAGATTGTCCTCGACGCTGAAGACCGGGTGCTCAGAATCTCCGCTGTAGATTTTTAGAACGCCTGTCTCGCGGAAGTCCCGCTGCATTTCTTCAGACGACTCGTACGGGTCCTCGTCCGTGTACTCGACACGGGACCGGCCCAGGAACCGGCGAAACAGAATTTTGTTGCTGCTGTTGAGCGCCTCCCAGTGGCGGGCCGCGTCCGGGTCGTAACTGGGAGCCTCCTCGTAGGCGTCAGCGACGAGCCGCGCGTACTCGTTAAAATCTTTAAGTTCGAGCTTCTCGCGCACGTCCGCTTCGAGAAGCAGCTTCCGGATGGCTGTGCGGGTAGCGTCCATCAGATCTTCACGTCCTTCCGCAACGAAATGTGGACACCGGGGTTGATCTCGTCCAGCTTCAACCTGAGCTTGATGACCTCGACCTGATGCGGCCTGAGATTACGATCCCGCGCGGCGTAGAACGCGGCGTCCTTCGGGCTGTCAGCAACATACGTACCTGCCCGCAGAACGTCGTAATCACTGCGCTTCGGACGACCGTGATACAGTTCGACGGTCCCATCGAGCAGGATCGGGATGCCGTGGCGCTCCAGGTACTCGCCTACGGTTTCCTTGCCGAGAACCGGGTGGTCGAGCCAGACGCGGTTCAGACCCCCCTCGTCGTCGGCATCAGCCTCGTAGAGGATCTTCCGGATGGCTTGGCGGGTGGCGTCCATCAGCGGCCCTCGATCTTGTCCGCGACGTTCACCATCTGCGAGAGCATGTTCCGGTAGCCGCCGCCGTGTTCGATGTTGGGGACGTCCGCGCTGTGAACCGCATCGATCTCGGTCTCACCGCGCTGAAGCGCCTCAATCGCCCGGTGGTGACCGTCCAGTATGAACCAGGCAGCGCGCTTTTCGAGCTTGCTGACCAGGAGCGGACTCTTAGCAGCATGGTAGGATAACTCCCCTTTCTCGATTTCACTGAAGGTTTTATCAATCTTCGGTTCCCAGGCGTACAGGCTGCGCAGCCGGACGCGCCAGGGTTTTCCCTTGATCGCGGCCTCAGCCAACAGACGCTTCACAAGATCGGGTGGGTAGCCCCGGTCAGAGCAGCCAGGAGGGGGTGCGGAGATCGAGCCGTCGCCGACCTGTTGGAAGACGCCGCGACCCTCGTTGAGGATGGAGCGAATGGCTTTGCGGGTGGGGTCCATCAGTCGTTTAGCATCCGCCGGGATTGTCCTCGTGGAATGAACTCGTCAGGTCGGCGTAGTGCATCGCAGTCAGTCTTCCTTGCCACCGCATACGAGGGCGTTGTAGGTCAGCGCCACAGTCAGCAGGTTGTTGTGCTCGTAGGACAGCTTGGGGATCTCCAGCGACCGGAGGGTCATCTGCGGCTCGCCGTCGATGTAGAGCATCCATCGGCCGGTGCGCACCGGCTCCCAGTCCGGGGAGTCCGGGCTGGTCTCGATGAGGTCGTTGCCGTCCCGGTCGAGGAACTTCAGCACCATCTCGGGGACACGGCTCAGCAGGATCTGCCGGAACGAGACGGGCACCTCGAAGGCGACCCCCTCGTCGCGCATGTACTGGAGGACTTTCTCAGTGGCCTCTTCACCGATCCGGTCAGCGAGGTTCTGCGCCCACGGGTGGTCCATGGTCATCAGGTCGTAGGGCGCAGCGTCGAGGATCTGGAAGACGTTGCTGGGCTTCGGGAAGGGCATGGCAGGTCTCCTGGTAGGTGGCAGATAGTATACCCGACCACCGGACAGGAGGCCAACAGTCAGATATCAGGTCCCGATCTGGTCGGCGTCCACGTACTTGACCTGCTGTCCGCAGCCGATGCAACGGTCGAGCATCTCGATCCGTCCGTCGTCATCCCGGCGGAGCAGCAGTGTGCCCACCACGCAGAACGGACACTCCCGCGAGAACGAGTCTGCCCGCACCGGCTCCAGGTCAGCGTAGTAGATCCGGAGGATAGGCTTCTCGATGTTACTTGGCTTCGTCGGCTCAAGTTTCGTCGAAATCAGCACCCGGCTGTAATAGTCGCCCCGGAACCCCTCAGAGTCGAAACGGGTCCGCTTGGGATCGATAGCATCCGTCGGGTCCATGTAACCCACCCGAGCGCCTGCGTCCTCCAGATGACCGCCGATGATACGAGCCAAGGTGGTCTTCCCGCAGCCGAGGATACCGCTCAAGGAGATCTCGACCATGCCGTGGCCTTCGACGTTGCAATCTTTCACGAGCGCATCCACCTTCTCGGCCATCTCCGGAGAGAAGACCTCGTTCCCACGAACAGTGCTCTCCAGGATCTCGTCCTGCGCGCCGTACACGCGGTCTACCAGCTTCTTCCTGTGATCGTCGTCCATCGCTACTCCAAGTTGATCGGATCTTCAAGGTCATTCATAGTCAGTTACTCCTCAAGAATCTCCGGGTCGTCCAGAACCAAGCCGACGGCGACCCCGGCGGCCAGCCCCCACTTGAACTCGTCCATAAACTCAGGCATCTCAGCGTCACGCGCGAGAAGATCCGTCTGCGGGTACACCGCTTCAAGCGCATCGAACATCCGGATCATCGCCAAACTTTGCTTGGCGTCCGGCCCGTACAGCCCGATCCCGTTGAGGCTAAGGCGAACCATGTCGAGCGCAGCTTCGATGATGTGGGTAGTCGCCCTGTCCCCGTACTGCTCACGGAATGCCTGCATCGCCTTCTCAGCGACCTGGATTACCATCTTCTTCCCGCTGGTCAAGGTGACGATCCGGCACGTGGACGGCAGGACTAAGTTCCCGTCAGCGTCAAAAGATGACTGGTTGAGCTTGCAATCCCACAGAGCGATGATCCGCTCGAAGTCCTTCAGCGTGAAAGTGAGGGGGTTAGTGGTATCAGCCGCTGTACCGCTCATCGGGGTGTCTCCTTCTTCCTCAACGCCAGCATACCGCCCGTCGACGAGAGCAGAATCAGCATCGACGCTCCAAAGCCTGTGAGCAAGTGACTCTCCAACGACTGGCCCGTGGCTCCCAGGTACAGGAAGAACACGGCCATGAGCGTCAGCATGGTGACGTTAATTTTGACCAGCAGCATCACGCCTCCAGTGGAATCGCCGGGACCCAGGCCCCATGACGGTGAGCCTCGGTATGGGAGCCGTCCGACTTGGCCAGACGCTTCTCCCAGACCCGGATGGTGCGCTCCAGCAGCTTCTTGCCGCCCGCGTCCCATTGCCGGAGGCAGTCGACGGCACAGACGACCCCGCGCTCGTCGCCTTTGTACTCAGCGATCTTTTGGGCAAGATCAGCGATGGCGGCAGCCGGGTTTTTACCGAAACAGATTCTCATCAGTCCTTCTCCATGTGCTCGCGGACACTCAGTTCTTCTTTAAGCACGTCGTAGTGATCCTGCCACGTGGACGAGTCCTTCGTGAGAAGCTGCGCGGTGTCCACAGGGTTGTCCCAACTGGGATTCTCCCGGCACGCAAGCAGCCGTTTGCGATAGGCCAGCAGGCGAGGCGTAGTGAGTTTTTTGAGTTCGTCAGCCGTGAGGAGCTTCATCAGAGCCCCACATCCAGGGCTTCCTGATGCCGACAGTGATAACAAGTCGAAACCTGCGGATACTGCGTCCAGTGATGGTCTTTATGCCACTCGCGCGGGACGCCCTCCATGCCGCACAACGCCTTACCGTGGTAGAGGATGTGGACGATCAGGAACGAACGGGGCTTGGATGTCAAACCGTGCATGCGGGTGGCCGTCTCCAGGTCGTCGGCGAACGGCTGAACCAAGCGGTAGCCCACCGACTCACCGCCGCCGGACTGCGTCCCGTCGAGGGCAATCTTGAATATCACAGCGGAAGCGCCATGAGATTGGACCCGGATCAGGCCCCGGAGGCTCCTTTCACGGTCGTAGGTCGTCATCTCCATGTCGCCGTCGGGCATCGGGTCGTCGGTGAACGGGATCTCGGCGCGGGCCTGCTCGCAGGCCGCAACAAGCTCGCGGAGGGTCGTCTCGGTGAGAAGAACCCGGGCGGCGTTGATTTGGATCTCAGACATCAGGCATCCCTATCCAGGTCGACCGCGTCAGCTTCCAGGTACCGCTTAGCGAAGTCGATGACCTCCAGAGTCGTGTTGAACACGAAGCGCTCAGTCGTCGCTTCCTTGCGGATCTTCTCGTCGAACCCGCGAGTTTTCTTGAGCACCTTGATATCCACGGTGAAGCCATTCTCCACGCGCTTGATCTTGATCTCCCGGTGGGAGGGAGGACCGACCTCAGGCATTATGCTAGCATTGGCCATCAGGAGTTCTCCTCGATCTCGGCAATGCGCTCCCAGACCCAGTCGGCGTGACAATGATGGGTCGTGTGCGGTCCGGTCACGTGGTAGCGCCGCCCATGCTCATGGATCTTCTGGCCCGGCTCTCGCCCTTTGGCCTCCCGGCACCGCTTACACAGGCGGGCGGCGGTACGCTTCAGTTCATCAATCCGAACCCGCGTCTCAAGCAACCTGTCCCGCTCCGCTTGGTTCGCCTCGTCTTGTTCTGCGCGCAGGTCAACCACCATCAGGATTCCTTATTTTTCTCGTGCACCACTCTGGCGATGGCAATCGGGCATTCGTCGTCGTGTTCCAACTCCTCAGGGTTCACAGACCGGTTGTTGCAGAACTTGCAGGACCAGCCCCGGACCATTGACTCGATACCCTTGGGGTCCAACTCCAGCCAATCGATATCCGCACTGCCCTTGAGATCGACAAAGACACCTTCGTACCTCGCGGCCACGTCGAACAGGTTGCTGCACTCCAGGGACATGTGATCCAGGGCGCGAAGGATCTGGTCCCGGACGATCCGCTCGATCTGCGGGCCGTCGTCCACGTCCACGTCGTTATCTTCGACGAGACCCCTGATCTCACGAGACGCTTCCTCGACGCAAGCCTGGACAACGACGTCCCGCTCGGTCAGAGTCCGGACACGCGTCACACGTTCGAGCAGTTCGGCGTACTCAGGGATCGCGCTATGTGCGGGCGGCAGCCGCATCACCACTTCGCGCAGGGGCGTCTCTCGTGGCTTGACCTCGGACCCCGGTGTGACAACGGGTTTCTTGGTCGTGGAGAACACGATGTGTTCGTAATCATCGACCCCTTTGAATTCGTCAGGCATCAATCAGGCCTCCTGGACCCCTGACCGAAGCCCTTCTCCGGCTCGGCCCCTTCCGCGTGGAAAGTGTGGTCCTGGCGAATCGCGGCAGGCAGGACCACGGTGGAGAGCCACTTGATGGCGTCTGCGACCGCGCGAGCGTGGCCATGGTCCATGGCCGAGAACGTCTCCTTGCGCTGCGGAAAGCTGCCCATTGTCTCGATTTTGATCAGACCCATCGCAGTTCCTCTTCGGCCTCGAACTCCACGTCAATCACGCAATGGCAGGAAGCGTGACAGCGCGGAGCATCTCCAGGAGTTTGGGCCAATACTCCTCAACTGGAGATCCATCTTCGATGTACCGCATGCAGTACACGAAATCCTCTTCGGAGCGTTTGGCATGCAACTCGACCCAACCCTTCGACTCCCAGTACTTTAGAACCTCAATACGCTGCAAATACACCAACTCTGTGTGCAGCGCTTCCAACCGGCTTTGAGTGAAGTGGTGGCTATCCACAGTACTCAGCAGGCAGTTCCGGTCAACGACTTCCAGAATGGTCTCCAGGCTGAGCGTACCGACCAGGGCAGGTAGCTTCTTCAGCTTGTTCATAATCTCCAAGACCTGCTCATCGCGTACCGAGAAATCCCAGTCTTCCAGGATTCCCTGCACTGCGGTTCCCAGACTAGCTGCGGCCGTAAGCCGGTAGGCCTCCTCACAACGGGGCATCAGAATCCTGTCGTCATCTGGTCTGCTCATAACAGTATTATCGGATCGGGGCGGCTATTTAGCCAAGGAAAATTATCCGGCAGCGTTTAACCGCTCAACCGCCTTGGAGAACGCAAGAACACGTAAGTAGGTAGTGTCTCTCACTTTTCCTGAAATCGCCTCGATGATCTTTTTTGCAGTACACTCGGCGATCCTGGCCCCTCTGGACAGTTCCTTCACAGAGTATCCCGCACACAGCGAGCGCATCACATGCGTGTCGACGAACACGGGAAGGTCCTCCCAGTGCCGGAGGCATACCTGCATCAGCATCCGCTTAAACAAATCCTTTTCCACACTGACCTGGGCACGCGCTATGCCGGAGACAAGCGCGCTGCCCTTCCGAGCCCTAGGTTGCCGTGGGCGATTTACCTTCGGACGCTTGACCACGCGAGTCCTCGCCTCTTTCAAGGCCTCGGCCGCTTGCGTGATCTGATCAGCCCAGTGCTGCCGAACCCGACGGCCGGGCTTGTCCAAGTCGTAGAGGTACTCGTAAATGGTGTACCGTTTCATCCCGGTCACTTCCGCTACAACGCTGGCGGCCATCCCTCGAATCAGTGGCGCAATCTCCGAGAGCAGCACCGACCGTATAGGATTACAACGCAGTTGTACTTCCCGAGCCACCTTCGCTGCACAAGCACCCACGCAGTACCGGGACCGCCAGTTGAGCGGGAGGTCCGCCTTGCAGACGCAACACGCACGATAAGCCAGGGGCAGGTCTGGGCGAACGGTACCAAAAGCTGCCTGACTCACACGAACAATTCCCACGCTGACCTCGGCCACAACCTTTTGCTGCGTCTGCCCGGCGGCGTAGCGTTCGCGGATATCGCGGATGAGATCGTCATCGTCGAACCAATCCGGCTTTGGCTCTCGCAGCAACGCCTGTAACCGATACCGCTCCTTCTGCTTGGCTTCTACGAATTTCTCCAAACATTTCGTAGAACAATAAACCCAGCGACTGGGCGGCAAAGGAGACTTCCCACACTGCTTACATACGGTGCCAACCTGACTTTCCTTCCGCTCCTTCTTTAGCTCCCTCGACCGCCGAACCCCAGCGACCGCGCGCACCTGGGCGTGTCCCGCCGCGACACACTCACCCGTACAGTACTTGATGTACTTTCTTGGTCTTCCGAATCGGACGTAGAAGCGGTTGCATTTCGCACACCGTGGAGCGACCCGACCGCGACGCGTTCGCTGCTTCTTGCTTGGTGTAACCGGTTTATTGCCTATGAGGAAGTTTGCCGCATCTGCCTGCATTCCGTCGTAAGCGACGTCCAGCGCGGCTTTGCGAAGACGCACGCGCATAGCCTTCTGCCCACAGCCCCTACGCTGCGTCGAGCTTGGGCAGAACAGGGGCAGCTTGCCACCCTTCGGCGGTCGGCGAGCTTTGAATGTTTTTTCACAGTGCGCACAGACGATACTGATTGCACGAAGCGGGATCAGGGGAAGGTGCTTGTACGTCTTTCCAACCGCGACAGCGTATACCGATGCCGAGCAGACATCGAACTCCTCGGCCAGGGAATAGGATGTCTGACCATCCGCCCAACGATCCCGGACTTCCATTACCTCGGCGTCGCTAAACAGTCCTCTACTGCCCCGACGACTCCGCCCTCTCGGGATAGTCCTTGCCCGGACGTCGTTTTCTATGGCACGCGCCTTACGGATTGCATACTTGGACGCGGCCTCACCGATCTGAGGGTACAGCGCCCGGTAGCTCCGCTTCTTAACGACGTCTTTGCAGGCGTCGTCACAGTACTGCTGATTGTAATTCTCGGCGTAAAAAGGCCCCTCGCAGGCGTTACACTCTCGGGCAGTGTCCCAGGCCCAGGTCTTACCCCGCAAAATATTACCGACGCAGGACTTATCTACGCTGTACGTCTTCGCAATACGTGCCCGGCTCCACCCCTGCCGGGCGCGCTTCCGAATCAGATCCGCCCGGCGGCGAGTCATCTTTTGCGTTTTTTGCTTGCCTTGGTGCGCAATAGCTGTTGGATCTTCTTGATCACGGTGCCCCGAGTGACGCGGTACCGCGTTCCGGTCGACATAATGGCCCATACGACGCCCTTGTCATCCAGTTCCGCGTCCGCGACGAACGGGACGGTCTTGCGGGTCCGGTTGAGCGGCAGCTTCGGCCTAGTGAACCCGAGCGCATCCGACAGAGGACGCGGGTCGGCGATCTCCAGGGCTTTGTCGATGGCCTTGTCGATCTTGACCCGGGTGATGCCGCCCTGGTTCTGCTTGACCCGCAGCATGTTCAGGTAGCTCGCACCGATCCCGCGCATCATGGCCACCTTGAGCGACTTGTCGGGCAGGTTCCCCCGGCCGACTTCGAGCATCACCTTGAGGTGCTCCAGGCTGCGGAACAGGACGCCGTGCTCGACGAGGCAGCGGTCCGTGAACTTGACGAACTCCTCGGGGGGCAGCTTATCAGACACTTCGACCATGATGTACGAGACCTCCAGAAGGAAGTCGGACTCGGCCTCCCCGTACTGGTCGATGATGCGCATCGCGGCGGCTGCGGACTTGACTGCGCGGATCTCCTTCATCGTGGTGTAGGACAGCTTGCGGCGCGTTTTAACTTTGGGCACGGTGCTTCTCCTTGTGTGGAGGTAACATTTTGTACGTAGATTCCATCAGGTCCACCTCGACCAGCTTCGCCAGTTCGTCCGGTAGGGCCATGATGCTCGTGATGATGTCAAAGTGGTCGGTGACGCCTTCTGCGGTGATGCCATCAGACATGCCGTCCGCGATCCAGTCCATCAGGATCAGGAAGTCCGTCAGATCGTAGGCAAACCCACTGTCTGCGTGTCGACGCTCCCAATAGCGATCCAGGTACTTCTCGGCGCGGACAACTGCCCCAGCATCGCACAGGGAGGGGTACGCATCGCAGTGCTGAACGGTCATCTGCTCGACGGTGGCCGTCAGCCACTGCTTGATCTCGTAGCCAGTGCAGATATCAGCGATCTGGGGTACTTCGGCGTCCATACCTGTATCATCGGGGTGGCCGGAATCGAAGCTCATAATAGTACTATCGGATTCGGACAGCTATTTGGTCAGGTAATTTTGTGGGTCAAGCCATCGCCTCCACGCAGTTGTACCACCGGCAGGAGCCCTGAGCAATGCCCGACAGCGGCAGTCCACACCCAGGGCAGGGCCTCAACGCGGGCCGGTCCAGTTGGAACTCAGACTCCAGGCCGCTCGCCTCGTAGATGCTGCCAGTCAGCAGGTACGGCGGCACCCAGCCCGTACCCCGGCGACCCTCCTCGAAGCCCTTCATCTCGCAGTCGGAAGGGATCTCCTCGTGAAGAACCGTGAGCCGGTGGGCCGTCACGGGGCACCAATCGTGGATCTTGGCGGCCAGCCGCGCGAACCATTCGATGGGCTGTGTTTCCTCCAGGTCCTCGGGCTCGATTACGTCCTCCAGGATCATCGTGTCGGCCAGAGCCTGCGGGGTGGAACCGATGTCGTCCAGCGTGAAGTAGCGGACCTTGGTAGGGAAATGACTGTGCCATATCCACTTGCCGAGATTGAATAGCTCGCTGTTGTCGATATTGAGAAGGTAGCAGATGTTGGCCCTCACGCCTTCTCCAGACTACCCGTTTTCGTCACAGAGCCAGCAGGAGCGGCAAGTTGAATAGTCATCCCGATTCCGTTCAGTGGACGAGGGATATGGACTGGAGTAATTCAGCGGTTTCGTGGATGTCCTTGTTGCGGGTGACGATATGATGTGCGGAAGCGTGCGCGGTCTGCTGACGGGCGAGGGGGAGTTCTCGGTAGACGTGAACGACGTATCCATTACTTCCCTTCTTCAGACCCCGGTGGGCCAACGTCGTGACGATGCCATTGTGAAAAGTCAGAAAGAAGCAGTTTTCCGCGCGGGGTCCATTGTGGGGGAGGGTAGTCTCTGCCACGGCTGCACGGGTCTTCTGTACGTCGTCAAGTTCAGACCACCTCTTCCAGTCTTTCGTCGGGCGCTTCATGTCGGGTCCTCGTCTGACGTCTCCTAAATCATAAAGAGGTAGCAGATGTTACCCATCAGCCTTCATCTGGTCCTTGGCTTTCTTGCGTTCCTTACGACGCGCCTGCCTGCGGCGCTTCTGAGACGCACTCGCATGTCTGATCTTTGTCCTGGCCATTTATCCTCTCCAATGTTCGGCCGCGAAGAGCCGGGCAAGACCAACGAGTATCCAAACCCACCAGTACTTGTCGCTCACGTCGGCCTCTTCAGCAGGCCCGGCTCCATGCGATTGTACCCGGAGTGCGGGTAGGCGCAGATGCGGCAGCTTAGCTGCGGAATGACCGACGTATGGCCGCAGTTGGGACAGTCAAAGAACCGGTTCAAGTCGGCCTCCGCCGCCTTTCTCACGGTTTCTTCGTAGCGCGCCTCCATCAGGTCCTGCGCAGCCTCAAACGCTTCCATTGCCTCAAGAATCTGGCGATACTCCGCATCGCTGAACTCACACAAGGTTCCGTGGGACTCGTCTTCCTCATCCTCGATCACCGAGAAATGCGGGTAGTGCTCGTCGCAGTCGATTGAGATCTTGGGCATGGGACGCGCTCCTCTCCTACCCTGTGGCATCTTCAGGCCACGTGGCCTGTCGGTTTCTTGATGGACTCCTCCAGGACGGCCTTCACCTCGATGCGCCAGCGCCCGTGCCAACCGCACTTGTCACAATCCAGAGTCAGATCCTCGTCGCGACCCATGTGCCCGCAGTCTACGCTGAACTTCGAGCCGCAGCCCGGACAGGTGGCCCTCACGTGCATGTGGCTAATTTCGCAGTAGTCGATCTTGACGTCCATAACAGTGTTATCGGATCGGGACGGCTATTTGGTCAGATAATTTTGCGGGTCAGAGGAGGGAGAGAAATTTCGCTTAGTTGCCCCTCGTACGCGGCTGCCGCGTCTCGGGGTCCATCTCGTACGTCATCACTTCGTTGCAGAAAGTAATCGTCCCGCCGCCAGACAGTTTGCCGTCCCACACCTTGCCCCACGTCTCGTCTTCCCGCGAGCCAGTGATTGTGACACGGAACCCTACGTGTTCGCCTTCAGCGAGAACCCATGATGCCCCCGTCCAGTCTACACCTTCCGCCGGTTCCGCAACCCGCTGTCCCAGCGGATAACACAGCACCGTCTTGTTGCTAGGCATGGGAGTCTCGTCTTCAGGAGCCTCAGTGAGGAGGTGTCGGAGAGCTTTGCGGGTCTGATCCATGGGCAGCAGTATACCTGGATATTCGAGGATTGCGAAATTGAAACGGGCAAAAATTTTGTGTGGCTCAGGTCTGTAGGTCCAGGCGCAGGAAGATGGCTTCGTAATTCTCCCGGGACTCGCGATGCGTCTCCACAAAGCCAAAACGCTCGTACAAGTGGTGGGCCGCCCGCTCGTCGTCGAGATCAGACGTAAACAGCTTGAGGCACTCGTAGCCCTCATCCTTGGCCCGCTGAATCGTGAAGCGCAGCAAATCGGTCCCCAGGCCCTGCTTCCGGTGGTCGGGATGAACGCAGAACCAACCGACCCAGATCGCCTCGGGCGTAGGAATCTCGTTGTAGAAGCCAGTAACCCCAGTGACCACACCGTTTTCAATAGCAACCCAGTAGCGAATGTCGGAGCACTCGTGGGCTTCCATGAAATCGGTGTGGGACCCAGGACGGGTGGCCTCCTCAAAGCAGCGCTTGATGGATTCCTGGTCATCGTCCTTGAACACCTGCTGCGTCAACAGCATGGCCTGATCGGCGAACTCAGCGGTGAGCGGCAAGGGCTTCACAACAGTATTATTGGATCGGAAGGCCTGTTTACCCAAGGAAATCCGACTCGGGAAACCTCTTCGCGCGTCGCATGAGAGCCTCAGGCGTCATCCGGGGGTGCATCAGGTCGGTGACATCGACCTTGATGGCCTCCCGCTGATCCCAGACGTCGAGGTAGACCGTGTCGCCCAGCGTCAGGCCGGGCAGCAGGACGCGCAGGCGATTCAGAACCTCGGAGTCGAGCGTGGGCACCGTAATCCCGTCGTCGTAGCCGCGAATCCAGCCGTGTTCTAGCGCTTCGGCCTCAACCCGTTGGCGGTCGTGGGGATCGTCGGAAACCGTGCTCACCTCGTCCAGCAACTCCTCGATGCCCGGGTCGCCAGGGTACATCTCAGGAAAGCGCCTCAAGGCCTCAGCGGCGTGCGTCGTCCAGCCACTCCCAGTCCAGCCACTCCCAATGTTGATGTACTCGCCGTCGGGCAGGAGCCACCAGCGGCCCAGCCATGTGGACTCGCGGGCCTCGGTGAGGATGGAACGGATGGCGTGACGGGTGGAATCCATTAGGCCTGCCGCGTGACTTGGGCAGGATGCTTTGCCAGCAGAACCGTCTCCACATCGGCGTACATGTACCCACTGCCATATTCGAGCAGGATTTTGCCCTTCGTGGCACCCCGGTCGAGCAGGAACGTCTGTATACGCCTCAGCGACTCAGCATCGAACTCCAGCATGTCGAAGCCGCCGGTATCGGTTACACGAATCCAGCCATCCCGGATCGCCACCTGCTCAGGGTTGTTCATGTAGCGCGCGACGAAGTCAGGCTTCTTGGCGTACTCCCGAGCAATATCGGCGTGGACGTCGTACCAGGGGCCGTCGAAGGTCTCGTCCATGATGTCCTGCTCAGAGGCCGACAGGAACCCCCAGTCGATCTCAGCAGCGACGGCCAGAGCAGCCGCCTCGTGATTCCAGCCACTGTCTTCAACAGTCACAACCTCGCCATCAGGCAGAATCCAGTAATCAGCACGGAGCACGTCGGCAGCATCGGACTCAGTGAGCAGCTTTCGGATGGCGTGACGGGTCTGATCCATGGCGAAAACATCATATCAGGGAATCCGGGGATCTCGAAATTGAAACGGCCCAAAATTTTGTGTGTTCGGATCAGGCCTCATCCCGTTGGATAGCCTCGTCAAGCGCCTTTACCCAGCCCGACCACTTGTTGTGCCTGCGCTGCGTTGTTTCGAGAGACGTCTCGGCACGCCGGATCTGTCTGGTGTCGGCCTCCTTACGGGCCTTGTTAAGCCACTCTTGAGCGTTGCGAAGGCGGGTCTCAGTCTGCACCTGATATTTGTAGCAGTAGCCGCGCAGGCTCGCCAGAGGGGAGGTGTGCAGTTCCATACCGCAGTGCGGACAGAAGCGGGTGTCTCGGTTTTGTCCGCAACAGAAACGACGTCCGGCCATGGGGAGAGGACCGATCATACCACGTGCCCAGGTACTGATCTCGGCCTCCGTCGCCGAACCGCAGCGGGGGCGCGCGAGCAAGCGAACAGACAAGGCCTCGCGCGGGTGCTCGCCGTCAAGCAGGTCGCGGCCGACTTTTATGTCAGATGAGGATAAGACATTCTTCGCCCCGGTAGTCAGGTCGTCGAAGCCCGGCAAGTCTCGCACAGGTGTGTCCAGCGGGACGTCCATAACAGTATTATCGGCCTGCGAGGGCAATTTGGGCAGGTGAAAATCAGGAAACCAGGATCTTAATGCCCAGCCCGGCCTCCAGCTTCTCAACGGTAGAGCGACGAACAGCCTTCTTGCTCTGATAGAATATGTGATAGATCGTGTCTTCCGGCACGCCACAAGTCCGCGCAGTCTCGGCCAGATTTCGATCACGCAGAACTTCTCGGACGACCTCAACTGGAACGTTGCGGCCTGCATCCGGACGTGGCATGTCCTCGGAGGCGTGACGTTTTCCATGACAGTCGGAGCAGAGCCAAAGCACATCCAGGCGACGGCTGTAGTCCTCGTGGTGAGCCTCCAGCCGCCCATCGGCACCACACTCCGAACAGCAGTCCGGTTTGACCATACGGCCACGCAGAACAGCGCTCTCAACCGCACTGCGCGCCAGATAGCGGTCACGGTGCTTGGCATACGAACGGTTCCTGTACTCGCGTTGCTGCTTGTTGATGTGCTCTCGATTATTCGTGGCGTAGGCCTTCGCAGAAGAATTACGACAGTCCCGGCACTGATTCGCGAGACCGTCGGCCTTCTTTCGATTTCGATGGTGGGCAGAGATGGGTTGGGTCTGGCGGCACTTCGAGCAACGCTTTACAGCCACGTCCTTACAGTGCGGACACAAAGTCAGGCCCTCGTCTATCGCATCAGCGAGACGTATGATCCTTGGCTCAGCCATGCAGCTTGCGATCACGTGGTAGTGCTCGTCTTGGCCAGCGAAGTAGGAAATAAGCATAATGTATCCTCAAAACGTATCTTCTCCAACGTACCAGGAAATTAGGCGATTTCAAAGAGTAAAGGTGAAAAATTTCTGTGTGTTCGCCTGGGCCACCCCCACCCACCCCCTTTCTATCCCACAGGGGACCCCTGATATCCAAGGGATAGAAAGGACCCCCCTCCCAGGGGCCGGTGTACCGGCCTGGGGCGTCACTGGGCTGCCCACCGGCCCGCAGAGCGGGCTTGTGGGTCACAGGTGGCTGGGAGTGAGCGACAACAGGTGTTGAGGTGCACAGGTGAGCGGCAACGATGTTCCACGGGGAACAAAGCGGCCCCTGATTGCGAGACATGGCAATCAGGGGCCGCTGGTGTATTGAGGCCGGAAGGCCGAGGTCAGACCACAGCCCTCCGGCTGGACAGGACCTGCTCGTCTCTGGTGGACGGGTGCAGGAGCTTGGGCTCACTCTACCTCTGGCTGATGGGCGTGTCAACCCTAGCGTTGGGCTGGCAGTCAGGCTGGCTGACCGAATAGAACCCCTCCGTTGATAGCGCTTCGCTAGGCCTCTCTTATAGAGAGAGTCTAGCGAGAGGCTGTACCCAGATAAAGATCATCCAGCGCTCCTTAGCTCTTGACAGACAGAGCCACAGAGTATAAGCTCCCTGAACCAGTTACGGAGAGCCAGAATGGAAGAGCAGTGGAGGGTTATCCCCAGCGTCCCGTACTACGAGATCAGCGACCATGGTAGGGTTAGACGACTGGTGCCAGCTATTGGTACCTGGGTTGGCAGGGTCAAGACACCCTACGTCACAGCCAACGGCTACCTGAAGATCTCGTTGTCCGTGGACAAGAAGAGGTTCCAGCGCTTCGTCCACAGGTTGGTGGCAGAGGCGTTCATCGGTCCGATCCCAGACCTGCACCACGTCCATCACCTGGACCACGACAAGCAGAACAACCGGGCCACGAACCTGGAATGCCTGTCCCGCCGCCAGAACCAGCAGCTTACCCACACCACGCCGGTCAAGCGCAGCGCCATGGGCGGCATCCCTGAGATGCTGGTCCAGGCCTGGGCCAGGGGCTGGATGTTATGCGACGTGGCCGCTCAGCTTGAAGTGGACGAGGCACAGCTTAGCCGCTGGCTGCTACGGGAGGAGCTACCCAACGGTCGGCAGGCTGAGATCAGCCAGCGCCTGTGGTCGCTCGTGATAGGCTAGGCTACGAGGAGGACCAGCGCTGTGACAAGACCCACGCCAACCACGCCCAGGAATGCTAGGAGGATCAGGAGCCAGAACCCCAGGTACGCCATCATCGCCGCGAAGATGATCTTCTCCAGGAAGCGCAGCATCAGGCCACTCCCGTTAAGAAGCAGTAGATCCCCACGGCCACGATGAGGACGATCAGGAACAGGGTGAGGTCGTCGAGTTGGGGCTCGTGCATCAGGCCACCGCCTCGACCAGACGGCCAGGGCCGGTGGGCTCAGTTACGAGGTCGCCGCCGAACAGCGCGTGGTACCGCGTCGTCGCCTCGACCCAGGCCTCAGCCACGTGGCAGTTGGGAATGCGCTTGCCCTTCACGCCGCTGAGGTAGCGGGCCAGGGCCTTCAGGTCGAAGCAGGCCGGGGTCGGCCGCACGGTCAGTTGTTCGTACTCGCCATGGTAGCCGTCGCTGAGAACGATCAGCTTGAACTCGAACTCCAGCCTCCACATATCGGTATCATCTGACACGGTCATATTGCCATGGCTGGTCTCTATGACACCCCCGGCCAGTGGCCCCTCCCACGTTATGGTGTAGCCAGTCGAGGTGTAGCCCTCACGCGGCTCCACATTCATGCGTGAGAGGCCGTAGCGTTCCTGTGACGCCACGATCTCCACGTCACCATAGGCTCGCTTGGTCCGCTGGCTGAGGAAGTTCTCCTGAAGCGCAGCGGGCGGGTTGAGCAGTACGTCGATGATCCGGCGGGCCAGTGGCCGCAAGCCGTCACGATACTGATCCACCCGGTCGATGCTGGCGTAGTCGACCTCGTAGTTGTTGAGCGTATCCATGTAGCCGATTTGCCCGCGACCGTCCGGACGGTCGCTGATCTCGTTGTTCACGTTCCAGGTCTTCCCGGCATCGCGCCCCTCGGCCCGGGTTGTCTCCCACATGTCGTCCATGCGCCGCTGGCAGAAGATCTGGACGAACTTCTCCAGGTGGTTCTCGTCGCTCGCCAGCATGGCCAGGGTCTCCGGCCGGTGGCCCGAGATCCACTCCAGCAGGACCATCACGCCGTATTGGTAGTAATCATCCTGGCACAGGGACGGGTCGCGCGTGATCCTGGCGAAGCGGGCCGCCACGCGGCCGATGATGATATCGCTGCGCGACAGCACATCTGAGAGGACAGCGTCGGATGACACCGGCGCGTCCGGCAACGGGAATTTAGGTGGCATGGGGTGGGGCTCTCCTGCACTCGGGTCCTATCCGCCAGTCACCATACCGGGACGCGCCACGCGCGTCAAGGACTTTTCGTGAGATTTGCTACATTTTCTTGTGGGAGTTTATCAACAGGTCGTCAACAACGCCTCCTCCGCCCGGCCGCCAGCGTAGTCAGAGCCAATACCTGTGTAGCATACGTCCAGTCTCACCGGGGTGGAGCGGAGGAGGGGCCAACGAAGTGTTCAGAAACTCGCGGAAATCTCGCGTGCCAGCGTGACCCCTCGCACCCCCGACACTTATCTTCTGTCTATGTGTAGGCTATCACTACACTTAGTTGTGTAACACGTTACATTGCTACATATAGCATGCTACATCCTTCTCACCTGCCCGATCCCCAGGTCGCTGCACCGTGACCACCCGACATCTGTGTCCGCCGGTGGCGGCTGGTGACTCTGTAACCCGTTGGCCTCATTGACCTCACTCATTGTTGCACTTTTGTTGCAGTCTTATTTCAATGGGCTGCCGGTAGCCGCTGTCCAAGTTGAGCCGCTGTCTGGACTGGGGGCGCTGGGCTGTCCACATCTTGGACTGCCAGCTTATCCACATACTGTCAACATGACCATGTCGTTATGGCGCAGTGACACACCTAACGCATCCCAATCCAGTTCAATTTGGAGCCTATTATTTACATTGAGCCGTTGTTGTTGCAGTTATTTACAGTTACTGCGTTGAGGGCACCGGCCGCACGGCGGCCCGGCCCATGGGAGGGTGGGAGGATTTACATGACCAAAAAGCCGTCCGAATCCGATAATACCTGTATGACCACCGCAGCGACCACCGACGTAGACACGCTCTTCAACCGGTTCGCCAAGATGGCCTCGGACACGTTCAAGCCCACCGGCCTGTACCCGGACAGTGCAGTGCTGTCGATGCTTCAGCGGGCTGAGGTGTTCTGCTTCCCCTCCATGCTCACCGCTGAAGAGAGGCCCGAAAGCGCCACGATCCTGAAGACTCGCCTGCCCCATAAGGCCTGTGCTATGGTCTCCCCTCGGGCAGTCACAGTGTTCGGTGGTCAAACCTTACACCACGGTCGCCAAGGCATCGATATCGATACAATCGAGAACCTGGACTCAGCGTGGGGTGCTAGGCTCAAGCGAATCGCTGACAGTACGCAAACAGATCTCAACACGAGTCTCGACAGCGTAAAGCTCTGGACAGGGTTCGACTCTGTCGTCATGTACTACCCGGGCGAGAAGACGAGTGGCGACCTGTTGGCCTACGGGTGGGCGTTGCTGGTTGAGGACGACACCAGTGGTGGTGCAACGAGGATAATCATGCCGCCAAAAGTGGTGATCATGCGTACCGGCAGGAAGCCCGAGCTACTGGTGAGCGACAGGCAGGACCACGGGATGTCTCATCAGGACGTTAAACTCGTGATAGAGAGCATGGAGCGCCACGCCATGATCGGTATGGGAGAGGTGGCTGTAGCCTCCGCTCCAATCAGTCGTGTCGTCCTGCGGGAACGTCCTGTCAAGAAGCCCAAGCGTCCTAGCCGGTACATCGGCCGGGTGGGCGAGAAGCCGAGGACCATCCTCATCGATCCCAGTAACCGTGAGTCCATTCAATACGTTGGTTTGGGTGGGCATCGTGGTCCGCTGCTCGAAGGCCACAAGCGCCGTGGCCACCACCGGACTTACCGGTCTGAGCGCTATAAGAAGATGCGGGGCAAAACCGCCTGGGTAAAGCCGACGTGGATCGGACCCCGAAACTGGACGGACCATGGACGCGTCTACATCGTACAGGTAGTAGGAGGATGACAACGTGACTGAGATCAACTGGCGTAGTGCCGACGAGCACATGATTGCTGATGTGGATGACGTGAAGCTGACCGCCTACAACCCTATCAACCAGTCTGCCTGGAACGTGGTGGCCAAGCGCCCCGCGTTCGAGGTCGACTACGATGATGTGAAGCGGCAGAGGATTCAGGAAGTCGAAGTCACGATGAAGGTCGTTGCTCAGGGTGCCGACACCGAGTCCCTGAACAGTGTGGGGCAGCGGGCTCTGGATGCTCTGGAAGGGATGCGCCGCCGTCTGGAGACCGATGTTACTACGGTAGGCGTGTGAGGGTCAGAGGCGGGTACTACCGGCCAGTAACTACGTAGCGGCTCTTGAGTTCGTCCCCGTCAACACTGGGATGGCTGTAGTAGACGCCTCCCTCGGAGGTGTACAGATCCACGTCGAGGGTACTGGTGAACTGGTCTACCGTAGGATCTAGGATGTGACTGCCGACGATCACCCATGTGTGGTCCCACTCCTCAAGCTCCTCGAATCCGGGCCGGTCTCCTGTGACTGTGATGAACTGGCCGCCTTGGATCTTTGCCTGGATTCCTTTGGCGCGGAGAAGTTTGACGAGTCCCTCGGCGGTCTCGCTGCAATCCCCGAACTGGGCAACGTCGCACACGAACTGCTTACGGGCCTGCTTGGCAAGATCAATGGTGGCGTCCGTGATCGACTCAGTGAGCATCCTGCGTATGACTGTTCTGGTGGAGTCCATCACATGGCTCTCAACTTCTCAATGAACTCTACGACTTCCAGGTCTGCGAATTCCCTGTCCTGAAGCCACTCGTACGTGTCGCAGGGGACCTCGTAAGCCATAATGGACCGCGCACCCGACATCATTCTGGCAATCAGCCTGTGGTGTCCGTCCAGGAGTTTGCCGCACGCGATCCAGATCGGCGGAATGTCTTTGGCCTGCCGGAGCGCCGCGATCTTCTCCGGGTCCTGGTGTAGCTCGTAGGTCAGTATCTGCCTTGGGTCCTCTTCAACCAATTCGGCGGTCAGGTCGATCCCGGCTGCGCGGGCTTCGTCAACGACCTCCCGTTCCCAGTCCTTGAGAGGGTCGGCCTCGGTGAGCATCCTGCGTATGGCTGTTCTGGTTGGGTCCACGGCAGGCAGTATACCCGGTGGGCCTCAGCATGGCGAGTAGAGCCTCTTAGGTGAGTCAAGCCTGCGGCAGGGTGGGTCTGCGTGCCTCTTCAGACCACAGAAGGTTGTAGATGGACCCCCTGTCCAGGATCTCGCTCTGTTCGTACTCCTCGCCATACCACAGCAGGACGTCGTCGTCGCCCTCTTTACAAAGCGCCAGCAGTTCGTATCTTTGCTCCTGATGGCGTAGCATCGTCACCCTGATGTAGTAGGCCGTGTATCCGTCTTCAAAGTCATCCGGCGGATCGCTGCATTCCACCTTGAAGTCGTCGCCCCATTGGTTGAGGGCTGTCTCGAAGGCCTCGATTACGTCGTCAGTCCGGTCAGTCATACCATGGGCCTCCGTACCTGGGGTCACGTCGCTTCTCCTTGGCTCGCTTCGCCTTCTGGTCCCTGAGTCGCTTGAGATCCTTCAGCGTGAACTGTGGCTTCTCGCCGCCCGCCTTGCAGATCTTCACGTAGTTCGCGTAGATCTCGGTCAGCAACTTGTCGCTCTCGATCACGGCTGTGGGTCCTGCGGCCGGGCGAACTCTAACGCAACGCAGGTGTCGCAGACGTCGACGAAGGTCCATTTGTACTCATGGGTTCTGGCCATCCGGTACTCCCACCCGTGGTGCTTGGCCTCCGCTCTCAACTGGGCTGCCCCGAAGTTGGGCTGCTGGAGACCGCCGAAGTCTGAGAACTGGCGGCCGCAGTGGTCACACAGCAGGTGAACGGGGCGCTGGATCATCAGGCCGCCTTCGAGCGTGCCGTTATCAGCAGACACCCGTGCTTGAAGTCGGCTCCGGTGTTCCGCAGCATGTCGGCCATGTGAGCGAGGTTGATCGTTTCGGCAAGGGCACAGGTGGCTACCGTGGGCACCTCGTAGTAGATGTAACCCGGCCCTTCCTCCACGCCATACGTCACGACCACCACAGCCTCGTCGGGAAGGTCTCCGATTGCCGCCTTCAATTCTCCCACGTTCATACCTGCTCCCTGATCTTCTTCTGGCCGGAGCCGAGACAGACAGGACACTGTACAGTCCCATCGTCACGGGGGCCTGCAAGGATCTGAATCTCCCCACTCCCTTTGCACCGCTCGCACTTACTGACTTCCTTGATACCTTTCCGTAGCGTCACCGGCGCGGGCATACGCAACGCCGAGAGCGGCACTGACTGCTCGTCGATGTGCTCCCGTACCCTATCGATGTGGTCCCGGATCGCGTACATGGCCTCGCAGCGCATCTTCGCAGTAGCGTGGGCCATCTTGAAATCAAGGGAGTAGTTGCCCCATTGTGGTCCCTCTAGTTCACTGGCTGCCCGGATTAACTCGTCCATGTATTCGTCGCACAATCCCATTTCCGCAATCTTCACCTCGGCTTGCGCGACGGCGTCACGCGAGTGACAGAAGTCAGGAAGATGGTCGTCCCCTATCGACTCGCCACGGCCACGCCCATACGGATGCCAGAGTCGCCAGCCGTGCGGGTTCGCGTCGAACTCCCACTGCATGACGTGTTCGGCCACGAATTGGTTGTACTCCCACGTCTCCATCTTCTTGTCAATCACTGCTGGTTCTCCTTCAGAGCCGGTAGTTGGTCACGCTGGATCATGCCGTCACGCCCATCTCCTTCAGCTTTTCAAAGACATCCTCGGGGATCTTCTCCCAGAAGACGATGTGCCGGAGCTTGTAGCCGCCCTGCTGAGGTTTATGGAGCCAGAGCAGCGGGTGCTTGCTAGTGATGAGGCTGCGGAAGGCGGGGCCTTGGACATGCCCGCCGTGGTCAGGCGTGCTCAGGTAGTACTGCGTCTCTTCGGTGTAGCAGACGTAGTATCGGGTCCGGCTGGGCATCAGTAAAATCCTCCGTCTGGACTGTCAGCGCCATCCTCGACCCTCAAATTGTTGGTCCTCGTTGAGGGTGTGAACGTCTGCCCGCACCCGATACACTGAATCTCTCCTGACAATCCCGACATATCATCCTTCCACTTGTAGATCGGAGCGAATACGACCTCGGCGCTGTTGGCCCCACAGTGGGGACATATTTCATCGGGATGCTTGGGGTCCTTCTCCTCCGGCCACGTCTCGCCCTTGGGGTCGGCTGGATACTTCAGGTCGCCCTGGGGGTAGGTGAAATGGTCCATGCGGTCGACGGCCTCCTTCAGTCTGGCCTCTGACCGCTTCAGCCGCTCGCCCTGCATCTTGGCGATCTCCGCGCGGGCTGCCTTCATCGCGTTGTCGACTCCCTCGGCGCGGCCGATGCGGTAGCCGACCGCTATGCCCACCACGTGGGCGATCAGTATGTAGACCAGAGTCTCGATCATCATGCTGCCCTCGCTCTCTCAATCTGTTCCCGCATGGCGTACATGGCCTCGCAGCGCTCGCGGGCGGTGGCTGTAACCATTGCGAGTTTGGCACGCACGGTCAACTCCTTCAGTCCCAGGGCACTGAGAATAACGTCGCGCAGCGAGAGCCAGTATCGAGCAGGAATCCCCATCCTTGCGATCTTCGCCTCGGCTCGCGCGGCGGCGTTGAGGTCGGTGGTGAACAAGGGACAAGTAGGCGCATTAACCCAGGCTCTGCCTTTGGGGTCGTTTTCATCCTTCTTCCAAGCGCGGTTGCCAATCATCACGGACTCGACGCCAAAGACGGCGTTCCAGACCCACGCATCCAGTTCGGAGTCAGTCATTTCAAGGCCTCGTCGATCTGCTCCGGCGTGAAGCTCTCCGGTGCGCGGTCGGCCTGCTTCCAAAGGGCACGACCTACCTCCTTCAGCCGCTCGATCTCGTCCAGCAGGGTCGCGGTCCTGTAGGCCAGATCGTGCGCCCGTGTCACGCACAACTCCCGGTTGCCTTGGCTCCGGTGACGTTGGTAGGATGCCAACAGTTCCCTCGTTCTCGCCAGATCGGTTTCGGTCAGGTGGTCAGTCCTCATAGTGCCGGTTCTCCTTGCTTCGGTCACGTCTTCTCCTCGACGACAGACAGTTCCAGAGAATCGCCCAGAAGCCTCGCTGTGACGGTATTGGACGTATGCGTCGTGTCCCAGTCTCTGCTGGCCAAATCCAACAACGCCTCCTCGGCGAGACGAACAGCTTCGTCTTTGGATTTGGCCATGACGTTTACATCGACAAGCACATTGAATGTGACCCGGTATCTAGCCATCGTGGGCTGCCATCTGGTCGGCCTCTTCCCGGCTGGTCACCGAGTCGCAGTTCTTGCCGTCGTATCGCTCGGCGTGCTCGCAGCAAACATCGTACTCGGCCACCACGCCCCAGCAGTTGACGTCGATCCGCTTCGTGGCTCGCTCGTGGCAGCAGTAGCACTGCTGGTCGAAGTCGAGAAGGCCGGTCTTCTTCGTGTAGCTCGTGTGCCACATGCGACCGTACCGTTCGTTGAGGTAGGCCTCGCGATTCTCCTGCTCGGCCCGGTGAATGTGGTTCTGCTCTACCTGACAGAAGCAGCGGGTGGCCTCCGGGTCGACGTGGTGCCAGCCGTCATCTTGCTTCTCGACGTCCCAGCCATCGCCGCACTGCTTGCAGCGGCTCCAGGTCAGCGACTTGATCCCGTCGGCCCGGCCACGGTAGTAGTCCTGAGACTCAGGCATCGGTGGGCTCCGGCTCGAACAGAGCGTCGCTGGCTTGTCGACGAGGACACGTACTCCGATGCGTCGATAGAGGTTCACTGTGCAGCAGGACAGGACACTGGCATGTGCCGTTCCGGATCGTGGTCAGGATCTTGCGAAGGCGGTCGTTCTCAGCGTCCCGGGCCTTGATCTGTAGTACGTTCATGGCGTTGCCCGTCAGATCCAAGGCCGCCTTCAGCGATTGAACCTTGTCCTTCAGCCGGTCCTCGCGCTTCTCGTGAAAGGCTCCCTCGGCTCGGTTCAACAGTTCGACGTACCGGTCGTTGTAGGCCTGGAGCCGCCGGACCTCGTCGATGCACTCCTCCAGGTAGTCAGCCACCGGGTCCTCACCTGTGGGACTCGCAGCCCTGAGGCGGCGCGCAGCTTGCTCCACTTCAGTCAGGCGCTCGGACGTCATGGTCAGGTCTCCGTATGCAAGAACACCCGCAACCCTGGCATTTCTCACGAATATCCCGTTTAAGTGCCATTGTGGGTCTCCTTACCTGGGGTCCTTCGGCGGCATCGACACATTCGGCACCTTGCACTGAAGGCGGCCGGTCCGTACTCCTTCGAGATTCAGATTCGGCATCTCAGGCGGCTCCATCTTCACCGCGCACACGCCGAACTCGTCAGGCGACATCCGCACCATCGAACATTCCCCCTCGCCCTTTGGTTTGCACATGGACGTGAAGTGCTGCGGCACCGGGTACCCGCGCTTCATGCACCACTCGTTGATCCGCATCCGTGCCCCGATGTCGCCTTCCGCCAGTACCACAATCATCCCCTGGTGCTGTGGCATGTTCAGCTTCGCGAGGTACATCGTCACATCCTTATACGATTTCATGTCGGCTCCGGGGTGTGGGCTCTGTAGGCCAGCGCCTGTAGGTGCTCGACCTGATCCTGGTGGCTGGCGAAGTACTTCTCGCCGCCCTCCTCGATGGTGGCCAGGATCTTCTTCAGGCGGTCGATCTCGGCGTCCTTTTCCTTGATCAGGCAATCGACATGGTAGAGCTTGCCGGTTTCGTCCAGGTGTTGTGCCGCACCGTAGGCAACTACTTCGTTACAGAAGGCGCAGTCTCGGTAGTTATTGGAGTCAGTCATCTCACTCCTCCTTCGCATCTTCAGTCCGATCAAAATACCCCTTCCCATCCTTGATTGTGTACCAATGTAATTTGCACTTCCCCGGACCACTTGTATCTTCCGGATACGGAAGTCCGATCCTGCTAGGCATTAGTCCACCGTAAAGCTCGTGAACAATCCCATCGAGCGGCCCGCCGACGAAAAGAATCTGCCGGGGGGAACTCATCCGGATACCCCGCCGTCTTCGGCCTCTCTAGCCTCTCTAGCCTCTCTAGCCTCTCTGGCCCGTATGGCTGCGAGGGCTCTGTCGCGGTCTACGTCGTTGGCGTGGACATGCCAATGCTGCGACTTACGCGCTGCGGCCAACTCCTGCCGCAGCCCTTCGGCGTACTCATCCAGCGCGGCGGTGATGACTCTCTCAGTACAGCCACTATGGAGACCTCCAAAACGTCGGCAACAACTCTCCAAGAGTGTCATTACAGTCTCGTCCACGATCTTGTCCCGCAGTTCGTTGGTCATCACTCCTCCCCTTCGTCTTCAGCCTGCGATTCGCGCCAGCGTTTGAGCAGGGCCTCGCGGGCTTTCTCGTCCATCCGCATCATCGAAAGCGGGTAGTACCGCGCGCCGTCGTCATCCGTGATCCTCACGTGAGGCTCGGCGAATCGTTTGATCCCCTCGCGCACTCCAACTCTGTAACCCACCCCGATGCCAATCAGGAAAGCGACAAACGCGCAAACGATCACCATACAAAACCACGACCAATCCCATAATGAGTCCGGCTTTGCCATCTTCACTCCTCCCCGCCGCCTTCAGCTAGCTCGGCCTCGATGCCTTCCAGGATTTTTGTAGCGGCCTCACGCTCGGCATCGCTGACAGGTCCAGTACCGAGTACGATAAGAATCTCTCCATTATCCCCGGTTATGCCGATCTGTTGACCACTGGCGGAATCTCGAAGAAACCCCAGCGCGTCCTTTTGGTACTGTTCTTTGGTTAGGACCTTCATTTTTCCTGTGTCGTCTTCGTCCCGCAACTTCTCCTCGTCGTCTTTGGCTTGTATGGTAGCGAGAGCTTTCTTAGCGCAGTGAGCCCACTGCGCTATGTCTAGGTACCAAGTCAAAGCCTTACGCGCGACGGCCAACTTGATTCGGTAGCCTTCGTTTTGAACCCGATAATTCTCTGCCAACATTTTAACAGACCGCAAACAAGCAGATTGATCTTCTAGCTCGTGCCGCAACCCCTCGGCGTATTCGTTCAGCGCGGCGGCGATGATGGGACTCACCTTTTCATATGCTTTGTTCCGCAACGCCGCGTATTCTTTACAATCCATGTCGCAGCGGTCGCCGAAAACGCCGGACACAGCCGCTGTTATCTTCCGTGCGATATTTTCCTGTCGTTCGTCGCTCATCGTTCTTCCTTTCCGCCGTCTTCGACGGCTACCACCATCCCGTGATGACCCCGGCGATGAGAATCATATACCACACGACTATCAAGATCCCAATAATGAGCCACACCTCCGGTGGCGGGGTGTCCGGGTTCATGCCTTCTCGCCTTTGTCGGCCTGCATGGCTTTGAGCGCTTCACGGGCGGTGTCGGCCTGCCCCTGCGCCCAGGGTGATGCACCGCCACTATAGCGTCTGATTTCCTTCAGTGCGGTCATCGCCACATCCAAATTATCCCGCAGCCCCTTGGCGTACTCGTCCAGCGCGTCGGCGATGATGGGAACTGCCACGTCCCAGCGCACCGAGATATGGTTTGCGCCATAAAAAGTGCAATCTTCTTCGAGAGTCTCCGACAATGCCCGCGCGATCTTGTCCCGCAGTTCGTTGGAGTCAGGCATCTTCATCCTCCCCGCCGTCCTTGTAAGCCTCTTGAATGAGCTTCAATCCTTTGCGTATCTGGTCTGGGTTGTCGCTCTCGGAGATCTTGTGCAGCACGACTGAACGAATCTTGGCCAGGAATTCGACTTTATCAATGATTAGAGCCTCTTCGGGCTGCATGGCTGCGAGAGTTTCTCGGGTAATCTCGCGACACCGAATAGTCTCTTCGGACTTACCGGTAATCCATGTAGTACATATTTCTTGGATCTTACCCAATGCCTCCCGACTTACGGCCAACTTCTCTCGCAGCCCCTCGGCATACTCGTCCAGTGCGGCCGCGACGTAGCTAGGTAACTTGTCCAGGCCTTGGATCATGCGTGGCTCGTGGACAAGCCATGCGTCGGCCCATTTATGTGACCACTCGTCCGCGACCTTGTCCCGCAGTTCGTTTTTGTCAGGCATCTCCATCTCCCACTTTCTCTTTGATCGCGTCCAGGGCATCTTGCGCGGCCAGCACGTGACATAAAAAACCGTGTCGAGGCTCGGTAACATCTTCATCGGTAATCACGTGCGGGCAGCTACAGCCTCTGGCGATGATGAACTTAAAAGCATTTGCAGCCACGTACAGGGCTTCGACCTGCTTTTGGCCCCGAGAGTCTTTCAGCCTCCTCACCATCACCCCGCGATGATGAAGGCAATACCTCTTACTGTCGAGCCTTGGGTCAGTGTAGATACCAATAGTGCCACAGTCCAGAAATTCACATTTAGCCATGCTCAGTTCTCCTCGTCGTCCATCATAAGATGCGTCCGTCCTCGTAAGCCTTCGCGAACTCCTTCGCGAACTCCGGGCTCAGGTCCATCAGGGCATGTCGGATGGCGTTGGCTGTCCGGCCCGGGTCCCGGCCTTCCAGGAACGTCTCCTTGCAGCTATCCACGAAGCGCTGGAGAGGGTGGTTCAGGTCGTCTGCCCGCTCTAAAGCATTTAGCGCTCCACGGGCGATGTCATAGACTGAGCCTTTACTTCGGTCGGTCTCGGCCATGAGGATATTGATGGTGCTCTGGTCGATTTTTAGTAAGTCGTATCCATCTTGAGTCAGCTTGCGTTGCAGGTCGAGCGCCTCAGTCAAACGCTCGACCTCGGCCTGCTGGGCGTCGAGCGCATCCAGTAGCCGTCCGGACTCCTGGGCCAACTCCCACGCGAGGCGCACCGGACCGTTCATATCGGTCAGGTTTACCCCGTGCATCGTGTTCAGCTTCTGCATGCGGGCGAACCTGCTCTTTAGGTTGTCCCGCTTTTCCTGGAGTAGCACGTCATCCATCGTCAGGCTCCTCATCCATTATGTCGCCCAGCCGGTCGAACAGGTAGTCCGCCTTTAGATCGACGTTGATCGCCGTGAAGCGTAACCGCTGGCAAACATTAGATATGGGAAACATATCGCCTTCGACACCTCCGGGACCAGCGGCTGACTCAGCCAGTGCTCGGATAATGTGGAAACACTCACGCAGTGCCTCCTCGGCGTCGCCCAGGTTCTCGATGAGGTCCATTCTGAAGCGGCCCCGGTCGTCTACGATGCTGGCGAATGATCCTGCCATCAGACTGCTCCCGTGCAGATCAGGGTGACCAGGACCCCGGCCGCGCCGCCGAGTACGACACCGATCCAGAAGGACATCCACTGTTTGAAGCGGACCTCCCGGACCAACTGCATCGTGTGGAACTCTCTAAGCTCGTGGTCAGTGGCCATCGGTTGACTCCTGCGGCTCGAACAAAGCGCTGGTCACGATCTCCTTCACCGCGCTCACGTTACCCATGATGACGTAGTGGCGGGCGCAGATCAGGGCGTGCCGGAGCCGGTTGATCTCGTTGACGCACTCCTTCATGTCGACGGTGTAGGTATTCTCCCAGTGGCCATCATCCGGGTCCACCGTGGCCACGAACTTCTGGTGCTCCCGCAGGCGCTTCAAGGTCATCAGGGCTGGGGTTCCTTGCTCCATGACCATATTATCGGATCGGCAGGGCAGTTTGCCCAGAATTTCTTGCCCAAATAGCCCTCTGAATCCGATAATACAGGCATGAAGACCAAGACGGCCCGGCCCATGTATCTGATCGTGCCCGACAACGCGCCGCCCTACGTACTCAAAGGCAGGATGACTGTGGCCATCAAGGACAAGCTCGGTGGCTCGCGCAACAAGCTGCTCAAGATTGAAGACGGTGTCGCGTCGCAGCTATCTATGACCGGACACTTCACCGAGAAGGACCCGTGGTCCTGGGTCGAGGTGCCACGGCAGACGTTCGCGACGCCGGAGAAGGAGGCTCCCAGTGACTGAGCCCGACGGCACACCGATCCAGCCCCTCGCCGCCGACGTGGTCCCGCGTATGATCCCCGAGCGTGAGGAGTGGCCGGATGCCTGTTGCGACGAGTGCGGTAATCAGCAGCACATTTGCAGTGGTGAGGGCTGGGTCTTTAACGAGCAGTACTACCGCGATACGAAGACGAACCGGGTGCTCTGCCCTCAGTGCGCGGTCGACGTGCTCCAGGGTGTAGAGCACGTGGAGGAGAAACCGTGAAGTGTCCCAAGTGCGGAGCAGAGAACACCAGCTTGTACGGCTACTTCGATGAGCCAGAGACGATGCGCTGCAACGCCTGCCTCGACCGGCGGGAGCGCTGGGTCAGGCTCGCCATGTTGGTTGGGCTGGTGACGGCTTTCGTGATACTAATCGTGATGCTGAGGGGGCTGCTTCAATGACGCTTGACCTAGAGAAGATCAAAGAAGCCCTGGCGTCACGCCCGACCAACTGCCCGTACTGCAAGATCTCCGTGCCGGGTTCGGTCCAGATGGCGTGCACGAACCTGGAGGATGACTGCGAGTTTCAGATCTGGTGCAGTGGCTGTTGGGCGCACGGACCGACGTGTAGCACTTTGCAAAGTGCACTCGACGGCTGGAACAGAGTGGCTGACGCGTCAGACGACAAGGCGCTTGACGAGTACGAGATCGCGAACCTCATGGGCCTGTTGATGCGGTCGGCCGAGCATGACAACGGCGACTGGTTTTGCCAAGTCATGTACAAGCTGATCGCCGAGTGCCGGGTGCAGGGCCTGAAGATGCTCGACAACAACTTCGGCGACCGGATCAACGTGGAGACCCTCGCGCTCATGTCTTCAACCCAGTGGACGCTGCGCCCCGGCCAGCAAATGCTGAGCGGAGGCTGCCAAGATGGCTGAAGGAGATGAAGATGGCGAGTGAAGTTTCCAACGAGACGATGATCGAAGAATCTCTGGAGGTCGCGTCGGATGCCCTGAACGACTGGGAGTACAAGTTTCTGATAAGCATCAAGGAACGGGTCGACCAGGGCCGCGAACTCACAGACAATCAGCAGGACAAGCTGGACCAGATCTACAAGAAGGTCTGCGACTCTCCGTACTAAATGGCGCGGAACAACATGACTGTGAAGTACTTCAAGCTGAAGGTGGCAGGGCTCTCCGTGTTCTTCGTGGTGATGGTAACCTGGGGGCTCGGAGCCTCCATCAAGAACCACAACCAGCATATGGCTAACCTGTACGCTGCCGAAGACCAGCCCTTCGTCAATCAAGCAGGCCAGCACGTCGTCACGATTACCAACTACCGACTGGCCGCGTGGCTGAAGCGGCACCCAGAAGCAGTGGTCGTCGCCTTAACGTCCCACCATGGTGGGACGGCCATCGTGGTCTACACAATTTACGAGGTGGAGTAGATGATCAAGATCCCGCAAATACTCAACTGGATACTAGCCGTCACGGCCGGTACCGCACTGATCGCCGCTGCTCAGTACCACGACAGCACCTTCGTGTGTGTCATTGGCGGCGTGCTGTCGGTGTTGGGCCTGATCGGACTGCTGAAAGAGATGGCTGGCGACTGATGGGCAAGGTGAGGTGCGGTAGTCTTTGGTTAGGTCCGACATGGGAGATACAACGATGACTGAGGATCGCAATTGTCGGGTGTGGGTGTCAAGGGGGGATCTGATTCTACTGCTGGCTGCGTTGGCGTTCCTGCTCCTATGCACGATCACGATTGGCCTGAGCAGCATCAACAACACCCTGGAACAGATCCGGGACCGCCTGCCCGCGCCCGTGGTTGAGAAGGAGAAGCCAGGACTGACGACAACGCCATCGTTGGCGACTGACTGGCCTCGTTGAGGAGGTACTATGAAAATCTCACTCGCTGCAATCATAATCACGTTCCTGTCAGTGGCTATTTGCGTTGTCGAAGGCTTGGCTTGGTATCCTGACAATGAGGTTTTTGCTGGCATCTTCACGAACCACTTGCTTCTAGGTATTGTCCTCTTTGTAGTCATCGAGATGAGCTTTAGGAGACACAACTGATGGGCTGGATGTACTGCGGACAGGACGACTTGGGCCGGGACATCGGCTACGGCGAGGAGGTTGCGAAGTGCTGACTCTCTGCGCCCATATCGGATGTCCGGCAAAGATCCTGCTCACCATCGAGCACATAATGACCGAAGGTATCGTTTGGTACTGCCGTCGCCACACGCCTGCGTCAGCCAGCAAGGCCAAGGCACAGTATCTGTTCGACAAGTGCGTGAAGGAACTGGGGGCGTTAGGCTACGAGATCCTGGACAGCCACGAGTCTCTGGAGCCGGTGGGGATCTTTCTCATCGAGGACAACGATGAGTGACACTGTGGTCGACTTGGTGGCCTCGTTCAAGTACTTCAATGTCCATGGGTGGCCACGGAAGAAACACCGCAAAACCCGGGACTACACGGTCGTCTGCAAGAAGGGCTCCACCCTGGGTGAGATCGTGTTCTACAGTAACTGGCGGCAGCACGTCCTGGTCCCAACATCGGGCACAGTTTGGAGCAAGGGCTGCCTCGCCAACGTGAACGAGTTCATCGAAGGTATTGGAAGGAAGTGGAGGTGACTTGTGAAAGAAGCTGAAGCGACAAACGGTGAGAAGCTGAAGGCTTTAGTGGCATCGTTTAATCTCAGATGTACCTTGACGACCGCCCTGAAGCACATAGAGCCATTTGGCCCGGAACGTACGTGCTGGGATGAGTGGGCAGACCAGCTTAAACGCTTCCAGACGGAGGCTGCATTCCCTCCCGATCCCTTCTGGTCTCCGCCACCTAAGCCTAAAGCGTAACTTTTCTACATTTTCTCCTAGCCAAATAGCCTTCCCAATCCGATAGTACTCATAGCGGGTTTAACCGATACCGCACGCATGGAGACACCAGATGAAAGAAGTCAGCCCCCCGGCGGCAGATGTCGGCGTCCTAGTCGGCAGGTTCCAAGTCCACAAACTCCACGAAGCACACCTGGAACTGATCAGGCACGTGGTCAAGCACCACGACCGCGTGATGATCTTCCTGGGCATGTCGCCGTGCCGCGTCACGAGGAACAACCCCCTCGACTTCGACGCCCGCAAAGCGATGATCCAGGACGCCTTCCCGGACGTAAGTGTCTACTACGTCAGGGACTGCCGACCCGATGACCTGTGGTCTAAGCGCCTCGACAACATGATCTATGAGCACATCAAGCCGGGCGCGAAGGTCCTGCTGTACGGTGGGCGCGACGCGTTCATCAAGCACTACGAAGGCAAGATCCCCACGCGCGAGTTGGAGCAGGAGGTCTTCATCTCGGGCACCGCCGTGCGCAACACCATCGCCAACACCGTGCCCAAGACGACCGACTTCCGCGCCGGGGTCATCTGGGCCTCCCAGAATCAGTACCCGCGTGCCATCCCCACCGTCGACGTGGCCGTCTGGGACGAGACCGGCGAGAAGCTCCTACTGGCCCGCAAGCCCGACGAGGATCTCTACCGCTTCATCGGCGGCTTTGCCACTGGCCCAACGTACGAGTCCGACGCGCGGCGCGAGGTCGACGAGGAAGCGCACATCGCCATCACCGATCCAGTCTACGTGGGCTCGCATCAGGTCGACGACTGGCGCTACCGCAGCGAGGCCGACAAGATCGTCACGCTCCTATTCGAGGCCAAGCGGCTCAGCGGCAACCCACGTCCCGACGATGACATCGCTGAACTCAAGTGGTTTGATTTCGCAACACTCCGCGACGAAATGGTCGTCCCGGAGCACCGTCCACTCCTCAAGATGCTTCAATGCAAGAGGGAGACACACCATGAAGACGAACATCGTACTGGCGACTGACAGCTACAAGCTCACCCACTGGAATCAGTACCCACGCGGCACGGAGAAGGTCTACTCCTACTTCGAGGCGAGGCCCGGCGCGAAGTACCGCGACACCGTGTTCTTCGGTCTCCAGTACATCATCGCCGAGTACCTCGCAGGCCACGTCGTCACGACCCAGAAGATCGACGAGGCCGAGGCGTTGGCAGCCCAGCACTTCGGCAATCCGAACATCTTCAACCGCGCCCGCTGGGACCACATCGTCGACCAGCACGACGGCCGCCTGCCTGTCCGCATCAAGGCGGTGCCCGAGGGCACGCCGGTCCCTGTCAACAACGTGATGATGACCATCGAGAACACGGACCCGGCCTGCTACTGGCTGACCAACCACCTGGAGACGATCCTCACGCACGTGTGGTACCCGTCCACCGTGGCCACGCAGAGCCGGGAGGCCAAGCGGATCTGCAAGAGGTACCTCGAAGAGACTGCCGAGTCCGCTGGCGGCCTGGACTTCATGCTGCACGACTTCGGCTACCGTGGCGTGTCGTCGGTGGAGTCGGCTGGCCTCGGCGGCGCTGGTCACCTCGTCAACTTCCACGGCACTGACACCATCGCGGCGATGGAACTGCTGCGTCAGTACTACGATGCCGACGTACCCGCGTTCAGCGTACCGGCCACCGAACACAGCGTGATGACCGCGCACGGTGCAGACGGTGAGAACTGGGTGCTGTCGCAACTGCTCGATGCCTACCCTACCGGCATCCTGTCCATCGTGATCGACTCGTACGACTACCGGAAGTTCATCAAGATGGCAGGCACGACGTTCAAGGATCGCATCCTTGCCCGCGACGGCAAGGTCGTCTTCCGTCCCGACAGCGGAGATCCGTGCGAGGTGACACTGGAGGTCCTGGAACTGCTGGGCGAGTACTTCGGGTCAGCCGACGGTAAGCCCGGCTACAAGATCCTGCACCCCCAGGTCGGCGTGATCTGGGGCGATGGCATCGATCTCGAAGACATGGAGCGCATCCTGGCCGACATCACCTACGCGGGTTGGAGCGCCGAGAACATGGTGTTCGGCATGGGCGGCGGCCTGCTCCAGAAAGTCAACCGCGACATCCAGCGCTTCGCGTTCAAGAGCAGCTACCAGGAGCGCGGCGGCGAAGGCCACGACATCTTCAAGGAGCCCATCGACAAGACCAAGACCAGCAAGAAGGGCCGACTGAAGCTGGTGCGCCTCGAAGGCGCGCACGGCTCCACGCTGACCACCGTCGGCATCGATGATCCACGCGAGGACCTGCTGGAGACGGTCTTCGAGGGCGGTCAGGTCCTGAAACGTTACAGCCTGGACGAGATCCGCGCGAGAGCAGCACTGTAACACCCAGAAGCAGCCCCGGATGCACGTTATTGGCCCGGGGTTGCTTTTTACCTGCCCGAATAGCCATCCCGATCCGATGATATGGGTGGAGACAAGCAGATGCACAAGAACTACCTGGAGATCGACCCGCGCGGCGGGCCAACCAACGTACCTGCCGGTCAGGTCTTTGGTGGCGTGCGCTTCACGTTACTGAAGGGAGCCACAGAACAGCGAGTGGAAGTCAACTCGCTGTTCTGTGGACCGGCAGTGATCAGCAGGATCAACTTGGACCCGCACGGCGCGACCTCGGCGGTGGTCTACCAGCTTGTTCACGATGGCCAGATCACATGCGTCTGGCACCAAAGACACCTTGGGCCAGCCCTCCAGATCTTTGACCGGCGCTACGACATCTCCCGGGACCGCGAGGCCGAACGGCGTGGCGAGAACCTGAAGGAGTTCGGCGAGCAGTCGGCCCGGGCACTGGTGGGCATGACCAGGGCCGACCGGATGAGCATCATGCACCGAGCTATGGTGCCCGGTGCAGGCGAGGAGGCGTGGACATGGGTCAAGTAAAGAAGGTAACCTTGGAACTCGACGTGGAACTGACCGAGGAGCAGCTTCAGAAGATCTTGATCGCCTGCGCGCAGACCATCGCAGAGAAGCTGGGCGAGGGTCACGACGTACAGGTGATACAGAATCCTGTTGCGTTCCCCACTATGACTGGCCTGTCCCACATCGTCATGGAGCACAGCATCGTGGCGGTCGACCTGGAGAGGTAACAGTGGAATACTACGAGTCACATTGCCCTGACTGTAACGCGACCTACCGTTGGGTTGGCTACAAGACTGGCATCGGCAAGACGCCCGAGCAGCTTGCTGCTATGAATCGCCTGCACACTACCTGCGAGAGATGCGGCAGCACGAACCTGAAGACTGGGCTCGACCACGGCAGCCCGGAAGCGCAGGCGTACGACTCGGCGTTGAAAGGCACGATCAGCAGAATGCTACAGCCCACCCAGGAGGTGCGGACAGTCAAGACGACCGAGACCAAGCTCAGTGACGATGTGTGCCTGACTTGCCTTTTCTCCCACATGGAGCAGGTGTCTGTTGAGGATGGGAAGCTGAAAGTCCTTGGTCGGCTCGGCTATCCACCCGTTCTCAAGGGCTCTGTGGAGGCTGACTTTAAGATCGAGGTGGAACCTGAGACGGGCCATTTACGGGCACTCGTGGCTGGCCCGATCCGAACGGATTCTCATCCCATCAAGTACCGTGTGGACGTGGCTGAATTGGGGATGAGAGTGCACTGGATTGGAGATGCAAAAAGACGATGGCTAATGAGACGGACTGGGAAGAAACGTTGGAGGAACTTTGATGGCGGTGACCCCCCTTCGAGAACATAGGCCCCCTCGGCGTCAATGACCACGATGTGAAGTACGGAGACAACCAAGATGACACTCAACGGTGAAGCGCGAGGGATCGCAGATCTGCATCGCTGCCAGATCCAGGGCTACCTCAAGGCGGTCAAGGCTACGCTGTACTCGCTGGAGGAAGACTGCTCGCTGTTCAAGCATATGCCCAAGACGCACATTCAGATCGGTAACCTGCTCTCCCAACTTGGACACGTCATGGCTGAGTGTGACGACGAGTTCTTGACGCAGGCACGCTGATGGTCCCCCCGATCCATCTCAACGACTCCGGCCCACGCGTCGCCCACTGGATCTTCTGTCCACGCTGTGGGTGGCAGACGCCCAAGCCCAACAGCGCCTGCGCCAATACCTGTTGCGGTAATGACCTCCACTACGCTGACCTGAGTCAGGCTGACCTCGACGAGATGGAGCGCGACGGCCTCACCGTCAAGGAGTTGGTCGACCGCTACTGGCAGAAGAGACGGGACGCTCAGCCGAAGCCTAAGAAGTTGCCGGACGAGGACCCGTACGACTGGAAGCCGCCGGAGGAGTAGGATGAGCGAGTTGATCACGTTCTCCGAGGAACTGATCCCCCAGGTCGTCAGGATCATGCGGATGGGGATCGTCGTGGCCATGAAGCGAGAGGACAAGAGAGGCAACCGCGAAGAGCGTGCCCTTGTGAAACGTGCTGCGGTGGCGCTGGAAGAGCAGTGCGTCTCGCTTATGGAGTACTGGGACCAGATGCAGAGCGAGGACTGACTGTGGGCGAAGCAAGGTCGTTGGTTCCCGGCAAGCCCCTCATCTGCCAAGTGTGCGAGAAGAACGAGGCCAAAGGCGTCTGCTGCGTGCCCAGCGTCCCATACTCGGCAGCGTACTGTCAGGAGTGTCTGAACGCCAATGCACACCCCTGGTTTATCATCGTGGCCAACACAGCCTGCGTGGGCAGCTACGAGGACTGCGCCCCGTGGTGGAAAGAGATGGTCGAGGATACCTGCAAGCACCTGGGCAAGACTCTGGAAGAGTTCAAGGCCGAGGTTCTCAAGGACGTCGAGGATATGGAGCGGAGTCTGCTGGAGCAACTGGGAGATCCGGATAACGGACAGGAGGACTGACACGTGTACGACTACGCAGATTTTCGTCCGGCCGCCTAAGCACCGTACTTCTCTCGTACGGTCTCCGCATACTTGGGCACCACAGCCACCGGGATCTGCTCGAAGCCTGCGTCACGCAGCACAGCGAAGCGGTGGCGACCGTTGGTGAATCCGGGCAGGCCGGACTCGTACGGCCCAATCTCGGGCATGATGATCGGCACGTCCGGGTTGTCGTGGAACCACTGCTGGAACTTCTCATACCTGTTGCTGATCGTAGGCCCGGTGCCGCCGGGGCCTACGTAGTCCGACGACTGCGCCCAGGCCGCGTCGAACTTGGCCACGTCCACTACGACCTCAACATCGGTACCGGCACGTTCAGGTTTGACGAACAGACGACCGCCAACATTGAACTTCTTGTGAGGAGAACTCTCCGGAGGCCGCTCCGCTGCCTCGGTCAGGATGTGGCGTATGGCTCGGCGCGCGTCCATCAGTCACCTGCCTGACGCTGACGTTCCCGGCGGGCGAACAGCTTAGTCTTCTCTTTCTCCGCACGGCGTACAGACACAATCTTCACACTGGCATACTTGGTGCGTAGTTGATTGATCGCTTCGTGCCACCTGTCCACGCTTTTCATCACGTCGGTCCAGGTGTCGAAGGCGTAGCCTCGCTTACCCAAAAACGGAAACTCCCCTGTCTTCTTCCAGTGCGGGTAAGCATCCATGTACTTCTGCTCAGGGCTGATCACCCAGATATCACTGGACTCCGGAACTTTAAGGGCACCGGACTTCACTGCCCACTCGACCTCGGCAGAGTACAACGCGCCCATGTTCTTCACGCCCTGATGAAACCACTTCTTCCATTCGGAAGCGTCTGGGAAGTCCGGCTGGTCGTAGTCCAGGTGGCTCGTAATTGCTCTTCGGTATGGGTCGTCTGAGTTGTGCTCTTCATCCAGGAACTGCAAGAACAGCCTGACCATATCGTCGACGCTGTTTATCCTGCGCCCTGATCTCGCGATCCAGTGGCCAAAACTCTGTAGTGGCCCGCTGTACTGGAATCCGTAGTGTTGCTGCGCCGCCCCGAAATCTCTGAGCGCTTTCAGGACGTAACTTCCCATCTTCGTAAGGATCTGCTGTGGGTCTCCGGGACTGTTGAACAGACGGCCGAGGGCTTCCATGTTGTTGGCCATGAGGTACGCTGGATCGTCGTACCGGATCATCGATACGTCGTTGAGGGCGGCCACGTCATCGCCGGGCATGCGGATCAGGAGTTCGCGGAGTTGTCCCCAGTCCATGATCATGTCCTGAATGGACGTGGCCCCGATACCCTTCAGCCCTTCGAGGCGACCGCTCATCAGATTAGCGAGCATCTCGTCATAGTTATAGGACCCGAAGTCCAGCGCGAGGTAGAAGTATTGAGGCACGGCAGCGTCGGCTGCCTCGGTCAGCATGATGCGGCGCATGGCTGTGCGGGTGGGGTCCATCAGTAGTAGCTCGGGTTGTAGGGCCGGTCCTCGCCGTACTGCTCGACCAGGGCACGCAGGCTGTCGTCCAAATGCTCGACGGCCTCGCGATACTTGCTGTTGTTGAGTGGGTAGTACAGGGTGCCTGTCCGCTCGTAGACTACGAGAATCCCCAACGTCGCCTCGGCCAGCTTGATGACCACGTCGTAGCAGGCGTCAGCCGCCGCGCGGTACAGCGGGTCCTCCACCTGGAGCGAGCCCTTCATCCTGGTGGCGCGCTTGCGTAGCCGTGTCGCGGCCTTCTGCATCGACTCCAACGACTCGTCCTTGTACTTGCTGACCTCCAGGTGCTCGCGGTACACGTCGCGTACATACTCTTCGTTGACGTGGCGGATGATGCCCATCTCTTCGTTGATGTGGCCGACCTCGATGCGGAGCGGGCTGGCCTTCGCATAGACCGCAGAGCCCAGCGAGCCCAGGATGCAGTGGACCGCCTCGGCGATGCGCTGGAGGCCAATCTCGTACTCGGTGTATGCCTGGAACCAGCCGCCTTCTGGCAGGCCGCCGTAGATCGTGCCAAGGGCGCAGTGGTCAGGCGCAGCTTCGGTCAGCATCTGGCGTATGACGTGGCGTGTCTGGTCCATCGCGTTACTCGAACAGGTGGATCTCTTTCGGATTGAACTCAGCTTCAAGGACTCCCTGAAGTTTGCCGGTCCACTTGTACTGACCGGGGTTGACAACACTGAGCCTGCCGGTGTCGCCCTCGAAGTGGCCTTTCCAACGGCTATCGACAGGAGGGTCCAAGTAGTCCCAGACTAGGTTGTGCGACCACGTGGGCAGTTCACCGTGCTCCTGAAAATACTCTTCCATGGCTTCGTCGTCTTCCAGGTCGAAGTCAACCAAGTCTTCCATGATCTGTTGATGGCGCTCGACTTGACCGTGATTCAGCACCCATATCTCATGTGTTCTTGGGTCTGTATAATCCATCTCGAACTCGTCGCCAGGATCGACATGGTACGCCTCGTTGCCATGCCCAAGCTCGAAGTAGAATATCGCTGTACTTTCGTCACCAACCGTGTGCGGGACGACAGGAGACTCGGTCAGCAGGATACCGCGCATGATCTGCCGCATCGAGTCCGCCACGTGCCGCTCGCGTCCGCGCTGTCCGTAGGCGGGCTCCCCGAACTCGTCCGGCCACGGCGTGTCTTTGTACGACTGAAACTGTGGATCATCCAAGAACGTGCCAAGGTGTTTCCACCGCAGACGCAGGAGTTCCTCAGGAAGAAGCTCGTGCGTTCGGCTTTGGTTAAGCGGCCACGGGTTGGTGGGCCTTTCCTCGTCTCCCGGCATGAGGTCGCGTACGCTGCCGGGCTTGACGACGAACGTCGGTCCCACGCGCTCGATGTACTGCCTCCAGAACTCGGGGTCCGGCTTGCCGTAGAGTACCGTGTAGCGCTGGTACATGTCCGCGCCGGTCCTGGGCATCTGTCTCCAGTGCCATGCGTTGTCGTTCTGGACCGCCCAGAGGATCTTGTTGGCTCCCCGAAAGCCCACGTCCTGGTCAAGCCGGATGTTGCTGGCCCCAAACATCGCGCCTTTTGTATGCTTGGCGATCTGACCGCGCACGGCCCGGAGCAGCTTCTCGTGCGCCTCGCGGACGATTGGCGTCGTCTTGGCTGTCCCACTCCAAGGATCGGTTGCCTTCTCTTCAATCGCCGCGCGCATCCAAGCTCGGATCATTTCCTTGTATGGGCGGAAGAGTCTCAGGGCGAACTCGCCGGGCATGCGCCGTTCGAGCTTCTCGTTCAAGAACCCGATGAAGTCCTCGAAGCTCGGCATCATGGCCCCGTCTACCTTGTCGTACCACTCCTTGTCCCAGTGCGCTGCCCCGGTCGCCTTCCGGTAGCTCTCCCAGTCAAGACTGTCAAGCGCGATCAGGATGGCCTGGGCCGTGTCCGACGAGGGGATGTTCTGGCCCACTCGGCGCATGAAGAGCGTGAGAGGGATGCTGGCCGAAAGCTGGTCTTCGTCGAACAGCGCGGTCCGCGTCTCGACCTGGAGGCCGAACACGACCGGCGCGCCGCCGAACTTCTCGGCTGCCTTTCTGGCTTCGCTCTCTGCCGTCATCGCGTTCTGTGTAGCATAGATGCCTCCGTACGAGGCGATGGTGCCGCGCTCGGGATCGTACTGGCGCTGCTCGGGAGGAATGTCGGCACGCAGGCCCTCCTTGAAGACCAGACGGGCGCGGCCTGAAGACGTTCCGTGATAGTAGATCTCGCGGGCTTCGGTGAGCATCCTACGTATGGCTTGTCGGGCTGCGTCCATTGCGCTACTCAAAAACGTGAATTTCAGTCGGGCTGAACTCGGAGCGGAGCATTCCGATCAACTGGTTGGTGAGTTTGAAGCGTCCAGGGTTCATGGCGCTGAGCCTTCCGGTGTCACCCTCATAATGACCTTTCCAGTACTGGTCGGGGTTCGGCCAGAGCATACCATGCGACCACGTGGGCAAGCCTCGTCCCTTCTCTTCTTGTTGATCGACGTAAGCCTGCAACGCTTCGGGATCGCTTAGGTCAACACCCTCGTCCTCGATGTTAGGCATGTTAAGCTGATGGTAACGCTGGATTTCGCCGTGCATCAGAACCCAAATCTCATGGGTCAGCGGATCGGTGTACTCCATCCCGTCGTCATACGAGGTGTTCCCGTGTCCGAGGTCGAAGTAAAATACGGATGTACCTTCATCGTCGATCTTGTGGAGCGTGACATCGCTGGCGACGACAGATTCGGGGAGGCTCTCCTTGTCCATCACCACAAGAGCCGGAAGCGCCTCGACACCCAGGACGTGGAGAGCGTCGTACCGGTGGCTGCCCTCCAGGACGTACGGGCCTTCTTTGTCGACAACCACGATCAGCGGCACGATCCAACCACTTGCAGCGATCTGCTGCGCCAGTTCGCGGGCCGCCTCGTTGTCATCTCCAGAAGTCTCGAAAGCAGACAAGGGAACGGCGCGGATGCCGGACAGCACCTCGTAGTCCAGAAGACTGGCCGCGATGGAACTGGTATTTGGAACTTCGTCACCCACGCGGAGGCCGCTGACCTCGTCACCAGCCCGTGGGTAGAGTTCGTCCTCCTGGGCCTCGGCGAGTATTCGACGTATCACACGTCGGCTTTCGGTCAGCGCCTCGTCCTGCCCGGCGTAAAACCTGCGGATCGCACCCATGATGCGGCGCGAGTTTTCTCCGGGATCGAACATGTAGGACTTATTCCGTTCGGCCTTCCAGTAGTAGTCGTTACGCTCGTCGAATTCGCCCAGGCCGTCCTCCATATCGACCGGCATGCCCTCGGCGCTGAAGTTATCGATCCAGCCCTCCAAGGTCCGGTACTGCGCCGAGGTGGGCTGGACCATCATGTCGAGGCCGCCGTCTTCAGGCATCAGACGGATCGCGCCCAGGCTCATAAACTCCTGCATGCCGCGCGTGCCGCCCCCGCCGTAACCGATGTTCCGATGGTCAAAGCCGCGCCCGTAGCCGCCGCCCCCGCCCGAGATCATGTCGCCGTCAGGCAGCAAGTAGAACGCATCGGTGAAGCTGCTCGTGATCCCGAACCGGCCCTTGGCTTTCTCGAACGGGTCGGCCTCGTCCTCCGCGTCCTCTACGCCGGGCCAGTCCTCCATGGACAGCGGCATCTCGTTGTCTAGCTTTCGGAGAACCTGGAGCGGGATCTCGCGGTACCTGGACTCCTGGCCGTTCTGCACACTACGGAATACGGAGCGAGCGTACTCTCCGGCCGACCAGCCGAACTCGTCACTGATCACTCCAATGATCCGGGCGTGGAAGTCCAGCAGTATCTGGGGTTCGTTCTGGACGAGCGCAGCCATCTCTCCCGGATTCCAGTTGAGTGCGTCGTAGACCGCGCTCCAGATAGTCCGGTGCTCACCCTCGTCGAACGTAGCCAGCGTGTACTCGGGGAACAGTTCAGTGACAATCCTCTCGTAGCGCTGCCAGTCGTAGTCCCTGTCCTCCTCACGGTTTACCGCGTCCAGGAAGAACTCCCGCAGGTGATCGTACGTCATGTTCCAGACGTGCCGAGGCTGGGTGGGAGCCTCAACGCTGGCCTGCTCGGCCAACACCTGCCGCATCACTAGGCGAGTGGCATCCATCAGCCCCAGGCTTCCTTGTCGTGCTGTACCAGCGCGCGGGTCATGTCCTGGGTGAGCGGCTCGACGTTGATGGTGTCTTCCGACGGGACCGCAGCCATCCGCTTGAGCCACTGCCCTTCCGCCCCGGCCTGCGAAAGCGGGTCTGCCGTGTCGACCTCCCACTCCTCGCCGCTCGGGCTGAACGTGACAATGGAGATGTCGCCGCTCCCCATGGCCTGATTCAGATCCCAGTCCATCTTCGAGGCCCAGCGTATGGCGTCGAACTTGTTATCGAACGCGAAGATTTCACCCTGGCCGTAGCGCTCGCCAGTCCCAGACATGGCCCAGTTGGAGGGCTGCATCGGGACGAGCCCACGCTTCTGGATATCTGAGACCCGGTCAGTGGGGGTGACGTGGTAGTACTCGACGCCCTGGGCCTCGGTGAGTATCCGTCTGAGGGCTCTGCGGGTGGGGTCCATGGAGGTGAATCTTACTCGTTTTGGCATCCCCGAGTCAATTTGGTAGAAATTCCCTGCCGAAATAGCCCTCCGAATCCGATGATATAGGTATAAGCCCGGCAGTGGCATCCCGATGTGGGGCGACCTACTGCTTGGCACGGTACGGTGCGGTGATGATCTTCAAGGACCTGATCAAACAAGACGAGTTTGCCGGGCACATGGTGTTATGCGTGCTCACTGCGCACGCCCAGGACGTGGCCAACGGCGACTTCCGCAAGGTCCCCGGCTGGGAGAACATAGACGGCAGGGAACTCGACATCATTCTGAGCATTGACGGTGTTGAGGTTCCGTTCCAGCCCGCCATGGAGCGTATGGCCGAATGCCGCGAGGAGTGGATCAAGAAAGAGGCGTTCAATCTGTTCCAGGAGAAGCTGAGCGGCAAGTTCCCCGAAATCGGAGACCTGCTGGAACAGATCGAACAGAAGATCCGCGACGTTGCGCGCGAGACGTTGGGAATCGAACTGGAAGAGGACTACTAAGTGCGCAAGCCCAACCTGACCGTCGACGAGCTACTGGAGGACATCGAGTGCGAGGGTCTGCGCGAAGCTCAGGAGATCGTTTGCAAGTTCTGCGGTCATCCCTCCCACTCGGACACCTCGATCAGCAGACTGATCGAGGTTGCCCTGAGTCGTCTGGGAAATCACGACCACCCATCGGATGCTACACTCAAAGACTCAGTTAAGTTCTACCAACTGAACTACTACATCACCCTCCTGGAGTACTGCCCGAACTGTGTCTGCGGCGGCGGGGACACCTGCTCGCCATGCCACTGGTTTCTGGTCACGGCCTCAGAGATCCTGCGCATGGCGGCGCTAGTCAAGACGATCCGACACATCCAGAAAGACGAGGACAAACCATGGCCTACGAATACGAAACCCTGAAGCCCCAACTCCTCACCGACGACGGGCAGCGCATGTTCATCCAGGGCCGCGACGAGGTACTCAAGCTGATGCCGAACCGCAGCGACTCCGTTCTTATGGGTCGGGCTTTGGATTTCTTCAAGGCCGGGGACAGTTGGCTGAAGATGGCCTGTGTGGATCGTATGGTCGAGATCGGAGACCTCCACGAGATCTCTGGCGACAACGTCGTTGCCCAACACCGAGTATTCGTGAGAGCGCGGTAATCATGCCAGAAGATCACGACTGGAAAGCGATCAGCCAACTGATGGAGCAGGCGTCCGTCCTGGCCCAGCGGTACAATCTGTGCATCTGGAACGGCATCAAAGCTGACGGCAGCAGGCACATCGAAGCCTACCGCATGAAGCGTGGCGAGAAGGACGTTGTGCTGACTACCCCGAGCATGGAAAAAATGATCGAGAAGCTCACCGTGATGGCTGTAGAGGGGAAGCTGGAACATCACGACCGCGCCGTCGAAGACATCGACCCAGAGATCTGGCACCTGCACATCGACAGCGCTGCGTTCAATCTGCTGCACAAGACACAGGATCTGCACCAGACGTTCAGTCATCTGATCGGCCCGGTAGGGCTGGTGTACGACCGGTACTGCGTCATCGACATGCAGCTACGGAACCTGTGCCTATCTATCCAAAACCTAACCAGTTCGATACGCAAAGTCCCCATTCGAGAAAGAGAGAAGAAGCATGGATAATCCGATCATCGTGGCCCTCGATGGCATCGACATGTCGAAGGCTATCGCTCTCGCGCAGCTATTGAAGGATGACGTGTGGGGGTTCAAGGTCAACGACCTGTTCTTCCAGCACGGCATCCAGGCTGCCAACAACCTCGGGGTCTTTGGCAACGTCATGCTCGATGGGAAGTTCCACGACATCCCGAATACCGTGGAGAACACCACGAAGAAGATCGCAATCTTCGGCCACCCGGCTCCCGGCATCGTTACCATACACGCCTCCGGCGGCCCTGCGATGATACGGGCTGCTGTTGAGTACCTTCCGGGAAAGGTTGCGGCTGTCACCGTGCTCACGTCATTAGACGAGGACGCCTGCATGCACGTTTACAACGTGCGGCCTGAGGTTGCCGTCAAGCGCCTCGCCAGTATGGCCCACGAATACGGAGCCAGCTTCATTGTGTGCAGCCCTCTGGAACTTGCCGCGCTCAAAGACATCCCTCGTCCCAAGATCGTCCCAGGCATCCGCCCGCTCTGGTACCAGGAGGCTGACGATCAGGCGCGGAAAATGACTCCTGCCGAGGCAATGGAAGCCGGGGCCGGGTTCCTGGTCATGGGCCGTCCGATCCTGCGCGCGGACGATCCGGTCGAAGCCGCGCAGCGCACACTCGAAGAGATCAAGAAGGGGTAACTATGTCACGCGACTGGAAGAACACAGGACTCTACCAGGAGTTCAACCAGGACGATGCGGACACCCGCGTCGAACGGTTCATTGAGGCCGCCGCCAAGCTGACCGTCGAGTTCCTGGAGGACCAGGATGCCTTCTGGCATTGGGACGGCCACAAGCACGTGGCGGAGTTGACCAGCGGCAAGCTGAGCAACTTCTTCGCCAACTGCACGCCGATCTTCACACACCCCGGCATCCAGAAGGACATCGCACACGCACTGTGCGAGAAGCTGGTGCGCAGCGTGTACGTCGGGATGGATAAGTTCCTGGGGAAGCCCGCAGGATACCACGGTCAGCCACGTATACTCACCGACGATAGGCTGTTCAAGACGCACCCTAACCGCTGGGTCGTCGGCTCCGCCATGGGCAGCATCGGCCTCGCGCAGTCCATCGCCTCGGTCCTGGGCCAGGGCTGGAAGGCCGCATTCGCCGACAAAGGTGGCGACGGCATGGAACTCAAGCGGTTCGACCTGGGGGAAGCGCCCATGGTCCTGCTCTGCGAGGATGTGTTCACAACCGGTGGGACCATCAAGTCGACGATCATGGCCGTCGAGAAGAAGCACGAGGACGTTCTCTTCGTGCCCGAGGTCCCGACCATCATCAACCGCAACCCGGGCTACTCCTTCCAGGTCAAGCAGGGTGGACCCGGCTTCCACTTCCCGGCGCTCATCACCAAGGTCGCTGAAACCTGGGACGATGTCACCAGCCTGCCCGAGCGCATGAAAGGCTGCGTCCCGATCCGGCCGAAAGTAGGATGGAAAAAACTAACAACCGCGATGTTATAGGGGTTTGGAATGGCAGAAAACACGTACCGTTGCTCCGTATGTGAACGAGACTTGCCGGAGTCAAGTTTCCATAAGCAATCCAGAAAAGCAGGCAAAGCAGTTCGGCGTCGTCCTGTGGGCTACAAGTGCAGGACATGCCGGACGGAGTACAGAAAGCGGTGGTACCGGAATGGCGGAAATGCCAGTGTCAAAAGCACGAATCAGCGGCAAAGGTTGACTAATCCAAAGATCAGAATGCTGCATGCCGCGCGGAAGAGAGCGAAAAAGTTGGGACTGCCGTGCTCTCTGAGCAAGGAAGACTTCGAGATCCCGAAGATCTGCCCTGTTTTAGGTATCCATCTTGAGATTACTCTCGGAGGGATTACCACAAACACACCGACCATGGATCGGGTAGATAACTCAAAGGGGTATGTTCCTGGAAACGTCCAGGTCATCTCTTGGAGAGCAAACATGATTAAGCGGGACGCAACTATCCCTGAGTTGGAAGCGATTATTCGGTACATGCGGAAATTCTCCCCGGCTGCATAACTGGCGAGCGCTGGCCGACGAGAAGCTGGAGAAGTAGTGGGCAGCGAGACGCTACCTTACGAGTGTTGGGCGATCATGTCTACGAACGAGAGCCCACGTGTCGTGCGGATCAACGGCCAGTTGGCAGTGTACGACAACCAGCCCGCCGCGTTGTTTAAGCTGGGTGACATCCTAGAGGCCAACCCAGGCAAGCAACACGCATACGCAGTCAGGCCTGCCACCGTCACCCTGGAGTTTCGAGATGAGTAAAAAGTTCGAGCGCGCACGCGTCCGGGTCAAGGGGAACTACGACACGGGAGGCAGGCTGGGCTGGCAAATCGGACCCGAGATCTATGCTGAGCAGTGGTGGATTCCTGTGCTCTGGGACGACGACGAAGATCCAGATTGCTTCAAGAAGGTTGGGCTCAACTTCCTGGATCACGGCCAGGAGCAGCGCGAACTCCGACAGAACATCCTCGACATAGTCACCGACCTCGTGTCTAAGTTCATGTACTACAACCGAGAAGAAGAAGATGACACGCTCTCAGTCGAACGCCTGGAGCAGGCTTTCAAAGATGGCGTGATCACCCACGAAGAGGTGGCCGCCCACTTCCTGAAGGAACTGAAGGGCAAGAATGGATGACATCCCACCACCACTACCACCACCATCACCACTAACACGCGCTGATGTCGCCGCCGAAGTCGCTGAGTCCTTCAAGGACTACTACGACGAAGAGGATCGTGGCAAGCTGGAGGTGGCCAGCGTCGAGGGCATCGACCAGTACGTCCGCAGTCTGAACCTGTACTTCGTCATGGGCGAAATGGACGCAGACAGCGGCGGTCGTGGCTGGATTGCAGAGATCTGGGTCGACGAAGCCAAGGCCGAGGAGCGTGCTACGTACATCGAAAAACGCGGTAAGCCTATCTACAAGTACCCGACCTTCTTCAGCGTCCAGGAAATCAACCTTGGCGAGGAGTTAGAGATCCACAACGAGGACAGAGACCCCCTGCCTCCGCAGCAGCTACCCTGAGGATCGCATAGTGCACCTGTATATGCTCTACTGCCTGACGACGCACCGCGCCTTCCTGTGGCACTCGCCCAAGCGGGACGACACTGCGGCCGTCGCGAAGGCCAAGACGTTGCTGGTCAAGGGTGGGCACGGAAAGCTGTACAAAGGGCCGACCGGCGTGGACGAGATGGATTTCCTGGAGAACGTCTATGGCCCGCTATAACGATCTGCTTAACGAGCGCCCTCTCCCTGAGATGAAGTACCGCTGCTGGTTCCGTAAGGAAGATCCCAGAAAAAGGGGAGAAGTAGTCGAGGCAACCAATATCGAGGCTGCTGCCAAGATATTCGCTGAAGAGTGGGGCGATTGGGAGGAGGGTGTCTTCGACATCCTGGTCAATCCCGTGCGCACCGGTAAGATCTACAATGTCAAAGTCTCAGTGTGGCTGGAGCTAAACACTGAGACGGACAAGGTCACGCTGACCCGCATCAAGCTGGAAGGCCGCGAGAAGCCGAAGCGAAGGCCGCGCAAGAAGAAGAAGAAGTGACCTGGGGATCTCCCAGGTCGACCTGCGCCCCCGGCCATCGGCGCATTGAGGTGTGTACCAAAATGGCAGCAGACCAAAATGATGCTGACAAAGACGTTATAAAGTTTTCCCCAATCCTTGAACACGGTTATCCCCATGATGAGTTACGCGACCTAGCAGAGTTCCGGCAGAAAGTGCTGGCCAGCCTTATGATCAAGCCGTGGCAGATTTTTCCTGACCGATTTAGTCCTCCCAATCCGATAATACATAGTATGAGCATGACGACAGACGAAGTTGTTGCCTGGATGCTGGAGATGGCGGAGAGGCGCGTTCCCTTCCGCTTGGAGTACAACATCAACTACGGCGCGAACAATCGCATAGGCTGGAGCGTGTCCATCTACGGTCACATTGTGGTCGAGTTCGCCCCGACGTTCACAGAAGCCATCGCAGAGGCAAAACGAAAGTACGCCGAGGTCCTGGCTGATGAGTGACGAGAAGCAGGCCTTTGGTATACTCGGCCGGACGGGCCAGTTCGATGGACCGTGGAATTGGTACAGGTTCGACTATGCCGAGGACAAGTTAGTGGTCTCGGCAGAGCCCGTATTCCCGTGGAACACCGTGCACATGGCTCAGCAGGAAGCGATGAAGTTGATGAAGCAGGAGCCGGACCTCTGGACGACCCAGGTCGTGATCCAGCCCGATGGCTGGGGTCCGAACCTGCCGTACGAGAACAACACAACCACCGGGGAGCACCTCGGCTTTGCTCCCTCAGCAGGAGGTAACTGGTAATGGGCGACTACGACGGACCCCCGATGATCCGCGCAGACGTGCGAATCAAGGGTTTTCAGATAAGCATCATGCGTGCGCTGAGCGAGGAGGTGCGGCCCTTCGCCGAGGACATCCAGCGGCAGGTCGAGCACGCGATCCAGAACATGGATCTGGAAAAAGAGCTTGCGGATGTCGTCTCTTACCAAGCCAAAGAAACCATCCGGGACATGGTCAAGCGCCAGTTCCGCGACACCATCCACCAGGAGAAGTGGGAACAGAAGTTCCAGGCTCTCGTCGAGGAGTACGCCGACAAGTACCTGAACGAACTCGTCGAGGCAGAGGTTAAGCACCGAGTCCGAGACACCGTGTACAGCGTGATAGGCACGAAAATGCGCGCCACGCTCGGAGAGAAGGTCGAAACCTACGTCAAGGAACTGCTACATGACTCGGAAGGAAGCGGTCAGCCTGATTAAGGCCCGGCTCGGCGATATCGAGCATTGGTCTGCGGAGTTCAAGGAGCGTTGCACGGACGGCGTCCTGCGGCGGGACTTGATCTTGTTCGAGAAACAGTGCAAGGTGTTTAGCGACGAGCTATTCATCCTGTGCCTGAAGACGCACGGCCATCTTGTGAGAGACGACGTATGTCAGACGACAGCCCCCTCGACTACGACCGGGTCCTGAACCGGATTGTCGACGGTATCGAAGGTATGCTGCCCGACCCGTTACAGTGGAGTTCGGACCGCGTCAAGACAATCATACGAGCGATCCTGGTCGAGGTGGAAGAGGTCGTCCACATCTCCTCGCACAACGCGGGATGCGCCATCGCGGCCAACAAGCTGCTCGACATCGCCAAGACAGGCAGGCACGGCGGAACCTTCGGGGGCGAGTCCATGGAGGCTTGCGCCCAGGAGATCCTCAAGCTGCACGCCGACCACCTGCGCATGGAGAAGCTGGAACGAGGCGATTCTCTCTGCATCGAGAGAGGAACCCCGATCACCACACGTCAGTTAGTCCTTCCCGAGGGGGACACGCTGCGAGAGCAAATCGACAAGGCCGAATTTACCAACGAGGTGACCTGATGGACGTAGACGAACAGTTCGACAAGATCATCCAGGACGCGATCACCGAGGCGTCTGGGATCGACTGCTCCATCAAGGTTCAGTCGTAGAAGACGTTCTCAGTCTTGCCGCCATAGAACATGTGAGCGGCGGCAAGACGATTTCCAAAGGGTCCGTAGAAATTCTGGTTCGAGGCCAACCAGAATTCTCCACCTCTGCGGAGAATGTACGCAGCGTGCCAGTCACCGCTCTTGCTGCCTACGTACACGCGCCAGCTTTCGGAGTACCTGTCCTTCAACACACACTCGGCGATTCGCATCATGTCGTCGCAGTCGCCGTAGTTCAGGACCACGCTGACCCAAGGCACGCTGGAGTAGTCGAGTCTGCCGCCCCAGGGGTCCTGCTTCCACTTGAAGCCGCGCTCCTTGTACCACGCTGCAAGCTGGTAGCCGGTCCGGAACTGACCGCGCATCAGCCGCAGTTCTCGTACAGCCCGGCGGCGCTTGAAGAAGTAACGAACGTACTGGCCAAGTCCCAGGAACCAGTCCCGGACGCGAACGCCCTTGTCGAAGACGAGATCGGCTGCCTCGGGGTGGCGAGCCAGCCAGCGGGGTGCAGACATGTGGGTCTCCTTATGGCTGAATCCGGTACGCCGCCCCGTCCCACTCCCCACCCAGCTTCTCCCAGGCTCTCGCAGCGGCTTTGGTAAGCTGAACGTCGCTCCTGACTGCCAGACCATAGTATCCGGCCAGCGCCTTGAGCACACGGCCGTACAAACCCTGGCCTCGGTACTCATCATCGATGTTGGCGTTCCGGACGACCAGGAGGCCTTTATCCCAGCCGTGGAACAGGTGACCTTCGCCGACGCCCTCACCATCGTGAAACACCATCCAGTTGATGGAGTTAATGGCGTAGGGCTCGACACTGACAGTGAACCCGTCTCCGATGCTGAACTCGGCAGGCTGTTCCTTGCCGATCATGGCCAAGGTATGGTCATCGGCCTCGTGGAGTTCCCGGGTCACAATCTGGTGTACAGGCGGGGCTTCCATGCCAGAATCCTAGCATAGCGCCGATCTCTCAGCAAATCCCCAGTTTTCACCTAGCCAAATAGCCTTCCCAATCCGATAACATAGTTATGGAGCCTCTCCTACAGGACCAGTTCACAGAATCCAGGCATTGAGCCGGTAGAGACAGAACCCCCGGAGTACTACGATGAGTGACAAGAGTGTTGTCGCGTTTGATCCCGATGCCCTCAAGAAGGCGATCCGTGGCCGCGTCCAAGCCGCCTTCGTCGACATGATCCCGGACGAGGCCTGGGACAAGATGGTCAGCGGGGAGATCGACAGCTTCTTCAAGGAACCGCAGAAAGTCGTCACGGCGGAGGAGAAGCGCCACAGCCGGAATCAGTCCTGGCAGAGCGACCAGTACGAAATCTCCCGCGTCGAGATGACGCCTTTCCGGCAGGTCGTCTACGATCAACTTCGGCCGCTCGTCATCGCCGAAATCGTGAAACGCATCAATTCCGCCAATTTCGAGTCTGTGTGGTTTAACGAAGGCGAGCACCGGCTCGGACCCTTTTTTGAAAAGATCCTCCGGGACTGTGTACCCGAAATGGTGGCTCTCATGTTCAAGGGCGTTTTCGCCCGTGCAGCCGGTGCCACGATGGAGAGCCTCAGGAACCAGCAGTTCTAATGTGCGTCCACGTCACTATGCAAGATATCCGGCTGGGCAAGCCTGACAGCCCGGCATACGGCCCAATCGCTTTGGCAGTTGGCCGCGCCCAGGGTGGCGGCGTAGCCAGCGTCTACTACTCCGACATTCTCACGACACGGGGGATCTTCGAGACGCCGGAAGAGGTGTGCCAGTGGATATTGGCATTTGACCACGGAGAGGCCTCGGGATATTTACCACCCCCATTTACCTTCACTCTAAAAAATAAAGCCCGTTTTGAAGCGTACCCGATGCCCGATCCTCCCTGGCCCCGGTGGTTGTGGAGGTGGGACTGATGCACGACTTGTCCGAAGAACACATCGCTACGCTCCGGCTTGCGGATAAGCAGGGCGGACTCACGTTCCAATGCGAGAAGAATGGTCCCCATCTCCTAACCGTGCTCGATGAAGACGCCCCCTGCTCTCGGCCGGTCGCGGCTGACCTGTCACGTTGGGGACTCATCCAGGTAGTCGGTGCCTCGGATACACAGATAGGGTACAAACTCACTGACGAAGCCAAAGAGTGGCTTCGAGAACACCCGGAGACTGATGATGCGTAAACCCAGCGACGAGTTCTGGGCAGCCTTCCGTTGCGGCGGAAGCCTCGTCATCCTGTGCGAGCACTGCGGACGGACACACTTCTGTACCACTTCCGGGGCTGTCGACTACAACGAAGGTGAACTGGAAGAGCTACTGGAGAAGGCCAAGAAAGACCCCGACATGTACCGTGAAGACGGCACGTACAGCAGCATCGAGTGGGGATACATCGGCGGGAAGCAGTCTGTCATGCACTGCCCCTGCAACGAAGAGAAGATCGCTCCCTACGAACAGTTCATCATCGTCCACGCCGAACAGATCCTGGAGTATCTCCAGAGCCGAGCTAATAAAAAACTCAGGAGTTCTCAGAGCCTCATGGACAAGGTCAACGAGACACTTAACGCCACAGAGGAAGCAGACAATGCGAGTAACCGTAGCCCCGAATGAACCGCCCGAGTCCTGGACCTCATCGGTTTTCCTCGCCGGTCCCACGCCACGCAAAGAGGGCGACACCCGCTGGCGTGACAAAGCTATCGCGGAGTTCAAGAAGAGAGGCTTCGACGGTGTGATCCTCGACCCCGAGCGTGAGGACTGGCCCGAAGACAAAGAGGGCTACGAAGAGCAGATCCACTGGGAGCAGGAGATGCGCGAGCGGTGCGACGTAATCCTGTTCTTCGTCCCGCGCCACATGGAACTGGCCCCCGGACTGACGACCAACATCGAGTTCGGCCAGGACCTATCAGGCTGGAAGGTCGTCTACGGCAGGCCCAACGACGCGGTCAAGATGGACTACATGGATCTCATCTACAAGCAGCGCTACAAGGTGGTCCACGAGACGTCCATCGAGGCCACGGTCCAGGCCGCCATGGACATGATCGAGACGCTCACGGAGAAGATCCACGACGTCGAGGCGGAGACGAGTGCGCTGCGTGAGGACGGCGAGACCTATGTGCCTCTTCACATCTGGTCGTCTCCCCAGTTCCAGTCCTGGTACAAGGCTCAGCTTGCCGTGGGCAACCGTCTTGACGCCGCCCGCGTGGAGTACGCGTTCGTGATGCCCAAGGCAGGGCTGCTGTTCATGTTCGTACTGTGGGTCAAGGTCTGGATCGAGGCAGAGCAGCGGCACAAGGAGAACGAGTTCATCGTCAGCCGCACCGACATCTCCACCATCGTGGCGTACAAGAAGGCGCTGTCCGGATCGCTGGCCGACACTGAACTGGTCCTGGTCCAGGAGTTCCGCAGCCCGGTCCGTAACAGCAGCGGCTTCGTCTACGAGTTGCCCGGTGGGTCAAGCATCAAGCCTGGGCAGGACCCGCTACAGATCGCGGCCGAAGAACTCCACGAGGAAACCGGCATCAAGATCGACGACCCGAAGCGGTTCGTTCAGGTCATGCCGAAGCAGCTTGTCGCCACCATGCTCACGCACCAAGCCCACGTCTTCGCCATCGAACTGACCGAGGAGGAGATGGCTGTCGCGCGGGCCAAGGACGCGGCCGACGAGACCCACGGTCTGGAAGAGGACTCGGAGAAGACCTACGTCCGGGTCACGACGTTCGGTGAGCTTCCCGACCGCGATGTCGACTGGTCGACCATCGGGATGATCACCACGGCCCTACGCCAGGAACTCTGACATGCCTCCAGCGATTATGATGTCTTACGACCGTGTGCAGGTCTTCCGGTTTGGCGACGGCACTGATTGGGTTGCTACGCGTGACGTCGACGAGGCCATCAAGTGGTACTGTGCCGAGAACGGGTTCGAGGATGCCGACGATGCCGGATTCGATCCGAATCCCGTCTGCCTGATGACCGAGCACTACATCGAAGGGAACAACCCTGAAGCAGGTCGGGAGACCTTCCTCGACTGCATCAAGATACGCATTAAGAATGGCTGGGAGTTCCCGGCCGTCATCAGCAGCGAGAACTCCTGATATGAATGATGATTACCATGGTCCTCCGCCAGGAGTTACAGCCATGAATTTCGACACCGAGCTTGTGCAGTGCATGGTCGACCGCATCTGCGATTTTCACAGGGGCCAGACCCGTAAGGCCCTGCCGATCCCGTACACCTTTCATCTCTTCGACGTGGCCAAGACGCTGGTCAACTGGGGCATCGAAGATGCCGACGTCATTGCCGCTGGTCTGGGGCACGACCTGATCGAGGACACCAAGGACAGTCACCCCAGCCTGATCGCACAATTCGGCACACGTATCGCCGGGATGATCGACGAACTGACTTGGGTCAAGGAGGACGGCACCAGTCGGACGGCCAAGGTCAAGCACTGGAAGCAGTTCGCCGAGCACTCCACCATCCAGGCCCTGGTCATCAAGGCGGCCGACCGCTACTGCAACGTCCGGGACTACGCCCGGCAGCGCAGTCGGGACAACGAGTACGAAGGCGAGTACGCGGCCCGGTATGCCTGCTATCTGTACCCGGTGTGGCGGGCGATCTACACTCGGCAGGACGAGGTCTCTCGGGTCTTCGGAGACAGGGCGCAGCGGCTCATGGACCCGGACATCCGGTGGATCATCCGCCTCATCCGCTGCGACGTGAAGATTTGCCTGGACGTCATCAACTCCAGGACGGTCCTCATCGACGGCGCTCTGGACATCGGGCTGGGCAAGGAACTTTGCGACGCTCAGGCTGATCTGGAGAGGCTGAACCACGAGCGCTCCAAGAACGAGAAGGAGATCCAGGCAGCCGAATTGAGGCTCCATAAGCTGAATAGGCGGGCCTCCGATGAGCCTGAGTGACCCTCTATACATTTTTATTGGATTTGTAACCGTAAATACCCCTCCAAATCCGATAATATAAGTAGTGCTACATGGACGATGAAATACTACAGCGCGAAGTGACCCTGGCCCTGGAGAAGGAACTCCAGGGCTATCAAAGCACGGTTGACCTGCTGAAGCAGGGCTTGAAGGAGGCCAAGAACCGGGCCAACATCAAGTTCAACGTGCACCTCCGCTGCATATGGGCCGACCACGGCGGCAGGGACGCCAAGGCCGAGCGCACCCGGGACCTGGAGAAGGCTCTCAAGAACGCGGTCACCCGTTACCTCAAGATCAACAAGCGGTCCGATGTCCAGGCCCAGTGGCAGGTCACGTTCCAGCTTCCCTGCGGAGCAGGCGGGAAGGTCCCCGACAAAGTATGGAAGCCTCTCGCCATCAAGGTGCTGGAGAAGTACGCACCCAGTACGTCCAGCTTGCAGCGTTGGAAGGGTGAGCTATGAGCACCGCCATGCAGAAGCTGAAGGAGGAGCTTGCCACGGCCGACGCCAAGGTCGATCAGATCTCAGGTGAGCTTACGAAAGCTGTCGAAATCAGGAACTCAGTCCTCGACCGCATGTTCGAGACTGACACAGGCTTCCGCATCGGGGGCGACGCTATCCAGACGCTGTCGTATGGAAGTAGGCCTCCGCGCCGTGTGAAAATCTTGCGCCTGACTAATCGCGATTGGAGCAACGGCAAAAACTGGTGGTGCGCAGTTCAAATTTACAAGAAAGACGGGACGCTTGGAAAGAACGAGGCCCGGGTATTCAGCGCCAAGGACGAACTCGCACAGGTTGACAAGGAATAGCTATGCCTCATGGCGAGAAGACGCGAATCGGCATCGAGATCTTCAACGCTTTTGACCTGACCCGAGGTCGAGTCGAGGAAGACTTCGAGCCCGAAGCACTGGCGTACAGAGAGTGGCCGAGCGTCCCCATCAAGGGCGACCGGATCTACCTTAGCGAGACAGACAAAACGTACGAGGTCCTGTGGCGAACCTGGAGTTCCTTGGTAGACGGCAAGGCTGTGGTGATCACGACCGGAGCGTACGTCACACTCGCAGTGCAGGAGGTAGACCACTGATGGCCAAAGTCACCAAAGCTCAGCGTGCCAAGGTCGCGAAGGCCCTGAATAAACTGCTGGCCGAGCGCCGGATCTCTGACGGCGGCTACGCTCCGGCCACCGAACAGGACATCGATCAAATCCACGTCCTGTTCTGCACGATCATCGAAGCCAAGTGGGGAAGCGATCCTGATGGCGATCTGCCTGTCGAATACAAGTTGATCAACCGCCACACAGAAGAGCGACTTCACTACTACCCGATCCCGTACGGCCACCGGCTCAAGGACTTCGAGGCGATGCGGAATCGGGTAAGCCTGCTGATGGCCAACTTGGACATGGCTCAGGAAGCTGTGAGCAAAATGATGCGTGGCTTCATGGACTACGACATGCCTCGGATAGGCCTCACGTACCGGAACTGGTACATGGGAGGTGCCGCGCCGCACCAACGCGGCCACTACTGGGCCGCAAGCTCGAAGCTATTCAAGGGACGTCAGGTTGTCGAAGTTACGCACGGACAACCAACCGGTCGAGGCTTGGTCGTCCGGTTGCCGGGACAGGATGAACAGATTTCGCTGGACGAGATCAAGCTCTGGGGTCCCCAAGTCCTGAATTTCGACAGTGGACCGCTACCTTGGGGAGATTCCAACGATGAAAAATAAGTTCTTGCCTACTCTGATGGTCTGGGTAGTGGGCTACGCACTCGGTGCCGCGTCCGTAGGGTGCATTGTAGGTATTGTCCACGTGGTCTATAATCCTCCTGATCCGGGCGAAGCGCCCCTCGGTATGCCGATAGCAGGCCTCGGGCTGTTCACCCTTGCTTTCATCCTCGGCATCATCCTAACGACGATGTACGATACGGAGAAGAAATGACCAACGAACACAAAGATGGGTGGAAACCCTCGCTCACATCGAAGTGTGCTGTCTGCAACGAGCGCCGGGCCGAGATCAACCTGAATAGCGTCACCGGGCACACCGGACAGTACTACGACATGTCTCCCGAGGCCATGTCGCAGACCCTGCGGTTCTGCAAGAACAGTACCAAGTGCCGCGAGGTCGCGGGCGCGATGGTCCGCCTGAAGATGCCGTACGACCACCCAGAATGCTGGCGAGCGGAGCAAAAGAAGCTCGACGGCAGATGATTCTGTAAAATTTCCTTGCGTAAATACCCCTTCCGATCCGATAACATTGGTAGGAGGACTGCTCATGCCTGACCTGCTAAGCTCTGACGACTGGGAAAAGCGACTCTTCGGAGACTATAGACGTCAGTGGTGGGCGGGTGCAGAAGTCTATCGCATGGGCTCCACCCTCGACGAGCCTGTCCTCGAAGCAGATCAGGCTGCCCTCGATGCTTGGCGTGAGAAAGTCACCGATCCTCAGGCGATCAAGGCTTTCGAGGACGAGTACCTGTGCACGCGCCCGCGACAAGACGAGGCCCGGCAGCAGGCCAAGACCAAACTGTTCCGTGCGGCCTACGGCAAGTCTTCTCTTACTGACGCTACCAAAGTGTGGATGCAGGCGGAGATGCTGCGCAAGGAAAGGCAGGCCGACAGCGGCACCACGTCTCCCGAAAATGTCTCCGGCGTCGTCACAACCAAGTTCACCAGTGCCACGCAGGGCAAAGTCGACGTGGTCGACGGCAGTAACGACGTCCATGTCAGCACCCACGACGGTGCGACACAGTGTACGTTCACCGTCGAGATCCCCGGCGTCGACCAGTGGATCGTCGACGAGTACCGGCGGAACCTGAAGACACTGCGGGACATCTACGGAGACCAGATCAGCGATGTCGTCCTGCCGGAGCAGACCGAAGAGGCGCTACGTGAGTTCAACGAGAACTTCCGGCGGCACGCCAGCAGTCTGTACAGCAGTCCCGAAGTCGTGAAGACAACCGACTTGCTTGGCATGCTCCTGCTGGATACGCTGGGTACGCTGGCAACGGGAGTCAGCGTCAACTACTGGAGCCTGCAACGTTACACCTTGAAAGACCTGGGCGAAGAGCGGCAGGCACTGGGCATCCCAGTTGGGTGCGCCGCCCAAGGCCGGAACATCGTGATTCGCAAGGCCGGTAAGAACTACCCGCACGTCAACGGTCACGAGTGGCACATTGATCACACAGAGTGTAGCGCCAGTCTCATCTCCCCCGCGTTCCCGACGTATGAGCGGGCGAACGCGGTGGCCGAACAACTTATCAACAACTGTCAGTGGGGGCTGTCAGGCTACGAACCTGGAGAGGTTTTCAACAACTTCCCCGCTCACATGGGCGAGTACATGCAGTACATGACTCGTCGTGACGTGGACTTTGTGGATTACCAGACGTGGCTGCTACGCTTCCATCGTTAATGGCCCAGCGAGAGATCATTCATCGGCTGTCCAAATGCTTCCAGGCCCTGCCTCGCAGAGACTGGTTGGGCAACTTGGTGTGGCATGCCAAGAAGGGCAACCCGGTCCTGTGCGGGTCGACCGATCACGACTGGTACATCAAGTACGGGTTCGGATCGCCTGCTGTCATGGCCGTCACGCGCGCCGACCTCACTAAGTTCCAGCCCACCATGAAAGTCGACGAGCTTCCGGCCCATATCCGGCACCAAGTCGTTGCGGCGTTCGAGTCGCTCTGCGTACCATACGGCTACGATGTCTACATGGATACGTTGGAAGCGGCCTCGCAAGCGGATGTCTACGAGGCCATCCTGTCGCTGGAAGGGTCGGACTTCGAGGAAGACTCAGTTCCGAAGGGCACGTAGGACCGTGTCCCGAACGCCGCCCTTCTTCTGGGGCGGCTCACCCAGATCCAGTTCGCCCTGAACCTCTTTCGGCTCCGGCTTGACCGGCTTCTCCTCAGGCTCCGGCTCGGAATGCTGGACTAGCTGGCCCGGCTTGGTCCGAGCGTGCACACTGCGACGGGAAGTCTCATTCTGGACGTCCTCCCAGTCCACCTTGTAGCGCTCGGACGCCTTGAAGATGGACTGCATGAAGGGAAGGCCACGCTGGCGACGAAGCTGGGATGCGAAGTCGGCGGCTCTTTCGATACGGTCAGGCATGATTGGTCCTCAGTTATGGGCCGAACAGGGTACGGACCTGGATCTTCGACTCCAGTGTAGCCTGCTTGCTCTCGAACTTGTAGCGGCGAAGCTCTCCGGGGTTGATGATGTCGAGGAAGTCCCGGTAAGGAACCTCGAAGATCTGCATGCCCCTGCCGCCGGGACCACTGATGTCGATGTAGAACTGGGTACCCATCTCCCGGACGCCTGCGTCGAGGTAGGTCTGCTGGACTCGGCGGAGCAGATCCTTGGTGAGCGTCTGCGCCTCAAATCCAGTCCCGACTAAGCGCGCCCAGCCCTGAGCCTTGGCCCAGTCCTCGTAGGTGCCGCCCTCCAGGTCCTTGTTGAAGCGCTCGCGGTAGTAATCCCCGGCGACCGCTTCGTGCCGACGCTGTCCGGTCACGGGCAGGATGGTCCCGTCAGGCAGGAGCCAACTGTACGTGGCGTCTGCCTCAAGCAGGAGCGTAGTGACGTCGTGCTGCGAGGTCATACTTGACTTTCTTCCTGGGGTTTGTACAATAGGATCATGTACAAGACCTGCACAAACCCGACGTGCCAACAGTCTAACCCACAGTCGGTCTCAAACTTCGCTATCGACCGGCGTGTCAAGACGAAGATATCTTATCAGGCTAGGTGCAGGGACTGCAAGCGGCAAGCCGCCCGGGAGAACAGGCGGAAACGTGTACAGGAGAGCAAGGGTCTTTATTCTCGATGGAGTACGATGAAAACTCGGTGCTATAACAAGAACTGCGACGCGTATAAGTACTATGGAGCCCGAGGGATTGAGGTATGTAAAGGCTGGAGAGAATCCTACGGAGCCTTTGAGGCGTGGGCTCTAGCCTCCGGCTACGACCCGAAGAAGACGCTGGACCGCGTAGACTGCACCGGACCGTACTCCCCAGATAACTGCCGGTGGGCGACGTGCCAGGAGCAGGCACTAAACACTCGTAGGACGAATCCTGGAAGACACAAGCCAAAGCCCAGAAAGAGTAAGTCCAGCAGAGCCCCTCTCGAAGTAGTGATGAAAAGACGCTGGTACGATATGCGAAACAGATGCAGCAATCCGAACAACAGAGCGTACCTCCACTACGGGGGCAGAGGCATTCTCATAGCCTCAGAGTGGCAGGACTTTGCCACCTTCCGCATTTGGCTGATCAGCCAGGGTTTCAAGGTAGAACTTACATTGGATCGTGTCGACGTAAACGGATCGTACTCCCCAGAAAACTGTCGGCTTGCAACAAGAACACAGCAAGCCAGAAACACACGACAGGTTAGGTTGTCCAGAGAAAAGGCAGCAGAGATCAGGATACTCTCTGCCCAAGGTGTATCCGGTAGGCAGATCGCCAAGCGATTTGGAGTTACGCCACCAACCATTTACTCAGTGCTAAACGGAAGACTTTGGCGCACGCCATAGACGACACCAACCTTCTGGTCGAATCCAATTCCTTATTTGTGAACATAAATTCTTCCCGTTCGAGACTTTCATGTACGAAAATTCACAATTCCCGCAGCGCTGAGTCTCGCTGGCCGACTCGTCGGTGTACTCGGCGTCGGCAGGGTCCATCTTGTACGCGTCGGTGCCGCTGCCCAGGATGTAGTAGAGCAGGGGCTCACGCATCTGGACCTCGGGCGGCAGGCGGGACCAGTCGCGGATCACCTTCTTGACCGGGGAGGGAGCCTGGGTTCCGGCCTCCGGATAGCCGCGCACCCGGACCGGCTTCTCCGGTGCAGGGTCCGGTTGCGGATTGAGGTCGCGGGGCTCGACGGTGCCCTGCGACATCATCTCTTCGTCGTCCTCAGGCGGGAGCGGGGCCTGCTCGTTCAGCAGCTTCCGCATCGCCCTGCGTGTCTGGTCCATTCATCTGCACTCCGAGTTCCTGAAGTTCCTCGTCCCAGTCCGAGGTGTCACGGTCCGAGAGTTCCTGAAGGAGCGTGGCGTCGATACTGTAGCGGCCCTCTAGGTAGTCAGCCATGCCGCCGGTCTGGTGCGTGAGGTTGACGATCTCATTTAGCTTACCGAAAAGCTGCTGCATAGGAAACTGCTGGGCGTCGGCCTCGATCTTCTCCAGTACCTCAACCCCGTCCTCGATCCGTTCGCGCGTGGCCTCGATACCCAGAGGCTGCCAGTGATCCCACCACACGGGGAAGACGAACGTCTGGTACAGTTCCCGCAGGAAGCTGCTAGGATCGGCGTCCACGTAGTCCCAGTCCAGGCCCTCTACAAGAGCGCCCAGTGACCCGTAGCTGTCGAGGGTCACTTCAAGGTAATCGGCCGGATCATCATACGGCTCAAAGTCTTCCTCGCCTGCCATCTGCTCGTTCTCTTCTTCCATCAGCGTTTCGGCGAGAATCATCAGTGACGGCAGCATGCCTGCGCGGGCGGCTTGGGCGATCTCGGAGGTGTCGGGGCCTTTAGGAGCACCCTGGTTGTAAGGAGAAGGGCCACCACCATGCAGAACGTAGCGGTCGTACTCACTCCACGCAGCCTCGATGGCTTCCTTGGTCAGCGAATCCAAACTAACCATGAGGTCGATTTCTTCCGCTTCACGTACGCGAGTGGCTGCCCACTCCTTGGGGTCGCCGATGGCGTGGCCGCTCAGCCACTCTTCGTAGACCACCAGGATCTGCCGGGCGAGGGACTCGGCCAGGGGGTAAGCGATGGCTTCGAGACGTTCCAGCATGCGCTCACGACGCTGGGGCACGCCCTCGAAGGGCTTCGTACGAAGCATACTGTACTTGTACTCAAGCTCGTAGAGGGCTTCGAGGTTCTCGCCGATCTCCTCGTCGTCGGCCTGGAACCCGATCAGATCTTCCCAGCCCATCTCCAGCAGCAGGCGGGGGTCGAGGACTTCGAGCACGGTTTCTTGTAGGGCCGTGGTCATAGCTGCGGCTCTCCACCACCGACCACCATACCTGGGGACAGGCCCGCAGGCTGACGATCCTTCTGCTTGATCTGGTTGGCATTGATGTGTGGGTTCAGCATGTCGTGGATGTCGGCTTCGTAGGTGCTCTGCTTCGGGATGAACTCCTCGATCCATATAAAGTCTTCGTCAGGCACGCTCTCTTCCGGATCGTATTCGGCTTCCTCCTGAAGGAAGCCGTCGATGCGGTGCTTGGCATCGTCATCGAAACGCCCCATCTGGAAGTTAGTGCCCTGCACGCGAATCCAGTTCTCCTCCATCATCATGTACTCGCGTGCGTCGCCGCTGTTATCCTCGAACCATTTGACCGCCGTAGGGTTTGCCCCGGCACTCATCAGGATCACGGCCTCGACGTCAGTCAGCCTACCCGGCTGGATTTCTTGAGCCACCTCGCGGAAATACCGCTCAGCATCCAGAGGGCGGATCTCGTTCGCCTCACCCTGCATGCCCAGGTCGTAAGCAAGCTCCGCTAGCTTCTTGGGGTCTTGCTTGATGGCGTCCAGAATTTCTTCCGGGTCGAGTTCGCCGTACAGGTACTCAAAATTAACACCCAAAGCAGACTCGAATGCAATGGACTCGTGGTTCTGGTCTCCGACGTCCCCGTCTGCGAACGTGGCGTTGCCACCCTCCTCGATCCACCACTCCCCGTAGATGTGACCCTCGAACAATATGCGGGTGACTGTGCTGGTGACCGACATCAGTCCGGTGCCCCCACGAGCACGCCCAGTCTGCGGCGCAGCAGTTCGATCTCTTCGGGTGTGTCGATGCTGTCCTCAGCACCGAAGCGTCCACGGATGTCACGCAGCGCACTGTACAGCGCCATGTAGTTGTACCGTTCGAGCAGCTTCTGGATGACGTTGGCGGGCAGGTTGTTCCGGCTGCCGTACTGCGCGACCTCGTCCGGCGTCAGGTTGGCACCGAACGCATCCTGGCGAGCCTGCTTGATGCTCCGACCCAGGTCAATCAGGTGGCCGACCTCGTTGTCGATCTCACCCAGCTTGGCGACGATGCTGTCAGCCAGGGCGCTGACCTCTGAGTCGCTGAGCGACTGGTAGATCAGGAAGTCGGCAACGTCCCGCGACAGTTCACCCATGCTCAGGTCGAACTCCCGCGCGGCGATCAGGAAGCCGGGCATGTAGTGCTCGATGTCGACGGCGATGTCGTACGGACCCTTGACCCAGGCCTCGTTGGTCACGTCGTAGATCCCGTCGGCCCGGTCCTCGTTGTACTCGCCACGGTGTGGGAAGATCTCGATGGGGTGGTCTGTGCCCTTGAGATCCTCGCCTTCGTACGTCTCGCGGATCAGGTCGAAGATGTCGTACCAGCTATCGTCATCGATATCCTCGTCGATGATCAGCAGCAGGTCCGCGTCCGACCAGGGAAGCCACTGCTTCGACAGGATGCTGCCCTTGATGTACACGCCGTAGACCGGAGTGATGTTCTCGTTGACTTCAGCGGCGATGTTCTCAAGCTGGCGCTGGTGCTCCGGCCGCAGGACGAACTCGCCCTCCTCGGCCTCGATGAACACGTCCGGGTCCAGGCCCTCGCGGGTCGGGTCGATGGACGCCTCGGTCAGGACTCGGTGCATGGTATGGCGGGGGTCCACTATATACCTTCCTAGCAGAGACCCGCTCTCCCGGGACCACAGCAGCCGGGGGTAGAATGGGTCGGATGCCTCTGTGTTCGTCGCTCACAGAGCATTACAGGCGCACTGCGGGGCATCTCAGACCCCAGGGCCTCCTGGCTCAGCCTGCTCGACCAGCAGGCCGTAGACGCTATACTGGGCCGGAGTCAGGTTCTCCATGCCCGGGAAGAACTGCTGACCCGCCGCTTTCTCGCGGGCCTTCTGCCCCTGGGCCTCGCGCTCGCGGCGCTCCTCCGGACTCTCGATGCTTAGCGTTACTCTCAGCTTTGCCCAGTCGATGCCCTCGATGATCTTGTCCAGGTTGATTCCGTAGCTGTCGCCGTCAAACTCCCAGAACACCGATGTGGTTTCCATGGTGTTCTGGAGAAGTTCCCACAGGTCGCCGCCGTCCATATCGTCGATAGCCTCCTCCCAGTCCTCGCCGGGAGCACCCTCCAGTTCTTCATAAGCCTCGACGTATTTCTTTAGTTGGCTCTTGAAATCGTCTTCGTAGTAGCCTTCCCAGGCTGAATCGATAAGCTCTACCTCCGCGTTGGCATAGTCAGCGTCGTCGTAGATTTCATAGCTGCCCAAATCCAGGATGGCTTGCCACATGTCGTCGTCGTCAACGTCGAGGTCGATCCGAACGTATTCGTACTCTCCTCGGTCTGATACGTTCACACCAAAGCTGCTTCCGTAGTCTTTCATAAAGCCACGGATGTTTCCCAGAACCCTTGGGTCGTTGATGTTGCCGCCGAGCCCAGGCGGATCGACCGTGCCACCTACGTTGATACTGTCGGTGCTATAGCCCTGGCTATCGCGAAGATCCGCGCCCTCCATCTCAGCGACCTGACGAGCGAGCGCGCTCACGCCGCCACCCGTGACCGCCGTATCCACGTACTCTTCGTAGGCTTCCTGCTGATCCTCGTTCCCAGGCTCGGGGGCCATCATCCCGAGGACCTCGTCACGTATCTCTCCGCCAAGTTCGCCCCACGCGATGTCGTGATCGTTGACGTCGAGGACCTCGCCGTAGTCGTGCGTGTACTGCGCGAAGGGCTTCCACTTTTCTACCTGTCCGCCGGGCTCGTAGACCAGACTGCTGACGTAGATCACGTACAGCGGGCCACGGGATGTGTAGCTGCCTGCGTGGTGAGATCCGCGCGTGCACCACTCCGTGCCCTTGCCGTGGAACATACAGGCTTCGGGCGTCTCGACCCGGACGATCTTCCATTCGCCGTCTTTGCTGACGCGGATGACCTTGGAGCCTGGGACGTTGAGCGGGTCGGCCTTCCGGCGCTTCATTGAGCGGCGAGAGACCAGCGCCTCAGCGGGGATGTTTTGCATCTCGCTGTGGAGATCCAGCACAGTCGCGTACTTGTTGATGTCGCCTTCGTCGCCCCGCAGGTAACCGGTCTTCTTGGCCCTGTCGAAAATCGACAGGGCGTTCTGTATCTTAGCGCGGTAGTTTACGTCGGCTGGGGTTGGTACCAGCCTCGGGATAGGTGCCTCTCTTCTGACTGCCTCGCTCTTCCACTGCTTCAGAATCCAGGTGCCATACTTGAAGTTTGGAGTCGGGTCAGAGTCCCGCGCCCAAGCCTCGATTTGCTCCGGCGTCTGGCCAAGGCGCTGGGCCACCGAATCGATCTGAGCCTGCTGAACCTCGTCCAGTTGCAGTGCGGTCAGGACTGTCTCGAAGATGTTAATCACGCTACGAGTATCCTGTAGACATCGGCCTTCAAAGACTCACGCGGGAGCGTACCACTGAACGGGAGTGTTTGCTGCTGGTGCTGGGCAGCCCACTCGCGGCGGCGCGGGTCAAACGCAAAACGTACAGCCTCCCGGTCTGTCGCCGCCACCGCGTCCTCGATGTCCACGTCAACGTCCCAGTTATCCCCGTACCAAGTTGTAGTGATTTCGCTGCCCGCCGCGTCGTCGAACAGACCCCAGAGTCGTCCGTTGCTGACCAACTCCTCGATCTCATCTTCGAGGTCCGGGAACTTCTCGATCAGGCCGTCCCTATACTCGTCCTTAATCCACTCGTCCCAGGCTTCTTCGATGGCACCTTCGGACGCCTTGGCCCACTCCACGTACGTGCTGCTGTTGCCCGTGGTCTCAGCCGCCTTCTCGAAGAGAACCTGGACTTCGTGCGGAAGCTGGTCGTAGGCCATTTCGTTGTGGTTCGAGTCCTGTACCTCTCGGTAGTCCGATGTCGCTTGGTAGACAGCTTCGGTACGTTCTGGCGACCACACGTAGTGCACGACGATCAACGGGTTGTCCTCGCTGGCGTAGTGGCAGGCCTGATTGCGGGCGCGTGTACACCACGGTGTACCTCGACCATGGAACATTGCCGCGTCCGGCGTGGTGACTATGTAAGCTCGGTACTTCCCTTCCTGAGCCACGAACTCAGAGCCGGGCACCAACATCGGGTCTGCCTTGCCCTTCCTTAACTGGCGGCGGCTGAGGATCGCGCCCTCGGGAACTTCCTGGAGGGCACCCCAGGCCTCTCTCCAGCTTTTGTAATCGAAGAGGTTCGGTTTGACCTCCCAATCTCCAGCCGTCTTGAGCGTGACGAGCCGAGCGTGGACGCCAAGCAGTTCGCTGATGTCGCTACGGATGTTTTCGTCCTGGAGCCTCATCGGGTCCTGATGCGAGAGCCACTGCTTCAGCAGCCACGTGCCATACTTCATGTTGGGCGTGGGGTCGGCGTCGCGGACGATGGCCTCGACCTCGTCGGGCGAGATCTCGAAGCGCCGCGCGGCCCGGTTCAACTGAGCCTGCTGCACTTCCTGGAGAAGGTCGAGGGTATCCTGGAAGACATCCATGCTGCCCCTGTTATACCGCAGGCTGCCTGTACGTGTCCATATGGTGCTCCCGAGCGGAGCAAGGTGGGAATCTGGGGTAGGTTAGGTGGTGCGGATCGCCCGGTTGCTTAGGCCGGAGGTGGGTGGTTGGTGAGGCGGGTCTGTACAGTCTACCTATCGGCTGCACCTTGCGTCAACTTGAGTCTTTTTCTTCCTGGTGCCGCAAAATCATGCCCGTGCCCCGGCAGTGCGAGCATGGGTGGTCCTTGAGCAGCTTCAGGACGTCGCCGACTCTGCCGGTGGCTTTCAAAACTTGGCCCTCGATATCGAGACCGGTACCGTCGCACTGCTCGCACTCGTTGGGGTCCGGCTCGCGGCCGTAGCCCGCCTCGGCCAGGATGTCGGCAATCTCGTCGCAGGTATCGGAGTCCCAGTTGCTGTCGTCACCCTCGCGGCCAGACGGCCAGAGGATTTTGCAGACCTTCTTGATCACATCGTCGGAGGATAGTTCAGACATCACGAGAGCCTTTGGAATGGATTGAACCCGTACTTGTCCCATAGAGTTATATCATATTCCCGCTCGACCGTCTCGGGTTCGATGGCCAGTCCAAAGATCTCGTTGGCGTTCGAGAAGGTTGTCCTCAAAATCAGGTCCTCGGAAGCGCCTCGCTCTCGCAGGATCTCAATGCCGCGTGGCCAGAAGGGCAGTGCTGGAATGCCGGACGGTGGGGTGCTGGAGTCCTTGGCCTCGACCGGATGCGGCGCGTGGTCGGTGCCGATGACGTCGATCTTACCGTCCAAGTACTGGTTGAGCAGTTCCTCCTGGGACGCTGGACTGCGCAGTGGTGGGTTCATCTTGACCCGGTTTCCGTGGATGGCATAGTCGTCCCAGTTCAGCAGCAGATGGTGGAACGTCCCCTCGATGACAACCTTGTACGGCGGCTTCTCGTGATGCCTGTACCAGTCAGCGAAGTTGACCGTCTTCGGTGAGCTTGCGTGCGCGATGTAAAACGTGCCTGCGAACCCAGCCTCATGCGCCCACTTCAACTGCTTCACGATCTGGATAATCTCGGCGTTCTCATGCTGATGCGTTGAATGAGACAGGGGCTCGTCCGGATCGAACTTACCCTGGAAGGCGCTCTCCATCTCAAAGTGCCCGATGACCGGACCGGTAAAGCCAATCATGGCAATGGTCCGCCAGAGCCACTGCTGATAGGCCCCGTTCAAGATACCCATGTCGCCTGTGCTGTGGACGAAGAAGATCTTGATGGCGGTGTCCGCAGCCTTCGCGTACAGGATCGCGGCGACGGCCTGCTCGTAGTCCGTGGTCAGCCCGATGTGGCACTTGTGGCTCACATCTCCCGAGATCGTGCCCTCGTCGTATAGGTGGCGCGAGAGCTTGTAGAATTTCACGCGACGCTCTGCGATGATGTGCCCCTTCACCAACCATGGCTTGGGGTTCGGCTGCTCCAGCAGGTACGCGACACCGGCCGCGTCAGCATCCTCGATGGCCCACTGCATGAACGAATGGTCCGGATACTCCAGGCCGCGCAGGTGCACATGTGGATCGATGGGGGTAACGTATTCCATGAGATTCCTCCTACCCATGTTATCGGATTGGAGGGGCTATTTCGGCAGAAGAATTTTAGTCGGTCATGCCCGTCAAGTTCTTAGACGGGTCCTCCACAACGTACCACGTCGGGGGCCGCGCGACCGTGCTATTCGTCGCCCAATCCGTTATCCGCTGGGTCCGGATCTGTAGCATCGGGTTCGAGGGCGGGACCTGGGTCGTCCCCGGGATCGCTCTCGGGATCGGGGATGACTGGGATCGCTTCTTTCGTCGCGGATGGTTCCGTTTCTTTGTCTTCCCCTCCTGGTACATCATCTTTTTGAAGTCCATCGTCGCTGTCTCCCAGGTCTAACGGCGGTGCGCTGCCCAAGTCCAGAGGCTGTACCTCGTGGGTCTCCGGCGGCTCGTCGCCGGGGTGCATGATCTGTGTGCCCTCCGGACCCTTGCGATCCGGAATGCCGTACTCGTTGGCCTCGGTCTCGTCCATCGGGTGGACCATATCGGTGAACCATTCCTGGATACGGCGCATCATCTCAGGTGGCTCGACGGCCTCGAACTCCATTTCGAGGTCCATCATCTTCCGGTTCTTGCGGCCGTCTTTGCCTTCAGCCTGCGGCCCGAACTTCACGCGGATGGAAGCGCGCTCGACAGTCTTCATACCCTTGTCGTACTGATGCTTCTTGACGCTGGCGGCCTCCAGGCTGACAGACATGCGGACCTTGAGCCGCTTCAGTTGCAGTGTGGATGGCGGGACCAGAGCGATGAGCGGGATGTCGATGACGCGGCCCGACGGCATCCGGAGCCGCTTCTCGATGGGCTCACCGGACTCTTCATCGAAGTAGTGGTTGAGGACGTTTACGAAGTGCTGGCCGAGGATGTCCTGAGTGGACTGCGCAACGTGCTGCATGCCACGGGCGAGGTCCGCCAACCCGTGTACACCGGGTGGGTTTTCCTCGCCCGCGTCGGCAGCGGCCTTGGAATCGCCGCCGCCATTGTCATCGTCTTTCTTACTCCAGGGCCACCAGGACATAAGCTACTCGGTCACGCCGCCTCCGTCACCAACGGTCAGCTTCGGCGCTTTGTCTTTGTCGATGGGCTGGGTCACATCGCGGATGATCGCCTCGGTCACGCGGGCCAGCGCTTCGGGCATCGGCTGCCGGTTGGCCTCGACATGGAAGCTGTACTTGGCGCGGGTGTCTGTCTTTCGAGTCTGCTCCCGGTGATGGCTGATGCTGCCGGTCGCCTTCACGCCCCACGGTCCGAAGCCGTACTTGACGCCGACCTCCAGCTTGGAATCGGTTGCCGACTTGGTCTCTTCGACGTTGTTGATATCGATCTCGAAGTCCACCTCCACCTTGTCGACGCCGAATGCAGGCATGGGCAGCACGGCGAACAGCGGCATGTCGATTACACGGTTGAGCGTCTTGCCCGTGGCCTCACCGTCGTCTGAACGCTCAGCCTGCTGGTAACCGAAGCGAACGATCCTCGCGTTGCCGTCCTCGTCCAGGCAGACCTTGTCGAAGAACGTGGCGAAGGCCGCGCATGCGACCTCGTGCGCCTCGATGGCGGCGACGATGGGCGTGGCCACCATCTTGTGGATAGGTAGCGCGTTGATCTGACCCGAGACGGGGTTGGCCATGTCATTCTCCTGGATGTGAGTTCAGACCTGTCTCTACGTAGCCGACATGGGATAGGCACCGGCCTGTTCCAAGTCGTCCACGTTCTTGAACTGCATGAACTCGTGGTAACTTATGGTGGCTTCGTGGCGCTGCCCCAGGGCGTCGCCGCTGGAGTACGTGCGCAGTACGAAAGGATCGTCGGGTGTGCTCTCTGGAGGGTAGGTGTGTTCATAGAACCGTTGGAGCGGCTTGAGCAGACTGAAGATGGCGGAGGTGCGGCCCTCCACTCCGTTCAGATCCAGCATCCGGACCCAACCATACAGGATAGCGTAGCGGACCCAGCCTTCGGTGGTCTTGAAATCGGCCGCGTTGAGCCCCAGCTTCTGCCACTGGGCCATGCTGACGTGCGGGCCGAGCAGGTCCGGGTCCACGTCCATGCGCATCGCGTAGCGGCTCCGGATCGTATCGCCATGGCTGGCAGGTGACTCGATGAAGTTGCCCTCGTCGCTCATCCAGCCGTGCAGCGTTCCGCGCTGCTCCAGCAGATCCAGTACCGTGACCTGAACATCCATGGCGCTAAGAGTACCGCAGGGTTGAGTTTGGATCAATCACTTTCGCCGCCGGGGAGTAGTCCGGCGTACGGTGGCTCGCTGCCCGGCTGATCCAGCCAAGCCTTCTCGACCTGCATCAGTGCAGCAATGTCAGCACTGTTCATCGTCCGCAGGTAGAAGGTGCCCACCCGGAAGACGTTGCCGTCCGGCGTGGCGAAGCGAACCTGCTTACCGTGGTAGCCCGCCTTGACTTCAGAGTCGCCGATGATCTCTACGATGCGGCCGGGCTGCTGGTCAAAGGGCTGTTGAGTCCCGTCAGGCATGGCCACGACGGAGGCAGGCAGGAAGACAGGTTGCTTACAGTACGGCTCATCGATCATCTTCCGGAGCATTGGGTGTCCTGTCCTTCACTGTCCATCCGTTCTCGCGGAGGATCTCAAGTAATTGGGTTCGGACTGGGATCTCGGGAAGGCGGGTAGTCTTGGTGGCCTCCTACCACAGAGTCTCAGCGCCGTGGCCTATCGTGATGGTCAGTTGCAGAATGACTGGGTAGGCCTGGAAAGTCACAGCGTGCCGTCCCGAGCTTTCTGCGCCCACTTCAGAGCCTTCCGGAGCATGTCCTTCTGGTCATTGTCCCAGTGCGCGTAGTCGATCTCTTTGCACAGGGCCTGGATCAGCTTGTCAATCGGCGAGAACTGCTCGTCGTCCATGATCAGGGCCACGACCGAGACGCCCAAGGCCTCGGCAATCTTCGACAAGGTGGCGCTGCGGAAACCCTGCTTGCCGTTCTCCAGGCGGGAGATCTGGGCCTGACTGATGTCCACCTTTCTGGCAAGGTCAGTCGTGGACAGATGTTGTCGCATCCGGAGGCTGGAAACGCGTCTACCGATGACTTCGTTGTTCATCAGAGATTGATCCCGGCGTGCATCGGCGTGAGATCCACGCCACACCAGGGGCAGAAGTTGAACATGGTGCCCTGATCGCTCGCTTTCTGCTTGTAGTACGGGCCTCGAAGCTGCTGCTGGCCGGTCTTCACGTCGGTGAGCATGAGCACGGCAAGACCTTTCGTGCGCGGAGTGGCCTCGCCCAGGTTCCGTTCCATTGACGGGCACCAGCCGCCGCCTTTGGGATCGCACTTGTCTGCCATAGGGGGGTCTCCGGAGGTCCCATTAGTTATATCGGATTGGGGAGGCTATTCCCCCAAGTAAATTCTTGAGAGGGCAGGCAATCGCCCACGGTGATATGTTGGGGGGACCGTGTAGCCAGTGTGAGGGGAGACCGAACTGACGTATACGTTCCCTAACTTCGGCAGGATGATGGCTATCTCATGGCTCCATCTGCACGTTATGGTTGGCCTGAACCTGACGGACCGTGTCGGGTATGCCTGCGTTCAGCACCATGGCGTTGAGTGGGGTCAGGATCAGGCTGCTGTCGGAGTCCAGCCGGACCTCAAACGTGTCGGGCTTGCCCACGGCCTCGGGGGTCTTGGTGATCCGCCCCGTCGTACGCTGCGCTGGGTCGTGTACGCGCACGTGTACAGGATCGTCGAAGAAGTACCTGATGCCCTCCGGATTTACGTTACGCAGCCGGAAGTCGTTGATCGTGCGGATGCTCTCAGTCCCGTCCTGGAGGAACAGCTTGACACTGCTCGCGCTCGGGACTTCGAGAACAAGGGCGTGGATGAAGCTACGCTGTCCGAGCAGTGGATCGTTCAAGTGGACGATGACCTGATCGCCCGTGTTGAACGGCGCTATCTGCCAGGGCGGACCCAGGCCGTCGGCAGGCTGTATGATCCGCGTCTCCAGCAGCGAGCGGATGCGCGGCGCTGGTGCGGAATCAGTAGGGAAGCGTGGGTTGGTCTCGGCCATCAGACGTTCCACCGGGATTGGACCTGCGGCACTGCGGCCGGGATACTGTCGAGGATCAGTATATCCTGCGTCGAGAAAGCCTGGGAAGTGCCGCTGTCCAGCAGCACCTGGAAGGTTCCGTCTGCGTTCTCGGCCGTGATCGTTCCAGGCTCCCGGCCTCCGGCACTGCGCGCATGCGCGGTCACCCGGTCGTCCTTGGCGTACGGGAAGCTGATCGGGCGCAGCTTCGAGTTGCCTGCGCCGATGGAGATCTCGCTGAGGTCCTGCCGTAGGAGCCTGACGTACTGAAAGTTCCCCTCCTTGAACACGCCAAGCACCAGGGCGTAGATCGACCCGTTGCGGATCGGGTCGATGTTATGCGTTGCCTGTCGAGGCGGCACGTCGAACGGAGGACTCGGGTAGAGGATTACCTGCTGCCCCGAGAACGGTTTGACCAGTCCCTGGTGACTGCCTGGGAATGGCACGAACAGGTGCTGGCTGGCTCTCTGGCCAGGACGAAAGCTCGCCGTGAATCGCGGTGTGTCGGCCATCGCAGCACGTTCTTACTTGAGAGCTAAAAACTGGGCAACGGTCAAGGCTCCAATGTCCAGGGATGTAGCGGAAGAGGAGGCAGCGGTAACAACCTGGGTAAACGCCGTCGGCTCTATCGCGCTGATGGGAGCCCCCACGTCATCTACTGCTACCAAGTTGCCTCCGGATACGAGGCACTGAATGAACGTAGGCCCACCGCGTGCCGCGAAGGCGAGTTTTGCGTTCAGTAGGGTAGCCGTGATACCGACAGCGATACTCCCACCCAACGATTCTTTACCCGCTGACCTGATCAGGCGGTCATACTGCATCCCGTTGTGGGGATCGTCCTCGATATTTGTCAGTGTATCGTGTAAGTCTTGGACAGAGATCTCTACGAGTGGGACGGGTACTGTAATGATCCGGGGAGACAGGGTGAAATCGACTGTGATTCCGTTGACCTGGGCCACGTTCTACTCCCCCGCGCGCTCACTGCGGAGAGTGTTCAACACCTTCTCCATGGCGCGCGCTTTCTTTCTTTCCGTCTGGGCGCTTTCTTCCAAGACACTCGCGTTCTTGTAGTGCTGGACGATCTGCTTTTCCAGCGCTTCGAGTGAGTATTCCGGTTCCATGCGGGACTTTTTGGTTTCTGTCACCTCGAACCTGATCCCCATCCCTGGCTCCCGTCTTCCCCTTCTCCTCATCAACTTGCGATGTTGTCATCCACTCGGATGGCTGTGATGGTCAGATCGGAGTTGGTAAGCTGTCGGCCAAGAAGCTCGAACGGCTGGATGCGCTGGCCTCCGACATCCGGATCGGAGAAGCGTGCCCGGGCAACGATCTCCGTTGTCGTGTCGAACTTGATCGACTTGGTAAGAGAGGTTCCCGTCTCCACCGTATCATCGATGAAGGGGAAGTACGCGGTGTCGGCCGCGTCGATGAGGAACTGGACCGTGTTGATCTCATAGGCGTCGGAAGTCGCCCAATCGTTCGACGTTCCACCTGTAAGCGGAGTGGTCTCAATGTTGTCGTCGTCAATACGCCTCAGGATGATTGCTTCTGAACTGTCTGTTACGTTGCGGACCGTATGACCAACTTTGGCCTGCCCATCTTGACCAAAGTTCAAGCCCACGTTTATGTCGCTGAGGATCGTCGCCGAACCGCCAGCATCGCAAACGTCGTCGCCGGGCGATACAACGCGCAGGTTGACATTGACGCCCGCACCTGAGATGGAAGAGTACTCATACCGCTCCTCCTTACCCGGCGTACCTGTGTCGACCGCACGAATCCAGCCAGTCGCCGGAACGTCCTGAGCCGCTGCGGCGTCAAGCACGATCAGCGAGGACCCCACTGCCCCAGAGGCCAACCCAACGACCCCCTTCACGACATCCGTATCACCTGCCGTAGCAACCTCAAAGATGGTTGCGCGGTCGTTCACCACCAAGCCGTCGAACGTAACTGTGATGGTTGTCGGCGGCTGCTTGGCCGTGCCTGTGACGTCGATAGTCTGCCAGTTGTTGTTGTCCGCTGCCGGGACGTTGTCAAGAACGACGCCGCGAGCCACGAAGAAACGGCCACCGGCAAAGGTCCCGAACGAAGCAGCGTTCACATCGACCAGGGATTCCTGAGCGGCAGACGCCGTGACTGATCCGGCACCCTCGTCCGTAATGACGTCGTTGTTGACGAACGAACCCTTGACGTTGGTGACGATCACGTAACCCGTGCCACTGAAGAAGTAAGCAACCAACTCACCCGTCGCTCCGGATATCGATCCGGTAACGGTTTCTCCTTCTGTGAGGGCCGTCCCCTCCGCGTCGAGCGGGATGTAAGCATCGCCTACGCCTCGATAGAACTCACCATCCTCGAATCCTGCGCCGGGCTCCGGAAGGATACTCGTTGCCGAACCTCGACGTGCCAAGAACATTAGATGCTCATACACAACTGAGAGAGCAAGGCTGTTGCAGTCGACCACGACAGCGTAGTTCTCGGGATTTCCGTCCTCGTCGATATCGAACGTGTTGTCGTCCCCTACGGTTACTGTGATACCTCCAGCAACCGCACCATTGATCGCAGTCGGTGGATTTCCATCCTTGGTCGCCGTCTGCCCGGAGGACTCGCCCGTGATAAGCTCAGCCGAACTAGCGAACTCGGTCAGGTTCTTACCGACCAGGATGTAATTGAGCGAGGTGTCGGTCACAAAGGCAGTCAGGATTGCCTTCGCACCACTCGGTGCCGTCAGGACTTCGCCAATCGTGAACGCACCTGAGAAGGAACCCGGGATCAGGACCTGACCGAAGCCATTCTGGTTGAGGTCGAAGCCCGTTGACGCGAACGGCACAACGAAGTTTCCGACAGCGCCGTTCGTCTCGAAGTGGGTGTAAATCGTACGGCCCTGACGAGCGAAGATCGCCAGCCTGCCCTGACTGGTCAGGTTCAGGTCATCGATCCACACCCCTGCGTCCCGCGTCTTGACCAGGATGTCGAAGTGTCCGGCAGAGACACCGTTGGGCGAGGCCGTGAAGTCGGAGTCACTGTCCCACCAGCTTGCCAACTTGGTAAGTATCGGGGTGGTGCCGCCACCTTGCCACTCGTTCTCCTGCCCGACGTAGATTTCGGTATCGTCCTGGATCGTGCCAACGGAGAACAAGTTGGGCCAGACACTGTCGCCAGACCGGACGCCCTGCTGCGCGCCAGAGTCAGCTTCGATGACGAAGTCTACAGTAGCACCGCCGTCTTCGACGACATTGTCACCGGCCACGAATTGGGTGGCATCGGTATTCCGCACCCACACAACCCGGCGCACAGTGTCCACAGCCAGGATTGTGCCCTTCTTCGTGGTTGCGCCAACGATGAGGTCCTTACCAATGTCGCCTGCGACCGGGGGATCAGCAGATCCGCTGGTCCACCAAAGCTGCGTGATGCCCTCAGACGCAGCGAAGGCCCAGGCTGACGTCTGAAGGGACCCACCGTAGAGGGCCTTCATCGTCTCGTCATCCATGAACCACTTGTTGATAATGGTGTACTGGGTTGGCGTCTGGGCGGACATCGGGACCGGGTCATCCATCTGGCCCGGCTCGTCGAAGGTGTCCTGGAGGAATGAGTACAGGGCGTTGACCGTGTAGATCGAATCAGCGATACCGTCGGTGAATCCTCCCGTGTACGTGATCTTGCGATCCACGTAGTCGATGGTGACGTCGTCAGCAATTGCCATGGGTCCGGCTCCCTACGAGGCGTTTTCAGTATCTTCGGTCATCGTGACCACAATGTCCAATCCGGTGTCCTGGATTAGCTGGGGAGTATTAACCGGCTCATACTTGGTAGACCCTGTGCTCCCCTTCCTGACTCGTACAGACACATTCACGTCCGATCCAGGGTACTCGAAGGCCTGCTCGGCGACTCCCCCAGCGATAGTGTCCTCGTTCATCAGTTCGACGTCGGAGTCGTCGTAGATTGCAGTCTGAGCGCCCACAATGCCAACTCCAGCCACATCCTTGACAGTAACCTTCAGTGTCACTGTGTTTACGACTGTGACTGTGCCACTAGCCGTGTTGTTGAACTCAGCTTGTACAGGATTTGACCCCGAACCAGCAACTGAGTTGATTGTGACATCTGCGTTGGTTCCGGTGTTTTCCCCGTGGCGTATAGTACTGGATGCGTAACTACCAAAAAAGATGATACCGTCAAAGGATGTCGAGTAGTCCGCCGACTGCGTGAGATGGATCATATTCTGCGTGGTTGGCGTCCCTGACGTGATAAAGCTGAGGTTCTTCAGATTGTGCGTCGTGTTCGGCCATTGAAGTGCGTAGTTGCTCCCCGTACTGGATGGGTCGATGAACGCGCAGTTCAGAATCTCCGCCCCGCTGTTCGTGCTTCCCGGCGTAACCTCGCCACAGTTGATGAAAGTGCAGGAGATCACTGACGTCTTATTGCCGTCGTCGAGGGATATACCTCCGGCCGCACCAACAATCGCCAAGCCGTATAAGTCTACCGAGGACAGGTCAGCGATATCGGTAGCGAGGTCTAAGTCCCATGTCGGTCCCGCTGTCTGAATCGTTCCGCCCTGAACGCCCTGCCGATCATCTCCAGTACCGACCACGTTCCCGAAGGTGACCGAGGTATTCTGGGTCGCCGCTCCTTCTGCCGAGATAGCATAAAGAGTCGCCGCGTCGATCCGGGAAACATTACCTGACCCAGCATCGTATGTCGGGTCCTCAAACTCGACGACAGCGCCCGTGTCGTCGTCGAACGTCACGGTCCCTGATTGCGCTGCGTCACCAATCGTAATGCCTCCGCGCAGGTAGAAGATCGAACCCCGCTTATCGATGATCCCGTACTTGTTCGCCAAAAGGTCATCTTCGTCGAAGTAGTCCTGCCAACCTATGTTGACGTCGCCAACTGCGTCATTACTGGCTTGCAGTGCAGCCTGTCCATAGTCACACCGGTCCACGAACAAGTTATCCAATCGGGCCGTGCCATTCGATTTGATCCCAAACCCAATCCACCGGACAGAAGTCATCGTAGCTGCGGTCGCTGCGTCCTCGGAACTCGCCTTGGACATGTCCTGAACGATACGTTCCCACTTGCCCTGCAACGTATCGCTTCCCTCCACATACCATTTGGACCAGTCATCTCCCGCAGCGTCTGAGGCAGCGATTACGTAGAGACCCCCATTGGCCTTTGTGCTCAGGAGCGCAATGACTGTCGCATTCACCCAGCCCCAGAAGTGTTTGTTTGCAGTGGTTGTGAAGTCGACTTCACTCCCTGACCCGAAGTCAAACCACATTCCTTCATCGCGGTTGGCACCTGATACCTTGATCGCCAGACAACCTGTGTTTTGGATCTTAATGTCAGTATCTACGGCAGGAGATGGATTACCACCACCGTTGTGTCGGAAGCCAGACCATCCCGTTGTTGCATCGGCAGCAGAGATGAGCGTTAAGCCCGTGGTAAATGCAAGTGCCATAGTCTACCCCAACCTACGAGTAGGTCAGCCCCACTCGGTCATCCCAGACTTTGTCAAACTCATCGGTCCCACCGGCCCACTCTATAGAGGTTATAGTTCCAGAGACAGTAATGCGTTGGATTTGCCACACACCTGCCGCTTCACCAGACCCCGGTTCAGCTTTACCGATGTACGACGTATTGGAATCAACTTGGTCAATGCGAACGGCATACGGCGTACTGGATAGGTCAAGAGGAAAAACTGGCATTATGGAGTAACCTCCGCGCCATGAAATGTGAAACTGGCCCCCTGTGCCGTATCAACCTGGACTCCAAGGTTCCCACTAAGATTGTTCATCGGCCACCAGACTTCACGTTCAAACGTCTGGCCCTTGCTAAGCTCTGCCTCGAAGTACAACGCTGTATTCTCATCGAATACGGCCCCATCGTCATCCAAAAAGATGCTAAAAGCTATCTTAGCCCCGTTGACATTGCAGACACTAACTGACTTGATGATGCCAGTCACACCGGCTGCCGGACTATAGGCAGACACAGCCGTGATTCCTGCTGGCCGAACTTGGGCTATCTGTTTCTCTTGGAACGTCATTACTTCCCACTCAACATAAAGGCGTATCGACGTTCTTCTTCGAGCCGAACGTCGATCTCAGCCGCTGTCAGTAGTTCGGCCGTCGTTGTTCCCGTGTCGTCTACTCTAACTCCGGCCCCCGCGAGTTCTCCAGACGCTGTTTGTGTGACGAGATCCCCGACCACGACCGCCGAAAGGCGCTGGACGACGTCGAGGTTTGCCCTGGACGTCGGAACATCAGCTACGTCTGACAGGTTATTAGCAATAATTAGGGCACCGAGAGCGCCAGCGATGGCGTCCAGGAGGTCCTGATTCTGAGATGCGAACCCGTCACGGATAGCCTGCGCCCGGACGCCGTTCTTGACTCCGACCGGAATGCCGTTCAAGATGTCGTTGATCGTGAGGTCGTCGCGGTCAGCCATCAGTTGAAGTCCTCGTCAAACTCAAAGGAAAACTCAGAGAATGTCGGGTCAGGAACAATGTCCTTGACATTCCAGTTAGAGTCTACCTGCGGGATGATCGGAGGCTCTCCCGCAAAGAAGACCAAGTTGTTCAACGGTACCTCGCGCGTGCTCCCGTCAGCATCCAAAGTTACCACAAAGCGGTCGGGTACACCAAGACTGGCCACGATGATGCCACTCTGCCGGGCTGCCCGTACGTGGACGTCAACGAGAACCGGGACGCCGGGCTGGTAAAGGACACCATTGTTACCGGCCTCCTGGAAATGCAGGTCGTCGGCCTCAACGATCTCCTCCCCGCCATCCTGGCGCAGGACGCGAACCGTGTTGATCCCTTTACTCAGTACGACGGCCTGGGTGAAGTCGCGCAGATCCGGGAAGAGCGTGAGAACCTGATCGCCGATGATGTACTCCGGCGTACCCACAGACTGAGGCCTGCGAGCCAACGGACCAGACCGAAAGGTGAACTTGCGTTCCCTACGATCCGCCATGGCTTACTCCATCAGCGATTCGAGGACGGTCTCGCTTACGGTGGGCTCTTGCTGTGCGGGGCGGATGGCGAAGGTGATGTGGAAGTCCTGCGCCTTGCCTTCCTCGGACTGAGGCAGCTTCTTGAGGCCGAGGCTGCGGCGAAGCTGTTCAAGCTGTGGGCTGTCAACCTGGACGAACCAGACGCGGCTCATCTCGTCCCAGCCTGCCGGATCGAGATCGATCACGTCGCCCAGGGTGTACTCGTAGAAGCCCGCACCGACCTTGTCCTTCCACTCATCGCCGTGCTTGTCGCGAAGCTGCTTGGCCTCGTCGTTCTTCACGACGGTGATATGCGGATTGTCGAAGCTGGGGATGACATCGTCGACCAGTTTGCCCTGCGCCTTCAAGGTGGCGAAGACCATGGCCGGGATCACGTCGTCGACTTCGAGGCAAACCCAGGGCTTGTCCGGATCAGTGTCTTCCGGCTTGAGCTTGCCCATGAAGGTGAGGGGGCGGCGGTTGTGCGCGCCGTCGATCTCGTCCAGGAACTGGAGGTCGAGCCAGTCAGCCTGCATACAGGTCGCCGTAGCCTCGAAGAGCCCCACCTATACGTTCTCGCGCATCCCGCTCAGACGAGGCCTCGATAAATACATCGATCCAGAAGTCCCCGTGGCCGAGTCCGCCTCCTGACGCGGTGCCAGGGTGGGGACCATCGACCTCGAACTCGCGGCCCGTGCCTGAGTACCGTGGCCTGCCCAAGCGCTCCAAGTGCTGAGCAACGTCCTTGGCCAGTTCCTCCGGAGTCTCCCAGTCGCCCTCCAACTCTCCCGCGTAGCCAGCGCTGATGACGACGCGAAGCGCCCACGTGGTCGGCCCCACGTCGCGGATGTAAATGTCGCCTGGAGGCGCTTCCACCCTGGCCTCAGAAAGCACTGTCCGGATGGCTTGGCGTGCGGTGTCCATGTCCAAAAGTATAGCGGATGGGGCAAGGCAACGCAACTATCTAGTAAGATAGTCTAGTACTTGGACTTAACAGGCTGAGCGTCTGCCTCAGCCACCTCGGCCTTATGTGCATTCCAGCCCAGGCGGAACGCCTTGACCGCCGCCCGGATCTCGTCACTCGGCTTCTTTTCGGCGTGGACCGAAAGCTCGAAGCGTCCGAAGCGGGCTGCGGGCTTGTCCAAGTGGGCGACGCCCATCCGGTTGTAGTACTCGGGGAACTGCCTGCTCAGCGTTTCGAGAAGGTTGATGAGCATCCGCTCGTCGCGAAGCGAAGCGCTCAACACGTAGATCTTCGTTTTCCTGGCCATGGTGTTTCTCCTGTCCAGTGGAGGCCTGTCCGGTTACTCCTGGGCGAGCGCCGTGGAGACCTCGTCGAAGCTGGAAGTGCTGGGCTTGTTTTCCTTGAACCACGTCTCCAGGCGGCCATAGATGTACTGCGCCGCCGCGCCCGCGTTGCCGTAGTCGAACGTCTTCCGGATCGTGTCGTCGTACTTGGTGAAGCTCTCCGGGTAGTCCTTCCACGTGGGCGGGTCGCCGAAGCACGGCTCGTCCACATGCCATACGTCCACGCAGATCTGATCGATGTTGCGGTGCTCGACCACGACGAGGACGATGGCGGGTCCCGTGAACCCGGGGCGGAACCAGATCACGATCCCGTCCTCGCGGCCATTGTACCACGCTGCTGTGTGGATATCCTCGGCGTACAGGTACCCGCCGTTCTCGTGCGGCAGGAAGTCCGGGGCCATATCTTTGAGCATGGCCAAGACGGCCAGCGGCTGCGCGTTGATGTGAAGGCTGAGGTCAATCCTGGTTGGTCTCCTGTCCTGTCCCACAACCAAGTATATCGGGACGCCCAGGGGAAGTCAACATAATTTTATAGGAGTTTCTAAAAAAATTTATATGAGTTATCCGGGGCCTGCTACCCTCCCGAACCGTTCGTCGGCGTCAGTTCTCTCATTGGGCCATGGCACGAACTCGGCGATGATCCTGCCCGGAGCCCGGACGTAGAAGCCCTCCGCGCCTACCTGGGTGACTGTGCCACCCGGGCACCGCTGACCGGCGGCGTACTCAGCCCGCGCCCACTGGCGCTTCTGTTCGGCCCGGTGCCGCCGCTCCTGGGGGTCTTCCTGGCCCTGCTTGGGTTGTGTGTTACGTGACATCATAACCTCTGCTTTCTGCGGCTCCATGCCCCGCTGCGGTCTTCCTGACCAGGATAGGCCAGATCCATACCAGTTTGCGTTCCCTGCGCCCCTCGCCTATGGCCACTCTCCGGAAGTGGCCCTTGCGCCAGTGGGGCCTGGGAGACTTCCGGGAGCCCTCCCCGCCCTCGGTGGGCTCTGCTTCGACCTGATCGATCAGGGGCTTGATCTTGACCGAGGAGCCCACCACGACCTCCTGAGGAATCATGCCCTCCTCGATCTGACGCCTGACCGATTTGCGTCGTTTGGAACTGGTCTTTCGTTTCTTGAAGTCTTGGAGCCGGACGTAAAGCTCGTGCGGGTTCTCCAGGATGTCGGCGTCCGGGCAGGACATGTAGAGGAACAAATTGGCCACCACACGGACCAGGATCGAGTCCACGTCTGTCCGCTGCCAACGCATCTGTCCACCGGCCAGGAGGTGCGCGATTGGATCGAAGACCTGGGCCTGATCCAGCTTGTCCTGCTGCTCTATGCCGAGCATTACGAGGTTATCGACCGAACGGGTCTCACCCTCGTCCCAGCCGATGTTCTGAAACCGTACCGTCCAGTCGTGGTGTGTCTTGTCCTGCTCCCCGCGAGCCACGTAAAGCACGCGGCACTGGTAGTCGATGTCTGCCAGTGTCTTTCCGCCGGACGAGGTGAAGACCTGGGCCATAGGTCCCGGTTCCCCGACCGGTCCCCAAGACACGTAGCAGCCCTCGGCCTCGACGTACCCCCCACGAACTCCAGGAAAGCGTACGCGGTTGGGCGGCAGCGCAATATAGACGGCGGGAAACGGCGGGTGAATCTCGCTTATTGCCAAGCGGGCCTCAGTCTCAACCAGTAAATCAAACAGATCGGCCGAAGGCCTGATCACGTGACGACCGCAGGCGTCCCAGACTGCTGTTTGATAGATCTCGTTGACCGCTGGAGAGTGCCCAGCCGTGCCTCGGATCATCGTCTTGACAGCCTCGGACTCTACGAAGTAGGCAAAACCCGTGCGCTCCGAACTCACATGGCTCCTGGCCTCATCCCAGTCCACGCCCAACATCCGCATCAGCGGGTGTTTCATCATCCGGTCGCGGAAGGATTTCCAGTGCGTGAGTTTCTCTTTGGCCACGGTGTGTCCTCATCTCCTCTTCGGAAACATCCTGTCGATTTCCTCGTCGCTCTTGCCCAACCGTTTGAACTCTGAGCGGAGGAACTCTTCGTGCCGGTACTCCTGTAACCTGCGGTCGCGCTGCGTGTTCATAGCGCTGAACGCCGCCAGCAGACCGTTACCTGCCTCAAGTCTGCGCATGGCCTGGGCACTGCGCCGCAGAGACTCGGACCGATCTTCCGGAGTCTCCTTTGGATCTGATTCCGGTGGCTTGCCCAGGCAGCACTTCTTGAACTTCTTGCCGCTGCCGCAGTGGCACGGTGAGTTGCGTCCGAACTTAGGCATGTCAGCCGCCCTCTCGGGTGTAGACATGCTTTTCGATGAGCTTTCCGTACGTGTACCCTTTCAAGACTATAAACTCCTGGGCTTCAGCCAACGTATCGAACTTCTGCTGATCCCCGAGTATCTTGACGTGGAAGTGGTCGCCGGGAACAAACTTGGAAACTGTAGCGAATTTCCGCCGGTCTCCGCCGCGCCAGTTCCACCAATAATTTACATGCTTCCTAAAGGCCAAACAGTCTTCACGCATGATGCAGGCAAGAAGCATCTGTCTCCGGCAGTAGCCAGAGTCGCTATATTGGTATCGTGATTCTGCGTCACATCCCTCCATCAACTCTTCTATTGCTTCATCCCTAAAGTGTATTGCAACACTGGGCTCTATCCCATACAGCGACCATGCCGAAAATGCAGACTTCAGTAATTCCTCGCCGTTTCTAGGAAGCGGATGTGACGGATCAAAGCCGGGCGGGAAGTCTTGTGGATAATTCCGTGCCATCTGGTTTTCTCTTCAGCAATCCACTGCCAAGCCCGCTTTCGCAGGCCCGGCGGTGGGCCGCCCACGCCCTAGTAATTCAGTGTGACAAATTTTCCGCGATACTTCTCAATCGTGTCGTAGTTGAGGCTGATTGTGAACACTTCGCCACCGTGACGGTCGGCATTTCGCTGCGCGCCTGCCCGGGTCTTCCACTGCTTGGCGGAGTGATTCGAGCCCAGACCGACAAAGCGGGCGCTGAGCCACTCGCCCGTCGTGGTCCAGAGTGCGGTGCCCTTACCCAGTGTCTTCTTGATTCCGTACTGCATGGCTAGTCTCCTGTCCCTGTCCGCTACTTACTATATCGGGAGCCCTCCGTATTTGCAAGAGTATTTTATATGATTTTCCAATAATTATTCCAGGAGTTCCAGCACCCTATGGACGAACCGGGGACCCGCATTGGGACCCCGTACGAAGCCGTTGTAGACCTGGACCAGTGGAGCCCCGGCCTTCAGGTATTGGAGCACCTCAACGGCGCTGAAGATCCCGCCGCAGCCGATTACGACCTTCTTGATATGCGCCGTCACGTAATGCACCAGCGCCACACTCAGGCCCCGGACAGCGTCTCCGCTCCGACCGCCCTTGCCGTACTTCTCATGGACCGAGGGAAGCGTGTTCGAGCAGATGAAGCCTGACAAGTTGAAGTCGTCGGCGAGGATCAGGATCTGTTCGAGGTCATCGCCTTGGATATTGGGCGACAATTTGACCAGGAGTGGTCGGCCCCTGCGATACAGGCAGCAAGCGTTCAGGAGTTCTCTCAGTGCGCTGGGGTCCTCGAACGTCTTGCCCTCGGCCGTGTTCGGACAGCTTATGTTGAGAACCGTGTACGCCCCAAGGCCGCCCAGGAGCCGGTAGCTCTCGCTTATGTCCTCGATGGCCGCGTCGCCCATGATGTTGGGATCGTGCGTCTTGGCGATGTTGACGCCGTAGGCCTGCGAGCGGCACATCAGCAGGCGTTCCCGGACCATCCAGGCAGGCTCGCCGTTGAGACCCATCCGGTTCATCACGTCGCGGTCGCCGACACGGAACATCCTGGGCCGCTCATTACCTGGGCCACCCTGACAGGTCACGCTGCCCACCTCGACCCAGCCGAAGCCGTAGTCCTCGGCCACGTCCACAAGAATGCCATTCTTATCGAAACCGGCCGCGAGGCCGATGGGGTTGTTGATCTCGGTACCGAAGAGATGGGTCTTGAAGATGTCGGGATTGTTACCTTCCGGCTCGTACAGGCCGGGGGCTAAGCGCCGCTTCAGCATGCCCCGCACAGCGATATCGTGGGCGCGCTCAGGATCGAGAAGGGTAAGAAGGAGGTGGGCCAGTCTTTCCATGGCGAGTCCTCAAATAAGTCGGCCCCCCGAACAACCGGCGGTGGGGGGGTTTCGCCGTCATCCGGGGGACCAGTGCGGTGACAGCCCAGTCGTTTTGAACTGCACCACGACCTCATCCTACCGTAAGCGCCCCACTTCGTGCAAGCTGTCTGAGTCAGCGGTTTATCCAGGTCCAGTATATCATCGAACTGCGTCCGCCATGTTCCGGATGACACCCTGGACGAGGTCGCTCTTGAAGTACTGCTGGAGCACCATGCGAAGTTCGTCCGCGTTCTCCAGTAGGGACTTCTCACCGACGATGTCGTTGGAGACCGGGTACGCGGCCTCGGAGACGTGCGAGAGCTTCAACAGGGTACGGCTGATGTCGGGCACATCGATACTGATGGCAAAGCTATGGTGCAGCCGGAAGTTCGGAGTGACCCTTTCCTCCTCCATGTCGGCAGAATCGGTACGCTCTTCCGTCTTCACCCAGGCTTCCAGATCGTGGCGGCCCTGGGATGTCTTGTGCTGCTGGTTGAACTGCTTCGCGGCTTCCCGAAGGATGGTGATGGGAGCATCCGGGTGGGCGTCGACTTTGATGTTGGGCCAGAAGTCCATACTCTCTATATCGGATTGGGCAGGCTATTTGGTCAGATAAAAAAAAAAAAACCGGGGTAGGGATATTATCGGCCCAAACCGAAGAACCCGCGCTTCCGTTTGGGCTTGCGCTTGCGTGGAGGTGAGGGCTCAGGCGGAGCGGTCGGTTCGAGGACGTTGTACGCGCGTCGCAGGTTCTCCAGGGCCGCATCGACCGCGCCTGCGATCTCTCGGCTGCCCTGGGGATCACTACGCAGCGCCAAGCGCAGGCCAGACACGTGGGCGATGGCGTTCGCCATCCGCGACTTGACGCTGCCGTGCTTGGGCGCACGCGGCGGCCGGGCGGCAGGCTGCTGCGGTTCCTCGGGAGCTTCCTCACGCTGCCAACCTGGAATCGACGGAGCTTTCTCGTAATCCAGACGGTACTGCTGCTGACCGGTGTTGAGCGTAGCTGTCAGCGGACCCGTCTGCGTGAGTTCAGCGTTGACAGTTCCCAGCCGGTTGAGGATCTCCACAAACTGACGACCGCCAATCCGGTTACCGCTAGGTCCAGTGATGGTGCCTGTCTCCGGAACCAGATCGACGTTGATGTCACCGCCCAGCGTGAGCGGTATGCGGACGGACTGGGAGAACTGCCCTTCCTGCTCGGCGAGGCGCATGCGTTCGTTCAATGTGGCGCGGAGAACCTTCATGCTCGCGGCTGCTCTGGACGTGTGAGTTGTCTCTCGGTGATGCGCATCAGTACCCGCCGCTGGCTGGCTTGACGCTCCTCGGGTCGCTGTCCACGTTGCCGTGACCGGCAGCAGTGCTGCCCTCAGCGTCCGGGATGTCGGCCGGATCTTCTCCGTGTTCGGGATCGGTGTTCGCGCCGTCGTCCGTGTAGGCCGGGGCGTGGCCAGGGGCGGTGCTGCCTGCGGGCTCGGGGATGCCCGCGATGCCCATGTCCTCCTGAACCTTGATCAGGCCGTTCTGGGCAAGCTGCATCGCCGTGGTGGTGTACTGCCCGCCCAGGTGACCGAGCAGACCGGAGTCCACCAGTTCCTGGAAGAGGCTGACGACCTCGGCCTGCGGCATGTCGCCGGACTCGAAGGCCTTCAGCTTCTCTGGCAGACCCTTCTGGAGTTCGCCGTATCCGGTGACGGGCTGGCCGTCGACCTCGGCAGCCGACGGCCCGATGGCAGCAAGGCATGCGCCTGCGTCGCCGCCGCACCCGCACCCGCACTCGTCGAGCATCTCGTCGATGCGGACGCTCTCCTGCATAGGCTGGCTGTTCGGAACCATTCCACGGATCACGGATCTGGGATCGCTCATGGTCTGTGTCTCCCTGTTGCTGTCAGGATTCTACAGCAAGGAGGCCCCGCAAGGCAAATTGAATCAGGATTTGGGTTTGGGAGGCGACTTGTCGAGGGTGAAGTGGCTGAACTCGGCGTCCTCAACGACCTGGGTACCGTCAGGGAGCGTCGTAACCGAGCCGTAGCTGACCGGATTGACCTCGGCGATGCCTTCCTCGATCAGCTTTACGAGGGGAACATCGTTTGGCCCGAAGTCCTGAATCTCCACTGTGATCTGGCCGTCGTCAAACTCGCTGCCGCTGACCAGCCCTACGGCATCAAGCAGATTCGGCGGCTCTCCCGGGGGAGGGTCCCTGTAGACCAGGAGCGTCCCGTTGCGGGCCTTCTCCCGGATCTGCTCAGCGAGCTTCTCCATCGCTCCCTGCGTGTACACCCGACCGTTCCGGTTCGGCGTGTCCGTCTGCATCGGCAGGGTGACCTCCACCGTCTCCTGATTCCGCTTGCTCATCTTTGCGCTCCCAGTAAAGTTTCAGCGCCTCAGTCCCACAGCGGTCCTGAAACTGGTCGATAGTGTCCTCGTTATCCAGGCCCTTCCGGATCATGTCGTCAACAATCTCGGGGCAGTCCACCAGTATACGCTCCGCGAGCCTGCGCAGTCCAGACTCTTCGGGGTTTGGGATTTCCAGTATCCGATTGATCCGGCCGGGGCGGGAAGCGATTTCTCCGCTCTGCCTCCCGGACAAGGCCGGGTCGAGCACGTCGAGCCGGTTCGTGGTGACGATCAGGAACAGGCCGTCCACGCGCTCGACCCCGTCGATTCGGTTGAGCAGGCAGTCAAACGTGAGCGGTTGCTTCATCTGGGACTTGATGACGTTCTCGCGGCCCTCGAAGACTGTGTCGATATCTTCGAGCAGCGCCATACAAGGCGTGTCGTCGAGCATGTCGTTCCACTCTTTGCTGAACTCGGAGTTGCTCATGCTCGCCAGATCGTAGACGTAGACAGGTAGGTTGAGATCCTCCGCCACTGCACGGGCCAAAGTCGTCTTGCCGTTGCCGGGCCTGCCGTGAAGAAGCCAACCGCGTCTCCAGGGCAGGCTCCGCTCGAAATACCAGTCCCGACTCTTGTGCCAGCGCTTCGCCTCTTCCACGACGTCGACTAGAGCGCTGTGGATAATCAGACTATCAAGCGCATCCTCGTCTTCGCTAACCTTCTGAGGGCCGAAGTCATCGTGGGTCCATACCAGGGGTCGGTGTTGACGCATAGAGAGCAGGTAGCCAGCGCTGTCGTCGTCCTCTCGGCCAGCGAGAACAGGACCTTGACTCGTATCTTTATCGACGGTGTACTGAGAACTTCCTGAGATGTAGATCACTTCGTAGCGGTTGAAGCTCTTGTCCGTGCGAAAGGAGTTGTACATCTCCGCAGCTTTGACAGCCAACTCATCCGGATCGAACGTGCCACGCAGGTAGCGCACCACGAAGCCCTTACGATTACCTTCCTCGCTATCGGAATTGCCGGATTCGCTAACCCAGAGAAAGCGCCAGCCCTTTCGGAAGATTTTGACATTGGTGGACAGTTTCTCGAAGGCGACCAGAACGCGACGCCGCTCCGGTCGGACAAATAGCTCGTCACCAAAGAATGTTCGGGACGTGTAGCGGGAGGCTGTGAACTCCCGGAACAGGTACATCTTGAATCCCTGAGTCAGCTCCCCCCGTTGAAAGGTGGTGGTCCGTACAACGTGCTCAACGATCTGTCCGAGGAACGTCTTGATGTGCCTCCAGAAGCCGACGATCAGACCGCCGATGCCTACGCCGCCAAGGATTGCGAGTGGGTTGCTGAGGAGGTCCATCAGATCTCGAAAGTCTGCCCGACCTCAACGAAGCCTGCGAACCCATTGTTCTGCGCCTTACCGTGACCCTCGAAAACTTCCGGTACCGAGTTGTAATGATAGAGCCACATGCGCTCTTTGATCTCCGGGTCCAATGTCGCCAGATCATCGTAGTGCGCGTGCACGTTCGAGCGGAATGGTGTCGTCTCACAGTCGTGCAGGATCGTGGCTGCCTGCTTGTAGAAGTCACGAAGCTGATTCGGACAAAACTGTGTATCGCCTGTCAGAAATGTCTTCGGCAGCGCGGGGATCGTCATGGTCCCCTTCTTGTATTTCTGAATCATCAGGCCGTAGCAGTGCATGATCCGGTAGCCGGACACGACGTGTACCGTCTGGACTGGCGTGAGCAGCACGTCTTCCCATACGAACGAGTCGTTGATCTTGAGCGGCTGACAGTCGAAGAACGTGGTCAGCGTGGCCTCGCCGCCCTGGATCGTGGACAGGCCGCCCTTGAGGCTGCTGTCCCAAAGCTCGTGCATCAGACCCTCGATGCAAAACAGCTTGGGCTTTCCCAAGGTCGGGTTGAAGTACGTACACAGCGCCAGCCATTCCAGGCCACCGATATGATCCGCGTGCAGATGTGTGATGTAGACGCCGTCGATGTACGACAGGCCGGAGGGATCGTCGCTGTCACCATACTGCTCGTGCAGCATGTCCTGGGAGCGCTGGCCGCAGTCGATCAAGAGCCGCTTCCCGCTTTCGGCTTCGATGACCATGTTGGACTGGCCGAGGCCCGCCCCGGCGAACGCAGATCCCACGCCTACGAACCGGAGTTTTGGCATGTACTCTCCTTGGCGACCTCGGCCACCAGTTCATCCATCTCGATGCTCTGGAACACGCAGTCCAGACGGTCCGCCACCAAGTGGCTCACCATGGCCCGGACAAGTTCGTAGAAATTCCGGTACGGGCCGATCTCCACCACGTCCCAGTCCGGCGGAATTTCTCGGGTACCCGGCAGGTAGACGTTCCGTTCCAGCAGGTAGCTGAAGTCCACGCTACTGGAGCCCAACTCACAGTCTTCCACCTCAATCATGTGCTCGCCGCAGGAGATGACGTAGGTGTTGTCGACCTGGATGGCATCCTGGGGAACTTCCGGATCTTCGAGCGGGTCCGGGTGGTCGATGATCTCGATAGACAGAGCGGTCCCGAAGACGGACTGCATCGCAGCCGTCAAGACGTCCGTCTGATCTTCGAGACTCAAGAACTTCATACTTTACTTATCGGGACGGGGGTGCTATTTGCCCAGGAAAAATCTCATCTATTCTTCTGGCTGGGGTTCTTCGATGGGGCAGACGAACCGCTTGCTGTGCGCGTCTTTCAGGACCTTACGGCACTCCTGGCAGCAGGCGATCCAGTAGCCGTTCTTTGGGTCGGCCTTCCAGGTCACGTTCTTGGTGGTAAACTCGCCATATTTGTTGCGGATCAACCCGGATCTGTGGGCCTTGCACAGATAGACTCCATTCAGAAACTTGCCGTTGTACGTGACCCCGCTAGATTTGACCGACAGGGCTGGTCCGCAAAACGCTTGCGCTTTATGGACCTCACACTCATCCATGGCAACTTATCCCTCCGGGTAGAACACCGAGTATGGGTAGGCTCCCGGCCCGCCTGCACCGTACGTGTAGACGCCCACAAAGTCGAACTTAAACTTGAACGTGGCCTGCTCTGGATGCTGGTCCGGCAGGAGCGCGATGACCGCGCCCGCGTCGACCCGGAACGGCTGCACAAGTGGGACCGTCAGGGTCGGATGTTTGCGTGGAAATGGCGTCGTTGTGGGGTTGTGGAGATGGTCCACAGTGAACGCATATCGGCCCTCTCCGAGCGGGGTTAGCGTCCCATCCGCCACGAGTGCGTTCAAATCCGCTATTTCGTGGATCAGGAGGTCGTCGGACTGGAACTGGGCAGTGTCGTCAGCCATGCGCTAAGTCCTTACAGAGCAAGGTGGTACCTGTGGATCAGTGCCAAACAGGATACACCGATAGCCCTCGGGATGCAAGTAGGTGGATGCACCACGCTTTTTGCCTAGTAAAAACATAGTATGCAACACTGGTATTCGCTTAGTATTGAAGTGCTTTAATCCGACCTGCCGTCCTCTTCATCGTACAGGCGGCCAACCGACAAATCCAACCGCTGGTACTCTGGAGGCTCTTCCTGAACCTGGAGCCAGATGCCCTCTTCCTCGGCCATAGCCTGCTCATACACACGCTCAGTCATAGGCCAGTACCTGGAGAACTTGCTGACACTGACGACCACACCGACACGCGCCAGGAGCGCTCGGGCACGTTGCTGGCTGTTGGCGGCCACCAGGGTCCGGACTGGGTTCCCGTCGGTGGTCAGGTGGCTCTGGCCAGCAAACATTTTCAGTGGCATCAGCGCTTCTCTTTGGGTGGATTCCAGATCATCGCGCGGTTGCATTTCTGGCAAACTGCGCTGTTTTTCTCGCTATCCATGATGTGTTTCGTGGTCCGGTGGCAGCCACGGCAGTAGTGATTCTCCAGCAGTGGCTTTCTCATAACCTCAGGATAGCACATGGTGATCCAATTTCAAAATGAGCCCGCACACAGGCTGGATAGGACACGGCGCAGGAGTGCCGCTACCTGTGTGCGGGCAGTTTCCCCCCGTTTTGGCGGGGTTCAGTTACCTATATTATCGGATTCTGAGGGCTATTTGGTCGGAACTTTTGGGACTTTTGTGGCTTTAGTCTCGCGATACCACGCTCCGTACAGTATACCAGCCCCGGCGCTCCTCCATACGACCAGTCTCAGGGTTCTTCCAAATCTCGTACCAGATAAAGTTCCCAGACCCCTCGACCATCCAGCGTTCCTTCCCGGCGATGATCCCGAGCGACTGACCTGAGAACTTGGGAGCGTTCGGCAGCCCATTGTCTGGAGGGCTGGGCAGGCCCATCTTGTGCCACTTCAAGCAGCATTTCTTATACTTCTGCCCACTCCCGCAGGAGCAAGAGTCATTCCGCGTCGACATCGCAGATCACCCGGTTCATTCCGAGTCCTCAATGAACTGGCGGATCTGGTCACTGTTTACCATGTGGTACTCGTACTGCCCATCGATCAGGCACAGAATGATCCCATCTGTCAGGGCCATCAACTTGGTGCCGCCCTCGAAGACGTAGCCGGGGGCCTCGTCGGTCTCCCCGAGATCCCACAAGTGGGCGAGGACCGACTGGTGATCGTGCCAGGACTCGCGCTCATGGACATCGATCAGGAACTTGTCAACGTCAGTGTGGGTATGCTCGCCTGGGACGTAAGCCATCAGTCAGATCCTTCGCACCGGCACGAACCGCGCTGCTTGAGGAACGCGTGGACGCGATCCAGGTAGGTGCTGAATGCTTCGAGATTCTCCAGGGTCTGCTCCACCGCCAGATGCTTCGCGATGTACTCGCCGTGCATGTTCGTGGAGCACGCCAGCGTCAGCAAGGCCTTGGCCTCCTCTTCGTCGGCGACCGAGTATACCGGCAGGAAACCGTCTTCGCACTTCGGACCGAAGCGCACGACCACCGCTCAGTAGATCTTGATGGGGCCGTCGCCCGTGCGCTCGAACATGGACGACCCCTTGAAATCGGCCTCGTCGATGTCGGGAAAGGCCACGGCTTCCTGTTTAAGCATCGGGGTTCTCCTCCAGTGACTTGACGTACTCTTGCAACTTCCGAGCGTCGCGGCTGACCGTGTCATCCTTGTTGACGCCGTCGCCCTCCACATTTGAATCTCGGTGCGTACACTTATGATTGGCGTCGTGCATACTGTCCATGAGCCTCTCGAAGTGCATCGCCAGTACCTCGTCCTTGATGTGCGGACGGATGCGGTCGTACCAGACTGCGGCCTGTGTGTCGTAGGCGAAGCTCACTTCTTCCTCCGGGGCGGCTGGACAGAGGTCTTCTCGTCCAGGTTGCCGCTGTACACCGAGTGAGGCTCCCAACCGTCACAGTAGTCCGTCTCGTAGGCCACGCAGTCACCGGGGGCGACGTCCGGATGCTGGCACTTCTGGGTGCCGTGCCCGGACCAGTGGGAGCACGTCCCGCATCGTTTCTCGTCGCCCATGTCCGCCATCCGATCTCTCTTGGCCATGACTGTCTCCTAATTCACCCTGTCCAGGGTGAATTAATCCAAATGCTTGTTGATGAATCCTTCACCTTGCCGGTCGTAGAGTAGGCCCTCGAATGTCGGGCTGAGGGCCGAGAGGATGTGCCGGATCTCGCCCCAGTCGCCCACGTCCTGGGACTCCAGGAACTTAGCGAACCCGGTCGGGCCTTCGCCCATGTAGCCAATGGAGAAGCCGGTAGCAAGGAAGGCCACCGAACAGTCCCACTCCACCAGGACTCCCTGATTGGGGCCGATATGGACCCGGTCGCAGGGACCCACGTGCTCGACCAGGACCTGGAGGTTCTCTGCGGACACGCAGGTAACGCCGCCCTCCTCCTGGAACTTCAGTCGCACCGCCCAGGGCTGGTACCACTCCACGCCTTTGGACCACGCCTTGCGCATCCACTCGCCGTGCATCTCGACTACGGGGGCTGTCTCAGGCATCGTCTTCCTCCACGTGCTCGATGGTTTCGAGTACCGTGCAACGGTTGATGACCGTCTGCTTGATGTCCTTGTAGGCGTTGTGCTTCGTCACGGTGCCCTTCAGCTTGTAGGTGTTGCCTCGGAGCAGGCCGTAGTAGATGTCGTTCGGGTGCATGGTGTCGCGCGGCACCTGCTTGCCGGTCTTCCGGTCGACCTGCGGCTCGTTGCTGCAAAACCACGTGAACTCGTTGCCGTCCTTGTCCACCAAGCCGTAGATGGTCGTTTCGCCCCAGTCGGACTGCACGCAGTGGACGCGCACGACCTTGAGTTCCAGTTCGTAGCGCTTCTTGATCTCGCCGAAGTACCCGCTGGTCTGTGACCGCTCGGCCTGGGACTTCTCACGCTCGCGACGCTGGATCTCGTGCTCCAGGTGCTTCTGGTGGGCGACGAGGATCGAGGCGGCATAGCCAATCTGCTTGTACCGGCACCAGCGCACCATCCCGATAACGCGGACGTTGTGCATGTAGTCGTTCTTGACCTCGTCGTCGGTCAGTTCAGCGGCCCACTTCGCAGCGGCCTCGGCCTGCTCCTGGTCCTGCTCGGTGGACTTCAGCGGAGGCTTGCCGTGACCGTTCCAGAACAGACCCTCGACCGCCAAGTCCGCCGTGGCCGACGTGTAGTCTCCGCGATCCTTCGCGGCCGTACGCGACAGCCAGCCGTCCTTGCGCATCGAAGCTGAGGTGTACGTCAGCAGAGCCACGAGGCTGATGAGAGATTCGTAGCCCGACAGATCCCGCAGGTCCATGTCCGGGTCCAGGTTGCCCCAGACCGCGTTGAACGTGGAGTAGAAGGAGCACAGGTCGCCGACGGCGTGCGGGTCGCGCCCGCCCAGGAAGTCCGCGACGCACTGGCGGCCGACCTGTTTGGTCTCGCCGGTCTCGTCATTGCGCACGACGAAGGTTTCTTTGCGGCGGCGCTTCGTCCGGCAGTGGTCACAGTAGTTGTCGGCCTTGCGGTACTTCTCAGGGAGATCCTGGCCCGGCACCACCTTCACGATGGTGTGCTCGCCCAAGTACTCCAGGGTCGCGAGGAAGGTCCAGCCGGAGTAGGTCGGGGCTTCGCCTTCGATGACGACCCTGTGGAACGAGTGCTTGATCTCGACCAGTTCGCCGTAAGCGTTCTTGTGGCTGTCGACCACGCGGTTCTCGACCTCGCCCGTGTCGGTCATCTGAACGCTGGCGGTGCCGAGCTTCTTCGACTTGTTGGCCAGACGCTTGAGTTTCGTCGCCAGCTTGGCCAGCTTCGACGCGGGCACCCAGTGCTCGCTCCGGTAGCACTTGTACGAGACGATCTCGATGCTCTCGGGGAGCTTGTCGTTGGGGCTCAGGATGGAGATCAGGTTACAGTGCGCGGTGTTGTAGTAGTACTCGGGGACCTCGATGCGGACTGGCGCGTTGTCGTTCTCGTACCGGTACAGGCGGGCCGCCCTGGCAGCCTCGAAGGCCTGCTCGACGGAGATTACCTGGAAGACTTTTGGTTCGGTGTCGATAGTAGGCATCGTCGTTCCTTCTGTCCCGCACTTATACTATCGGGAAGCGGGAGGAATTGCAAGAGATCTTTATGTGATTTTCATATATTTTTTATTGGTTTTGTCTTTGTTGGTTTAGCCCCTCCCGGACGGTCTCCTCGATCATATCCCGCGAAGCGTCTGGGAACCGCTCTGCCACGACGTTGACCAGCCGCTCGACTCGACTCTCTGATTCCTGCTGCTGGCGGGTCTGCCTGTCCTCAAGCATCTCGAAGACGTCGGTCTCCCCGGTGTAGTTTCGGCTCAGGAAGAGCACCGCGAACCCGAAGGCACACCAGGGGTAATCAGACACGGCCACCCAGCAGATCAAAATCATCCCGACGATCTGCTTAGAGACGAACAGGAAGTAGCCGAGGGTGCGCGGGTGGCCATGCCAGAAGTAATGCCAGCGGATGACCCACCAAAGACCCCAGGGCCGTCGTTTTTGGACCTTACCGAACGCGTACCGGCTATCAAGAAGCTTCAAGACCTCCCCGACACCCATCCGGAACCGATGGCAAAGGACGCGTGTGTCCTTCACAGAGAGCCACAGACCGTCCACCCTCTCCCCAGATGCCCATGTCGGGCTTCAAACGCCACTGTGAGCTTCCCAGGCGGTCGTAAAGGACGTTCAGGCGCTTGGCCGACTCCAGTTCATCACTGATCGCGGACCGGGTGGCCTGCACCTGGATGTCGTAGGCCCTCCGGGCCGCTGTGATCTCGTCGTCAAGGCCCATCAGCCCCCCAGACGCTGCTCTGAGATGTTCGGACCGCTCAGCGATCTCGATTCCTGCTGCCGTTCGCTCAAAACCATGAGCATGTAGGCCAACTCAGCCGCTTTCTCGCTGAATCCGGGCTCCCCACGGGTCATTTTAGTGATTAGCTGGTCCATGCCCTCGACCAACTGGTCGCCGAGGCGCAAAAACGGCACCCGGTGGAGGTATCCGTCCTTCGGGGCGGATACCTGACCCATCGACTCGCCAAAAGCCCGGATTCGGTCTGCAATGTCAGCCATTCTTCTGTCTCCAATCGCCTCCGGTCGGATAATCACGGTCCAGGTAAGCCATGGCGTTCGCCGCGCTCTTCCAGTTCCGTTTCCGGCCGAGACTGTCCTTGATCTCACCCATATCTGGGAAATCGGCATACCAGACCCCGCCAGCAAGACAGAAGACCCGCATCCCGTCGACCCTGGTGTGCGGAGGCACATCGAACCCGTACATCTGGGTGTCTTCCGTCCATTCAAACTTGGCGTGGACAAGATCCGGCCTGATGTACGTCTCCGGACGCCGCTTCAACTCCGCGATGGCCTGACCGAGGCTTCCCAACTGAGCGATGACCGCTTCCTTGGTGCCGTTGCCGGTGACCAAGTCCTTGAGACGCTCGTAGATCTCTTCCAGTCGGTCAACTTGCATCAGGTACCGGCAGCAACTTCTGCACCGCCTTCCGCAGTGTCTCCTGGATCTTCTCCGGCGACATAAAATCACTGATGTACTTGCGCAACGCATCGATCTGCTCACAGATCGCGTCCAACGCGACGGTGTTCTCTTCAGTTACAGGTACGAGGGCGGTCATCTCATCCTCGTCCATGCCCGTCTTGGGCTGACCTTCCTCGACAGTGAAGCCGCGATTGTGCTGATAACGCCACATCCACTTTCCGTCTTCCTGGGCCATCTCGATAGTCTCGTACTCGATGCTCATGCCCGTGCCCGTCTCATCGAAGTAGAACGGGCTGGTCAGCTTGACTCTGTAGTACGGCTGCCAGTCCAGTTCGTAGATGTTGCCCAGCATGCTGAACACAGTCTTGCGAACGATCTCAACGTCGGTACCGACCACTTCTATCTTCCTGGGCTCACTCAGAAACACGCCGATCTGGACCTTGTCTGTGACCCGGTGCCGCCTCCTGCCCATACGCCCGCCAACCTTCTTGTTGCCGTCCAGGAACGGACCGTCAGCGGTATCCATACTCATCCGCACGGGGATCTCGACGACCTTGCCGGACTTGCTGACCCACTTCCAGGTGGCGATCAGCTTGCCGTTGCGTGGGTCTTGTCTGCGTGTGGCCTTGGACACGGAGCACCTCCTATATATCTTATCGGATCGGGAGGGCTATTTCGGCAGGAAATTATGTGCGGCCGGTGGGGTGCATCCTGGGTTCCGGGGGATCGATACGGAATTTCTTAGCCATAAATACAGCGTCTCTGACCACTTGCTGGGCCATTTCGTGAGCCGCCTCGTTATCGTTCAGGCGGGCCTTGTCGAACGAGAGTTCCTCATTCGGGTGGCTGAGATTCATCGCAACCCACTGCTGCGGCATGTAGTATCCAAAGTCCCAGAAGCCACGGTAGAGGCTGTCGGCCACCAACTGGACGTACGAGTTCCGCTCCATGATCTCGTTGTAGCCGCTGTCCTCCGTCGGCTCGTGATCGTGCTCATCCTTCGAGGAAATAAAGAAGGCCGCAACACGCCCGTGCTGGCGCTGGTCGTAGTGGACCTCGTCGGTCTGACTGAGGGCGATACAGCGGTCCCGCCACTCCTCGTTCTTCGAGGCGAACTGCTCCGCCGTCACGAAGTAGCCGCCGTCCATGGAAATCAGCCGGTCGCAGAACGCCTTGAGCCGAGACGACATCGCACTCTGGTTGACGCCTGTGCTGAGAAGCAGAACGTCGCAGGCCAGGACCTCGGGGTACAGGTCCTGCATCGGGTCGAACGGGAAGCAGTTGCAGGGGAAACCGCACAGCGCCGAGCAGGTGCTGTAGCAGTTGTTGCAGTACTCGATCTGGTACTCGCGGAGGTTGACCTCACGGATCTCCACGTCCTCATCGTCCAGGACTGCCTCCAGGCCCTCGCGCAGCAGAAGCTGCGAGTTCGATAGCTCGTGGGCGCAGGACAACTCGACGTTCGAGCGGCTGCTACCATGGACGGCCAGGACCCGGATCGGACCCTTGCCGTGTATGTTAAGCGCCTTCTGGCAGCGGCGGATGTTCTCCGCGTGGCGCTCGCGCCCCTCTTCGAGGTCGACCACCTGCCACCACTCGTCGACATAGCGACCCTTGATGAACTCGTCGCCGGAAATCTTAGCCACGACCGCGCTCCTGCCGGTAGACCGGACTGAAGCCCAGACGGACGTATAGGTAGTCGGTCGACTCCACGTCTTCAGAGCCAACGCTGGCCCGCTCGAACGGAAGCTCCGTGCCCTGGAGGACCTGCTTGCCCTTCTCGAAGTAGGTGTCGCTGTAGTCGTATTCCCGGAAGGGGATGACCTCGGCAGTTTCCAGTTCGGTGTTAGCCATTGAGGATGTCCAGGACCGTAGCGCCCACAGATTCAGGCTGGAAGAATTGAGGCCCTTGCAGGAAGCCGGGCTCCCTACGCCGAGGCGCGTACAAGTCACGCATCGAGTCGGCGTACAGGAACGTGAGGTATGGGACCTTCTGGCTGTCGTCCACCTTGGCCCCATAGTCGATGTAGAACTCCTGCGGAGCCCCTGGGGATCGTGGCGGCAGGTAGCGGGAGTACCGTTCCTGGAGCGCCTTCAACTGGTGGTCGGGAATATCGCGCTGCGGCACCTGCAAGCCGTGGCCTGTGCTGCGAACCCAGCCGCGCGCGAATGCCCACTCGTCGCGCCAGTAGATCTTGAAGCCGCCCTGCGAACGCTCCCGGATCAGGCTGTAGTCGCCGGGCGGCAGCCCTGCTTCGATCCACTCCTCGGGCTCCGGCATGACCTTCCATCGATGCCGCGCTTCCCGGATGCGGTGGAAGATCCGCTTGGCCTGGGGCGTGGTGACGTACTTCTCCAGATACCACCACAGGACCGCGTTGTCGTGGCCCAGGTAATCGGCCTGAATCCACTCATTCTCGGGCGTCAGCCACCCATAGACAGGCTGGATGTCGTCCCGGTCTGCTTCGCTCAGATCCTTGTTCCACGACGCGGAGACGCGGTAGGTCTTGCCCTGCCGGTTGTTCGCCCGGATGCCGTAGCCCGCCTTCATCAGGATCTCGGCGGCCTTCTTGGCCTCTTCCTCGGTGCCGAACTCGAAGTCCGGGCCGTCTGCCGAGGACTTGACCTGGGGCTCCAGGCCCGCGCCGGTCAACTGGGTGTGCATGGTGTCGAGTTCGGGAGTGCGCTCTTCGGCCTCGTGCAGGCCGAGACGTGAGCGCGTACGAGAGATCGCGTCGAGGACGTCCCGCTGCTTAAACGGCTGAGCGAACTTGCGTCCGGCCAGCCGTTTGATTTCCTGATCCGTGATGTCGCCGCCGCTGGCGGTGAGCCACTTCGAGATCTGGTCTTCCAGGCCTTTCAGTGATCCCGCGCCTACGCGGCCGACGATGGCCGCTTCAAGCATGTCAGCTTCCGGAGTTGACCGGGCTCTTGGGGTCAGCCGACAAGACGAGATGGCGGCTGTTGAGCCGGTTCATAATCGCCTCTTCGACAAGTTCGATACCGAGGACCGCCGTGCGGCTCTTGATGGTTTCGAGTGCGTCCTTGGCCTTCTTCGCACTGGCGGTCTTGTTATCTGGGTCCTTGGCGAGCCGTCCGAGGGCGGTAGCCTCGGAGAGCACAATCGCGTCGTCTATGATATCCCTGATCGCGGTCTCCTTCGCAGCGTCAAGCTCGATACCCGCCTTCTTTGCCTTCGCACGCAAATACGGCATCCCGTGACGTACCCCAGCAGCACCCGCGAGAGCGAGCAGAATCCCAATAAGCAGCGTGAGTCCCGGGTACAGATAATCCTGCTTCCAGTCGCCGGTCTTCGGAGCTTTGAGGATCTCTTTGATACCTTCGGCCGCCTTGCTGCCTGCATCCTTCAACTCGTCTTTCGTGACGACAGGTGCCTTCTCTTCGGCGGACTTCTCAACCGGTGCCGAAGCCTCGGCCGGGGCGGTCACAGCAGGCTGGTCGGGGGCAGGTGCTTCTTGAGCGTACAACGGCACCGGGCAGGCGAATGCCGCCACCAGGGCCAAGGTCATCAAGATCTTACGCATGGTACTTCTCCTATTCGTGTAGCAGTTGCTTGACGGTTTCTGCCGGGGTCTCCGTGGACTCCCGAACGTATACGCAGATCTTCTCGGCACCCCCGAGGTCGACGTTGAAACCTGGGTGGCCGTACAGAATGTTCCGCACCTCGGTGAGCGAGGTCTCATCGCCCAGCTTGGAGAGCAGGTACTTCTGCGGCTCAGCATTCCCGGAATCGAGTTCGACCAGGACCTTGCGGTTCCCCGCCTGGAGGATCACGCTGGTCTCGTCCTGGTTGACGATGTTATAGCCGTAGGCCAGCAAGGCGTTGGCAAGCGGCGCGAACGACTGACTGGTGTCCTTGAGGCGTGCCTCGGCGAGTGCGCGGCTGACTTTCATATTAGACCTCCGCCGTGACCGTTGGCCGTGGCTTTGCGCCGTAACCCGCGCGCTTCAGTTCCGATGCGATGTTGTTGATCCAGAACGGCAGCGCCCGCAGGGACGCGTCCAGGTGTTTGCAGATCGTGCCGCGCAAGCGGGGATTCCGGATGCCTGGGAAACGCTTCTCGTTCCCGCCGCTGGTGTCTAGCTGAGTGAGCACGTAGTTGTAACCCCAGTACTGGAACGCCGGGCAGTCGCAGTGGACCTTCAGATCGCCTGAGACTGCTAGGTTGACCTTCTGCGGCAGTGTGAGTCCTTCCGACTCCAGGGCTTCCGGCAGGTCCTGGAGGACAATCGTCTGGTTCCAGCGGTACCGGCCCTGCCCCGTTTCTGACGGAGTCGTGAACATAATCCGGTCGAACTCGGTGCCCTCGTACTTCGTCCCGCCCAGCTTGCGGATTGCCGCCGCGTGCTGAGCGTGGTGGATGAAGTCCGGATCGACGCCCCGGAGGATGGACTGGTAAGTCTCCTCGTTAAGCGCCGCTCTCAGGGCACGTTCGACTGATCCACGTAGAGCATTCATACACGTTGGCCGCTGGCGCTCCTCTCGGGTGCCTGGGAGGGACGCGCAGCGGGCTGCTGCTGCTGCTGCTGCTGCTGCGGTGGCTGAGCCTGTGGCTGAGCGACGCGCTTGCGATACTCCAACTTCCCGGTCGACCTGCCCGAGCGCGGGTTCTTGCCCTTCTTCAGGTGACCCTTCTTGAACATGGCGCGGATCTGGCCCGGGTGGCCGGTCACCGTTCCCGGCTTGCGTCCCGGCCCCTCGTCGAGATTCTCGTCGAAGCGGATCTCGTTGCCCGCAATGGCGGCCTCGATAGCCCGGTTGTTGACGTGGTAGTGCTTGCTGTTGTCCTTCGCACAGGAAAACACCATCCAGCCGGACGCCACGTCGCTGACCACGTAGTCGCCCGCCGGGAGCGTCTCCTCGGTATCGTAGTCCCTGAGGACGCCGTCCCGCGTGACGATCAGCGAGTCACCCTTGTTGAGGCCCTCAACCATGGGCTGGCCGCCTAGCATCAGCAAGACCGCGTCCGGGGCGTCCACGCCTTCGTTGTACAGGAGGGCGCGTTGTTTGGCTGTCAGCATGTGGTGTCTCCCGAAGAGATTACGGGCATTATGCCGTACCGGGCAGCAAAGTGCAAGAAGGACCTAAGTCTTGCCAGACGCAGGCTGTGGGACCCTTTCCGCCTGGGGCGGCGTGACGCGCATCTTCTCGAACGCGTCCGCGTAGATCTTCAGGTTGCCCCGGCAGGCCTCGTTTTCCTGCTCAAGCTCCTTGATCCGGGGCCTGAGCATGGCCCTGAAGTAGATCGCCACCAGGATGGCGATAGCCAGACAGGTCAGGAATCCCGCCACGTACGCGAAGCCCAGGACGCCCCAGGTGATCTCGATTTCTGCCAACATGGTAGTGTCTCCTACTTTGTGGCTTCCACTACGGCAGACAGATTCCGCCGCGTGTGGTACCGACTGTTGTCCGGAAGCTGGCCCGTCTCTGAGAAACCGGCCTCCCGGCAAAGATGACTGATCGATTCGTAGTCGTACCCGTACTGGTGGCCATACTCACCCATGCCCACGAGGTTGTCCATGAACTTGTCCGCCAGTGTCGGACCCTTCCAGATCGGGTTCTCCGATGGCTCGTAACGCTGGTCCCACCACTCCTCATCGCCCGCCAAATACTTCTCGGCCGCGAGTCGCAGATCCGGGATCGAGGCCACCAGCTTTGCGCCCGGCTTGAGGACCCGGCAGATCGACTTGACCACCTTGAGCCCGTCCACCCGAGGGATGTGCTCCAGCATGTGCTGGCAGACCGCGAAGTCCACGGAGTTGTCTCCGAACGGGAGACCGTCCTTCACGACATCGCGCAGGATGTACCTACTGCGATTCCGCGTCACACCTGAAGCGGGCCAGATATCCAGTCCAGTGAATCCCTCATAGCGGCTGCCCCGGCCACCGCATCCTACGTCGATCATCAGATCCATGCTCATGTCCTGGATGCGAGCAAACCCCATGGACTGCACGATTCCTGCCTCCACGGTTCGCTTGTGCGGAATGACGAAGTTATGCCACGCAGACCACACGTCCTCAAAGACTGAGCGGCAGTCGTGAGCCGCGATCATCCCCCCAGACGCGACTTTGGGAAGCCACGCTTGGAAGTCCTTCAGCGGGTTGCCTCTCTCGTGGTTACCGTCGATGAAGATCAACGCGGCGGACTTCACCTTGGCAACTGCGTCTACGGACGGAAGTCGGTGAACAGTAAAGTCTTTGCCGCGCTCCAGGCCGCAGGCGTCCATGTTGTCCAGAAAATCGTTGAAGACCTCATAGCCACTTTGCTCACCAAAGGGCTTGGACCCGTCGATCCAAGGATCGACGCAGATCAGATGACGGCCCAATTCCTGACACACGACACCGAACTGAGACGCCGAACGTCCCTTGTAGCAACCAACCTCGACGACAGGGCCGTCAACACGAAGGCGGCGGACCCAGGCTTCCAACTGGGTCATCTGGGGCTCGGCCATGTGCCCAGGAACATCTTCGGGTTTCAGCGTGGCCATAGATTTAGTGCCTCATACAGTCGAGTCAGTCGAGGTAAACTGGCGATTAGATCCTTGATGTAGCGAATTGTATCTGGGTGCCAGTGGTCGGGTCCAGGCAGTTGTCGCCGGTCACGAGTTGCGTTCCGATCAATGTCCCAGTTGATACGGCCCACATCGATTTCCACACCGAGGTGCTTTGCGAGCTTCTGTAGTCCTTCAGGAGTCGTGTATTCTGTGAAACTCCAGTGCGTGAACTGTAATCCCAACTGGTGCGCCAAAGAGACCGACGCCTCCAAGTCACCAAAAAGCGCAGCAGCGCAGCGACGTAATTGGGAGTTCAACAGGAACTCACGTGTACTCCGCAGCGACTCTTTCGGACACCCGGAACGCAGGCAGTCCAGCGGGTTACGCCATACAAAGTTCCATTGAGGATGAACGGCCTCATCAATCTCCCGCATAAACCCACGTGCAGAGTTGTTAGACATGCCCACGACAGGTGCGTCAAGCTGTACCCAACCCTGAAACCCTTGTGGCCAGAAGCACTCTATCGGTGTGTTGTCACCTCGACCAGGACTCCAGGTGAATGGCTCGTGGACGACAATGGCGTTCTCACCCTGATTGAGCATATTTGCCAGGAACATCGTTCCTGATCGACCCGCCCCAGTTAGTACAAAATATCGCTTGTTCATGCTTCGGGATTTTCCATGACAAAAAGACACGAGGTGAACGGGGGCTTGTGCGGTTTGTGGCAGAAGTCGGCCCCGTCCAAACTGAAATCGTAGGGCTCCACGAGTTTGCACCCGCTCGGAACAATAAGACGCTCGAACAGCGCCGTCTCGTCGTAGATCCTGCTTCCCGGCCTGCCTCCGAGGCGATGACCGATCTCCGTTCCGATGATGACCTTCCCGCCGGGCTTGCAAATTCGGCCCATTTCACGGGCTGCTTCGATATCCCCGTTTCCGATGATGTGCTCGATGGCCGAGAGCGAGATTACCACATCGAAACGTCCGTTCGGATAGCTGAGGTTCTGCATATCCTGAATTTCGCAGGTAAGCCGCTCCGGGAACTCGGCCATCTTCTCCCACGTGGCGCGCCACGTGTCCAGGCCTCCAAGATCCCAGCCCATAAAGTTGTCACTGACGACAGCCATGCTCGCGACCGAGGTCAGATAGGACATCAGAAAAGAACCGCGCGCTCCGAGTTCGCAGACAGACAGGCCAGTGAAGTCGACCTGAGCCAGAAGCAGCGCACAGTCGTACCATCGTCCGGCCGTGGGGTGTCCGCAGTCTTCGGTCGCCCACTTCCTGTACTCTTTGCAGAGTCGATCCACCTGGGGATGTTCGGCCCGCGTCTGCGCCATGCGAAAAGACTGGTTGAGCGTTGTCGTCATGCTCCGTCGTTCCGGACCTCTCTACCCTTCCGGGCGCAATACACCTGATGGTACATGTTTGGCTCGACAAACCTCGGGTCCCACTGCGGAACTTCACGATACCACTCAAGCCGGAATTCAGCCCGGCGCAACAGGTAGATCACCGTAGACGGGTCTGCACAGAACAGGTGTGTCTTGAAGAAACCGAATCGTCTCATACCCCTTCCCGCGATGCCGTCGCGTTCGGGCATGACGATGACGACCCATCCGTCGGGCTTCAGGACCCGGAAGAACGTACGCAAGGCGATATACGGAGCCGGGCTGTGCTCCAGGATGTGGCTGGCGAAGACCCCGTCCAGACTGCTATCCTCGAAAGTCTCCAGCTTGTGCATCTCGTCCAACACGGCGTGGACACCATGCTCAGCAGCGTGATCAACGTCTTCCTGGCAGATCGACACGCCCGTGACATTCTTGTAGATCTTACCCAACTCTCGCGTCGAGTACCCTCCCGCAATGCCGATATCGACGACCGATTCGCCGTCGCGAGGGAGGAAGCTGTGAATCAGGTCCTTGGCCGCCAACACCGTGTCCGTACGGCCGCGCGCCTTGATGCCATCGAATTTCTCGATGTTGTCGTGGTTGGTCTGGACAGTGTGGTCCAGGTAGGGATCGAGATCCAGACTCGGCATTTACCTTATCCTCTTCACCAGGGTGTGGAGCGTGCGCGCGAACTCGATGTTGGAGAACTTCGCGGTCACATACAAGGCGGCCTGGAGCGCAATCGCCTTGCGCTTCTCCGGATTCTCTAGGTAAAATCGAACTTTCTCAACCAGTTCGTCGAGAGAGGACCATACGTCGAGGTGCTCTCCCGGCGTGAAGTCTAGCTCGATGCCGTTCACTTTGTCGCAGAGCATGAAGCCACCCGACCCGAGGCAATGGATCAAACGCTCGTTGTAGTAGCGCAACCCGTCCGGCCGAACGTGACTGTTCAGGTTGATGGCACAAGTTCTGTAGAACAGGGTATTCGAGTCTGGGTGCACGAAGCCCCCGTAATGCGCCTTGTCAAATGCGATGCCTTTGCGCCCCCACCCCCCGGATTTCTGATCCCAGTGGCCGAACGCCATGAAGTCGAAACCTTCGCGAATGAGCCGATCCGCGATGGTTGGCCGGTCCGCGTACATCTTCGGAAACTCGCTCATTCGGTACGCATTTCCGGCCATAAAACTGACATCACACGCCCATGCGGGATCGTACGTCATCAGATCATAGGCTCCAGCTTTTACGTTGACCGGAGGGTAGGCCAGAGCCGCCGGTTGCCCTTCTTTCTCGTACCGGTCTACCGAGTCCTGGCAGCAGGTCAGCGTAGCGCTACACGCCCTGCGTACAGGAGACCCAGCCTCCTCGTAGTTCGGATCGTCCACGGTCCAGTAAACCGTCGGAACCTGGGTTGTCACCCACTGAACGATATTGAGCGGCATCTCTCTCTTGGGGTTCCAAAAAAGAACAGCGTCGTAACACGAAGGCTTTGAGTCGCGGACAAGATCGAATACCTGATCATGGTCATGTGTGTTCTGGAAGACCCGTCGAGGGAGGCACGACTCGACCTCGTCGCCGAACAGTTCCAGACCGTGAACAGCAGACTTGAGACTCTGCGCCACACGATTTCCGCCTATTGTGAGAATCTTCATCCACCCTCCAAACAGATCAGACCAGTTCGATTTTGATGTAGGTGCCGCGCTCGGCACCCTTCTCCATATCTTTGGCCAGGACCTGCTTCTGGTCGTAGTCTCGTTCAAGCCACTGCTTCGTGTCGTCTTTGATCCAGCCCAGCCGGACCAGGATGTCGACGAGTCCCTTGGCGCTCCCCGCTGCGAGATTCTCCTCGTCGACCAGAAGCTGCCGGTGCGACACCAGCGTGAGCTTGACCCGCTGCTCAACGCGCCGCACGGACCCGAAAGATTCCTTCTCCAGTGCCCGGTAGGCTGCCCCCTTGTCACGAACCCGCAGATGAGGCGACTGGTGGTAGCGGTTGACCGACCGGCAGTGGAAGTCCAGGAAGGTCTCCAGCGGATACTCCCCTGGCTTCAGGTCCTTGTTCTCCGGGTACCGAAACTCCTTGCTCCGTACGTTGGACGTCTTCTTTTTCTTCGCTGGCTTCGGTTCGGCGAGCTTCTTTTTGCCCTTGTCGCACCGGGGACAATCACTGTCCTTGATCTTCTCCAGGTTGATCTTGACCGCCCCGCCGCAGCGCGAGCAGGTTCCATCCACATACTTACCCAGAGGCATCAGGGCCTGTACCTCGCCCGGCCTCGGCGAGCCGCCGGGTGGTCCGGATCGGGTTTGTCAGGGCGTACGCCCTGATTCGGCTTTGCAGCGCGAGACCAGCCGCCAAACAGGCCTGACTCGCCTTCCGTAGAAGCACCTGTGGCGCGACCAAGTGTCTGAGTCGCAGGCTCGTCCGCTGCGAGAGCGAGGAAGTGGTCCAGGGTTTCTTTCGCCCCGGCCACATGCTTATCGTTCAGGTCCACCGCGTGCTCGCGGCAGAGAGTCTTGAGCTTCTCCAGGTCGAACGTGGGCGCGGAGATCTCTTGCAGTTTCTCCGCCACCTGTTCGGCCGAGTTCGGATCGACCCACAGGTGCCGTTGGAGAAACTCGTCTTTGTAGGCGTGGGCAGGCGTCGTAGACGGACCGATCACCGGCACACCCAAGAGCAGCGCCTCAATCGAGGCGTACGAAAAGGTCTCTGAGTGGCTCAGATGGACCATGGCGCTGCACGTCTGAAGCATCCGGCGCACGGCCTTGGAGTCGTGGAGGTTGAACGACGCGAACGCGCACATCAGATGCGTCAGAAAAGCGTCGATCTCTTTGTCCCGAAGAAGCCACTGCGAGATATTCGCGTGCAAGCCTGCGCGAGCAATTCCGGCAAGGGCCACCAAGAGATTCTTGCGAGGGTGCGTCGGTCCAAGAACCGCCACCATGAACTTCGGCGGCAGATACGGTTCCACACGGGGAGCGACCTGTTCCAGCGGCGGGCGAAGCGCTTCACCTCCGACCGTGCACGGCAGCCACCGAAACCGGTCGGCCGGATACTGCGTCAGCAAGTGCTGGTAGGTCGCGGCGTCGTCCTCATAGGAGGTAACCATACCACCTATCCGGTCGGCGCGGACCAGAGCCGTCAGGTCGATCCATTCTTGAATCTCTTTCGGCTCGAACGCCATCTGCGAGAGGTGCGAGCACCAGGAAACCACCGTACGCTTCGGGAAGCTCTTCGCGATCCTTTGGGCCATCGGCTGCTTGAGCGAGCCGCTGAACAAAAACAAGTCGTAGTCCGCCGTGTCTACGCGTTGAATCGAATGGATCGTGGTGTAACCGCAGCCGGTGACCTTGGCGAGGCTCCGGCACATGCTCTGTACACCCGGACCTCCGGCCGAGACCACGAGCACCCGGCGACGCGGCAGGACCTCCAGGATCTTTGGAACCACGTCTTCCATGCGATGTTGGTGCGCGTAGGGCGTCTCGGCATGGAACCCGTCCGTGAACGCATCCCAGTCATCCTGGACGTTTCCGCACAGGATATTGTCCAGGGCGTCTTCCCAGATCTTGATAGGCGCAGTCTGCGGGACGACCACGCCACCTGGACCCAGCATGCTGTTTTCCGGCGGGTCGTACAGCCCTTCCCGCCGACGCTCCTCGTGGTACTCCCGATCCGGAACCATCGCCCGGTCGAGCACGATGTTCGGCAGGTTGCCGTTGTCCGTGCAGAGCACCGGGCAACCGGACAGGCGAGCCTCGACAGCCACGCGGCTGAACGTCTCGGCCGTCAGCGTCCCGATGAACACGCACTTGGCCTTGGCGTAGACCCCGGCCATGTCGTCTGTCCACCTGAGAACCTCGACGTTCGGCCTGCGGACGCAGGCAGCGATCTCGTTCTTGTGGTGAGTCCGCTCGTACTCGGTACTCAGGACAGCGAACTTCTCGTCCTGGAAGTGGTCAGCCAGAGCCAGGAACCGGCGCAGACCCTTGAGCGCCTGCACCGAGGTCATCAAGACGTACTCCCGCTCCAGGTAATGAGGCGCATCCTTGGCGATAGATCGCGGAGAGTGGCCCGGGAACGCGATCATGGGTTTGCGCCCCAGAGTCCGTTCCATGACGTTGGCCGTGAAGTAGCTGTTGGCGATCAGGATCTGGTGATTCGCCACGGCCTGGACGCCTTCCTCATTGGAGTCGGCTTCCGCAGGCACGCCGTAGCGTACGAGATCATTGAACTGACACCTGGATAGCTCGCCTCCGTGAAGCTGCTGGTCCTCCTTGTGGACGTGCAGGAAGTCCAGCCAGAACTGAACGTAGTGAACCGACGGAATGTGGAGGGCCTCGGCGACGTGGGCCGACTGAACGGCCGTGCCGGAGCCTCGCGACATCAGGATGTCCGGCCGGATCTTGACGGCGGCCTCGCGCAGGCCGCCCTCGGCAATCTTCATCGGCGTCACGCCGTCCGGCAGTTTGACCTTGCCGTCGTAGTGGCCACGATGGTAGACGCAGAAAACCTCGCAGCCGTGCTTGACGAAAGCCTGGGCGAAGTCCTCGCCACTAAGCTCGCCGCCTCCCAGACCGTGTCCGAACGACTTGGAAAACAGCATAACGACGGGCTTCTCCCGTCTTGGGGGCATAACGGGACTAACGAGGATACTGTCCATTTTTCCTCTTTCGTAGGCTGTTTTGGCTAGTTAGTTTTCAACAACAGGTGTCGTTTGGGTGCGCCCCGGCTCTTGAGCGTTCACCCACCCAGCAACTTATTCAGGTCTTCCGACTCTCCGTCCTTCTCCAGATCCGCCATGATCTTGTCCACGGGCACGCCCATGGATCGCGCAGTCGCGATGAGTCCCGGCAGATCTTTGGCATCGAGACCGAGGGCTCTAATCTTATTTTCGAGTAGAGGAGCGTATTCCGATAGGCCTTTTTGGGAAGAATGTGAAATTTTTTCTTCGGCCTTCACCATATCCGGCTGATCGCGACGCGACGCAAGCCGGTTTTCAACACCTTTGATGATGTTTTGAACAAGGTCATTCACCATGCCGAGGGGCAGACGGCCGCTATGCGGCTGGATCAGCCGAGCCACGTCATCGCGGACATCTCGGCAGATCTGGCGGATCTGGACTGGGTCCAGGCGGAGGCTCGACATCGCCCCCATGGACCGGAGCAGCTTCTCCACCTCGCGGATGATGTACATGAGGTAATTATCGCGACTCAGGCGGCCCTGGACCACGTGCTGCGTAACCCGGGTAATGTCGCCCTGGAACCGGCGCACCCGCGTACGGATGATGTGTCCCTGGGGATCGGTGAGTACACCGGGAGCCTGCTTCTGCTCAGCCTTGTCCTCTTCGTTGCGAGGCTTCCTGAGCAGCTTCTTGGCTTGGTAGTTGTGGAACCACTGCTTGGCCTTGGAAGCCTCCTGGCCCCAGACCGTCTTGCCTTGCGACATAAATCACCCAGCTTTCTTGCGCTCTTCCTGGCCTTCTTCGTTTTGACCGCCAGACTTCTCGTTCATTTTCTCAACCTCTTCCTGCTTCTGTTCCTTGGTCCGCTTGTCGTTCTTGATCTGCTCCCGGATGTCCAGGGGCAGATGGATGACTTTCGACCCGACCTGCCAGGGCTTCTGACGCTCACGGGCCTGATCCTCGTCCAGGGCCTTCTTGACCGCGTCGCTCTGCATCGCCTTCTCAGCGACCTCTTCCGATGGAACGCCCTGCTTCTCCAGTTCCTGCATCGCGCGCAGCACCACATCGGTGAAGCTGCGACTGAACACGCCGAGTTCGGTCAGGATGACCTGCATCCAGGTGGCCGGGTCGATGTTGATCGTGGTGCCGATACGGGCCATGTTGTCGAGCGCCCGGATGCGCGCGTCCATGACTTCGAGGCGGTAAAGCTCTTCCAGGCTGCTGGGCGGCACCATGTTGAGCGTAAACTGGTTCTCTTCCGTGTACGGGTCCACGCCTTTGTAGATCATGTGGATCATGCACAACTGGGCGGCCTCGCTCAGGAACACGCGCTGCGAGGTGGCGGCCTGCCGAGCGAACCGCAAGTCCTGCTGGCTCGGGCTGCGCTCGTAGTTGGCGTTGCCGCCGTCGAAACCGAAGTAGGCCGGGGGCGCACGGAGCGCGCCGAACATGCGATTGAGGAACATCTCGAAGTCGCGCAGGTCGTCCAGGCCCTGAACGCCGCTGAGGACCTCGATATTTGTGTTGTCCTTTTCCCGGACCCCGATGAACAGGTCCTCGTGCTCGCTCAGGAGCGTGTAGACCGAGGCGAAGTCGCGCGTGGACGTGTCAAACCGGAAGTCCCGCTTGATGCTCTGGCGATGCTTCTCGATCTTGCGGTCCGCGTCGATGGCCGGGAGGCCGGACGTATCGACCTTGTGCAAGTAGCGATTGGGCAGGCGGAGCAACCGCATCAGCGCCAGCTTGTCCTCCATCATCTGGACCTGTCGCCAGATCCGCCGCGCGCCGTAGAGCACCGAGGTGCCGTACATGCGGCTGTGGTTGCGGCCGAGGCGGCGGAAGTGCAGGAAGTCCCACGGCTTCGTCAGAAGCTGCTCGTCCTTGACCTTGTAGGCCTGACCACCCCAATACATCGAGTCCTCGGTCTGGTAGGGTGTGAAGCCCTTCAGGCGTCCGTACTCGTCGTGGACGCGGGTGACCGTGGCCGGGTGGTACGGGATCAGGCGTGTGACGCCTTCCTTCTGCTCGCCAACGATGAACTCCCACCATTCGCCGTACTTGTCGGTCTGGCGGATGATCGGCTGAGGGAGGTTGTTGGCGAGGCCCGTCTCCCGGAGCATGTCGTTACACATGCGCTCGACTTCGGGGTTCTGAGCTTCGCACCAGACGACAACGCCGTGCCGCGTGTCCCGCTGCGTGGCGTCTTCGGAAAGCTGTTCGAGGTAGCTGTAGATGGTCGGGTCAAGCTCCATCTCGTCGTACAGCGTGTAGAGCAGGCCGCGCTCCTCCTCGAACTGGAGAAGCTGGTTGTACATCTGGGCGATGGGGTTGGGCAGGCGGCCCATCGGGACTTCGACGCCCATAGCTCCCGGGAACGGAAGCGTGAGCGGATCGCGGGACAGGAACTTGTCGAAACCAAACATCCGCAGGATGTAGGTCTGCGGGTCCCAGATCATTTTCCTAGCCACGGGCTGCGTTCCTTTCTGTCATCATGTTTCGGACGTGCTGTAGAATCACGTCCTCGTGGGCCATCTCTTGGATCTCAGTCGAGACCATGAGCGTGCCCAGGTTCTCGTCTTTCACGCATAGGTATACCGCACCGCATAGGGAGTCTGCAACATCTTTGCTGCCGCCCTCCGGGTGATCGACCTTGCCCGCATCGATATCGTCTTCCAGGGACAGCAGTTCGTCGACCAGGACCTCGTTCGGGGCGTGCGAGAGGCGCATCTCGTTGTAGACCGTCTTGAGGACTTCGTAGGGCTCCTTCTTTTTATCGACGCTCAGGTACTGGGTTCCCGTGAAGCCCGCCTTCTGAAGCTGCTGGATCGTGTCCGGACTGGCTGGGGAGTCCACGCCGATCTTCTCAAGCTGGAACCCGTGCCCCGCCAGCCAGTAGACGAACTCGCGGACCTTTCCCCAGTCAATCTCGGTCAGTTCCTGCTTGATCTGGATCGAGAAGTCAGACGCGATAATCAGTTCGGTCCGGCGAATGATGTCGCCGTTCTTGTCGCGGTCCGGCCTCGACACGGCCCGGGTCGGGTGGACCATGGAGATCCCGAGCGCGTCTTCCGTACGCCCCAGGTCGATGTGCAGGTATCGCGGAGCGTGCGGGAAGTTCCGGGGCACCGTCCGGCTGTTCCGGGTCGTAAACATCCTATCCAGGTCGATGAAGTCCTGGATCTGGTCGGCAGTCTCCAGGTCGATGCGAATGGGCTTACCTACGACCGCGCCCATCCCCTCGATGAACGGATGACTGAACTCCGGCAATTTGTTGAGCGCCTTATCAACCACGGCCGAGCGGGGGAAGAACGGCATGATCTTGTCAGTCGCGATGCCCGCAATGTCCCGGGACGCACCCAGGGGATCTTCCTCGAACGCGCGGTGGTGCTCAACCGGGATTTCGATGGTCCTGCCGCCAAGGGGGGACTTCTCGTCGTCAGTGAGAATCTTCGGGTCCTTGAACTTGTTGCCCACGAAGAAGCGGAACTTAGCGCCTGTGTAGCGATCATCCGGCTGGAACTCCCAGCGCGCACCGTCGACGATGTGGACGCCGGGCTTGCCCGCGATCTCTTTCTTGCGAAGTTCCAGGTAGCTGGTGGACGACTTGGCCGACGACAGGTGGAGCAGGATACCCGGGTTCTCCCCCCGGTGTGCGAAGCGCGACTCCAACCGACGTGCGGTTGCGTTCACCATCTCGTGGACCTGCCCCTTGTCGCTCATCTTCTTCGCGCGGGCCTGCTTCTTGGTGATCCGCATGAAGTTCATTTCGTCGATGGCGATGCCGAACAGGTGGTGGCCCATGACGTGGAAAGCCTGCGAGCCCACCATGACGTGGATGTTCTTCGGGAACTTGAATCCGTCTTTGCCCTCCGCCTCGAAGGGGAAGACCTCCTTGAAGTACGGACTCTTCTCCAGCAGGCCGCGCATGGACTCCACGCCAACGTCGGTCAGTTTCAGCGTGGCGTTGTACAGACCGAACGTAATGCGGCTCTCGTCGAACTGGCCATGGAACTCGGCCGGGCGGCGCAGGCAGCTAAGCCGGTAGATCTTGTATAGCATGATGATCATCGCGGCCGTGGTCTTGCCGACGCCGATGGCACCGCTGAACACGACCTCGTAGATCTTGTTGGCCGGAGTGCAGATGTAGGCGATCTCTTTCCGCCACCGAGGCCAAATGCTCCCGTAGAAGTTCCCCAGATACAGGTCGTTCTGCATGAACTCCTGAATCTCTACAGGGTCGCGCTCGTAATCGACCTGGGTGAGGTAATCCAGGGCGACCGACTTTCCGCCGTTGATGATCTCGGTGAACGCGCGAAGAAGGTAGGCCTTCTGAACCTCGTCCATGCGATCAAACATGGCAGCGAGCTTCGGATTCTCCAGTTCGAGGAGGTTGCGGATCTCGTCGTCCGTAAACTCGACTGGAGGTGCTTCGGGCTGTAGGACTGTCTCGCCCATTACCTCTCCCTCTTGAGTTGCCTCCGCCGGATGACCGTCTTCAGGTGCCGGGGCACCTTCCACTCCAGCAGGCCATCGGAGATACTGTCGATCTCGGACATGGAGACCTCAGGGAAGCGGGCCTTGAGCCACCGCCGCGTAGCGCCCAGGGCGGCGAACGCCCAGACGAGGTCTGACTTCTTGCGGCCGGTGGGGCTGCCGATGATATCGAGCAGGGTAGCGGGCGTGTGGCCCTTGCAGTCGAACTCGTTACGCACGCTGTCGTGAATGATGTTTGCAATGAGTCCGTTTCGGGTACGCCACTTCTGGACACGCTGGTGGTGGCAGCCCATGACGCAAGCGATAGCGCAGTCGCTCCAACCTTCCTCCCACATCTTACGGAAGAGTTTCTCATCAGTCCCAAAACGGCGCTGCTTGCCCGTGGGGATGTTCAGCTTCTTGAGCCAGCGCTGGATCGTACACAGAGACACGCCGATGCGCACGGCAAGCTGCTCATCCGTGAGATCGGCACCTTCTTGGATGACGAGATCGCGGATCTGCTGCGCGATGGAAATGAACAGGACCTGACTGGCCTGAGCGTGGTTGCGCGAGACGTTGAGCCGCGCCCTCATGTACCAGACGGTCGAATGAGGGACGTCGAGCCTTCTGGAAAGTTCCCGCTTGCTCGCGTGCGGGTGCCTCTCAAGTACATCCAGAAGACGCTGCTCAAGCTCTTTTCTCTCCTCCGGCGTCCGGTGGCGATTCTGCAATCTGCTGGTGGCTGTTGCCTCCATTGTTCTGCTCCTGCCCGACGACAGCGAAGTCTGCGTCGATAATACCCCCATCCGCAAGTCTGCGTTCGTTCGCCAGATTCATAAGTGCACGTAGAATTTCGCCGACCTGCTCCCGCCCACGAGATGTCTCGGGAAGTTTCGGCGCGTTTGGATCTCCGGAAAACACGTTGATGACATTCTTTTCAAACAGCGCGTTGACGCCCTGCCGTTTGTCGATGGACAAACTCTTCACGAGGCTGATCGTCGAATCGATTCGCTCATCGACGTACTTGGCTATGCGAAGAAGGTCCGCGTCCGAGGAACCTGCCAAGCGGCGGGGATCGAGCATGACCTTCCGGATCGAGAGCAGCTTGCTGTTCAGCGTACCGAGTTGGCCGACCTGGGCCGTCGCCATCAGGTTGAGCACGAGACGCAACTTCGCATCCTGGTTCTGGACCAGTTCGCCCGCACTGATCTTGCCGTCTTCCGATAGCTCGTCATCCCGGGCAAGGTACCCTGTTATTTCGCCCACCATCCTTTCGACATAGTCTGTCGAATTGGACCGCAGAGTTTTCAACGAGTAGTCCCCATACTCCGCCTCGAACTCTTCCTTGGTCATGCCGTTATGCTTGTTGCGCAAATGGCTGGAGTTCATCTGCTTCAGGCGCTCTTTGCAGATGGGGCAGACGACTGGATATTCGTCAGGGTCTTTGGACTCTTGCGGATTGATCACGGAACACCTTACCTGTAGTGTATTTGGGACGTGGTCTAACTAAATATAGGGGCAGCCTGGAGTCGACCGCAAGGGAATTTTATCCCGGCGTACAGGCGCAGATGGGGAATATCGGGGTTAAGTGCTGGCCAGTAAAGGACTAATCTGTATTCACATAACTGGTGATGCCGTGCTGCTTAACTGCTTTCCAGGTCTGGTACCGGCCCACAATTGGTATGTCGGTGCGGTGGGTTATCAATATCTTGGTGTCCACAGTGGGATCGTCCAGCAGCAGGGAGACCACGCGGGAGGCGCTCTCGCCGTCGAGGAAGCTCAGGATCTCGTCGTAGGCCTCCAGGTTGATCTGGACCGGCGTGAGCTTGCGGTTGAGATCCCGGAAGGCCAGGAAGACAGCCACATCAACCTTGCGCCGCTCACCGCCGGAGGAGGCCTTGTAGCTGCCGCCATCGGTCTGCACGTCGAGGGTGATCTTCTGCGTCAAGCCGCCTTTCTTCTTCTCCTTGGTCGGCGACAAGGCTACCATGGTGCGGCCGTCGAACAGCGTGGAGCAGTGTTCGCGAAGCCGCTCGTTCAAGTAGACCAGGACGTTGTCGAGCATGAAGCTGCGGATGCCAGTGAGGCCGAACGCCTTGACGATATAGTTCAGGCAGTACAGCCGGTCGTCCAACTTGGCGATCTCACCGGACAGTTCGGCCACCTGAGCTTCACTGTCGGCCACGCGCGCGTTCAAGTCGCGCAGGCCGGACTCCAGGTCCTGAGCTTCAAGCACGCGGATCTCGCCCTGGGCGTGGACACCGATGCCTGCCTCCTGCGCCTTGAGATTGCCCGTATCCAGAATCTTCTGGTTGAGTTCTCTGACTCGTGCCCCGTACTCATTTCTTATGGCTGCCCGTTCTGCATTTACATTTGCCACCTCTGCGGCTTGCCGCTCGCTGATCGGAGCGCGGCGCTGCTCGAACTCAGTCTGCACCGCGAAATTGCTACTGTTGATATGCTGCGTTTCCACGTCGAACTGGGCGAGAGCCGCGTTCATCTCGTTCCACTTTTGCTGAACGAGATCGTCGAAGGCCTTGAGTCCCTGCTCGTACCGCTGCCGCTCAACCTCAATCGCAGCTTGCACGTCGGCGACCGCCTGTTCTTGCCGCTGCGCCTCGGACAGATGTGCGCGGAGCAAGATCAGGTGGGACTCCTGAACCTCGACACGTTTCGCACAGGCCTCGGGACTGAGCGGATATCCACACTTGGAACAGGGCTCGTTGTTCTTCAGCTTGACCATCTCTTCCTCGGCCGTCCCGATCTGGAAGGTCATAATGGTGGTCCCCGACTCGGGAGGCCCCGGGACGACAGTGGTCGGTATGAAGTCACCCACAGCGAGCTTGTCACCCTGGAGCTTCGCGACGGCACCCTCGTAGCCCCGCTGCTGCCGAAGCCGTTCAGCTACGCGCTCGTCCATCGATTTCTTGTGAGTTTCGAGCATCGCGGTACGTTCGTTCTGCATCGACTCGTTCTCGTGAAGATGCTCCTGCTCAGTCTGAGTCCATTGAACGTCAAGTTCTGCGAGTTTGCTCTTCTCAGCATCCTCCCAGGATGTCTTCTCCTCGTCGTGCAGGCGCTTCTGGGCGTCCAGTTCAGCTACCCTCACCTGCTGGTCGGCGAACGTCTTCTGGAACCCCGCGATCTTCTCGTCACGCTCCGCCGTGGCGGCCTCGACCCGCTGCTGCTCCTCTACGAGCATGCGGCGCGAGTCTGCCAACCCCTGCTGGAGCGCGTTCCGGCCGTTGTCCAGGCCATTACGGTGACCCTGGGTGGAGGCCAGTTCCGTATCCGCCAAGTCGTAGGCCTTGGCGTAGTGAACCGATCCGGTCCGGGCCTCGATAAACTCCTTGAGCGCCCGGTCGCTCATCGCCGTGAATCGGTTCTCGAAGCCCTGGCCGATGATCACCAGTCGGACGAACTGGTCGTAGTCCATGCCGAGCAAGTCCACCAGCGTGGCCTGCGTCACGTCCGTATCGTTCGAGCTTACGTCCTGGTTGTTGAGCCAGATGCGGAACTGGTTGGGCTCCTTGTTGCCCTTCGCGTCGGTCGCCGTGGAGTCGGCCCGGCATCGCCGCACCTGCACGCGACCCTTGGCTACGGTGAGGTCCAGTTCGACGCGGCAGTCCTTCCCGACCTGCCGGTTGATTACTTCGTTGGTGCGGATACCCCGGATCGTCTTGCCGTAGAGACACCAGACGATGGACTCGGGCAGGCTGGACTTGCCGCTTCCGTTCGAGTCGGCCGAGGGATCGTCCAGGTTCTCACCGGTCAGCAGCACGAGACCCTGCTGGGCGAGGTCGCGCTCAACGTAGCCAATGCTGAGAAAATTCCAGATCCGTAGCTTGACGAGGTTCACTTTGCAGGCTCCGTGTACTCGAAGACAACGCCCTTGTCCACCATCCAGTTCTGGACGAAGGCTCGGATCTTCGGGGGGAATCCGACATGGATGGACAGTCCGTCACGAAAGTCCGAGTCTTCCAAGCAGTTCAGTATGTTCATCGCCAGCGACATCGGGACGCGTCCCTCTACGGCCTGCATGAGCGTCCTCGCCGAGGTCTCCAGCCTGTGAACAAGATTGGAAACCTCATCGTTGGTGGGCGATCCCAACTGGGAAGCCTTCCGGAGGAAGTTCACGATCTCCGGGCACTTCGATTCCAGTTCGCGGATCTTATCCGGCTGGAGTTCTTCGGGGATTTCACCCATCTGTCACAGCCTTCCTGAGGAAGTCATCCCCAATCGCTTTGATCTCCGCCTCCATACGCTCCGGCGGGACCTTGCTCCGGTACTCGTCGAAGACCCTGGTGGGGTCGGTCGTGTCGGAGATATCGAGACGAACGACGGCGACAATCGGGTCGTCGGGTACCAACTGTATGCCCTCGGACTCGGCGATCTCCAGGTGTTCAAGCTCCTGGCTGGGCAGGAACACGCGCATCTTCCACCGCTCCTGGGGAACGCTGGTCCAGGTCCTGAGCGTCTCGATCTCGTCCGTGACCTCCTGGCGCGTTTCCTTACGGATCGTGTGGACAGGCAGGGTGTGCGGGTTCTCGATCCACTGGAAGTCGCGGATCGTCGGCGTGCGCGGTGTGTGCAACGTCAGGATCACGCAGCCGCGCGGCGTGGGCATGATGAAGTCGGTGTACTTGTGGTAGCAGCAGGCTCCAACGATCAGCGACCGGCCAAGGATTTGTGGATGATGGTAGTGGCCGCCGACGTACAGGACCTCTTTCGCCGCCGGGTCTGACTCCCGGAAGCCTCCGAAGCTGGAGTCTACGCCTTTATCCTCCGGCTTCCCGCCGGGCGTGAACATCGCGCCGCTGATCGGCAGGTGGCCCATGACGAAGTGAGCAGGCTCCGGATTGTAACCGACCTCGGAGTAGGGCACGGCCAGGATCTGGATATCGCTCACGTTGACCAGTTCGGGCGCGTCGATGAGCTTGATCTTGTGGTACTGGTCCCCGATGAGGCTATCGTCGCCCAGGACTGCGTCCTTGTAGTCGGTCATGTCGCGCATGATTTCGGTGGACCGCCACTCGCCGTCCTTGCGGTACATGTCGTGGTTGCCGGGAATGAAGATCAGGCGGACGCGCCGGTTGCCGAGGCCCTTCATCAGGCTGCGGAATCCGGCGGTGACCGTGTGCAGGCTGGGCGTGTCCACGGATTGCTGGATGTGAAACACGTCACCCAAGAACACGACGGCGTCAACCTCGTGTTCGTGCGCGATCTGGCCAATCCAGGTTAGAGTCTTCTCGACCTGCTCGACGAACCCAATGCCGAACAAGCCGTGCTTCACCGTCGCATGAAGGTCGGCGAAAAACAAAATTTTACCGGACATCTGTCCCCTGTCCCCCTCAATCTACTTCTTATCCCCCAGCCACTCCACGATTTCCTGTGCCCGTCCCCTCAGGTCATCGAGGGTCCCATTGTTAGCTACAATAATTTCAGCGTCTCTTAGGTTGAGTTCGAGGTTGTCATCGCCACCCTCGTGATAGTCGGGACGCTGCACCCAGACCACAGCCTCGACCAGACCCTGATCCCTGGCCGCGCGAAGCTCTTCCATCCGGCGACATCCTATCACAATCCGACCCTTCCGCAGGCAGGACCGGATCATAACGGTCGGATCAGCCCTCCCCATGGCGTTGCCAAGGGCGATCAAATACCGCCGGTCCCGATTCTTGATCCGCCGCCCCAGCATCGTGTCGCACTCACAAGGAGAGAGACCGGGGTGCGCCTTGCGGTAGGTGATCAGCCATCCCTCGTCGTCGGCAGTAGACTCGAACAGCGGCGGCAAGCCGACGCGCGTGCGCCGGTCGTTCTCGATCTCGGTCAGGATTGTGGAGGTGTCGCAGGAAAGCGTGTCGAGTTTGCGGCCCAGACAGCGACCAAACTCGGTCTTGCCGTGTCCTTTCTGCCCGATAATGATGATTGCTTTATCCATACGACCCCACCTAAAAGCTACGGAGCGGGTCGAGGGAGCCTAGCCCCCATTCAGTCACCGAGCCGTGGCAGACCTATCCCGCTCCGTCGCCAGAGTTTTAGTCGGCGGAGTCGACTGCGATGCCGTCCGGGGTGACCTCGACCTTGCCGATGAGCCCTGCGATCCTGTCGCCCACGCCAGGGCTTCCGGCCAGGAGCTTCTCCAGCACCCCGGCCACGCCTGTGCCCTGGAGCAGCGCGTGCGGCCCAAGGGCCTCCATCAGCTTCTCCATGAAGACCTTGTCGCCAAAGTTGTTGATCGCTTCGACGAGGCCCTCGCGGACCGCCTCAATCTGCTTGACCTGGGCGTCCGTCTCGGCGTTCATCAGGGCAACGCGCAGGTCCTGATCGATCTTCGCCGCTTCCTGGCGGTGGTCAAGGCGCAGCTTCTCGCGCACCAGTTCGGCCTTGATGATCACGTCCTGGCCTTCCTGGGTCTTCTCCTTGGCGTTCAACTCCGCGATCTGCTTGCTGTACATCGTCTCGATCTGGGCCATCGCGACCTGCCGTATGCTCCCCTCGGCTTCCGTCGCCAGCTTGTTGGTGTGCAAGGCGGTTTCCTGCCGTGCTGTCTCCAACTCCTGGGCGATGATTTCCCGGCGCTTCTCCGTCTCCAGCTTGTGCTCTTCGGTCCGCAGTTCGAGTGTGCTCTGAACCACGGCATGCTGCGCGGTCATCAGCAGGTCCCCGATGGTGCGGTCGCCAATGGAGACCTCCAGGACCTCGACGTCGTAGACGCACATGTTGTTCTCGGCGAACGCCCGGCCAGTCCGCTTGCCGCTCTCGCCGGTCTTGCCGAGAACCGTGTCGCGGATGATGTCCGTGGCGTTGTCGTTGAACTCCTCGATGCCGATCTTCTTGATGGCGCTGCGGAGCATGCTCCGGATGTGGTCGCACAGGAACTTGACGTAGTTCTCGACCGCGAACCACTTCTCGGTGTCCTCGCCCTCGAAGTTGACCCGGTACGACAGCTTGACCCCGACCTCGACCAAGTCTTTCGTCTCGGCCTGGACGATGTCGCCGATCTTGTTGTGCGCCACTCGCAGATAGACCGTGCGCAGCAGGTTGTCCGTGTTCTTCGGCTTGCCTCGGGACAGTTCCAGAACTTCCAGGGTCTCGTCGTACTCCAGGATCGCCGTCTCCGGCCCGCACACGACCTTCCGCTTGCCAGTCTTCGAGACGACCATGATCGCGTAGCCGGTCCAGACACTCACCGACGGCGCTCCCTCGTACTTCGTGTCGAGGACCAGCATGCGCGGCTTGGTCTGCTGGGTCTTGCGCTCCATCGCGTCGGCGATCAGCGCCTCATCCGCTGTGGGCTCCTCGTAGGCCGCACCGTACGAACGCGGCATCAGGCTGCGAGTAGAAACGTCCTGGCTGGCAACCTGCGCAGACAGTTCTGAACGGCCTGCGCGCCTCTTCTCCTTGCGACGCGCCTGCGGTTCGGTGACGAAGCCCGAGGTCTGCTCCTCTTCCTGGAAGGCGGCGAGTTCGGTGTTGTAGCTGAGCGCCTCCACATTGCCCGGGTACCACAGGCCAACCGTATCCGGGTTGAGGATACGCCGCACGATGACCTGACTGCGCGGGTCGGGGAGAAGCATCTTCGGGCCAGCCATCGTGTCGATGGAGCCCGTCAAACGGTTCATCACGTAGCGTGCTTCACCGGCCGGGATGGCTACGGCGTAGTGAACTTCGTGGTCGCCGTAGCGCAGGACTGCGTGTTCCGGGCGCGGGAAGTAGATCGCCTGCTCCCTGCCCGTGATGAAGATCTCTTCGCCTTCCTCGTACGAGCGCTCCTCCCCGGTCTCGGGATCGATTTCGGTATACGGGTCGATGACCTTGATGTACAGGCCGCTGATCTCGTTGAGTTCGATGGCACGGAAGCGGCGCGTCTTCTTGTCGCCCCTCCGGTCCGGATCGATGCGCTGAACAAAGCGCTCGGTCGGCTTCGGGAAGACCACGTCCGGGCCGCGCGTGTAGCGCTTGTTGCCGTTCTCGTCGAGCAAGATGCAGAACTCCAGGCGCTCCAGGGTGACGGCCTGCCGGACGTACTTCAGGTCGTCGTCGACCAAGACCTCGATGCCCGTGGGCGGGATGTAGAAGGACACGTCCGTGCCCCGTACGACCAGAAGCTGTCCCATCGTCAGAGCGCTGGGGTTGATGCCGAACAGGCCCTTGATGGGCGCAGCGTCTTTCACTTCGGACTGCTCGGGGGCGTCCTCGCCTTCCTTCTTGGTCTCGTCGCCCTCCTCGCCTTCGGCCTCGCCGGTGGAATCCTGGGTCACGGGCTGCACAATGGCCTGTCCCCAGTTCGCCTTGGCGGCGTCCGCGTTGTACACGCGGCAGATCAGGTACTCGTTGGAACGAAGCTGGTGGCCGTCAACCGCGTCAGCGGTCTGGCCGGGCCACAGCGGGAACGTAACCGGACCGGGGATGTTGATCTTCCGCCCTTCGTCCAGGTCGACCATGGCGTTGGCCGCGCCGGTCGGTGGGTGGGGCTTATCGCCAGAGGCCGGATTCTGGAGGACCATATAGGACCCCTCGTCGACCTTGGCGAACTGCTGGATGGCCCGCCGGAGGTCGCACTCATCGAAGTCGCCGTCTGCGTACACGACCGGGCGGTCGGTATCGGCAAGACTCGTCTTGTGCGGCCCCACGTAGCAGTTGATCTGGCCCTTGGTGCTGTCAAGAACCAGCGCGTACTGGCGCGGATTCAGCACCAGATCCCGTTCCTCGCGTCTTCCATCCTGTGGCATGTCTTGCTCCTGTTGTTTGTTCCACTTGTCGTGAAGTCGGCCTCGACGTCGGGCCATCTGGAAACTTCCGTGACTACGCACTTATATCATCGGAAAGCGGTGGCTATTTCATCCGGTCTTTTTGGAGAAAGCGATAAAAAATCCCCAGGACAGGGAGGGGCCTGTCCTGGGGATGGGTATTTATGGCGGAAGGTGCGGGAGTCGAACCCACATGGCATTGCTGCCACCCGATTAGCAGTCGGGGCCGATACCGTTCCGGTCAACCTTCCGTATGGCGGAGAGCCGGGGAATCGAACCCCGCTGGCATTGCTGCCATACCCGCATTCCAAACGGGTTCCTAGCCAATCGGTTACTCTCCGTGGCGGATGGCGGAGGTCCTGCCCCCCTGGCATTTCTGCCTCAACCGGGTTCGAGCCGGTGCCAGCACGCTTGTCTGGTTCACCATCCGTTGGCGGAGCGTGAGGGACTCGAACCCCCAAGACCAGTGGCCCACCCAGGTTCAAGCTGGGCTCCTCATCCAGCCGGGTACGCTCCGCTTCTAATTCACGAACTGCTTCCAGGACTCCTTCGGGTTCCGGAAACGCCGCAGAACCTGACCCGGGCTCCAGTCCGGCTTGATGGGGTGCTTGAGCAGCCTCATGCCTGCCTGTGCTGGTGTCCGGTCAGCCTTCTCTGCATTGCACGGCTCACAGGCCGACACGCAGTTGTCCCAGGCGGTCTGACCACCCTGGGCCTTTGGAACGATGTGCTCAAGCTGGATCTCTTCCCGCTTGACCTGCCTGCCGCAGTACTGGCAGCAGTAGTGGTCCCGCTTGAACACGTGGTAGCGAGAGAACTTCAGCCCGTGCTGGGGGATCTCTCCGTAGTTGCACTCCTTGATGACCTCGGGAACCTGGATCAGAAGATGCGGGGTCTTGATCGTGACCGCCCCCGGATCGTTCGGGCGCGCCGCCCAGGCCTCGAAGTCGAAGATCTCGAAGCTCTCGTGATGAATAACGTGGGCTGTGCCCTTGAAGAGCTTGCACATCGCGTCTGCGGCCGTGGTAACGCCAATCAGGCTCCACGACCTGTTCAGGACTAACGCAGGTTCCTCCAAGCTGGTCATCGTCGTGCCTCCTTATCTGGTCCCGGCGGTCAGGCTAGTGCTTTCCCGTCCGGCCCCTTCAATCCTGTTATCTGGTAGGGATGGTGGGAGTCGAACCCACACGGCCTAAAGGCCAACCGGGCTTAAACCGGTCGCGTCTGCCAGTTCCGCCACACCCCCGACGTTAGCTCTCCTCTTCCGTATCTTCCAGTACAAGCTCAGGAACTGGCCCCGTGGAATCCACGCGGAACCTGAACCCGTGCTCGCGAGCTATTTCAGGCAACATCTTCTGAACCTCTGCGAATCCGTGCCTCTCTTCAGCCTTATTCTTGGCTGTGTTGAAGCGCTCAAGTCGCTCAGCTTGTGTCATGCCGCCTCCCGATTTTGTTGGTGGGCCTGTACGGACTCGAACCGCCTAGCCAATGGCACGAGGTTTACAGCCTCGTCGCGTTCCCCCACAGCAAGCAGACCCATGGTATCCGGGACGGGGGTCGAACCCGTAAAATCTCCTGCCCCTCAAGCAGGCGGCTTTGCCAGTTTGCCCACCCGGATGAAATATGGCACCGATCACTTACCTCTGAAGAACTCTCGGGCGGCGTCGCGCGCCTCCACGAGCTTCTTGAATGCTTCTGGATCGCCGCCTCGGTCCGGGTGGCGCTCCTTGGCCAGCTTCCGGAAGGCCTGCTCGACAGCGGCCAGGATATCCTCCGGACTTAGCTCCGGCTCGTCCGGTTCCACCTCTTCAAGAGGTGCTTCCGGCTCGGACTCTGGAGGCGGCGGCGGTTCCGGATCGAACCGCTTGCTGAACTTCTGCCGCCACTGCTTGTACAGCCGAACGATTTCCTGTTCCCAGGTCAGACGGTCGAGCCAGACCACGCCGTCGGCGCGTCCGGCATCGTAGTTCTTGATGATGACCTGCGCACCGTTCATTGAGAAGGCTTCAAGCTCTGGGATGGGCCAGTCGTCGATCTGCTCGACTGGATCTTCCCGTACCCAGAAGGTCGAGATCTTCTCGGCGGCACAGTGTGGGCCGGTCACCGCACGGTACGTGACTGTGATGTGCGGCAAACGTCAGGCCCTCTTCAACCTACTGTGCTCACATCCGTCCATCACCTCCAGATTTTCCGGCCTGTTGTCCCAGCGTTTGCCGTTCTTGTGGTGAACAATCTCGTTGGGCTTCAGACTGCGCCCAAGCATCTGCTCAGCCACCAACCGGTGCTCGTAAACATACCCCCAGGTGTTTGCCTCTGGGTGCATCGGGCAGTAGACCCGAACGTACCCAAGAGTCTTGTCCAGCTTTCGAGACGCGTCAGCCAGACACTGCGGAATGTCCAGAAACCTCTTCCTAGCGTCTGAAGCACACCTGTGGGAGCAGAACTTCTGTTTGCGAAAACGTGTTTGGTAGGACGTACCGCACTTCTCGCAGGCTTTCGTTAAATACTTGTCAAGACCCTTCCTCCTTCTTTTCCTAGAAAGGTACCGTTGCTTACACTTCCGAGAACAGTACTTCGTCTGAGTTCCAGACAGAGGGTCTTTGCACTCGATACAGGTCATCGAGCCTCTCCAGACTTGGTGGTAGGGGTGGGAGTTGAACCCACCACAACGACCTTATAAGAGCCGTCCCATCAGACCGGATGGTCCCCTACCACTACTAACTGATCGTTGCCACTACCGTGCCCACGCGGCTGTCGTCTTCCGTCGTCGGGTCGTCGTCCGCCGAGGCGGCCTGCGTGCTTCCGACCGCACTGGAATCGACCACGAAGTTGATCGCAAGCTCGGTCGAGGTCGCTGCCCGGATGGCTTCCAGGAGCGAGTCGAACTGGGTCTGCGTGACGCTCTCGTCCACGCCGCTGACGGTGATTGCAATGCGAAGTGCCATCTGTGTCTCCCCGTGGGTCTCCGCTCAGTATACTGGTACGCCCGGCTGGAGTCGAACCAGCATCTAGCTCGTTTAGAAGACGAGCGCCTTTCCAGTTAGGCTACGGGCGCTTGGTACCTGCGGTGGGACTCGAACCCACAACATCTGCGTTTTGAGTGCAGCGCCTCTGCCAATTGGACTACGCAGGCGTTTCGATCCTTGGCAAGCCATCCTTGCGGATCAGCAGACTCCACCCAAGAACCTGCTTTGGCGTCAGTTTGTCGAACGGCTTGTTGTTCCAGTTCGGGTCGTGCAAAACTTCCAGCCGCGACTCCGGAGTACACCGCACTACGATAGCGTGCTGCTTGCCCTCGAACATCTGGCTCGGTACGCTGGCGATCACAGGCACGTTACGCAAGGCGATGAAGAACCACCACCAGTCTGTCGGCGGAAACTCGAAATACACCCACCCGTGCTTGTCCAGGACTTCCTGAAGGTCGGGGTAGTAGCGGCCGTCCGCGTACGTCGGTAGTTCGTCGATGGGGATTCCGGTGATCGTGGCTACACACGCCCGATTACAGTCACCCTTCTCAGGGTGAATGATCTTCTGGAACTGCGGGACTAGCTTAGTCGGGTCTGTCATAAGTTTGGTGGGCCGCCTCGGAATTGCACCGAGATCCTCCTGATTAAAAGTCAGGGATAATACTGTTATACGAACGACCCATTGGCTGGTCCCCCAGGAATCGAACCTGAGCTAACGCATCCAAAGTGCGTTGTGCTACCTCTACACCAGGGACCAGT